>WNFR01002670.1_pt1 | contig 23252 bp, 26 predicted proteins | sample 5400221 | NCBI WGS metagenome assembly WNFR01 (sample SAMN13153357, study PRJNA577476) | soil metagenome | isolation source: 40 cm soil under Madrone tree | place: USA:California | collected 2016-06-14 | reverse complement strand
CGCCGGCTTCGCGCTCGTCTCTTCGGCGATCTGTTTCTCAGGCGCTTCCAGCGGACTCTTCATAAAACGTGCTGCCATCGCACGCGGGCCAAATTTGTCATGTCGAGCGAAGTCGAGACATCTCTTACTTTTTCTTTCTCCAGATAATATTGAGAGATTCCTCGACTACGCTCGGAATGACACAAAAGCTTTTCCAGCGGCGATTTCATGACTCGTAAAACTTCGTACCGTCGCGCGCGTGCTTTTTCAGGATCTCGCACGGAGTAAATCTGTCGTCGCTTTGCGCGAGCTTATTCATTTCGTCGACAACCTTCTTCAAACCGAAATCTTCGGCGAATCGAAGCGGGCCGCCGCGGGATGGCGCGAAGCCGGTGCCGAGGATCATTCCGAAATCGGCGTCCTCCGGCAACTCGACTACCTTTTCTTCCACACAACGAGCCGCCTCATTCACCATTAGAAAGACCAGGCGGTTGGCAAGATCGACGCCTTCATTCGCCGCACTTTTGCGTCTCCATTGCTGCAGCGCGTCGCTAGCCGTTTGCGTCTTGCCTTCGTATTTATAAAAGCCGCTGCCTGTTTTGCGTCCGAGCATTTTGGCGGATTGCATCTTGCGCAAGATTTCCGGAGCGCGATCGCGACGCCCGTAAGCCTTTTCCAGCGTCGCCGCAATATCAACGGTGATGTCCACGCCAATCTCGTCGATCAAACGCAACGGGCCCATCGGCATCCCCCATTTTACCAGCGCGTTGTCGATCTTCTCGGCGTCGATGCCCGCCTCAAAAAGCTCGGCGGCATCGAGAAGATAAGGAAACAAAACACGATTAACGAGAAAGCCGGGACTGTCGCGCACGACCACGGGAAGTTTTTCAACTTGCCTGACTAATGCAAGTGCACGCTCCCGCGTTTCGCTCGCCGTTTCCTTCCCGACGACAACTTCGACCAGTTTCATTCGGCTGACCGGATTGAAAAAGTGCAACCCGACGACGCGGTCGGGCGAAATCGTGCAGGCGGCCAGTTCGCTGATTGGCAGCGCGGAAGTATTGCTCGCGACAATCGTTTTCGGGCCCACTTTCATCGAGAGGTCGCGAAAGATTTCTTTTTTGATGTCGATCTTTTCCGAGGCCGCTTCGATGGCGAATTGCACGTCGCGTAGTTCCATCGGCGCAGTCGAGGCCACGATGCGCGCTCGGCCTTGCTTTGCTTTTTCTTCGCTCATCAAGCCACGCTTCACCGCATCGGAGTAAGTCTTCTCGATATTGGCCAGGCCGCGCTCAAGTTGCTCGCGGCTGACGTCGCGCAAAATCACGGTTACGCCGCGGGCGCTAAGCCATTGTGCGATGCCGGAACCCATTACGCCGGCGCCAATGACCGCCGCGTGAACAATTTTTTCCGCCGGCGTTTTCGACGTTCCTTTTTTGTATTTCTCGGCGAGGAAGAAATTGCGGATCAAATTGCGAGTCGATTCGGTGTTACCAAGATCGACAATCGCATCCAGTTCAAGGCGAAGCGATTCATCGATTGGACTGGCCGCTCCGGTCGCAATAACACCAAGAGCGCGCGCAGGAGCCGACTCCCGATCCTGCGGGATGTCGATCTTCTTTTTCAAACGCGAAACTTCCGGTAGCGGCCGCTTCCCCGCCTTCAGCTTTCGCCGCGCTGCCTCGACCAATTGTTCGCGTGACACGACTTCATCGACCAGGCCGAGCTTTAAAGCTTCCTGCGCGGAATAAAGTTTTCCCTTCAAAATCACTTCGGCGGCTTTTTCCGCACCGATCAAGCGCGGCAGACGGGTACTACCTCCCCAGGCGGGAATTAATCCAAGCGTCGTCTCAGGCAGACCGATGCGCGTGGCCGGGTCGTCGGACGCGACACGATAATCGCACGTCAGCGTGATTTCATAACCGCCCCCCGCGCAAGCACCATGAATCGCCGCGACCGTAGGGATTTTTAGCCCAGCGATTCGATTAAAAATGCGCTGGCCTTCGGCGATGAACGCGCGCAACTCGCCCGTTTGCGCCTGTTTCAAAAGCGTTTTCAAATCGGCGCCGGCGATGAAGATCGATTTCTTGGCCGAGGTGATGATCAATCCACGCAGTGACGTGTCGCGCTCGATAACATCGACATGCTCGCTCAGCTCGTTGAGCGTGGCGGCGTCAAAAATGTTCGCGCCCGAGTCCGGGCGATCGAACGTGAGCAGACATACGCGATCGTCGCCGATTTCGCGCTGAATCATCGACCTGGTCATGGTGGCCGGCATGGGAGTTATCTTCACTGCTTTTCGCACAAATTCCAAGCGCGGAGAGAATCTGGGGAGCGCACGCGACCTCGCGTGCTGGCGATCGCGCCCTCGCGATCGCGAACTTTGTTGGATCGACCGGAAAGTCATTTCGGCGAGGGCGCCGAAGTGTGCACGCGAGGGCGCGTGCGCTCCCCAGAACGTTGCGCTCGCCAAGCCCGAGTGTTACAAACGCGGCATGGTCGGCGCACTTTTAGCACCCGAAATCAAGAGCTTGATCGACGCGCGCGATTTTAATGCGCTGCGCGAGCTTTTTAAGGAATGGCCGCCGGCCGACGTCGCGGACGTGATTCTCGATCTTCCCGAAGACGAACAGGTGATCATTTTCCGCGTGCTGCCGTCCGCTCTGGCGGCCGATGTCTTTGAATACATCGGCATCGAGGAGCAGCAAAAATTGTTGCGCGCGATGGCGCACGAACAAGTGGTTGGCATTTTGAACGAAATGTCGCCGGACGACCGCACGGCGTTGCTGGAGGAATTGCCGAGCGCGGCGGCGCGACAATTGATCAAGCTGCTGACACCAGAAGAACGCCGGGTCGCCCAAGCGCTGCTCGGTTATCCGGAAGACAGCGTCGGCCGGTTGATGACGCCGGATTTCATTTCCGTGCACGAAGATTGGACAGTGAAGGAAGTTCTCGACTTCATCCGCGAGTACGGACGAGACAGCGAAACGCTGAACGTCATCTACGTGGTGGATGAGCGCAGCAAGTTGATCGACGACGTGCGCATCCGCGAGTTTCTGCTCAAGCCGCTCGATACCAAAGTTAGCGAGATCAGGGACCAGACGTTCGTTGCCCTCAAAGTGAACGATTCGCAGGAAGAAGCGCTCAATCTTTTCCGGAAATACGATCGCACCGCCCTGCCGGTGGTCGATTCGAGTGACGTGCTCGTTGGGATCGTGACCATCGACGACATGCTCGACGTTGCGGAGGAAGAAGCGACCGAAGACATCCAGAAACTCGGCGGTATGGAAGCACTCGATGAGCCCTACACGACGATCCCGCTGATGCGCATGGTAAAGAAACGCGCCACCTGGCTGATCATTCTCTTTCTCGGCGAAATGCTGACCGCGACCGCGATGCAGGGTTACAACGGCGAGATCGAGAAGGCCGCGATCCTGGCGATGTTTTTGCCGTTGATCATTTCAAGTGGCGGCAATTCCGGCTCGCAAGCGACCACATTGGTTATTCGCGCGATGGCGCTGGGCGAATTGCGTTTGCGCGACTGGTTTCGCGTCGTCCGGAAAGAGCTCCTGTCTGGACTTTCTCTCGGACTGATACTGGGAGGCATCGGGTTTTTCCGAATCGCGCTGTGGCAATATTTACATATTTTTGATTACGGGAAGTATCATTGGCTAATTGGGCTGACGGTGGGCGCTGCGCTTGTCGGAGTCGTCTTGTGGGGCACCATCAGCGGGGCAATGCTTCCATTCTTGCTGCGTCGACTTGGACTCGATCCGGCAACGTCATCGGCGCCATTCGTGGCTACGCTGGTCGATGTAACGGGATTAGTTATTTATTTTAACGTGGCGCTGTTCATCCTTCGTGGCACGCTGCTTTAATGAGGCGACACCTATGATTTCAATCGGCAGAATCCTCGGTCACGACGAAAAGTTCTTCGACTTGCTCGAAGCGAGCGCGCAGCAAGCCGACAGCAGCGTACATCACCTTGTCGATCTTCTCGGTAAGTTGCAGGAGAATGAATCGCCCCAGGACCTGGCCAAATTTGCGGAGAGCCGTCGCGAAGACAAGCGCATCACCCAGGAATTGACCGAGCAGCTTTCGAAAACGTTCATCACGCCGCTGGAACGCGAAGACATCCAGGAATTGGCGGCCGCTCTCTACAAAATTCCGAAGACGGTCGAGAAAATTGGCGAGCGTATTCTGATTTCGCCGCAGGATTTGCACGGCTGGAGTTTTCGCAAGCAAGTGGAGCTTCTCGATCAAGCAGCCGAGGCTGTGCTGGCGATGGTGAAACAATTGCGCAAAGGCATGAACATTAAAACCGCACGCGAGATGAACGACAAACTGCAAACGATCGAAGGCGAAGCGGACGACCTTGAGCTGGAACTTTTGCGCGATCTTTACCAGGGCGATTATTCGCCCAAGCACATCATTTTTCTGCGCGACCTTTACGAATTGCTCGAGAAAGTGATCGATCGTTGCCGCGACGCCGGAAACATCGTTCTGCAAGTTGTGCTGAAGTACGCGTAACCGCGGCGCGAACGCGCAAGATCGACATGTTTCTTTTCCTTACTGTCGTTCTCGCGGCGATCATCTTCGAATACAGCAACGGTTTTCACGACGCTGCCAACGCTATCGCCACCGTCGTCTCGACCAAGGTGCTGACGCCGCGGCAAGCGATTGCCATGGCCGCGTTTTTCAATCTCACCGGTGCGCTTCTCGGTGGAGCGGTGGCAGCGACAGTTGGTAAAGGGCTCGTCGACGCCGACGTGGTCACGATGTCGACGGTCCTGGCGGCCGTCATCGCCGGGTTCGTCTGGAACATGACCACGTGGTGGTTCGGTCTCCCATCCAGTTCAAGCCACGCGCTCATCGGTGGACTTTGCGGCGCGGCGTTGGCCACCGCCCACGGAAATTGGTCGGTAATAAAATGGAGCGCGGGAATGTGGCCGAAAGTTATCGTGCCGATGCTCACCTCGCCGGTCGCTGGGTTCGTTCTCGGCGGACTCATCATGTTGCTGCTTTTTATCGCGCTGCATCGGTTCACGCCGCATTTTGTTCATACGACTTTTGGCAAACTCCAAATCTTCAGCGCCGCGTGGATGGCACACAGTCACGGCACGAACGACGCCCAGAAAACAATGGGCATCATCACTCTCGCGCTTTTCACCGGTACCAAAGCCGGCCGGTTCGATCATCTTCCGGTGTGGCTCGAATTCTTAAAGACGCCGGTTTTTGTAATGCCACTGTGGGTGAAAGTCATTTGCGCCGCCACCATGGCAGTTGGCACGGCAGCCGGTGGTTGGCGAATTATTCGCACACTGGGACACCGCGTGGTCAAACTGCAGCCAGTGCACGGATTCGCCGCCGAGACCACAGCCGCACTCATCATTCAGGTCGCGAGTGTTTACGGAATTCCGCTTTCCACCACCCACGTCATTTCAACGTCGATCATAGGCGTGGGCGCAGTAAAACGATTCAGCGGAATGAAATGGACCGTGGTCGAGCGAATTATCTGGGCCTGGATCTTTACGCTCCCCGCGACCGCCTTGCTTGGTTACTTGCTCGAGCGCGCACTTGCCGCGCTTTGATTTTTGTTTCGGCAGCGGCCATTTAATTCCGCTTAGACCTTTGTGTCACCACGTAAGCAGGCCTGTGACACCGGCTTAAAAGCCGGTGTTAGCCAGATTTTTATCTCAATTCGACTTTGCTAAATGCTTCAAGCATCTCTGTCTCTGATGGAGGCTGCAGGACATTGCGTGCGGCGAAATCTCGAGCTTGCGGATACTTTGTCTTTCGAATGCGCTCGGCGGCTTTTGCGAGATCGTAACGCGTGTGACGAAGTTGGACGTCAGGTCCAAGTAGAAGCCAATACGCACCTGGTTCTTCAAACGGCATTCCGACACTGCCGGCGTTCACCACTCGAACGTTTCCAATCGTTCGGTCGAACTGCATATGCGTGTGACCGCAGACGACTACAGGCACATCGAGCCCTTCAAAGACTGGCAAGAGTCGGTCTTCACGCGTCAGTCGGGTAAAAATCTCGGTGTCGCTTCGTGGTGTCGCATGACAAAACAGCACTTCGCCTAAACTGGGAATCTCGACGCGGCATGTCGGTGGCCAGTTTGCCAGCAACTGTCGATGTTCGGGGCGCAGTTGCAGCGCCGACCAACGCACGACATCTCGAAACTGTTCTGGGACCCTGCTGACCTCCATCCCTGCCATCTGCGCAAGCACGTCCACCTCGCCGTTGCCTTGGATGAACTGCACCGGAATATCGAGGGCCAGCAAACAATTGATTGTCTCAAGTGGCATCGGGCCCGGCACCACATCGCCGCCGACCACGAGCTGGTTTACGTTTGCTTGGCGAACTTCCTGGAGAACAGCCTCGAGCGCGGGAAGATTGCCGTGAATATCGTAGATCGCAGCGACGCGCATGAGGTCAGAAGTCAGCGGTCAGAGATCAGTGAGTTTACTCGTAGGTCGGCAATCCTTTGGCGCGCCGCTTCTCTTTGATGTAATTCACCATGTCCTCGGAAGTCTTGAACTCTTTCGATTTCCAAGTTGGCTTCGGTTTGCGACGGATCACGCTGTACCACCACGGCCAAAAAGTGCTCCACTCTTCATGTCCGGACTTGGCTTCAGGTTTCTGACCGGTTGATTCGGCAGCAACGCGCAGGTCGACCAGATGTTTCCAATATTCGTCCTCGGTGAAAGTCTGCGCCCCTGGGCTGCTCGGGTCGAAGCGATGTTCGGTAATGGTGGGCGTCCTACAATCGACCAACGACGTTGCAATCAGCAGCGCGATGACAACGCGAACGGTGAAAGCTTTTTTCATTGGCGACAAGCAAGGTCGATCAGGAGCACGAATTTTTCTACTTTCTAATTCCTACTTTTTACTTTTCTTCCGGCTGCAGCGCTTGATTAGGTTCCTTCGGGTCTCGCGGGCTGCTTGCTTCTTTGAGTTTCTTCGCGCTTTGTGTAGCGAAAACGTTGGAAGAATGTGGACGACCACTGTTTTTGATAAGCCTCCGCATCAAACCTTCTTAGGTTCTTGAGCTTTGCAAGCGACTCCGCGGTCAAACCAAGATGATTGAGGAATCGATGCTCTTCCTCGTGGCAAATCTGCTCAATCCGCGTCCGCAGTTTAGAATTGTAGGGAATACCGCGTGCATAAAAAAGTCCGTGAGTAGCCTCATGGACGAGCGTCGACGCATAGTAAATAGCCGATTTTGGAATATTAGCTTCTGATGGCGGAGGAAAAAAGCTAGTTGCGTAAGCTTTGAGATGTTCAATGTATCCTGCCCCAGAATATCCGATCGGGAAGTTCATCACGTAATAAATGTGGCGACGGATCCGATTAAAGCGTCGCGGGTCTTTGTGTTTCACTATGTCAAGCGCGGTTCTAAAGGTCTCTCGGAAATACGGAGTATTTCGATGATAATCGATCAACGCTATACCCTCAACGCGATCGATCTCACGCGTGCGAAGCAGATGTCGCTCGTATCTTCTAAAGAGTAGCCGCCGAAAAACGTTCGCCACAGGGAAGACCTAACGAGGTTCAGATCGAATCATTCGATCAATCCAGTCTATAGCAACGGGTGAAGAGTTATTTCTTGATCGCGACCCATTCGTTGCGGGCGCGGGAGTCGGCTACGGCTTGGACGACGCGCATGTAGCGCACGCCCTCTTCGAAAGTTGGACGCGGCCGAATCCGCCCTTTCGATTTCACCGCGGCCAGAAAATCGTCTTCCACCCGCCATTCCGTTACGAGTTCCGCCGGAATCTCGATATCGTGCAAATCTTGTTCGCCATGTTTGCCGGTCCGGATGACATCGTTGCTGAAATCGTAGGTCAGGGTGCCTTTAGCGCCGTAAATCTCGACGCTGTCCTTTGGCGCGCAGGCATTGATCCCGCTGAACTCGAGTACGCCTTCGGCCCCGCTCTCGAATACGCAAAGCACATTGAGCAAATCGGGAACGATCACTTCGTAGCCGCGCCGTTCTTTATACAAAATTTTGCCGCGCGCGAAAACGCCGGCGATGTCACCGAGCCAGCGCTGCAACACTTCCACGTAAATGCCAAGGGTGAGCACGTTTAATCCGCTGATCTCGATCTTCTGCCGCCAATGGGCCGGCGCCTCCGGATTCAAATAATTGCCCATGAAACTGTGCAGCCGCACGTCGTGCGGCGCGCCGATCTGATTTTCGGCCAACAATTTCTTCACCAGCAGATCGCCGCGCATTCCAAACGGCGGCGGGCAAAGCATCGTGACCAATTCCGGAAAACGCTTCGACGCCGCGAGCATTTCCTCGGCTTCGGCCAAATCCATCGCCATGCGCGCCTGACAGAAAACGTGCTTCCCAGCTTCCAGCGCGGAAATCGTTACCGCCGAATGCATGTAAGGCGGCGCGCCGATCCAGATAATGTCCAAATCGGGAACGGCGAGTAAATCCGCCCAGTTCCGCATCGGCGTCGCCTGCGGCAAATGTTCCTGGCAGAATTTCTCGCCACTTTCGTAAGTCGAATTGGAAACGGCAACAATCTCGACCTCGGGATGTTTTTTCAGCGCCGGCAGATGACGGTCGCGGACAATGTTGCCCGCGCCGACGATGCCGATGCGCAATTTGTGATTATTTTTTTCCGCCATGATTCAAATACAGATGTCGATCTTGCACACGCGCAACAAATTGCGCGAGTTAGATTTTGACCATCAAACACATTCCCTGTTCAACTTCGAAAGCGTTCGCGAGTCAACAACTCCGAAAGTCTTCGCGAGTAAATCGCTTGACAATCACTGCTCGCGCAGCACCTTTTGCGCCCCGTTCCCACAACCTATGTCCAAAGTTTGCAGCATTACCGGATCACGCGCCACTCGCGGCAGCATTATTCATCGCCGCGGAATGGCCAAGAAAAAAGGCGGCGTCGGACGTCACGTCACTAAGAATGTCCCGCGCATCTTCGGGCCGAACTTGCATTCGCATCGCATCTGGGTTCCAGAGCTGAAAAAGTTTATCCGGATTCGTGTGACCGCGCGCGGCCTGAAAACGATCAACAAGAACGGCGCTTACGCCGCGCTAAAAAAAGCCGGCGCGATTTGAGTTTCAATGCAGCCACGCGCCTGTGGCGCGTCACCCAAACGGCCCATAGGGCCGTGGCTACAAACTAACTGCCGCCGATTTCGGCTTCGTCGGCCGACGTTGTAGAGGCGTTTGTGCCAAACGCCTGCTCTATTGGTTCGGCGGTTGACACAACCGCCTCTACAACTTCTTCTTTGGGATTTTGCGTCGGCGATTCGTTTGCGGTCGCCGACACGGCCGCCACTACAGTTTCTTTTGGTTTCGCTTTCACCCGCGGCAAATCGAGCGAGCCGTCGTTGAATTCGATCACGTACCCTTCGCTGATCAGCCAGCGCAGATCGGATGCGAGCGCCAGTTTAGCGCGTTCCCCTTCTTCGCCCGCAAGAGCCTCCTTCGTCGAAGCGGCTGCGGCGGCCGAATCGACAATTATCTTTTCGGCGAGTTGTTTGCGGTTGATTCGCGGCGCTGCGCTTAGATTATCGAGAATCGTTTTAACCAATGGCGAGATCGCGGCGCCATCTTGAACGAACGGCCGCACCCGGATGGGCGAGACAAAGAGCATTCCGCGTCGATGCCGGAAAACGTGCAATGCAGCTTGTCTAAATTGCGCCGCCAATTCCTGCATCATCTGCGATGGCGACCGATTTTGGGCCGACCACGCATCTTCGACCACGCGATTCAGCACGCGATCGGCAAGTTGCCGGCTGTCGACGCCGCCAATGGTCAATTCCGAAACAGTGCGAATCAAATTCGGCAAATAAGTTTGCCGAAAATGGCGCTCGGCTTCGGTCGCTGACGAAAAAGTCGCCGGCGCTTCTTCGCGCAACGTCGTGAATGTGGTGATTTTGCGCGCGTCGTCCTTCCATTTCTCGACCAGCGCCGGGTCGCTCACGATTTCGACGCTTCTCTGATAATCGGTGAAGCTCGTTCGCCGGCTGAAGCGTTGCTCGTACAATTGGCGCAGCCGTTTTTGGTAATCGTGGTGATTGGTGGGCCCGAGGACGGTGCCGCTCAGTTTGCAGCGCGCCACGTTGGTAAAATTTCCTTTGATCGGTTCAGTCTCGGTGACGTCGGTCTTGTAAAACTCGGATTGGGCAAAGCGAAAGGCGTCGCGTTCGAGAAACTGTCGATCCACCGAGAGCGCGCCGTCTTCGCCCAGCTGCAAAAGCGGCGAGTCAGCCGGCGCGGTGAGGCGAACGTCGTAGCGTGTCGGCTTTTCCAAAAAAAGGCGGGCCAGAGCGAAGAGCGAATACGTGAGCGCGTCCGACTTGATTTGGGTGACCACGTTCTCAAACGCCGGCGGCTGCGGCAAAAATTTCACCGCGATCGGCGGCGCGACTGGAGAAGGTCGTCTCCGATCCTCCGGTCGCGACGGCTGTCGGAGTTCACGATGTCGATCTTGCGATCGGCGATCCCGTTGACCTGCTTTTCCTTGCGAGCGGCCCCCGTGTTTGTCCGGCCCAAGCGTTGGACGTTTTCCGCTCCGCGGTCCTCGATCGCGAGGGCGACGATCGCGCCCATCTCGTCGCCGTTCGCCATCGCTTTCGCCTTCGTGGTGAGCGTAGCGATCCGCCGGAGCGGCGGGCTCTTTCACCCACGCGGGCAGCATTTTTAGATCGACCAGATCTACCGAGGAATCGGGCACGGTTCTCTGATACCCCAAGGGGCTTTGATTGTCATGTCGAGCGGAGTCGAGACATCTCTCGATATTTCTGACCAATAGTAAGAGATTCCTCGACTTCGCTCGGAATGACAAAAGTTGTAGCTGACGCTGTCCTCAGCGGCAGTCTTCAAAACGGCTTCTCTGCCGCCAGAGACGGCGGCAGCTACACCCCAAATTTGATTGCACAATTTTGGTAATTGTTTTACTTGCGGTGCGGCAGCGCGTGGGGTAAGCGTTGCGCTCCAACCCAAAAATTTTATGGCAGACAAACCAATCGAGGAAAAGGTCAAGGACATCATCGTCGAGCAACTTGGGGTCAACCCCGAGCAGGTTACGCCCACGGCGTCGTTCATCGAAGACTTGGGCGCAGATTCGCTCGATATCGTGGAATTGGTGATGGCTTTCGAAGAAGAATTTTCGGTGGAAGTGCCGGACGAAGACGCGGAGAAACTGCAAACCGTCGGCGACGTGATCAAATACATCGAAGAGCGCGCCAAGACGCAGGGCGGCAGCAGCAGCAGCAGCGCTTAGCTCCGCGGCTGAGATTGTTGCGGCTGAGATTGTTAGGCGACCTTCTCCGGTTGCCATTTTTTGCAGGGAAACGGCTCGTTTTCCGCAGATGAGGGACGCTAACAGCGTCCCCTGCAGTTTCTCGTTTAGCGGTTGCGAACGGGCGCAACACGACCAGACTAAAAAGCGATGAACTTGACGCTGCTGCAGCGACCGTTGTTTCAGGCCGCTGGCCACGACATCTCGTTTCTCGGTCTCATCGCATTCATCGCCTGGTTTTCGGTGGGATTACTTATGGCCAGGACATTGCAGGGCGATTTCGTACGGCGCGTCTTCACCCGCTTCAAGATCGACAACAAATTCATCGCGATTGTTACGACGATCCTGAGCCTGGGCGCTCTCGTATTTTTTACGATCACGGCGGTTAACGCGGCCGGGATTCCACTGTCCTGGGACAAGCCGTTGCCAGGCGTAGCACTGAGCCTTTTTCAAATCTTTCTACTCATCGCGCTGCTGATCGCAGTTTTCTGGATCTCCTCCCGGACCAAGCGTTTTCTCTTTAACCGGTTCCTGACCAACAGCGGACTCGATCGCTCGTTGCAATACGCCATCTCCCAGGTCGCGAGCAACGTCGTGCTCGTGGTCGGAATTTTCATTGTCCTGGAAAACACCGGCATTCATCTCGGCGCGCTGACCGTTTTTGCCGGCGCAGTCGGTGTCGGCGTCGGGTTTGGGTTGCAGAACATCGCGAGCAATTTCATCAGCGGGCTGGTTATTTTGGCCGAACGACCGATCACCATCGGCGATCGCATCGAAGTCGCGGGCGTGGCCGGTCAGGTGCAACAAATTCGTGCGCGAAGCACCGTCGTTCTGACCAACGACAACATCACCATGATTGTGCCAAACACGAAGTTTATCGATTCGCCGGTAACCAACTGGACTTACGGCGATCCGCGAGTGCGTTTTCGTTTACCAGTGGGCGTCGCTTACGGCAGCGACGTGAATAAGGTGCGCGAAGCGCTACTCGCTGCTGGCCGCGAAAATCCGGATACGCTCAAAGATCCTGCGCCAAATGTTTTCCTGGACAAGTTCGGCGAGAACTCAATCGACTTTGAGCTGGTGGTTTGGAGCAGCGATATGAGCGCCCGGCCACGGCGTTATCGAAGCGACTTGAACTTCGCCATCGAGGAAAAATTGCGCGAAGCCGGGATCGAAATCCCAAATCCACAGCGCGACCTCCACTTCCGCGGCGGCGTCCTCAAAGTGGAAACTGTCGCCGCGCAAGATCGACATGTAGGATCGCGCAACAGCTGAGCAGCGGTTCTCAGTTCTCTCGATGCAAGCCGGCGGCACAATTTCATTTCCGCAGGGCGTCGCCAAAATCGCCACGCTCGCGGACTTGCAAGACAGCGAAGCTTGGAAGCGCGCCTTTCAAGAGAAGTGCAAGGACCATCGCTACTACGAGATCATCGAGCAAACACTGGCCAACGATTTCGAGTATCGCTACCTGCTACTGGAAGATCAGGCCGGATGCGTTCGGGCGATTCAGCCGATCCTTTTCGTTCGCCAAAATCTGGTCGAAGGCGTGCCCGGCAAACTGCGGACGATTGTCGATCTTGTTCGGAGAAAATTTCCGCGCTTCTTAACCATGCGCGTGTTGATGGTGGGATGCGCCGCGGGCGAAGGACATCTCGGCGCCTGCGATGAAAACGATGAGCCGTGGGTAGCACAGGCGTTGAACGAAACTCTGGCCACTTACGCTCGACAGAACAAAGCTTCGCTGGTCGTGCTAAAAGATTTCCCGGCAAAGTATCGGTCGGCCCTTGGAAACTTCCCGGCCAACGGTTACACGCGCGTGCCGAGCATGCCGATGACGCGACTTGCGCTGCCTTATCAGAATTTCGACGAGTATTTAAGCAAGCTCAGTTACGCGACGCGGAAAAGTCTGCGCCGAAAATTCCGCAAAACGGAGCGCGCGCCAAAGATCGATATGGAGGCGGTGACCGACATCACTCCGTTCGTCGATGAAATCTATCCTCTCTACCTCCAGGTCCACGAGCGGTCGCGCTTCAAGTTCGAAACGCTGACCAAAGATTATTTTCGCTCGGTGAGCCGGGAAATGCCGGAACGGACGCGCTTCTTCATCTGGCGGCAACTCGGTAAAATCATCGCCTTCAGTTTTTGCCTGGTCTGTGGCGACACGATTTACGATGAATGCCTTGGACTGAATTACAGTGTCGCGCTCGATCTCCATCTTTATTTCTACACGCTGCGCGATGTCACCCGCTGGGCGATCGACCACGGACTGCGATATTATTGCAGCGGCCCGCTCAATTATGATCCGAAACTGCACCTCGGCCATGAACTCATGCCGCTCGATCTTTACGTCATGCACACGCGAGCCCTTTTCAATCCCATCTTCCGGCGCGCTCTGAAGTTTCTCGAACCGACCCGCCACGATCCAATCCTGCGCCGGTTCCCCAACGCCGATCAGCTTTGATTAGGTTCGCCGTCATTGTCATTCCGACCGAAGTGGAGGAATCTCTTACTGTTCTATTTTCGCTTCCTTGCTTTGCTCGCAATTAAGAAGAGATATCTCGAGTCCGAGCCGGACTGGCATTTACGCTCGACATGACAAACAATCGACCTTCCGGATTTCTCAATCCCTGGTTTCAGCTTGGACTGAACATAATGTGCGTGCTCGCTTATGAATTGCTGCTTAAGGCGGGCGCGAAGGCCACGGCAGATCTTTCCAAAAGCTGGTCATGGACTGGAATAACCGGCCTGGCTTCGCCGCTTATCTGGTTGGCCATCGTCCTTATCATCCTCGACCTGATGATCTGGCTGTATGTCCTGAAATATATTCCCCTCTCCGTCGCGTTTCCTTTGTCGCGCGTGGTCGATGTTCTGGTTCCGATAAGCTGCTGGCTCATTCTCAAGGAGGGTATTTCTCCGCTGCGATGGTGCGGCATCGCCCTGGTTATTATTGGACTGGCCGTCGTGGCTAAACCGGCCGCTCGCCTGGAAGAACGCTTATGACGTTGTGGTCGCTCGTTCTCATTCTTGTTTGGCTGGTTACCTTTGTGGCTGGTCAGCTTTTTTTTAAACGAGCGATGGAATTGTCGAGCGCGACCGGATTCCGGAATCGCAAAATCATCTCCATTCTAGGCGCCGGAATATTCTCAATGACGATTTCGTTTCTTCTGAACCTTGGCCTGCTCCAGCGTTTCGACCTCAGCTATCTTTATCCGTTCCAGGGATTGAGCGTTATCATCATCACTTTGATGGCGGCGGTGATCTTGAAAGAAAAATTGACGATGCAACTGACGATCGGCGCATTGTTAATCACCGCCGGCGTCGTTCTCGTGTCACTCAGCTAAGGCCGGCCAAAGTTTCTCTAAAGCGGCGAAGTTAATCTTTTGAATTTCTGCCGCGTTAGGGCGGGCAAGTTTCGGGTGATCGAATTCAGACGCAAAGCGCTGCGTCCAGCGCGCATAACTTGGCTCTGAAAAGGCGCCGCAAATGTCGCCGGCAACGATCCGGCCACTGGCGCGCAATTTCTCCAGGGCCCAGACAAGATCGACAATCGTAAGCCGGCCGCTCTCCCAATTTGTGACCGCCTCGTCCGCGTGCAGACAATCAAGATCGATCGTGACGTAAACATTGGCGCCGCGCAGATCGCTCAGGAAGCGTTCGAAATGGTCGCGCCAGTTCTCCCGCAAAATTGCGCCGCGCCGTTGTCGATCTTTCATTGGGCGATCGTCGGCCCAAGGATGAACGTCGAGTTTACCGGCACGCTCTGCGCGGTGATTGCCAAAAATATTGTGCGGCCACCAGCATTCGAAATTGCCGCAGCCCCAAACGCTCACGCACTGGACGTGCGGAAGTTCCAGCGCGCGATTGACCCAGCCGCCACAGCCCCATTTTGGCGGACGGATGTCCCAGTCCGGATGATTGTCGAACGAAACGACGACGACGGGCTGCGCAACTCGCCGAATCCAAAGCGCGCTCAAATAATGAAAATCGCCGGACCCATAAAGCAAGAAGGGCGAAATCTGTGGCGCGAACTCACCGTGAAATTTCTCGACGACGCGCGGTGGCGCCGAGAAACGCAGTTGCGCTCCCCATTCGCGGGCATCGAGCACCGGCAGATTCAGCGGCTCGTCTCGCCACGCGTCATCCAGATTGAGATGAAGTGCGCGGCTCAGAAACTATTTCGGCGAACGTGTTTGGAAACGTGTATCGCTCGATTTGGCGGTGCGAAGATTTTCCTCGGCTTCTGTCAGCTTCGGATCAAGGCGCAACGCTTCCTCGTACTGCAAGATTGCCTGTGAAATTCGCCCCTGTCGCAGAAAGAGGCTGCCGAGGTTACTGTGAACATCGGCACGTTTGGGATCGAGCCGCGCTGCTTCGAGATAATGCGCCTCAGATTGCTGAAGATCCCCTTTCGTGAAGAGCGCGGTCGCAAGCTCGGAATGGGCGTCCGCCAATTGTGGGTCTACTTGCAAGGCCCGTTGATACTGTGCAATCGCGCCGTCCAGCTTGCCGCGTTTATCGAGAAACGCGCCGTAGGTGTAGAATAGTCGTGCCGATTTCGGGGTTAGCCGGATTGCATTTTCGTACTCGGCCTGCGCTTCGTCCGCGCGACCGAGCCGCTCGAGAAGATACGCGTAACCGGAATGGACTTCGCCTGTGTGCGGCTCCAGCTGCAGTGCCTTCTCGTAATGCTTTCTCGCTTCGTCCAGTTTCGATTTTGACATGAACAGCTGGGCCAAATTCATGTGCACCTTGACGTAATTCGGATCGAAGCGCAGCGCGGTGTAATATTCCTGCTCAGCTTCATCGAGCCGGCCGACGTTTTGTAACGCCGCGCCATAGTTGTAATGCTGACGCGCGCCGGCCGGAAGATCCGCCACCACCCAGGCCGAGCGATTAACTTCAGGCTGCTTGCCGTGCAATTGGCCGAACCAAAGCGCGGTAAGGGGAATCACGAACGCGACCGCCCATTTCGCACCGTGCAGCATCCAACCGGGAAGGAGACTGCTCTGCGCGACGTCAGCCGTGCCGCCGGTGATCCCAAGAGATTGGCGCGTCGATTTTTCGCGGACTTTCCAAATGAATCCGTCGTAATAAAAATGCAACAGGCCGGAAGCGGCAACGACGCCAGTAAGAACACGCTTTACGGTTTCGAGGCCGATGTGTGAATTCAGATAGCCGAGCGAGCCATATGCAAAAACCAATCCGATATACAAGCCGATCAGGGAACCGCTGCGGCGAAAAACAAATCGCATGAACCCGCCGATGTTGCTGTCTTTCTCCACGCGGTTGCGATTGTAAATCCAAACCAGCGACAGGTATTGCACATCGTGAAACACCTCGAACAGCGCGATACCAGCGAGGATGTTGGTGACGCCGTTATTACAATACCACCAGAAGCTGATGCTGGTGACGAGCAATGCGAGCTTGACCGGATTCTGCCGTTTCCCGGCCATCCACATCCACGCAAAATTCGCCACGCAAATAATCGAAACGGCGATCGCAGCCGCGAGCAGCGTTTGCTGCAAAGCGTGAATGGCTGCTGGCGCAATGAACGGAACACCACTTGCATAGAAACCTTCCAGCGCATCCGTCATTCGCGGCGGTGAAAGTATCACCGCGGCGGCAAACCAAATTCCGCAGGTCGCGAAATCGAGCCGCCGGCTCAACGCCGCGAACGAACCCATCTTCGCATCGTAAATCCGACAGAACCCGTAGGTTTGCATCATTCCGTGCCAGACGCCCCAAAGGAAAACGATCAGCACGATGCCCTTTGCGTCCCACCAGTAGAAAGTCACGCACGTACCCAGAAGAAAAATGGGTGCGATGATGAAGCGCCCACGAAATCGCTCGAACAACGCCCGATCGCCGTAGGCGCGAATCATTCCCGGTAAATGGTGACCCATCGCGCCGAAGGCGGCGACAAAGAGATAAATGTCTTGCGCACTCCAGCGCGCCTGCGCCAGGGCGAACATCGGCACGATCAATAGCGGCGTGCCGACGTAAAGAATAAGGTCGCGCCAACTGTCCAGGATCCACGGATTCCGCTTCGGAACCGCGGCGGGTACGGCCGGAACAGTTTGCGGACGCGAAAATGCGCTGATGTGCTGCATGGCTGCGGGGCTCTATTTTCCTTAAACCGGCAGAAAAATCAATCCCGCCTTCCCAGCCGAGCCACGGGGTGCTTACTGTCGATCTTACGCGCGCTTGCCAAACCGCATGCGAAGGTAAGATGAGATGGCACAGGAAACTCAGACGGAAAAACTAAAAGAACACGAAAAGGAACGAGATTTCTTTTGCGTGGTGAGTGATGCGTTTCGCGTTTTCGCCCGTCGATCGTCAATTATCCTCGGGAGTGCATGGTCTTTTGGCGGCGCTGTGCTCGTCATCCTGGTGTGGCTGCTGACCGGGCCGACTTTTCATTTTTCCGATACCTGGCAGCTGATCATCAACACCGCCACGACGGTCATTACGTTCCTGATGGTGTTTTTGATTCAGAACACACAGAACCGCGATGCCAAAGCAATGCATCTTAAACTCGATGAAATCATCCGCGCCATCAAAGATGCGCGAGACGAACTTGTCGATCTTGAGGACTTGTCCGACGAAGATTTGAAGAAACTGGAGGAACAATTCAAACAGCTCCGTCAAAAAGCCGAGCAAGACGGAACTCGACCATCTCGCGATGTTGAGCCGGCTCAGTTACGCTGAGAGCGCGTTAATCGCCCGCTTTTCGCGCTACGCCTGTGCGCAGAAAAACCTTGCCGCTGGCGCAAAGCCGGAAAATCTCGCAGCTTGAGCAATCCGGTTTGCGTGCGTAACAACGGCGCCGCCCATGCCAGATGAGCCAGTGACTCCAATTCGTCCACTGTTCGCGCGGCACCAGTTTCATTAAATCGCGCTCGATTTTTTCGGGGTCTTTTTGTTTCGTCAGGCCAAGTCGCTGCGATAATCGCGCCACGTGCGTGTCCACCACGATGCCTTCGTTCTTATTGAATGCATTTCCGAGAACCACATTCGCCGTTTTCCGGCCGACTCCCGGCAATTCGCGCAATTCTTCCATCGTTGACGGCACTTTCCCGCCAAACTTCTCGGCGATTGTCGATTGGGCTGAGAGAATCGTAGCGATCAGCAACTCGAGCGGATTTCCGAAATTCAGCTCGGTGTGCGCGTCCGGATAAACTTTAGGCAAAGCTTCCAGTAGTTGTGCGACGCGTTCCCGAGCAGTCATTGGTTTCGTATTATCAACATTGCTTCGCGCTGTCATCCTGAACGAAGTGAAGGATCTCTCAAAGGCTGTTTGATCACTCTATTCGTCGAAGCGTGCTCAGAGCTTCGATTGTGAGATCCCTCGCTCTGCTCGGGATGACACGATCTTTGATCGCCGCTTAATCTTGCTCCGCGTAGCGCTCGAGCTTCTGCGCCAGCTCAGGCGGAATGTGCGCGACAATTACGGCGTCGTCGCCTTCGTATTTCAACTCGAGGACGTGGCCGACGCGATGAATCTCGGCGATCAGCGCCGATTCGTTTGTTGGAATTCGAAAACGCGAGCGCAACCGCCACGAGTTGAGCGATTCCTGCAACGCTTGCACGAGTTTATCGACGCCTTCGCCGGTCCGCGCAGAGATAGCCACGCTGCCCGGAAATCGTTTCAAATACGATTCCGCCAACTCCCGATCCGCCATCTTGTCGATCTTGTTGAACACGATCACGGTTTGTTTGCCAAATGCGTCGAGCTCTTTGATCACGCCATCGACCGCTTCCATCTGCTCGTCCACGCGTGGATGACTCAGATCGACAATGTGAATGAGCAGATCGGCTTCGCTGACTTCCTCCAGCGTGGCCTTGAACGATTCGATCAATGTGTGCGGCAATTTTCGCAGGAACCCGACCGTGTCGGTAAGAAGGACGCGTTGTTTGTTAGGCAAAACGAAACTGCGCGTGGTCGGATCGAGCGTGGCAAAAAGCTTGTCCGCAGCAACCACGTCCGCGCCGGTAAGCAAATTCAACAGCGTCGATTTGCCGGCATTCGTATAACCGACAATCGCAGCCACAGGCCATTGGTGGCGTTTTCGTCCCTGCCGTTGCACCGCGCGCGTCTTCCGAACTGATTCCAACTCGCGCTCGAGACGCCCGATCCGCTCCTGCACACGACGGCGGTCCACTTCCAATTGCGTTTCACCCGGGCCGCGCGTGCCGATGCCGCCCGTTTGCCGCGACAAGTGATCCCACATTCTCGTCAGACGCGGCAAAAGATATTGCAATTGCGCCAGCTCGATTTGTAAACGGCCCTCGCGGCTGCGCGCGCGCTGCGCGAAAATATCCAGGATCAGTTGGGTGCGATCGATTACTTTGCGCGCCAGCAACGTTTCCAAATTGCGTCCCTGCGCCGGTGAAAGTTCATCGTCGAAGATGACGGAGGTCACTTGTCGATCTTGAAATGACTCCTTGATCGATTCGGCCTTGCCCTTCCCGATGTAATAGGGCGCGGTCGGTTTCTGCAATTTTTGCGTGATGGTCTCGACCACTTCGGCGCCGGCGGAATTCGCCAGCTCAGCGAGCTCTTCCAGCGAATCGCGCAAGTCCCATTTCGAGACCCCGGCTTGTTCCAGACCGACAAGAACAGCGCGTTCCTGATTCTTTTTCGGGCGTGTCTCGATCATCCCTATTCTGCGAACGCGCGCCGCGCGCGTTGTGAAATCCGTTTCACAGCTTCTTTGTGAGTGAGAAGCGATAAGTTCAGCGGCTCAAAATTAGTTTGCCCCCGAAACCAGGTCAACTGTCTTTTGGCATAGCGTCGGGTCGCTTGTTGAATCGCCGCAGCGCATTCCAAGATCGACATCTTGCCTTCGAGTAATTCGCGGATTTCGCGTAGGCCGATCATTTTCAACGCGGTCTTGCTCATCGCCCCGGCCGCGCGCACTTCTTCGATCACACCATTTTCAAACGTCGTTTCCACTCGTTGATTGATTCGCGAATAAAGCTCTTCACGATCGCGAAAAACGAAGACGCCTTTTGGATCGACATCTACTTTCTTCCAATCGGCGGTTAAGCCGTGCGTTAGCGCTTTGATGTAGAGACCGCTGCCACCGGCGACGAGCGCACTCTTTCCGCGCGAATGAATTTCGTCGATTGCGCGCAAGGCGAGTCGACGAAATTTCTCGGCGTTCATTTCTTCCAAGATCGACATCGTACCGATCAAATGATGCGGAGCTTTCGCGAGCGTGGCTGCACCCGGCTTTGCAGTCAGCAAATCGAGGCCGCGATAAATTTGAAATGCGTCCGCGCTGACGACTTCCGCATCGAGATCACGAGCGACACCAGCGGCGAGGTCGGATTTTCCGGCCGCGGTCGGGCCGACGATGAAAAAGACGCTGCGCATGCTCAGGAAACAAAATCGGGAGACGCGCGCTTCAAACGCCACGTCTCCCGATTGAAATCACTAATCTGAATTAGCTTCGCGGCTGGTGTTCGGTCGATTTCGCGCCGCTGACCACGAGCTTGCGGCCGAGGAATTCCTTATCGTGCAATTCCTCCACCGCGCGTTTGGCTTCCTCGACGGTCTGCATCTGCACGAAGGCGAAGCCTTTCGAGCGCTGGTTGTGCCGGTAACTCACGACTTCCGCGTTCTGCACATGGCCAACGCCGTTGAACAGCTCGAAGAGATCGCTCTCCGTGGCGTCGAACGACAAATTGCCAACGTAAAGACGCGGCGAAGTGACTTCGACTGATTCAGGTTTGCGCGCCGGCCGCGGTTGCGGTTGCGGTGCGCCATTGCGCGATGCGAATGTTTGTTTTCTTGTTTCTGTCCCGTCGCCGAAAAATGCGGCGAGCCGTTGCCAGAATGTTTTCTTGGGAGCTTTCGCCGCCGCGTGTTCGTGGCGGAACCGATTGTCCCTTCGTCGGGGCCCGCCACGCGAACGGCGCGGGCGTCTCCCGGATGAATGCGAGTTCATATTGATCCTCAGTGTTTACCCAATTGCTAAATGGGCGGAGCGCATCTGATGGTGCACTGTCCGCGGCGCTCGGGCCTCGAAGGGCCCGCAAATTGCAAGCACTCTGCCACGCCGCCGGAAACTCCGCCTCGTCATGCCGGAAATGAATTCGTTTTAAACCGCAAGCCGTCCCTGTCAGCCAACGAAGCAGCGAAGATGAAAGACCTCGCATCATAGTCGTAAAAACTTGAATCGTGGAAAAACGGACGTTCGGAGGATCGAATCAGATTCCCAACATCTCTGGGGCGATTATCGCCTGCGTGGCCAGCCATTGCAAGCGGAACGAAAGGTAGGGGCGATTGACCTCAATCGCCCGCGGGCGGTTCGGTGAACCGCCCCTACCGAATCCAATCGTCGCGCAACGAGTAGGCGCGCGATTTCAAATATTCCCGCGGCTGCTCGCCCCGGATCGGTTTCAAGAAGTGTCGTAACGCGCGGTCGCTCAATCGCGGTTCATAACCAAATTCCGGCATTAGATCGCGGCAATGCCATTCCACCCAGCCGATCTCGTCCTCGGACAATTCGAGCTCCCATCGCGTCGCGGGCTCCGTGCTGATCTCCGAAAAATCGACCGCTGCCGCCGAATTGCCCGACCAAAGTTGGCCAACCTTCGTCGGCTTTAAAACGATCTCGGGATCAAATGCGATTTCGAGATAGTCGCAAACTTTTTGCATCGACGCCGACGGGTCGATGATCAGCTGCTCAAACGGAACGACCAGACCGGAAATCTCGCCATCGCGTACGCGCCACGCCAGTTTCGCCGCAACCCGCCAATGCTCGATGACGTAATAAACCGAAAAGCGTTTTGTCTCTCTCGTTTTTTCCAAAGCGATTTGCGTGGCCAGAATCGCGCGCGGATCGCGAATAGTGACCAGAAGCTTCGCATGCGGAAAGCGCGAAAAAATTGCTGCGACGTGATCGCGATTGGCCGGTGTTTTTTCGACCCAGCGTTTTATTCCGTCGAGCGGAATGCCCAGCGCCGCGGCATAAGACTCGACCATGAGAACGAGAAGATCGCGCTCTGCGTTCGCGGGATCGAAGGCGGCGCGCTCGAACGTCTCGAGAAATTTCTGCTGCGGAAAACCGGTGTACTCGTGGCCGCGCCATTTCGGTTCACCGCCAAACAAGACGCGTGAAAACGATTCCGTGGTTAAATAATCGAACTGCGCGCGCCGGCCGCGGCGGCCATATTTTGTGAGCGCGGTTGGAAAGTAAGCCGTCTCTTGCGGCAAAACGAGAAGCTCGGGATGGCCGTCGAGCAACGCGGCCAACAATGTCGTTCCCGATTTCGCCTGACCCGCAATAAAACAAGCGCGTTGGTCAAACGGAAGAGTTTCAATCGTCATCTTGTTCAGCATCGCCCGCGCATTTGCGGTGTCATCCCGAGCGAATGCCGGTGCGGCTCGCACCGAGGGATCTCATAATCGGAGCCTGGAACACGCAAATTACTTAGCGTGATCAATGAGGTTGTGCGAGATCCTTCACTCCGTTCAGGATGACAGCAGTGTTTTGATTACACGGCGCGGGAGCTTAGAAACCAATCAACAAACCGCGGCAAGCCGTCCTCGAATTTTGTCGAAGGGTTGTAGCCGAGGAGTTTTTTCGCTTTGGAAATGTCGGCACAGGTCAACGGCATGTCGCCCGGTTGCTCGGGAAGTTGATTGATTTTCGCTTTTTTGCCGAGCGCGTTCTCGATGGCCGCGATCAAATCTTTCAGCTGAATCGTTTCGCTTTCGCCGAGGTTGAAGATGTCGAACAACGGCCCGCCATATTTCAGCGCGCCCATCGTTCCCTGGATGATGTCGTCGATATAAGTGTAATCGCGGCGCGTGGTGCCGTCACCGAACTGATCGATCGGCTCGCCGGCATGAATTTTTTTTGTGAACTGATGAATCGCCAGGTCGGGCCGTTGGCGCGGCCCGTAAACGGTGAAGTAACGCAGAGCGACAACGCGCATTTGATAAAGATGCGAAAAAGTCGAACAAAGAA
>WNFR01002508.1_pt1 | contig 23252 bp, 26 predicted proteins | sample 5400221 | NCBI WGS metagenome assembly WNFR01 (sample SAMN13153357, study PRJNA577476) | soil metagenome | isolation source: 40 cm soil under Madrone tree | place: USA:California | collected 2016-06-14 | reverse complement strand
CGATCTCTAGGCCATCTCTAGGCCGCTCTACCGCAAGATGGGCCTGAGCGAGTCCCAGCTATCGGAGGTCGCGCAAGCCTCACGGAGAAAACTGCACTGAAACGGTTTGGTGAGGCGTCTGAGCTTGCCAAGGCCGTCTTGTTCCTTGCGAGTGATGACTCTTCTTACACAATCGGTATCGAGCTGGTCGTCGATGGCGGTCTGACGCAGTTCTAATAGTCCCCTGTCCACCTAAGTGTATATCTTGATTCGAATTTACGCGCGGAAGTCAACGAATGTATCCGGAGGGTGCCGGACGTCGAGTTGAGCCTCAGGCGGATGAATCCCAAGTCCGGGGAGGGACGGATTTGGGCGCTTGGACTCGTGATTTGCGATGGCCGTGGTAGCCCTCACATTTTCGACGTAAGTACCTGGTCCAACAGGCGAAAATTCGAGCAATAAACGGCGAGGCTCCCAGTGGGGTCCCCTCAAAGGGTTGGCTGCCACCGGACGTCAGCGGACGGTCTCGACGAACTCATCCATGGTCCTGATATGGCGGACGAATGGGTAGTCCGTTGACGAATGCCAACAGTGGCAACATACCAGCCGATTATATCGGCCTCTCAGCCACCCTGCCCCGCTCAACTGTATCTCAGCACGTCAAATTCCGCCGTCCGAATTGTTGGATAATACGGGCTTATGAAGGTGTAACTACCGGATGGCTCAATGATTCACGCACACGTTAAAAGTGTAAGCGGCGACTTGGTCGGTACCATCAACGCAGAATTTTGGTTAAGGTAAAGGCACGGCCGTTGGCGCTACAGGGTCACCGTTACCGGTCGCACATTCCAGATCTCCTCGCAATATTCCCTGATCGAGCGGTCGGAGGAGAACTTGCCACTCCGCGCGGTGTTGAGGATCGACATGCGTGTCCACTGCTCTTGGTCCTGCCATGCCGCACTGACCTTCTCCTGACAGGCGACATAGGCGGCATAATCTGCCAGCACCAGAAAGGGATCCGAGAGCATCAGATTATCGACCAGCGGGCGGAACACCTCGGTATCGCCGCGCGAGAAATCGCCCCGGCTTATCATTTCCAGTGCCCCGCGCAGCTCATTATTGCCGGCGATATAATCGGCCGGGCGATAGCCCGCGCGCTTGAGGCGATCTACCTCCTCGGCGGTGAGCCCGAACAAAAATAAATTCTCCGCTCCCGCCTCCTCGCGAATCTCTACGTTGGCCCCATCGAGTGTGCCGATGGTGAGTGCGCCATTTAACATGAACTTCATGTTGCCGGTACCCGAGGCTTCCTTGCCCGCCGTCGAGATCTGCTCCGATAGATCGGCGGCCGGATAGATAAGCTGTGCATTCTGCACGTTGAAATTCGGCACGAACGCGACCTTCAGGCGCCCGTTCACTTCAGGGTCGGCGTTGACCGTCTCGGCAACGGCATTGATCAACTTGACGATGCGCTTGGCCATGAAATAGCCGGGCGCCGCCTTGCCGCCGTAGATGAACGCGCGCGGTGTAATCTCGAGTGCGCGATTTTCCTTTAACCGCCGATAGAGGGTGACGATGTGCAGCACATTGAGGTGCTGACGCTTGTATTCATGGATACGCTTGACCTGGATGTCGAACAGCCAACCGGGATCGAGTGCGATGCCGGTCCGCGCTTTAACGTAGGCGGCCAGCCGTTGCTTGTTGGCGTACTTGACCGAGCGCCACGCGGCCCGAAACGCAGCGTCATCGACATGGGCCTCGAGTCGACGAAACTGTCCGAGCTCGGAAAGCCATTGCTCGCCGAGGGTGCGATTGAGTAGCTCTCGCAACCCGGGGTTCGAGAGCGCCACAAAGCGGCGCGGCGTTACACCGTTGGTCTTGTTGCTGAAGCGTTCCGGCCAGAGGTCGTAGAAATCCTTCAACACGCTCGATTTGAGCAGGGAGGTATGCAGCGCGGCAACTCCATTGATGGCATGACTGCCCACGCTGGCGAGATGCGCCATGCGCACGCGCTTGTCTCCAGCCTCGTCGATCAATGACATTCGACTCACGCGCGCTTCGTCGCCCGGAAACCGTGCGCGAATTTCGGCCAGGAAACACTGGTTGATCTCGTAGATGATCTCCAGATGCCGCGGCAGGCATTCGGCGAACATCGGCAGCGGCCAGACTTCCAATGCCTCCGTCAACAACGTGTGGTTCGTATAGCCGAAAGTATCGACGGTGATGGCCCAGGCCGCATCCCAGTCGAGGCGCCGCTCGTCCACCAGGAGCCTCATCAGCTCGGCGACGCCGATGGAGGGATGTGTGTCGTTGAGCTGCACTGCGTAGAGCTGCGCAAATTTCTCCACCGGCACGCCGGCGAGGTTGAGCAGCTGGAGCATGTCCTGCAGCGAACAAGAGACCAGGAAGTTCTGTTGCGCCAGGCGCAGTCGTTTGCCGATCTCCGGTTCGTCGTTTGGATACAATACTTTGGTCACCGTCTCGGAGTTCAGCTTCTCCGCCACCGCCTGGTAGTACTCGCCGGTATTGAACGCCTGGAAATCGAACGACTCCACCGCCTCGGAGCTCCACAGGCGCAGCGTGTTGCAGGTATTGACGCGGTAGCCCTGAATAGGAGTGTCGTAAGCCGTACCCTTCACGACCTCGTTCGGGATCCAGCGCACCCGGTTCGCGCCCTGCTCATCGCGGTACCATTCGGTATGACCGCCCCAGTTGACGCGGTAGGCGACCTCGGGTTTGGCGATCTCCCAGGGATTGCCATAGTGCAGCCACTTGTCCGTGATCTCAGTCTGCCAGCCGTCGTGAATTTCCTGTTGAAAGATCCCGAATTCGTAGCGGATGCCATAACCAACGGCAGGACACTGCAACGTCGCCAACGAATCGAGATAACAGGCGGCGAGTCTGCCAAGCCCGCCGTTGCCCAAGCCCGGCTCCTCCTCGCAGGCCAGCACGACGTCGAGATCCTGACCTAAGTCCGTCATCGCATCGCGTGCAGCCTGCTCGATATCGAGATTGAGGAGGTTGTTGCCCAGGTGCGGACCCAAAAGGAATTCCGCCGAGAGATAACACGCTACTTTTTGCTGCAGATCTAAATAGGATTGGGTCGTGGCGATCCAGCGGCGTTGCATGCGGTCGCGCACCGCAAGCGCCAGCGCACGGTAGTAGTCGCTCGGGCCCGCGATGGCGGGCAGACGTCCGAGCGAATAGTGCAAATGATCGGTCACCGCCTGCTTCAAATCCGCGGACCCGGTCCCCGTGCGCACGTCCGCAACAGCAGCGTCGGTGGTGGAAGCGGCTCGCTTCGTGGGCATTGGGTAGTCCTCGCTCGAGGCCTGGAATGCGCGGCGGGTAGGTGCGGAGCCATCCGTCGCTCCCCTCGCCAGGACCAAACGCAACAACAACGCCCGATCATGGGGTCCCTAGAGTGCGTTGGCAAATCGGGGTTCTGGTGCATCCAGGGACATTGTGGTCAATTTGCGGCCTTCCGTGCTTCGTGCCCTTCTTCTATGCGAGTGCCATTGCCCATTCCGCTCTCCGCGACCAGCCACGGCGCCGCCGACCACGCCCAAACGAGAATTGTCCCTTACGAATCCGATGCGCAAGCTCGATGCCGACAAGCGTAATCGCCGCGTTCGCGAACGACTTGAATCCGGCCATCGACGCGCAGCGTCGCTTGATAGCGCGGTGGTCTTGCTCAATCAGGTTGTTCAGATACTTGTTCGTCCGAACTTTGACGTTCCGCCAGCACGGATGCTCGCGTCGCAGCAGCCACAGCGCGCGTCGACTCGGCACGTGGCCATCGAGCGTCACCTTGCGCGGCACGCGCGGAAGGGTCGACGCGAGCGCTTTGCGAAAGAACGCTTGCGCCGCCGCGATGCCACGGTCGCGCCGGAGCAGGAAGTCAACCGTCTTGCCTTGCTTGTCAACAGCACGATAAAGATAGTGCCACTTTGCCTTGATCGAGATGTAGGTCTCGTCGACTCTCCACGAGGTACCGACTGCCTTGGAGAACCGATTCCAGCGCTTCTCGAACTCCGGGACGTAGCGAGTTACCCAGCGAAGCAACGTCGTATGTGCCACCGCAAATGTCGCGCTCCGCCATCATCTCGACCAGGTCCCGATACGACAGTCGATAAGTGATGTACCAACGCACGCAAAGCTCGATGATGTCGGTCACGCGTTTTCCGCCCAGGTTTGCCGTCCATAATTTCCGGTGCTTTCCTTCGTGGAGTCAACCTTCACGAAGGAGAGTGTCATGTCTATCGATCTTTCTTTGAAGCCATCGCCGCATTCCTACAAGTGGCTCGGCGAGTTCGCGCCCGTTGTTTTGGCGTTCAGCGAGTATCTTGAGCGGCACGGTTACGCGAGGTCGGTACCGGACCTCAGCAACTAAGCGTGACGAGGTGCGACATCGTTCGAGGCGGTATTGCCTGCCACTTTGGCATCCACGTTGTTTGTCAATTCCGGCGGATCGCCGATTTCCGCATGCAGGTAATAATATAGATTCTCCAGCAGATCGCATACGTTATCAGCTAGATCCTCATCGACGCGGCGATCGATTTCCAGATCCACTGCGTCGCGCAGTTTCGCAAGCTCGCGTGCTACAAGTAATCGCTTGACGTCGGTAGAAGCCACACCTTGATGAGCGGCCAATAGGTCCGCCTTGAATTTCTCAATGATAGTCCGTGCCTTGCGTACCAGAACTTCTTGCGGTTCCTCATCAAGCCCAATCAACAAGATCGCATCCAATGCTTGTCGTGCCCTAATCATAGATTGCTCCTGGACGGTGGGTGAATGGCTTTTGTTCACCACGCATAAGCGGGCAGCCCGATGATCTCGCCGGAGCCGGGCGGGGCGCCATCGGGAAATCACCTAATCTGAATGACGCTGCGCTTGTGACGTTTTGCCGTTTTGGGCAGATCGCGATCCGCAGTCATCAAGGGCAAAGATTCTGTGATCGCGACGGCCAAATGGAGTCCGTCTAGGGCACGTAGCAGGCCGCCGCCCGTACCGATCAGCTCCCGAGCGGCGAGAATATGTTCGGCGGTCAACGACATGCGCCGGTAAAGGCCCTCCGCAGCGTGTTGCCAAAGACGTCGACAATTTCCCGGGCTTGGCGTTCGTTGAGTTCTTTCAGGCGCCGCTTGCGTGCAATCAAGGAGCAAAACTCGACCTCGCTCAAGGTGCTGATAACCGGGGCGCTGATTTGCCGCAGCGCGTCCTCTGCCGTCGGACTTGGAGACTACGACAAAGCGGGGGCTGACGGCCGCAGGCGAACTCCCGTGCACTGCTGCAACTCTCAATGGAAGCTGAGGCCGTATATCGGTTCCACATTGCACTGCGGGGTATCAGTCCGAAGATCTGGCGCCGGGCGGAGCCGAGGCGCTTCACAAGAGCGTGAATGTGGTGACGGTCGATGCCGCTTACGCTTTTCATGGTCAGCGCCCGGCCCAGACCATTCGTTGACCTCTACGCTGGCGATCAGCATCGATCGCTGCTAGGCCCTGATCGCGCGCTCGCGGGAAAGCCGGGCCAAGAACCTCAGGCCGAGGCAGCCTCGATCAGCACCGTCGCCGCCGTAGGTAGAGCTTGGACGGGGCCGCGCTTGCCACGCAATTGGCCGTTAACGTAAGCACCATCGATCAGCAACACCAACTGGTCCGCAAGTTCGTCTGGGTCGTTCACGCTCAAACGCTGCGTCAGCGCATGCAATCGGCGCCGCAGTTCCGCTTTATGCCGCAGCGCAATCTGGCGCGCCGGATGGCACATGTGCCGTGAGTTCGGCTTTCGGGTCTAGACTCAGCCGCTGTGCGATGCGGTCCCGGAGCAATGGCATGGCGTCGTGACTGCCGGTGAACTCGGCGACGCGCGCAGCTTCCTCAAAGCCCTGGCGATCTCCACTGTGAGGTGTTCGGGGGCGCATAACGCGCCCGTCCGTATCGCCTTCCATGTTACTTACCATGTCGGCTCCCAGAACTACACACTTTCGTGGCTCGATGGCTGGCCTGCGCGTCCCCTGTCAACGCTTCGCTGACACCCTCACGGGTGACCGCGCATGACTCGGGGCCGCTGTGGATTGCTACTCCTTCAACGTGACGGACTTCCACCGTCTATTCCTTGCCGGTTTAACCGGCGCACAAGCAAAAGTGTCAATCGGGCTCCGACAGAGCAACCACCGTCCGCCTGAGGCAACTCATTAAATCTCGCCCTTTTTGCGAAGTAATATCGCTCAATTGTTGGCAAATCGACGCCCGCCAGGCTTATCCACCACTTCACCGTCAAAGTCTGAACGTGTAATGCAGGTTCTGTGGTCTGCCGCACGTTGGCTCATACTCCTAAGCCATCCGAGCTGAGCTTCGATGGAGGCAGGGTTACCGGGTGTGTGAACTGAACAAGCTGCTTGATATCGGCGCGAGCACGAGGCGGTAGGGAGAGCGGCTTGCGTAGCAAGAGACTCAACGTGCCCAGAGCGATCGAGCTCACTTTCGTTGGCTATGGTGCCTGATATAAGGTAGCTGAGTGGGAAGCTCTGCCGATTGATCAGCAGGAGCGCATCATCGGACGCACCAAGCTCGACAGCATCGAACTCGAGAACAAGCCATCGGACTCGCATGTCGCTCGAACAGACCAGGACGAGTTTGGGAACATCTTTCGTCGCAACATGCCCTACGGAAGTGTCGACGACCATGGCACCATGTTCGTTGGATTTAGCGCAGACCAGAAGCGGCTTTCCAGAATGCTTGATAGCATGGCGGGCCTGGTCACCGGCACGCGGGATGCGCTCACACGCTTTACTCAACCATTGACCGGCTTCTATTATTTCGTGCCTTCCGTCGAGAGTCTGCGGCGCTTACGCGGCAACCCAAGGCCGGTCTAGATATGGTCTAGATAGGATCAAGACCAAGCCGATGCGCATTGGCTGTACGTTGATACAGAGCTCACGGGTGCGTGGCCTAAACAGTCCATGGACTGGCATGAGGAGGCCGAATTGACGTTAGTTGTTTGGGCGGCAGGAATCGTTTAACCGCAGGGGTTCTAAAGCACGGGCCGATGACGCAGGCGTGAACGGATGCGCACGCATCCGTGCGTGCGACTTTTCGGCCTCGCCGTACATTCGTTGCAAAAAGTGTCGTTTTGATGATGCGGCGCAGCAAGTCGGTTTGGCCGGATGAAATCCTAATAGAAATATGTCCGAATGCGACGTAGGGAAGGACATGCCGACTCGGTGCCTTACTCTGCTCTGCTCGATGGCTATGCGTGATGGCTGATCTGGCCGCGCGGCGCGTCGGCCATTAACTTGAGAAACTCGCTGCCACTCACATGAACCAGTGCCTGATGATCGCCCGCCTCGAAATAGATGTCTGGCGCATCGACCAGGCTCTGGTCGAAAATAGTGTCGATGCCGTACGCGAGCCCTACGGGCGGCAAGGCGCCCGGCTCGCAGTCCTTGAAGAGATCGACTAGCTCCCGATCCGTCGCGAGGCCGAGCGCGCGATTGAGCTTTCGATGCACGGCGCCAAGGTCCACCATGTGGCTGGCCGGTATCACCGCCATGAGGTAACCCTTGTCGTCTGCCAACATAACGCACTTAGCCAGTTGATCACCGGGAATGTGAGCTGCTTGCGCAGTATGGTTGCTATCCCGAGTGCGCTCGTGCGCGATCATCTCGTAGTGCACGCCTTCACGGGCCAGACAGTCCTGCACCGATACTGCAATACTCATGATGTCCTCCTCAGTTCTTCCCCGCCAGAGCCGATGCTCGCCTCAGCGGTCAGTCGATTCGCCGGAGCCTTGCGTGGTCTTGAATCGCACCGCCTCCTCCGATCCTCGGGTGGCATCGCCGACGCTATAGGAGTGCGCCCTCGTATTCTACGCCCCCGTCCCCGTCTGCGACATGCAGCATTGCGCATGTACCGCAATGCAGCACGATCGCTCGCACTGCGCAACTTTGCGGTAGGCGACTGGTCAAATGTGTAGCCGGCACTGATACAGGTTTAGCTTGTGCGGCGACGCCAATGTTCGGCCGGCACGGAAGGGCCAGATGACTCGGATGCATCAAGTCGAAGCTCTCTGGATGGCGCGTACCGCGGAGGCCGTCGGCGTACTACGAAAGATTCGCGAGTACGGGGGCTACGTGCTCGTCGATATCGACGGCGGCATTCACGTTCACCGCGCCGGGCGTGTGCCGCGTAAGTTGATGATTGGCCTGGCCTGGTACAAACACGAAGCCGTCCGGGTGCTCGTGGAAGGGCTGCACGAACCGAGATGAGCGAACGCACGCGAACGCCGGACCTGCAGATTGCGCAGCAGTGAAAGGCGCAGAGCCGTCGAGAGGAGGCCCAATGCTATTCGAATTCACCGAACCGGAGCGCAACACCATGCGGCGCGCGCTTGAACTCTAGGTCTCCGAACTGAGAGGGGAGATCGTCAAAACCGAGAAGCACGAGTGGCTGCAGGCCTTGCGTGAGGAAAAGGCGATCCTCAAAGGCGTTATCGAACAGTTGAGTGTTTGAGCGCGCGAACCCTCCCCGCCGGGACTTGAAACCCACGATCCGACGCCGCACATAAGTGAAGCCAGCCGTACGGCCGGGCGTACGGCTACTCTACCTGAGCCTGCCCCGGGGTTTATGCGACAAGCTGCACTCGTCGGCCGCAATAATGGACGCGCGGTTGGTCCCGCGCCGCCGTGTGGTACCGTCGTTCCACGTCCGCGCCGGCGCCGGTTCCGTCGACATCCCCCACGCCCCGCGCGAGCGCCGTGGCATCTAGCTGCTCATCGGCGTCAGTCTGGCCCTCATCGCAACGATCTGGGAGGCACAGACCTCCGAACTGCAGTCCAGGTTCTTCGGACGCTGGAGTTCGGCGCTGAGCTACACCATCGAGCCCAGGCCAAACCCTCAAATCGCCTTTCCGGCTCGGGGCCGTTCGACCAAAATCGCGGCTATACGAGACTCCCAGATTACCGCGACCGCTTGGAAGGCCGCGGCTTTCGCATTACAGAGCAGGCTCGACAGACGCCGGCACTGGCGCGTCTGATTCGCTCCGGAATCCCACCTCCCTACCGCGAGCCGTCAATCGCCGGACTTGTGATCCGCGACAAGAGTGGCACTGCGCTCTTTGATCCGGCCACCGACCGCCGCGTGTTCCATCGTTTCGAAGAGGTCCCGCCGCTCCTGGTAGAAACGCTTCTTTTCATCGAGAACCGTAGGATCGGCGATCAAGCAGGACCGCGCGAGAATCCGGCCATCGATTGGCCGCGCTCTGCCAGGGCGCTGTTCTACTATACGGGGCGCAAGCTCGGTCTCGATTTTCCGCTCGAAGGCGGGAGCACGTTGGCCACCCAACTCGAGAAATATCGTCATTCATCGGGCGGTCGTACATCCTCGCCCATGGACAAACTGCGCCAGGTGGTCGGAGCAAGCCTCGAGGCGTATCACACGGGGCCCGACACGCACAATGCGCGTAAGCAAATCATCCTGGATTATCTCAACACGATGCCACTGGGCGCAGCACCGAATGTCGGTGAGGTCCACGGCCTGGGAGACGGCCTGCGGCGTGGTTCAAGATGGATCTCGCGTACGTGCACGCAGCGCTCGAGCAACCGCAGGCAGATATCGAGAAGGCGCGCGCCTACCGTCACGTGCTCGCGCTGCTCTACGCAGTGCACGCGCCGACGCGCTATCTGGTGAGGAACCACCGCGCACTCGAATCACGTATTGATGCGTACGCTGGCCTGCTGCAGTCGGCTGGAATCATCGACGCGCGGCTCCTGATTCTCATGCAGCGGGTTCCGCTCGAGTTCGCGGTCGGCGCGCTGCCCGAGGGGCCGCCGCGCTTCGTGGAGCACAAGGCGGTCAATGCCGTACGTCTCGAGGTTGCAGGCCTGCCGGATGTGCCGAATTTCTACGATCTCGACCGGCTTCACGTGCGGATCGACAGCACGATTGACGGTGCGTTGCAGGACCAGGTCACACGAGTACTCAGGCGACTCGCCTCGCCGACATTCGTCGCCGCCAACGGATTGCATGAGCCTCGCATGCTCGCGCGCGGCGATCCACGCCAGGTGACCTACAGCTTTCTGCTTCTCGAGTCTCGACCGGAAGCGAACTTCGTGCGCGTACAGACGGACACACGCAATTCACCGTTCGATATCAACGAGGGCATGAAGCTCGAGCTCGGAAGCACGGCGAAACTGCGCACACTGGCTCACTACCTTGAAGTGATGACGCAGCTCCACGGCGAGCTGTCACCCTTGGACACCTTGGCGTTGCAGGAACGTGCCGCCAACGCACGCGACTCCCTTACCGGCTGGGCAGCGGCGACACTGCACGCCGAGCCAGGCCTGGACCTCGAAGCGTTTTTGAGCGACGCACTGGAGCGCCCGTATTCCGCGAGTCCCGTCGAGCTGTTCTCTACTGGCGGCGGCGTCCACCGGTTCCACAATTTCGAATCGCAAGACAATAGGCGGGTCATGAGCGTGCGGGAAGCCGCCGTGCACTCCACGAATCTGGTCTACATCCGCGTGATGCGGGACCTCGTTCATTTCCATGAAGCGCGGCTGCCGTACGACGCGAGCGCGGTTCTGGCGGGCAGGGATGCACCGACCCGCGAGAAGCTGCTCGCCCAGATCGCCGACGACGAAACACGCAAGGTTCTTGCCCACGCGTATCACCGCTACCGGGAGTTGCGGCCGCCGGAGATCCTGGCACGTCTTCTCGGCAAACGCGCGCGCTCCCATCGTCAGCTTGCGATGGTCTTCTACGCCTGGCGTGCGGGCGATGCCGCAACCACGCGTGTCGGCGCGAACGCACTGGCTGGTTGGCTGCAAGCTGGCGGCGGCGACGTGAGGCCGGACGAAGTGCAACGGCTCGAGCACGCCTATGGCAACCCGCGCCTCAACATCGCTGACTTCGGGTATCTGCTGAATCTTCACCCGCTCGAGCTGTGGTGCGCCGGTGAGCTCTCCCGCAACCCGCAGATCAGCTGGCACGACCTGCTTGCGCGTAGCGCGAAGGAACGCGGTATCGCCTCCACCTGGCTTTTCAACACACGCAATCGCAAAGCACAGGATGTGCGGTTGCGCGCGCGAATCGAACGAGACGCGTTTACACGCATGACCCCCTACTGGCGCTCCCTCGGTTTCCCCTTCGAGGCACTCGTGCCCTCCTACGCAACGTCAATCGGCAGCTCGGGTGATCGGCCGATGGCTCTGGCCGAGCTCATGGGCATTATCCTCAACGAGGGGTACCGCCGGCCGACTATCCGGGTTCGCCGCCTGGGGTTCGGCGTGGGCACTCCGTACCACACGGTTCTCGAGAGAATACCCGGAGAGGGCGATCCGGTGATGCAGGCTTCAGTCGCGCGGCTGCTACGCAAAGTGCTCACTGAGGTCGTCGAACACGGGACGGCCCGTCGAGTCAATCGCGCGTTCGCCGATGAAATTGGCGTGCCGATTCGCGTCGCCGGCAAGACCGGCTCCGGCGACAATCGTCTCGAAACCTTTGCCCGCGGCGGAAAGCTCGTCTCCTCGCACGCGGTCAGCCGCACGGCAACCTTTGTGTTCTACCTCGGGGATCGGTGGTTCGGTGTGATCACGGCATCCGTGTCCGGTCCACAGTCCGCGAGCTATGCCTTCACGAGCAGTTTGCCGCTCGCAGTCCTTAAGCTCCTGGCCCCGACGCTCAGCGCGACCATTCGGGATCGACCGCGGTATCCGCGTATCCCGCTAGCCGTTACAAAACAATGATCTCGCCTTATCTGTTAAAGGCGGCGAATATTCGTCGAGGAGGAATGACAGCCGGTTTTGAGGTCGCATTTTATGCCACCGAATTTCCGCCTCTCGAATCCATACGCGTCAGGTCGCGCCCCAGCCGCTCGTCGCAAGCAAGTGCTTGCGCGCCGCGTCGCGGAAGCCGTCGCCGAGCTTCGGGTCGTCGACAGCTCTGGCGATCACCTACATCGAGGGATTTTATAATGTCCGCCGTCGCCATTCCTCGATCGGCTATCGCTCGCCAGTGACTTTCGAGCGCACGCTGATGGGCAAACACACCATCCACGGCGTTCATCCGGCAGCTCGAGTCGATGCTCGTGGAGCGACGCCATTGAGCATGAAACACGCGCAATGGGCACTTCTGGGCAATACCAAGGTAGGTCCAGCCATTGCTTCTACGATGAGCTTCGATGGCTGGGCCGTTCGGCGGCATCGCTTCGCAATCCTGCTTCGCTAGCGGACCGGCCGGGACTCCAGTCTGATCGTTCACCGGCGTGCGGCTCACCCTCTAGCAAATCGGGGCCCTCACGGTACCCGATTTTGTTGATATCGTCGCGCCGCTTTGCAGACGCGACAGTCCTCCCGATCCCTGTCCCAATATCCCCTGGTCTTCGGGTCCGTGCAGCGGTAGGAGCCGCGGCTCACTATAGGTCTACGCTCCGCCTACCTCGTTCCAGACGCCGTTCCTCTCGGACGTAACGGATATGTCCCGGATTCCACAGGTCCGGCGCGCGTTGCGATGAAACGCGCCGGTCTTGGTGGTGCTGGTACGAGCAAAGACAAGCCGCGCCCGCCGTGCAACTTTTGAGCGGCAACCGCGGCGCCTCCTTCGATAGAAACCGAATGCCTAGCAGTTCCATCGCACAGGGGCAGCAGGCGGCGCTACAGACAATCGACACCGCATGCCACGGAGTGCGCGCCGTTGCGGGCGTCGCAGTCATTTGCCGCGCGGACACACCGCTTTTGGTTAGTCGTTTCCACATCAACCGTTCCTCCGGCGTGTTGCTTCATTGCTATTTGGCGTGAGCCCGCCGCCATCGTTGGTGGTCGCGTACCGCGTCACACAATGTCAAATGACTCTCTGAATCCGACGTCTCAGTAGGAGAAACGTAAAGCCGCGGTGAAATCCGACACGTGTTGAAAAGATTGTGGCCCGCGGTTCGGCTTTGACCTGACGGCCCTTCCATCGATGACCGAATTGTTGTTCTTCCGCCGGTTTTTCTGCGCCTGTTCTTCGCGAGTCAACCCATCACGGACGTCAGCGATTCCATCGTTGAATTGAGTCTCGGGGTCGTGGTCCGCCATGGTCACCCCTCTCTCTTTCCCCGTTTAACCCGACAATTCACTCCGACCGAGGCAATTCGCCGCGGCTTGATCCCCGCTCTTTGTGGTGGCCAATTTGACGCCGCAGAACATAGATCTCGGCGGCCGTGGCCTGCCGCAGCCCGAAGGCGAGAGCGGTCCGCGCGACCAGATCGATCAATCGCCGCAGAACAATTTGGAACAGCGCAATCGCGGATTTATGATGCCACATCGGCTTGCGTGGGCATGGACTGTCGCGATCGAATAAATGCGGACCACAAGTGACGAATGCTTACTGACCACAAAAAGAGATCAAAATATCGCTGACGCCAAGAGTCGTATCACCATTTGGCCATTACTTCAGGCTGTGATCCGGCGTGTGCGGCGCGATCGTACGGGTCACATGGCCGTGAACTTCGCGCTTCCGAATATTCTCGAAGGTCCTCTCCACGACCTCACGGCCGCCATTACCGGCGTGATACATGTTGGACAGAAAATAGATCGTCCGGATGGCAGCGTCAGTGAACAGAAAAACCGAGTCGATGAACTGATTATCGTCAAAGGTCGGCGAGCGGTCGCCGTGATACACCAATTCACAGTTCTCGAAGGTACAGCTGTGAAACGCGTTGTCGCTCAAATCGACGCGCTCGTTTTTGAAGGACTGATTCTGATAAATCATGTGCTCATTCCCCCGGATTGATCAAGGTGCGTTTTGAATTATGCAGTCATCGCCAGAGGAATGCGACACCAATGCAACCCGGATGTCGGGGGTGTCCGGCGCGCAAGAGTAGTCTTCGGTAACCTTCGCTCTCCTGCTTCGCTGCGGCCCAGCCCGCCCTTCCTTGGGCGGTCGTTCTGCCGGTCTGACGATATCCTCGCATCTGCTGTCCTTCGTGCACCGTCGGCACATGGGTAGCGCCTCGCTGCGGGCCGCCTGCGCCGACGTTCTGAATCAGTACGCGAAATTCGAATTGCCCACCCATTGGGGACCGACCGACAGGGTCGCTGCGGACGGCTCGCTCCTCACCACCTACGAGGACAACATTCAAGCCTCCTACCATGTTCGCTACCGTCGCACCGGCGCCGTTGCGTACCGTCATGTCGGCACCAACTATATTGCCTACTTCACTAATTTCATCGTGGCCGGCGCCTACGAAGGGGCCTATCTCTTTGATGCCTTGCAGAAGAACGACTCGAATCTCAAGGCGACCGGTATTTATTCCTATACCCATGGCCAGTCGGCGGTGTTGTTTGCGGTCGCGGAACTCTTCGATATCGAACTCCTGGCGCGCATCCGAAATTGGCGATCGCTAACGTTGTATCGGCCAGACTTGAAGATAAATCTCAGCCACACTGGCCACCTGTATGACGGTACGATTGACTGGGATCTGATCGAGTCTCACTGGAAGGAGTTTATCCGCGTGGCCTTTGCCATCCAAAGCGGTCGCGTCGCACCGTCCTGGGTGCTGACCCGCCTCAATAGCTACAGTCGCCGCAATAAGCTCTATCGGGCGTTTCGCGAATTGGGGCGTGTGTTTCGCACCCTCTATTTGCTTCGCTGGATCGACGATGATGATCTGCGGCGCAACGTCACGCACGAGGCGAACAAAGTACAGCATTACCATGACTTCGCTTCGCATCTGAACTTCGGCAGTCATGGCGTACTCCGCACCAACAACCGCGTCGACCAGGAAAAGGCCATGATTGCCAACCAACTCGTCGCCAATGCGGTAATCTCGCAAACCGTTGCAGACCAGACGCGGGCCATTCAACAGCTCAAAAGCGAGGGCTATCCGTTCAAACTCAGCGCGATGTAAAGCACCTGAGCCCGTACCTGACCCGGCATCTCCCGCGGTTTGGAAAGTTCACGGTACGCTGTAACACAGAGCCACTGCCGGCCAATCTCGGCCTAGATCCCTGAGTTATCCACAGTGCCGCCATCGTCTGCCATCCCAAAAGCGGGTAGGCGTCCGCTCGCTGCCAAAAGTGGGGTGCACTTGATTTTGCTGCAATAACTCCCGGTAGGATTTCTCGGTAATTACAGTGACGACCGGGGATTTTTCCCAATAGAACAATCACTTGCTGCTCCTGATTTTTTGAGAAGCTATTGCACCCCAGCCCAGGAGCGTGCAATGAACCCGTGGCAAGCCACATTTTTCGGTTTGAAGCAGATCCCGCGTGAGTTGACGGCCTTCGAGATCGAGGCGTTCTTTACGTTCACGGCGACCGAACGACCTAATCGAGCAACGGCGGCGACCTGCCCTGAAGCTGGGCTTGGCGTTGCAGATCGGCTTTTTGCGGATGAGTGGCCGAGTCCTCGATGCCGTGCGCATCGTGCCCGCCGTCTTGTGGCGCCATCTCGGCGAGCAGTTCAACGTAGCGGCACCGGATTTAGCCTCGTTGCGCGCCATGTACGGGCGCGGCAATACCCTCTTTGAACACCAGCAATTGGCGTGTGAGGTGCTGGATTTCCATTGGCTGAGTGAGCCGCAACGACGCGCGCTGTCGGGCGCCTTACGGCTGGAACTGGCGCGCACCCGCGATCGGCAACAACTGCTGATCTTCGCACGACGCTGGCTGTACGAGCATCGGCTACTCATCATGCATGAGCGGTCCATCCGCTCGACGATCGTGAAGGCGAGGCAGCAATACGAAGTCGCGCTCGCAAAAAGCATCCACGCCGCGATCGATGATGAACGGCTCGAACGGTGGGGAAAAGCGTTGGTGACCCCGCGCGAGTCGGGCGTGACGCTGCAGAGCTGGCTGTGGGCACCACCGGCCAAACACTCGACGCGCCAGATCGAGGATCTGCTGGAGCGTATCAGAACGCTGTATGAACTCGGTCCAACGACACTTTGCCGATGTACCCGATGACCTGCTGCGGCACTATGCGCGGCGCTTGGCGAACCGACCGCCCTCGATTGGAGCGCGGATCAAAGAGCCGCTGCGAACCATCGAGAGCGCCTATTTTCTGCGCTATTGTTTGCTGATCGGTACCGATCGCCTGCTGCTGATGGTGCGCCGACGGGTCGCCGATCTGTGGCGCCACGCGACCACGGATGCCAATCGGGTGTTGATTCACTGGGCTGACTTATATCGGGAACTACTGACCTCGGTGGCGGCACTCGCGAACGATACCACCACGGCCGATAGCGAGGTCCGTGTCCGACTACGAACCTGGTCGCAGAACACTTGCAACGCAAACCGCCAACGCGTGCGCAGCTGGTGCGCGATCACCTGACGCTGGAGATTCGTCCTGTCCGTTCGCTGCTGACAGCGCTGATGGCTCTGCCGTGGGAAGCGACTCCGGGCCATCCGGTGTTGGCCGCTGTGCAACTACTCAAACCCCTTTATGAACAGGGTGCCAGGGAGTTGCCAACCGCACCGGCGATCGATCTCGGCAGGGTGTGGCGGGCGCTGCTCGCCGGCGCCGATCGTGAACAAGCCTTTCGCGCCTTCGAGGTCGCCACCTTGCTGGCGCTGCGCCGGGCACTGCGTAACGGCACCGTGTGGATTGACCATAGCTTGGCATTTCGCAGCCGCGAACGGCTCTTTATCCCGACTGAGATATGGGAAAAGGAACGCAACGCCTACTATCGGCGCCTGTCATTGCCGAAGCGGGCCGAGTCGTATCTCGAACCGCTCATCGAACGTGCCAAGGCGGGCGTGGCCGCCGTCGCCAAGGCCGTCGAGGCCGGTGAACTGCGGGTCGATGACGAGTTGCATCTGACACCCCTGGCGGCCGAGGAAGAGGACCCAGAACTGGTCAAGTTGCGCGCCTCGCTCGATCACCGGATCGGCGAAGCACAATTGCCGGAATTGCTTTTGGAAGTCGATGCCCAGGTGCGCTTCAGCTGGATCATGCTCGGTCGCGAACCACGTTCCGATAAAGAGCTGCTGATGGTGTATGCCGGCATCTTGGCGCACGGCACCTCGATGTCGGCGGCGGAGACGGCGCGCATGATACCGCAACTCTCGGCGGCCACCGTTCGGCAAGCCATGCGCTGGGCCGGTGACGAACGTCGACTCGCAGAGGCCAGTGCCGCGGTGCTCGCCTACATGCGTCGGCATCCGATCACCACGACCTGGGGTCGCTCGGATCTAGCCTCCTCGGACATGATGAGTCTGGAGACCCGGCAACGAGTGTGGCAAGCCCGCCTGGATCCCCGCCGGCAAACGCCTTCCGTCGGTATCTATTCGCATGTACTGGCGGGCTGGGGTATTTTCTATGCGCAACCCTTTGTGCTCAACGATCGGCAAGTCGGCGTCGCCATCGAGGGCGTGCTACGACAAGAGTCTATCGACATCACCCAACTTGCCGTTGATTCCCACGGGCACACCGACGTCGGGATGGCCGTGTCTCACGCAGCGGGCTTCGACATGTGTCCGAGATTGAAGGCGCTCAAAGACCGCCATCTGTATCTACCTCGCGGCTGCGAGGTACCCGAGATTCTGAAGCCGATTTGCGAAGCCAACCTGGATTTCCGCCAGGTGCCGATGTACTGGGACCAGTGGGTTCATTTGATCGCCTCCGTCTACAGTGGTCACACCAGCGCCGTCAGCGTGATGGCACGCTTTGGTTCCGCCGCGCGCGGCGATCCGCTGTATGAGGTCGGTGTCGGGATCGGACGCTTGCTGCGCACCGTGTTCCTGGCCGATTACTTCGTCAAGCCGGCCTTCCGACGAGAGCTACTGCGCGTGCTCAATCGCGGCGAAGCGACCAATGCCCTGAAGCGCCTGATCTACACCGGCCGCGTCGCCAATTATCAGGGCAAGAGCGAGGACGAAATGCACGCCGTCGCCGATGCGTTGAGCCTGCTCGCGAATATCGTCATGGCGTGGAACACGGCGAAAATGCAGGCGATCTTCGATCGCTGGGCGCGGCGCCGAAACGGCGCCATACCGCCGGAATTGATCGCTCGATGCGCTCCGACGCGCACCGAGGGCCTGAACATGCGCGGCATTTTCCGCTTTCCGATCGAGCTCTACCTGAATCGCCGTGATCTCGATCCCGTCATCGATCAGCCGTTTCATCACGGGACTGATCTCATTGTCGGTTAAGACCAGATCGCCCATGAACATCGCATCGTTCCCCATCGGCATGAAGCCGATCCAGGAGCCGAGCGCAAACGTCGGTTTAATTGCAACGCCATCGACGTTGATCTTGAGGTCCCAACGTGGCAGACCGTACTTGTGGACACCGCCTGGCTGATTGGTGCCGGGTTTTCCCAAGGCTTGATCGTCCTTGCTCCAGCGATGTCGGCGGCGCTCGCGCCGACGGTCAGGGCAATCCCGGTAATTGGTGTCGATGAGTGGCGCTGAACTCAACCAGTTAGTCGATGGGTTCAATGTGTGTGCAGAGGGACATCGTGAGTTGCAGCTAAAGATTTAGGTGCGCCGCATCACGCTGCGCTAGTTGAGCCATCTCGTGGGCGGTGACGAGAACGGCAATCAATCTGCGATGGCCGCTGCGTCGCAGCGTTTTTACGCAGAGGAATATTGATTGCGCTCTACATAACTTCGGAGTAGAAGGCGCTACATAACTTCGAAGTAAACGGTTGTGACGCATTTCGCAATTTAAACAAACAATCAACGCGACGCGGTGTCCGTAAACATCAATTCATAGAACATAGTCCGGAAACTCTTCTGAGGTGCACCATGAGAATCAATCGACGGTGGATTTTGGGAGCAGCCATATCTCTGCTGCCTGTGCTGCCTATGTTGGCTGTCGCCGACTCCGAGGGCACAAACACGATTCGTTGGGATATCATCCACATCGCCATGTTCGATCCGGTCAACGGCAACGTCATCGAAGCCAACGGCATGGCGTGGGCATTCGCGCAAGATACATCCAAGATTACGGTCACGGGCTCTGGGACTTTCACAGTCGGGGATAGTGATGATGTGACCGGAGGGGGAACATGGCAGACGGTCGGGGAGCCGCCAGCCTCGACGGTGAACAGCGGTACCTACCGGGTCACGAGACTCGTGCGATTCGAGGTGGCACCAGGCGCGCAGGCCAGTAACGCGAAAGATCACATCGGCGACGGCACTCTGGCCGACAACCGCGGAGGGCTGGCGATTCTGCGCATTGCCTATTCGGATGGGAGCAAAGGGATCCTCGTAGTCAGCTGCGACCTTCCCGGCAATCCGCCGCCCGGGCCCGCTGGTTCGCCACACTCTATCTTCGAGGGGATTACGGCATCGAAGGGGTTCGTCGATTACTGGAACCACGCGGCGCCGGCCGCTGGGGTGGACGGCAACCGTACACTTTTCCATGTGGTCTCCGCGAAGAAAGAGGACTAGTGGACAGTAACCGCTGAAGTTACTACCAATGCGATAGCGCCGGTTTGTGGTAGCTCCAGCGGATCGGTTTCGCGTCAGGGAAAGGGAGGACGCCATGAGCAAGTCAAATGTGTCCAAGTCTGTAATAGCTGGACTGCTGGTATTAGCTAGCTGTGTGTTGACAGTGTTGCTGTCAACCAGAACGGTTTCCGGTCGGGATTTGGAAAACCCCGCAGGGTTAATCGCGCGAGGCGCTGGGACGACGATTATTCACGGGGGAACCGGCTCTCCGGGTTTTATTCCCGTGATTACGACGGTCGCCTTTCACGCTGAACGCTCCAATGGGGGTGCCAAGGGGGAGTTTGATTGCGTTGCGTTTGCGCCCGAGGCGCCAAACGGGCCACATAGTGGCCAGCTCACGGTGAACGCCATGTATGTGGTCGGCAAGATCACGGGAGCCAGTGTGCACCAGGATACCGTTACACTTACCGGTGTAGCCGATATCACAGGCCTCGGCGCGGGCACTAACGTTCCGTTTACGTTCATCGCGCACAGGGGCGGGCCGGGAGCTAGCGCGACTCTGACCGTCGATAGCCTAACATTCCCGTTCAACGAGATCCTCGTGCAGGGCGCATTCGAACTCCCTGACCAGGATTAGGTCGCTTGTCGAGCCGGCGCAATGGCGTGCGCATGTGCTTCTCACATGTGCAGCGCCACAATCGAGACCGTTGCGCCCGCGAGCCCGTGGCTCGGTATGTTCAGGCGCTTTGTCGTGGACTGAGGTTTTTTCCACGCCGCAAAAGATTGTCACAGGAGAGCCATGTTACGGGTTTCACGCTTTGCCCTTATGACGGTGACCTCAGTCGTCCTGTGGCCGATACTCGCCTGGCCACAGGATGAAACGCCCAACGTTGTCATTCTGTGGAACAAAGCGGCATTGCAGGGAGTACGCGATTCGAAGCTTGGACCTCCCATGGTGGCGCGCGGGCTGGCGATTGTGCACACGTGCATCTATGACGCCTGGGCTGCGTATGACCGGCACGCCCTCGGTACGCAGCTCGGCGGCAGCCTCAGGCAACCCCCGTCTCAACGCAGAATCTTCAACAAGAATGAGGCCATCAGTTTCGCCGCGTACCGCGCCGCCGTGGACCTTTTCCCCAGCGACAAAGCAACGGTATTTGATCCCCTAATGGCGAGCCTCGGATACGACCCAAATGACATGTCGACAAATACGGAGACGCCAAGCGGCGTCGGGAACGTCGCTTGTGCAGCGGTCCTCAATTTCCGCCACAACGACGGCTCGAACCAGTTGGGGAATCTCACAGCCAGCGGAGTCCCATACGCCGACTATACGGAATACGTTCCAGTGAATCCTCCCAGTACAGTGCCGGTGGATCCGGCTACGGTGGTCAACGTAAATCATTGGCAACCTCTACGGTATTTCGACGCGAGCGGAACGTTGGTCACACCGAAGTTCATAGGCCCACACTGGAATAGGGTGATTCCCTTTGCGCTGACTTCGGATGATCAGTTCCGGTCTCTGATCGCCCAGTCGGGCCCCGCGCGCTTCGGTTCGGCGACCTTTATGCAGCAGGCTCAGGACCTGATCACGATCAGCGCCAATCTCACGGACGAGCAGAAAATGATCGCCGAATACTGGGCGGATGGCCCGCATTCAGAGCTGCCTCCAGGTCACTGGGACCTCTTTGCACAATTTGTCTCTGCCCGGGATGAAAACGACCTCGATGACGATGTGAAGCTCTTCTTTGCCATGACCAACGCCATCTTCGATGGCAGCATTGTGGCCTGGGACGCCAAGCGAGCGTTTGACTCAGTACGTCCCGCCACGGCGATTTGCTTCCTTTTCCACGGGCAGCAGATTCAGGCGTGGGGCGGGCCCCGCAACGGGACTGTAAGCATGGACGGCAGATTCTGGATTCCCTACCAGCCCAGTACATTCCCGACACCGCCCTTTCCGGAATACCCTTCGGGGCACAGCACCTTCAGCGCAGCCGGAGCCGAAATCCTGAAGCTCTTCACGCGTAGTGATACCTTCGGGGGTTCTGTGACCTTTGCGCCGGGAAGCTCGAAGACTGAACATGGTTTCACTCCGGCGCAGCCCGTTACACTGACCTGGAACACCTTCACGGATGCTGCAAATGAGGCCGGTATTTCGCGACGATATGGTGGGATCCATTTTGAAGCGGGTGATGCTGTGGGCCGGGCGATGGGTAGACTCGTCGCCGATCAGGTGTGGGGTAAAGCAAAAAGGCTCTGGAGTGGCGGCAAGTCAGAACACAAGTCGGAAAACGAGTCGGCGCCTCACCAAGAAAACAGCGTGCTCACGATCGACGCGAAAATAGAATGATCCGAATTCACTGGCGGAACAGTGACGGTCAAGTAGCCGAGTTCCTCGCGCGAGCGCGCGACGTAACGGGGTCACCTCAAGGAAGGGGCGATTACGTGGCCTACCGCGAAGATTTGCTGGAAAATAGGGCTTTCGCGAACTGGATGCCTATTCGACCATGGGGTTACGACTCGCCCGCAACCCATCGGCATCGTCTGGAATTGTGCGGGCCCGATCCAATGAATTCAAAGGCATAGCGATGTGCGCGTACTGAAAGTCCTTTTTTCGCACGAATCTCCCCTTGAAGCCAATTGCTTCGTCAACAAAGGATTCTGCAAAGCGCACCATCCGGGTCAAGGCTGAGTAACTGAATCCATCGCCAAACTCAGCCTTCAATTCTTGTGACAGTGTTACAAGAATTCGTTTCCCGTAGGCCGCGCGGCCCTCCTGGAGATTCTCCTTCAACAGGCGCCGGCCAACGTGCCGGCTGATCCAGGTATGCCGCATGGAAAAGCCTGGCGCGGATGGTTGTGGATCGCGCTTGTGGTCATTTTGATCGTCGTAGCGGCACAGCACTAAGCGCGCAACCCGTTGACTTAGCGTGAGTCGCCGCCTATGTGGATAATATTGCTGATAGCCGCGCTTGCCGGGCTGTGGTTGTTGCGGGAGTTCGCAAACCACATACCCCGCGAGAATTCGCACTGGCCTGTTTTTGCACGGGCGCCGCTGACGGTGCGGGAGCAGTTTCTCTATCATCGCCTAAGTGTCATGTATCCGGAACACATCATCTTGGCCCAGGTGGCCTTGTCTCAGATCATCGATGTTAGTCCCGGCACCTCGAATCGGCAGGCAATTCGAGGTAAATTTAAGCAGCTCGTCGCCGACTTCGTGTTGTGCAGGAGTGATTTTAGCATCGTCGCTGTCATCGAACTTGACGATCCGTCGCATGCACAGCCGCACCGCCAGGATGCCGATGCGCATAAGACGAAGGCGGTCGAATCGGCCGGAGTGACGTTCGTCAGGATTCCAGCGGGGCCGATCCCTTCGGAAACGGACCTGCGACGGGTCATCCAGTCTGCGTCGCGGCGACACAGGCGGTCTCCGCCGCACCGACGACGCTGCGGGTGGCAGACACAGAGAGAAAGAAGCCATGTGGCGCTCTGTCGTTGGACTAGCCGTTATCATTGCTATCATTGCAGCCGGCTGGGTCCTATATTCCCAATTGCGGACGATCTCAGTGCCCAACGCTGTCGCTGCAAAATCCGGGGCGGTCATGCCGCCGTTGGCGGGCAGGGGACACCGATGCCGGAGTTCCGGCCGGCCGCGGCTGCACTTGCTCCGCTGGCCATGCGTCCGACAGCTGCCGAGCAAGAAGCAGAAAAGCAAGAAAAGGCTCGAGCCGCCGCACGCAAGGCAGAAATCTCCCGACCACGACGGAAGCTCGCGCGGATCAATCCGCAAGCATGCAGTCGCTGCAGCCATTGAGCGTCATTGACGTCCGTCTTACGACCCGGAACAGTTCTGACTTCGCGCGCATTGGCCAGCACGACCTCGATGCCGCGCTCTTCC
>WNFR01001834.1_pt1 | contig 23259 bp, 11 predicted proteins | sample 5400221 | NCBI WGS metagenome assembly WNFR01 (sample SAMN13153357, study PRJNA577476) | soil metagenome | isolation source: 40 cm soil under Madrone tree | place: USA:California | collected 2016-06-14 | reverse complement strand
CCTGCGGGAGCTCGCTCTTGGTATCGCCGTCTTCTATGACTGGCGTGGCCTGAAATCGAGCGGCGACTATGCCGCACCAAGGCTAAACGTTCAGCGCATTCCGGTCCGGATCGGTACGGGAATCTTTCACCCGAAGAACGTTTTCCTCCTGACCGAAGACCGAGACCCCGACGAGAACGGCGCCCGAAAGAAGCGACTCCTGGTTGCGTGTATGTCAGCAAATCTAACGCGAACAGGATGGTGGGAAAATGTTGAGGTATGTTACATCGATGACTTGGAAGAAGGAGCGGCCACGATCCTACGGGACCCGCTCCTTGAATTGATTGATCGAGTCCAACGATTCGCAGCGAACCCAAACAGCGTTGCAGTTCTTGCACCGTATCGGGCGTTTATCCGGAAGTTGGAACAGCGTCTTCAGAAATCGCAGAACGGTTGGCTATGGCCGAGCTTGTACGTTGGGGGCGGCGGAATGGGAGAAGACATCGCTGACTTTCTTGCAGCAGCCATCCCGGCTGACTCGAAGTATTCCCTGGAAATTATCTCGCCGTTCTTCGACAAGTCGCCCGCAGCCAGTCCGCTTTTTAAGCTCATAAAGCGCCTTAAACCTGAGGAAGTTAGAATTTTATTGCCGAGAGATGCGGCGGGCTCCGCGCAATGCAGCGAGGAGCTTTTCGACGCCGTTCGAGATCTTGGAGCCGAGTGGGGTAAGTTGCCTGACGATTTCCTCCAACTCGGACGCGCCGCTGACGCTGGCCGTCGCGGGGTTCACGCGAAGGTGTACCGTCTCTTCAACACGTACCCGAAACGAGAGTATTTGTTTGTGGGGTCCGCGAATCTTACCGCACCTGCACACTCTGGAACTGGCGGAAATCTTGAGACGGGCGTCCTGGTGCAAATCGATCCCCCCCGACGCCCAGACTTCTGGCTCCAAGCGGATAGGAAGCGCCCCGCCACTTTCCATGCTGTCGAGCCAGAAGACTCGGAGGAATCGCACGCTAGTGTTCCAGTGCAGATCCGATTTTCTTGGAAGAGCGATGAGGCATTTGGAAGATGGGACGAAACAACCCCCTGTCCAAAAATTGAATTGAGAGGCCAAGGACCCGTCATAGCCTCTGACCTTCGGTTTCCCAATAGACAGTGGACGCCGCTCCCCGCCCCGGCAGTCGCCGGAATAAAAGTTGAACTGAAATCACTTAGCATTCTCACAGTGAGGCTCGATGATGACCGAGAAGCGAAGGTCCTTGTTCAGGAAGAGGACATGGATCTCAAGCCCGAGTTGCTCAGGCGGTTGCCGGTACGGGATATCCTGCAGTACTGGTCGCTCCTGAAGCCCGAACAGCGTCAGGCGTTTCTTGAGAGCCGTGCCGCACTCTTGTCCCCCGGCGAACTCGGCGGGCTTATGGCAGTTGTCGACGACCGGACATTGCCTGCCAACGACATGTTTACACGTTGCGCGGGCGTGTTTCATGCGTTTGCCACGCTTGAGAAAAAACTAACAGAGTCTTTCCCAGATCACCAACATCAGGCCGCGGCGCTGTTGTTTGGCGAGCGATTTGATTCTTTGGGTACGCTCTTGGCGAGGGTGTTGCGCGAAGAGTCCGCTGAACATGATATTGACCAGCTGGACGTGATTGATCGCTATCTCGTGCTGATGTGCGCACAGCAACTCTGGAGCACTATCCGCATTCGCCACCAGGATTTTATTGGCGATTACTCTCGTCAGGCAGCGCAACTTTGTGAGCGTCTTGCCCAGCGCGCCATCGTGCGCGACCAAATTATCGACACTGCATCTGGAGACATGCAGGTGTTCTTAGATTGGTTTGATCGTTGGTTTTTGCTTCAAGCCGAGCCAGTGGTGCGCCCGTGACAGTTTCGCTAGAAACGGCGAGGGAGCTGCTAGATCTTGGCGCGAGGTTGCGTGACCCTTCCCAGCCAAACTCCGAGCCTCCTCGGGCTGTCGAGCAACTGCAGGGGGCAGTAGCCATCCACAACATCCTCGAACGTCAAGGCATTGCCTATCTTGCGGACGAAGTAGGAATGGGGAAGACGTACGTTGCGCTGGGTGCCATCGCGCTGTTCCGTCATTACCAACCTTCCTTTCGTGTCGCCGTCGTTGCGCCTCGCGAGAACATTCAATTGAAATGGATTAAGGAATGGACCAACTTCGCGACGCACATTGTACGAATTCCCGATCTTCGTATGAAGGCCCTTCACGGCGGACCAGCGAGATCCTTGGTGGGGTGCGCCAGCCTACGTCACTTTGTGAGAGAAACAACCTTGGATTCCGAACGGGACTTCTTTCTCCGCTTGTCGAGTTTTAGCCTGGCGACAGGTGACGAGGAAGCGGAGTTAGCGGAAACGAGGCGGAAGTTTAGAAAGGAATTGCCCTGGCTCGACGACGAAATATTGAGTCTCAGAAGCAAAAAAGAATTCAAGGACAATCTTGCAAAAGCGCTTTGCTGTGCCATTCCGAAATTCGATCTTCTTGTTATAGACGAAGCGCATAACCTTAAACACGGATTTTCGGATCGAATAGCTGCGCGCAATCGCGTCATAGCGTTCATGTTCGGCCGGGATTCCCAAGAGGTTGACCGACAGAAGTTTCCCGACTACGGGAATCGGGCCAGTAAAGTGCTGTTCCTGTCGGCTACCCCCATTGAGGACGATTACAGACAACTGTGGAATCAGCTTGACGTCTTTGGCAGGGGCGGCCCATATCACGATCTGACCAAATCCACCGTATCCGAAGAGGCGAAGAAGCAGATCGTGCGTCGCTTCTTGATTCGGGGGGTCACGACCCTTAAGAGCGGGGACGAGCGCCTCACAAAAAATCTTTACCGGCGCGAATGGAGGCGTGGAGGCCTCGTCTGTCACGACGAGCCCATTTGTGTAAATGACCCTCGCCAACGTCTTGTGGTAGCACTCGTCCAAAAAAAGGTTGCCGAACTGTTGAATTCTCCGGCATTCAACGCGACTTTTCAGATGGGCATGCTAGCTTCGTTCGAAAGTTTTCTCGAAACCGCGAAGCTGAAGAAGAGAGACGATGAGCGAGGCAACTTTGACAACGTTGAGCAGACGCAGGACGAGTTGGAGCGGGAGGGCATCGATGTTCACACCATAAACAAACTAGCGAAGGACTTTCGACTGAAGTTCGGGCGTGAACTTCCCCATCCTAAGATGGACGCCCTCGCTTTACGACTCAGTCAGGCTTGGGTGACTGGTCGCAAGGCGTTGGTGTTTCTACGGCGCGTAGCTTCGGTGTGGGAACTCAAGGAACGCCTAGATATCGAATACAACTCTTGGCTGGCTAATCGGCTCAGAAGCGCGTTTGCGCCGTCTCGACAGATGATTCAGGAACTTGAGACGCTGCTGACTTCGTACGAACGCGCCAGAGGCGATCGTCGCGCACTTCTAGCAGCCCGCGAAGGGTCTGATGCTCGCGGCCAGGATGAGGAACAAGATCGCGGAGGCGTCGACACGCTCTTCGCGTGGTTTTTCAGGGGCGAGGGACCGTCCGGCAATTGGCTCAGCGGAGCGAAGTTCAGTCAGCGTTTCGGGCAACGGCGGTATGCGCTTTCAACGTTCTTTGAAGATAACTATGCTGCGACGTTATTGAAATGTGAGCCGGGACAGGTATTTGCTTCGCTGGCGCAAGCGCTTGGTGGGGCCGCGTCGCAAGCAGAGGAGCTTGTATCGAGGATTGCGGGTCGGTACATGAGCAAGGCGAAACGACCCGGGCGTGGTGACCTATTTGAGGCCGCCCAGGCCGCGGCTGTCGAAATACTTCGGGAGAGCGCATCCGACCCTGAGCTTCGACACCAAGCCGACGTGGTTTGGAGTCGGAGATTCGAATTCAGGCGGCAGTCTGAAGCCTTCGATCTGGGATCATCGGTGCTGAGGTACCTGGAAACCCCCACATTTTTTACCGCGCTCAAACAGGCACGTTGGCAGGAGCTTCGAAATTGTCTTTGGCCGAGTTCCCATTCAAGAGTCTTCTGCGACGAGGTATTTGTCGAGCAAGAACTTCGCCGCGAGTTGCTCTCTACTTCAGCACGCCTGGGGCACGCCACCATCGACCTGTACACCTTGGCAATGATGATGCGAGGTTCGATGCGCACTAAGGACCAGAGAGACGATTCGGGCGACCTAGACGACGTGAAGCTCGCCGAGCAGTATCTCGAACATCTTGAACTACAGCGAATGACGGCGTTGCCGTCTCGAGGATGGGGGGCATTTGACGAGCTCGCCGAAATCGGTGCGCACTTCGAGCTAATCATCGATGTAAATGAGCCCCGGGCGCGGTCGTCCGCACTCGCTGGTGTGGGGCGCATGTTTGGCGCCCTTCTGAGACAACAGCAGCCGGTCGGGGGAATGACCGGGCAGGTTAGCAAGACGTTAGTCCGTCAGTTTCGGATGCCTGGTTACCCGTTGGTCCTACTGTCAACTGACTTGCTGCAAGAAGGAGAGGATCTCCACACCTTTTGCGCCGACATCTACCACTATGGTTTGGCATGGACGCCATCCGCCGTAGAGCAAAGAATCGGCAGGATTGATCGAGTCAGGTCGAAAACAGAACGCACGGCGGGGGAGAGCAACATAGGCTTGAGTGATGAAACCAAGTTACAAGTTTACTTCCCTCACCTGGAAGATACCGTCGAGCGGCTTCAAGTGCGGCGTGTGTTGAAGCGAATGCAAGAGTTCACGCGACTGATGCACGAGGGCCTGAGTGCTGGCAAAGAAGAGAGTTCACGGCTGAATGTAGCCGCCGAGTTGCTGGACTCGAAGGAGTTGCCCGCTCCAATCTCCACACCGCTCGAGACAGCCTTCCCAGTGTTGCCTGAGCATCTGCGAGGGCACAAACGCCCACTGGACGTCACAGCGGCTCAGTCACGAGGATTTGTGCAAAGACTGAACAGCCTGAGAGAAATGCCGCTGGCCGAACTGCGCGTGACTTGGGAACCCCAAGTGGATGACCACGCGGTGCATGGAACCGTGAGCTTGACTAGCGGAAGGTTTCAGCCATTCGCCCTGCACCTAAAGTCATTCGGCGAGCGGCTCGTTGTTCGGTGCGTGAGTCCTGTTGGTCGGCTGGACAAAAAAACGGATCTCGAGGGAATGGTCGAGCTTTCACGAAAGATCCCTGCACAGCTCGGAATCATAGAAGGAGCCGACGACCGGGGTGCCGACCTAACCGTGGAGGAAGAGGTTCTGTTGGGTGCGCCTCTGTATGATCAGAGCCGAGTAGCGTGGCTCGTTCGTCGAGTTGCATTGAACGCCGATAACCTTGAGCATGAACTCTGCTCTGGCCGCGATGCTACTTTCAAAGAGGTCAGCGAGTTTCTCCGCGCTGAAGGAAAGGTGTTGGGCCATGACGCCTAGTCCGCCGAGTTGGCTATCGTCACTCGAAAAAGAACACTTCGACGTTGACAGCAATACCATTGTCTGCTGGTTTGGAGCAAAGGGTGAGAGCCGCCGGCACACGGTTCGGGTTGTCGACGGCGAAGACACGATTCGGTTGGAGGCGACCGTCGTCGGGCCCAGTGTTCTGGAACAACTCGACGGCGACCATCGTGTGGGCACGTGGCGTCGCAACCGACTCACCAGTCTTGTCGGGTTCAGGATTGACGGTCGAGGACGGCTACTTGCCGAGGCTGCCGTGCCAAAAATTGGGCTCACTGGTGATGAATTCAAGATTTACCTCCGCGCCATAGCGTCGGAAGCGGACAGACTGGAGTTGGTCTTTACTGGCCGAGACGCGCAATGACCACGGCGCGTATGCTGAAGCTAATCTCAACTTTCTTAGAACGGATCGTGCATTTGAGAAGCAATTGGAAGTGGCCCACAGAAAATGGCGTTGGGTACAAAAAAGCCGGGTTGAGACCGCAGTGTTTTCGAAGAACTTTTCGCAATGTGATTTCAATTGGAACTTTTTGTCGGGTCGTTCGTTGTCGTTTATGTGGAATCGCTTTTTGAGATTCGACACGTATCACTAGTACAATCGCTGTCAGCGATGAACAGACTTAATGGTCCGGTCTATCAAATCATTCGTCTCCGCCTCCTTGTTGGGTTTCTCGGCGAAAAGCAAGTATCCAACTGGTGGGATTGTGGATTTCTTGACTCTACCGGGCTTCGATTCTTGAAGACCACATTCCCGCGCTCATTCCTTCTTGCAGGAATCCGTTCCACGACTGAAGCGGCACGCCTAGTGCATGATTCCCAGATCGGCCGAGTCGGAATTTTCCATTTGTTTAGGCTCCCCGTGGACATGGAGGACCGAGTTGAAGTTCATATGTCCGCAGCGGCTAGTAGCTGGACAAAACCAGCGCCGTCGAACCGAGATGACGCTTTGGTCGAATTGGGGGAATTTGCGGAGTCTCGGATAACAGCTCCGTCAGGACCCGTTCAAGTCGGAGTGCCCCGCAAGATCCTTACGGCCGCGGCGGTGTCCGAATTGGCCGCACACTACCATTCAGCGATCTCTGGCGGATTTCAGTGCTTTCCATACTTTGCACCGAGCACAAATGGCAAGCGATAGGTCATATACGACGCAGTTTCAAGCCGGGCTCGGTATGATTCATGAGACGTTGGATTTATTGCGCCTCTGGGAAGAGGGCGATGGCTCCGCCAAATTAGTAGAAAAAGCTATTACTTCCGGCTTGTTTTCAAGAACCACAGCTCGTCGGGCTCGGAATATTGTTGCGGAGATGTTTGCACCGAGGTTCCTCGTGGGCACAAAGCCACCCGCAAGTTACCTCAAAGAGTTAGTGGCTGCCGGCCGAAGCGTTGAAGATGTGAAACAACTCTTTTTTCTATATACAGCGCGCGCGCAGGCAATATTCGCCGATTTTCTCAACGAGGTGTACTGGCCGCGATATTCTACTGGAGCCCAGGTCTTAAATCGAGTCGAAGCTGAGAATTTCATCCACCGGGCATTACATAGTGGGAAGATGCGCAAACGTTGGACGGAAACGACCATCCATCGAGTGTCGGGGTATTTGTTGGGTTGCTGTGCGGATTTTGGGCTCGCTACCTTAACTGGGAGAGCGCGCTGGGCCATCGGTCGATTTGCGGTGCGGCCTGATACTGTGTTGTACCTCGCCTACGACCTTCACTTTTCGGGATTCAGTGATGCGGCTGTAATCGGAAACTCCAATTGGCGTTACTTCGGCCTTGAACCCGGCGACGTCATTGAACGATTCAAGACTCTCTCTAACAACGGGCACTTAATAATGCAGGCTACAACCGATTTGGTTCACATCTCGTGGAAATACTCCTCTATGGAGGACTGTGTACATGCAATCGTTAAGGGATAAATTCGAGGAGTTGCGATATCGGATCAATCAGGGTCGCGACATGGATTCGACGGGCACGGAGCCGTTGTTTTATCTCGTGTTTCCCGTCGCTGAGATACTTGACGTGAAACGACACACCAACGCCTGGTGTGCCAAACTCAGCAACGATGGGTGGAACGTTGTTACGCTCTCTATGGCTGATGCCGTTCAAACTGTTCTTCGGGGAAATAAGCTTCGGCAGTTGTGGCTTCGGAGCGAGCATCACATCCTGGACGAAAGCGAAAAGCACACTAGGCCAATCGAGTTTCGAGAGATCAATAAGACTCTTGCGGCTGCTTTAGTCGAGGGAACTGAGTTGCAGAGTCAGATTGAGTCGCAATTGCAGGCAGCTGAAAGGCAACAACGGGGCTTGCTGCTCATAACCGACCTTGAGGCACTGCACCCTTATCTTCGAATAAATGCAATTGAGTCAAAGCTGCAAGGGCGCGTTACATGCCCGGTAATAATCTTCTATCCAGGAAAACGAGAGGGGAAAACCAGTCTTCGCTTCTTGGAATTTTATCCGGCGGATCCAAATTACCGCTCAGAACATATTGGGTGAGAACTCGACATGCAAAAAGAAACGGCACGCCAAATTCGTTCACTGTTTGATCCCAATCGCTCGCTGAGCCGCCCTATTGAGAAAGTGATTACCTATCAGCGCCGCTCAGACGCACAACTGCGAACGGAAATCTCCGAGTACGTTGTCACCTCAAATATCGAAGAAAACTTTGAACGCCTGCTTAAGCTAATGCAGGCCGCCCTTCAGGGAGGCGGGGCGCATGAAATCGGTGTGTGGGTATCGGGCTTCTACGGTTCTGGAAAAAGCTCATTCACAAAGTACCTTGGATTTGCGCTTGATCGAGGAATTGCCGTTGGCAACGATTCTTTCCTTCAATTGCTGCAAAATCAGCTTAGAACTGCTCCTACCCGAGCGCTCTTCAATCAAGTGTCTACAACTTATGATCCGGTTGTCGTCTTCCTTGATCTTGCAAGTGAGATGCTGGCTGGAGCATCGATGGAGGACATTTCCACCGTCCTCTATCTGAAGGTACTCCAATGGGCAGGATATTCCGAAGATCTGAAGGTCGCCGAATTAGAGCGAATGCTTGAAAAGGATGCAAAGTTAGATGACTTCGAAAAACGCGTTGAGGCTGAGTTAGACGGGGTACGCTGGCGCGACGTTCATAACCAACCACTTGTGGCGAATCCAGTCGCAGCACGACTGGCTACCGAGTTTTATCCGAAATTGTTTCCCAAACCTGAAGACTTCCAAAACATTGTTTTACATGTCAGCAAGTCGGAAATCGCCCGAACAACAGAGATGGTTGACCTTGTAAGACGGCGGTCACGAAAGAAGAACATCGTGTTCATCGTTGATGAGGTTGGGCAATACGTATCCGCTAAGCCGAGCTTGATTCTCAACCTCGATGGCCTCGCAAAAAATCTCAAACAAATCGGTGGCGGCCAAGTATGGCTATTCTCGACTGCGCAACAGACTCTGACTGAGGACAATCCGTCGGCAATCATCAATGCGTCCGGGCTGTACAAGCTCAAGGATCGCTTTCCAATTCAGATTCACCTGGAGGCAAGTGATATCAGGGAGATCTGCCACAGACGCCTTCTGACAAAGTCAGCAGCTGGGGAGGAAGTTCTCGGCAAGCTCTATGATGAATCGGGGGCCTCACTCCGGACGGCGACCCAATTAAAAGACGCGGGCGTCTACGAAGCACAACTTGACCGTCGGACGTTTATTGACCTATATCCCTTCTTGCCTGCTCATTTCGAAATTCTGCTTCAGCTCCTAGGTCGGCTAGCGCGAAAAACAGGTGGCTTAGGGCTTCGATCTGCAATTAAGGTGCTTCAGGATGTCCTCCTCGATGGCGGAGGACGGACGGCTGGCGAAGCGGTTCTGGCCGATGCAGAGATTGGTGCACTGGCCAATACTGTCACCTTCTATGATTCGCTTCGACGCGATATTCAAACTAGTTATGGCTACATTGTTGACGGCGTCCAGAGGGTGGCCGATCGTCACCCCGAGGGAAAACTCCACCGCGCGATAGCAAAATCCATCGCAATCCTTCAAATACTCGAAAACTTGCCGGTAACGTCCCACAATATTGCCGCGCTGTTGCAGCATTCCACGTCCGCAGCGTCAATGTCTGATGCCGTCAAGCAAGTCATCGATGAACTTCTGAAGGACAGCTTTATCCCGTTGGGAGAAAAAAATGGGAGCCTGCGATTTCTAACCCAGGCGGCCATAACTCTTCAGAAAGAGTTCGATCAGATTGAATATCGGAACGCGGATATTCGCTCGGAGACGAATGGAGCATTGCGATTGATTTTCAGGCCGCTGCCATCGGCCCGACTGAGCGGAGCGCGGCCGGTGACTGCTGGTTTGCGCGTAGTACTTGGCGGCGGTCAGTCTATTTCTTTGGAGGGAGAGAAAGAACCGATTCAGATCCATGTTGAGTTTGTTGACGCTTCCACCTACGAACAAGCGAAGAAGGACAGGGTAAATGACTCCCGCAGCATAAGGGAAAAATCAACTGTCTTCCTGCTCGGTCGAACAAATCCCGAGATTGACCGCCTTGCCGTGAGTTTGCATAGATGTCGAAAGTTCGTCGATGCTCATCGGAGCGCTGCAGACCCAGAGACCCAAGAATTCGTAAAGATTGTAGATGAACGCCTTTCACACGACACTCGGGAATTGGAAACTCTGCTTAAGTCAACGCTTCAGGCGGGTTCTCTCGTTGCACACGGCGAAGATCGGCCCGTCGCCGAACTCCACCCTGAGCTGTCCGAGTCCGTGAAGTTGTATTTGGGCATAGCAGCTGCTCGGGTTTTCGACCGGTATGCTGAAGCCGCAATTCAGGCCGACAGTTCCTTGGCGGAGAAGTTCCTCAAGACCCCAATAGATAGGGCAACGCAAACGGAAGATCCGCTCCAATTGATCACGAGAGCTGGCGGCAAAACTTCCATAAAGTCCGACCATAAGGCGCTCGTCTCTATCAGGGACTACCTGATGCAATCGGGCCAGGTCGAGGGACGACGATTGCTCGAACACTTCAACGAACCTCCATTCGGGTGGTCTAAGGACACGCTTCGCTATTTATTGGCGGCGCTTTTCGTAGGCGGAGAAGTGAAACTCCGGATCTCCGGGCAAGATCATGTCGTAAAGAACGATGACACACTGAGCGCCCTTAGTTCGAACAAGGCGCTGGGGCCCGTAGGTATCACCTTAAGGGAAGAGAGACCATCTGCTGAGACGCTTGGGAGAGCGGCCGCTAGGCTACTCGAACTAACAGGGGAGAATGTTCTTCCGCTAGAAGACGAGATTGCGAGTTCCGCAAAGAAGTATTTTCCAGGGTTCCAGCACGAATTCAGTGCTTTAGGGGTTGAGCTAAGTAATCTCCATCTTGCCGGCGCCACGCGAGCGGATGATCTTTCATCGGACCTGACAGAAATTGTTCGCGGTGATGGCTCTGATGCAGTGGGACGGCTAGGCGGCCCTGATAGTCCAATTTTCGAATCCCTTAAATGGGCGCGAAAAGTTAAAAAGGCATTCGGCCATGGACTGAAGGAAGTTATTTCTTCATTACAAGAGGTCAGTAACGAATTCCGACAATTACCTGATTCAGGAATTCCAGGTCAGCTTAAAGCGAACGCCGGGGAGCGTCTTGCCCAAATCAAGGATGTACTAACGAAAGAAAGTTTCTACGATGAATTTTCAATATTGCAAGCGGCCCTTCACGACCTGAACGCCTTGATCGCGTCTGTCGTCCGGGATTTGGTAAAACAGCAGAGTGAGGTTTGCGAAAGAGAACTTGCGAAGTGGCAGTCACTCGCGGACTGGGCAGATTTGTTGCAAGAGGACCGCACGTGGTTTAGCGCCGAGATGGAGGCCTTGAAGCAGGATGCTCCGAAGACACTTGGAGGGCTTCGTCAGCTGCTTTCGCACGAGTATTCCTTGAATTACCGGCTGCGAGAACTGGAAGCCCACATCGGTATACGAGCGGCCGAAAGGCGCAAGGACCGTGAAAAGCCCGACGAAACAGGTGGGAGAACTCCCCCTGAAGCAGTCGAGACTTTCGATGCAGATCTCACGGTTCCCTCCGTATTCGACACCGTCGAGCAACTCGATCTGCTAGTTGGGCAGATTCAAGGCTTTCGTCCGAGGATCGTAGCTCGCCAACGTGTCCGGATTCGATTCAAGGAACGTAGTTAACCGAAGCCAGAGGACGGAAAGCAATAACTGAGCATGCCTTTTGACGACAAAACTCGAAATCGACTCGCGCGGTTCGTAACGGATGCGCGAGAGTTGATTAAGTCAGAGTTCGAGGAACAGCTGCAGCAAGTTTACGGAATTTCGGCAAGTGGCGAAATTGCCGCTCCAGAGGACCTCCGAGACCTGGAGGAAGAACAAGTTGCATTGGCCGAAGTTTTACGGGAGAGACTCGATTACCTTAAGGGTTCCTTCAAGACTGACGAGAATTCGGCTTCTGCAGCAGTAGATCGCCTCACCCGTGAACAAGCGTTCACGGTCCTCAATCGCCTCGCCGCCATAAGAATGGCAGAGAAGCGTGGATTCATTGTCGAGTCGGTTGGACATGGCTATCAGTCAAAGGGTTTTCAGGTGTATTGCCAAGTCGCAGGCAGCGGTCTCGGTGAGGTGTATCAGAGATATCGCCAGTATCTATTCTGCCTCTTCGACGAATTCGCGATGGATTTGGGAGCATTATTCGACCGACGTTCTCCCTCGAGCATCCTTTTCCCCCGAGAGCCTGCTCTTGTCAAGCTCTTTGAACTTATCAATGCGACGGATATCGACTCGCTCTGGGCCGAGGATGAGACGATTGGCTGGATCTACCAGTATTACAACGACGAAGCCGAGCGTAAGCGGATGCGCGAACAGTCGCCTGCACCGCGAGACAGCCGTGAGCTGGCTGTTCGTAATCAGTTCTTTACCCCACGCTATGTGGTTGAATTTCTAACAGACAATACTCTCGGCCGATTGTGGTACGAAATGACCCGAGGCGAGACAGCACTGAATGATCGCTGCCGCTATTTGGTTCGCGGGCCGAGCGAAGTGTTTATGGGCCCCGGCCAGGTTACCCCTCCCGAAGAGAAGCCGGAGAGTTTGAGCCAGGAAGATCTGCTCAAGCTGAGCGCGTATATTCCGTACCGTCCGATTAAGGATCCCCGTGAGATTCGGTTGCTTGATCCTGCCTGCGGTTCGATGCACTTCGGAATTTATGCATTCGATTTGTTTGAAGTAATTTATGAAGAAGCATGGAGAATCTCCCAAGACGGAGAGTTGACAGCGCCTGAATCACTAGAACCGCTCCACGAGCTATATCCGTCGATTGAAGCTCTCCACCGGGACATTCCGAAGCTGATAATCGAGAATAATGTTCACGGAATTGACATTGATCCCCGCGCAGTGCAGATTGCGGGTCTCTCCTTGTGGCTTCGAGCACAGAAGAGTTGGAAGGATCAGAATCTTTCCCTAGTGGATCGTCCTCAGATTAGGCGGAGCCACATTGTTTGCGCAGAAGCGATGCCCGGGAATGCTGAACTCCTGAAAGAATTTTCGCAAGCCCTGCGTCTGCCAATTCTTGGACAGTTTCTCGAGAAGGTCTTCAACAAAATGCAACTGGGCGGTGAAGCAGGTTCGCTGCTAAGAATAGAAGAGGATATCACTGAGCTTATCCACGAAGCTAAATTGCAATGGGAGCAGGGTCCCGTGACCGAACAAGCCCTCTTGTTCCCTGATTCCGCGAAACCCAACCAACAGAACTTTAGGTTCGATCAAACTGGCATTACGGACGAGCAATTTTGGGACACCGCCGAAAAAACGATATATGACACACTTCGTGCATACGCAGAACGAGCCGAGGCAAGATACTCGGAACGATTGTTTGCTAACGATGCCGCGCGTGGATTCGCTTTTATTGATCTCTCTCGAAATCGTTACGACGTTGTTCTAATGAATCCTCCGTTCGGAGAGCCAACCAAAGCAGCCAGGGCATATATAGATAAACATTTCCCAGAAAGTTCAGCTGACATCTTCCAAGCGTTTGTCGAGAGAGGACTGATTCGGCTTTCCGACGACGGCTATCAAGGTGTGATAAGCGCAAGAACTGGTTTTTTCCTCGGCAACAGTAAGGTGTGGCGAGAACATGTCGTTTTTAGAAATCGTCTCGTCAGTTTTGCCGATCTTGGTCTCGGTGTTCTTGATGGGGCACTTGTAGAAGTGGCTCTCTACGTCATCCAAAATGCTGTACCAAAAGGCAATCGGATCTACACAAATCGCCAGCTAGACAATCGCGAGAAAGGCGGAAGGCTGCTCAGGGCCGTCGAAGCAACGTCCCGCGGCCAAATTGGCGGATTTTGTCAGTTTGATCAGAGCCTAATTGCTTTCATCCCTGATTACACCTTTGCTTATTGGGCTCCCGAGTCCTTAATTAAGCGCTATTCGAAAGATAATAATTTTGCTGCGTTAGGCGGTAAAGTCCGTCAAGGCATTGCAACTGCTGACGACTTTAGATTTGCAAGACTTGCATGGGAAGTTGATGCTGCCGAGATCGGTAAGGGCCGGAGGTGGCAGCGACTCTCAAAAGGCGGCGAATATTCTCCACCCTATGATGACCTTCATCTAATAATTGATTGGCTCGATAATGGCAGACAATTAGCCGAATCACCGAACGCTAGATTTCAGAATATTGAGTATATGTTTCGGGCAGGTGCAACATATTCCGCTCGCACTGCCAGTGCTTTCGCGGCGAAAGTTCTCCCTGCAGATTGCATTTTTAGTCACATGGCGCAGAGTTGGTTCAACGCTTCAATCCAGAAGACGCTTTTCGGAATTGGGTACTTGGCAGCGAGAGTTCCCCAGACATTCCTGGAATTATCGGTTGGTTCCGGTGACATCGCGACAGCAGGTAGCGCCGCCAGGCGTTATACTACCGCAGTCGTCGAGAGCGTTCCTTCAAGTCCACTTCAAAAGATTCAAACCGATGGGAATTTAACCGCGATCAGATCGATCCTCGAATTTCGTCGTGGTGAGTTTAGATTCGACGAAACGTCCTGCCTTTTTTCGAAGTACAACTTGTCGACTGAAGGGGAGAGTCTCAGCCGCATGTGTGTCAGCCTAAATAGGCGACGACTGGCGCAGGCTGTTAGCGCATTGCAGGAATCGGCAAAATTGGATGACGCCGTGTGCGACGCATTTGACCTTACACGAGAGGAGCGTTTCTTCGTTGATCAAGAAGTGGGATTACATCCATGTGCTTACGAGGGAAGTACCACAGCTCGAGAGGTAGCAAGGCTTTTCCAGTTGCCGCTGGACAAATTGATCGCCGAGGCCGTGGACCGTCATGGAGCTAGGCGCTGGTTCACGAAAAAATCTTATTTTGTCGACCGCCGCCTCGAATTGATTTGTCATTACCTCCAGGTCTCCCCTAGTTCAATTGAACAACTTCTATGCGACCAACAGATTGATCTCGGATTAATCGAATTTGTGGAGTCCATGGTATCTGAGGCCTTCGGATTCGCCTTTGGTCGCTGGGACCTGAGATTCATTACGGGGGAGAAGTCGGCGGTTGATCTTCCAGACGCATTCGCGCCTTTGCCTCGTTGCGCGCCAAATATGCTTCAGAACGGATCTGGAAGTCCTTTAATGCATGGCGACGTCGAGCAACTGGAATCCTCGGGGGATTGGCGGTATCCGATTGACATTCCCTGGGAAGGCATCTTGGTGGACGATAGCGGCCACCGAGGGGATTTTGAGACCAGGGTTCGGCGGGTTCTCGAAGTTATTTGGCGAGATCGCTCTGAAGCCCTTGATCAAGAGGTGTGCGAAATTCTGCGTTGCACAGCGTTACGTGATTATTTCCGCAAACCCACTCGTTTCTTTGCAGACCACCTAGGGCGTTATGCAAAGAGCCGCCGACAAGGTCCCATTTATTGGCCACTGTCCACTCGCAGTTGTACCTACACCATCTGGCTATATTATCCACGCCTGACGACGCAGACTCTGCACACGTGTCTGGTGGACTTCCTTGATCCTAAGCTCAAGGCGATTAATGACGAGGTCCGAGCGATTCGCAATTCCAACGGCCAACAATCGAGGCTCGGCGACCTAATGGAATTCGAAGACGAATTGAAGGAGATGCGAGCTGAAATCGAGAGGGTGATTAAACTCCCTTATAAGCCCGACTTGAACGATGGAGTACTAATCACGGCAAGTCCGCTCTCAAAATTGTTCCGATTGCCAAAGTGGCAAAAAGATTTGAAATCGTGCTGGCAGGACTTGGAACGGGGAGACTGTGACTGGGCTCATCTGGCCCTTTCAATCTGGCCAGACAGGGTTAAAGAGAGATGTAAGGCGGACCGATCTATTGCTATAGCTCATGGGTTGGAGCATCTCTGCTCTGTTGAAGAACCGAAACCAAGATCTACAAGAGGGCGTAAGAAGGAACCGACCTTAGTCGAAGAGGATGCGGATTAAGTGAAAATTCGCGATTACATTCGAAATGAAGTATTCGCCAATCGTGCCGAACGCGCTGGGTGCCTTGTGATTTACGACCCCAAGCGTCGCTATCGCGAAATCGTCTCCACGTTATCTTCTGCTTCGCACCGGGTTATCGATGCAGGCCTTTCAATTATCGAGCAGCGCGAGGCAGCCATGTCAGGGCTAGCTGAACTGGGTGCCGGCAAGATTCACCAACTCATCATCTGGGTCCCCGCAATTCCTCCGTCTTCTGACGAAGACCGCCAGAGAGATCCATTCAGCGTGTTCGGGCGAATCGGCGCGGAGTTTCCCGTAGGGGACGGTGACGATTATGCATCGATCTGCCGAAAAGCTAACCCGGACCACGTAGTCGAGATTAATCGTCTTTTCAGTGAGGGCGAGCCCACGCTTGACACCATTGATGCGCTCGACAAGGGCGAGACGTGGCCGCAACTTAAGACGCTCCTGCAAGTGAACTCTCCAAAAGAGATTTTCGTCGCTCTTCTGTCTCCAAACCCTTCGCAAGAGGCCGCTTTGAAGAAAGACACTGCCTGGGCTAGCGAGGCTCGGGAATTCGTAATTCGCAGTTTGGGACTTAAGCTGAAGACAAAAGCATCGACACGCCAAGCGATTGCGGACGAACTATGGCAGACGATTCTTTTTAGTGAATTTGTATTTGACTCGATTGCCGATCTGCCGGCGACTCTCTCCGCTGTGCCTCGCGCGGAGATCCAAGCCCGCGGATTGGTATTCGACGTCTGCGACGAACTGCGAAAACATCAAGACCACATAGATAAATACCTCACAAACGCTTTTCTAGTGCAGAAAGCCTTGGCTCTGCCGGAACGCGTCCGTGAAATACAAAAACTCGGGCACAGAGACACATTCCCATTCGAGGAGAGGCATTACCTGGGAGAGTTTGTGAACTGTCTCGTTGGCGGACAAATCGACCACGCCCGCGAGATTCTGGAGAGTCGTCGCGATTCGATTTGGCTATCAGATGAGAGTCGGTTAGCAGAATGGACGGTCGCCGAGCGGGTTCTTGATTTGTCAGAAGTCACTGCGAACAGACCTGTGCCAAAATTCGCGAGTCTTGAAGAGATCGTCTTGGGCTACGCTTCGTCGTGGCGCGAAATTGACCGCCGTTACAGAGAATTGGAACAGTCGGTCGCCGAATCGCAAGAAGAGCATGATGGGTTGGATCGGCTTGTCACAGAAGCACGGTCGGCATATTCAAAGCTCGCGGAGCGGCTACAAGCCGAGTTCATTCGATTGGTGGAAGATGAGGGATGGCCTGCTTCGGGGGCTCGCATCCTTCGGAACGCTCAAGTATTCGATCGCGAAGTTGGACCGTTGTTGGACAAAGGCCAACGCGTCGCGTACTTCCTGGTTGATTCGCTCCGGTACGAACTTGCAGTGGAGCTTGAGAAGCAACTTTCTGATAACCACACCGTTCGTCTGTTGCCCGTCTGTGCCCAGCTCCCGACCTACACTGAAGTTGGAATGGCGAGTCTGATGCCTGGAGCCGAAACTGCTCTCTCGCTCGCCCTGAAAGACGGGACTCTCGTCACAATGCTCAACGGTTCTTCCGCGACAACGCCAGCGGCTCGATTTGCTTTTCTCAAAAGCAAAAAGGGAGATCTCTGCCAGGATATGGAGCTGGACGATCTCATCCGACAAAAGAAACTCAGGGTCGACAATATCCGGCTGTTGGTTGTGCGGACTCGGGACATCGATACCATCGCCCACGGAACACCGCACCAAGTGCTTGAGCTCATCCCGGCGTTAATTCGACAGATTATCCGTGGCATCAACAAAGTAGAGGCGGCAGGGTTTCAACGGGCGGTTATCGCGACCGATCACGGATTTATCCTGGTGCACGAGGAAAAAGCTGGAAATCTTGCGCATCAGCCCGCAGGCAACTGGCTAGTCGAAAAGGCAAGATGCTTCCTCGGCGAAGGCTATGCGGATAGCGCGAATCTGGTGTTTAAGCGTGACCATGTCGGGATTCGTGGAGAATTCATTGACTACGCGGTCCCTAAGGCTTTGGTGCCTTATACCAGAGGAAATTTGTACTTCCACGAAGGGCTGTCGCTGCAAGAGTGCGTCCTGCCTTGCCTGTCGCTTGACCTGAAGCCAAGGGCCAAAAAACAGGCGCTACCATCCCTGCACATGAGCTATCGGCAAGGGAAGACAGACAAAATCACATCGCGCCGACCTGTGATGGATATCTCCTGGCCATCCCTCGACATGTACGACCAAGATTATGAGATTGAAATAACGGTGGAGGTGACTGATTCCAAGGGCAACGTAGTCGGGACAGTTGGCTCAGGTCCAACCGTAAATCTAGCAACTCACGGCGTACGAATACGACCGGGGCAAGCGATCTCTGTGGGACTACGAATGGAAGACAATTTTTCCGGTACGTTCACTGTTCGGGCTCTTGACCCGGCAACTCAGGTTATAATTTCTGATTTGAGCTTAAAGACGGCCTACATCGAATGACCATCGACGCGCTAGACAAGAAACTCAACGATATCTTTGCGGGCAAGGTTGTCCGCAAGGACTTGCTGCTCCAGGTAAAAAAAGGAACGAACGTTCCCTCGTTCGTGCTTGAATTTCTTTTGGCTCGGTATTGTGCAAGTGACGATCCCAGAGAAATTCAGGAGGGTCTAGCGGCGGTTCTCGAGACGATCCAAAAGAACTACGTCCGTCCGGACGAGAGTAATCGCGCCCAGATGCTGGTTCAACAAAAGGGCAAGCACACGTTCATAGACAAGATCCACGTGCGTTACTACGAGAAAGAAAAACGCCCTTGGGCAAGAATGGAGAACTTCAATTCTTCGAGGATTGCAATCAACGAGCGATTTTATCGCAGTGAAAATGAAAGAATATTCGAAGGCGGTATCTGGGCTGAGTGCACGGTAGGCCACAACGAAGCCGAAGATGACAACTTTGCTTTCTACATCGAAGACCTGAAGCCGATCCAGCTTTCGAAATTTGATTTCGACGGATTCGTTGAAGGTCGTAAACAGTTTTCTCGTAACGAGTGGTTAGACGTGATCATTCGTTCGTTTGGCTTAGAACCTAGCTGGATGACGCAGCGCCTAAAATTTCACTATCTTGCTCGCCTGTGTCCGCTCGTCGAGTCGAACTATAACTTTGTTGAACTCGGCCCTCGTGGTAACGGAAAATCGTACACATTTAGCGAATTTTCTCCCTATGCAACTCTACTTGGAGCGCCCACGTCTGCTGCAACGCTCTTTTGGAATGCTCAACGACGGCAGGTTGGGGTAATTGGCTACTGGGATGTGGTTGCTTTCGATGAAGTAGGAGAAGGCATAGCCGTTCGAGACAAGGAAACCTTCCAGATCATGAAGCAGTACATGGCCAATGGGAATTTCAATCGTGGAGGGACTACAGTCAATGCGGGAGCAAGTCTCGCTTTTGTTGGAAACATCGATGACTCTATTGAATCCCTCGTAAATTCGCTGGAGTCTGACCTATTCAAGCCCCTCCATCCAGTCTTCGACCTAGCGATTCTAGACAGATTCCACACATTTGTACCGGGATGGGAGATACCAAAGAACCGCGACGAGAATCTGACCAGAAGTTATGGATTCATTATTGAATATCTGGCTGAGGCTTTTCATCATTCGGCTCGAAAAACGAACCGTTTTGCTCAAGTCAAGTCGAGTTGTCAACTTGGCACCGGCTATGACCAACGTGACCAGACTGCTGTTTTGAAGACAGTGTGTGCATTCGTCAAAATGCTCCATCCGGGTCAAGATCCTAGCCGAGAAGAAATGGACGAATATCTCGAATACGCCGTTGAGGGTCGTAGGCGAGTCAAAGAGCAGCTAAATAAGAGAAAACCAGACGACGAATTTGCTCATATCAACCTATCTTTTGTGAACTCAGCCGGGAAAACAGTCGTTGTCCTCTGTCCAGAATCGAAAAATGCTCACGCAACTCAGGAGCCTGCTAAACGAGAAGAGTCGACCGGAGGTAGGGTCTCGATTTCACCTGAGGTTGTTGTATCGATTCCAATTGCGACGACCGCGGATGGTGCAAAGGAACGACATTACCGCATCCATTACGGAGCGACGGGATTTTCCTATGAGACGATTTTTGGCCCATATCTTAAGGACGCTGATCAGATCACGGTCGAGGACCCTTATATCCGGGCCCATCACCAGATCGTAAATTTCTTGAGGTTTTGTGAAGTTGCAGTGAGGCTGGCAAGACCTAAGAAAATCCTCCTCGTCACCGCTTTTGACAGTCAGGCAGAAAAGGATGAGGCATTGGCGAAGCTCGCGACAATTGCTGATAGTCTGAAGGAACTTGATGTCCACCTCGAAGTAAAAGTAAATCCGAACTTGCATGATAGGCAAGTTCGGCTAAATAGTGGATGGACCGTCAAGATCGGGCGGGGGTTTGATATCTATCAACGGCCAGACGAATGGCTAAGTATCGGAGCTAACGACCTGGATCTGCGGCCATGTCTCGAAACAACGGTCGATATTTTTCAGAGCCCATCGTAACCTCATATAATGGGGGAGCGGCTGCTATGGCTCCCCAGAACTCGGATTTCTTCGAGCATCGCGACCCTCCACACCGGCCTTGATTCCCTCTGGTCCATTTTAAACTCCTTATTTACAGCAGGTTGAATCGTTTCCAGAACCAAATCACCGTTGTGGCATGTTGTTCCACAAAATCCTTGACAAACCCCCTGCCATCCTGGATACTTAGCGGGTACAACGAGGTACAACGACCATGACCAAGGATTTCTATGTCGCTAGCAAATCAAGATCAAATCGGCCGGGCTGGTCCATCAGCTTTCGTCACCCACTCCGTAACGACTCCCGAGGGCGGGCCGGTCTGAAAATGCGACGAGGGTTGGGCACGTCAGACGAGATCGAGGCCGAAGCCATGGTAGGTGAGATGAACACCATTCTTGCCGACCAGACTTGGTGGAATGCGGCCAGGCGCCAGGAAGCTGAGCTCCGATTTTCGAAGCCCGTTGTTGAAGCCTTCTATGACGAAATCCAGGCTGGACGCAATGACTCAGAAAACCTTCGCGAAACTCACATTCGGCTGCCGAACAAAGAAGATGGTTACCCAAGGGTTTTGTTCGTTGGAACGACAGGTGCTGGGAAGACTTCTTTGCTTCGTCACCTGATCGGCTCCGATCCCGATGAGGACAGGTTTCCTTCGACTGCCCCTGCCAAAACAACAATTGCAGACATTGAGGTGATTCAAGCTGACGGCAATTTCGAAGCCGCGGTTACATTTTTTACAGAGTTTCAGACGCAGGCCAACATCGAAGAATGCGTTATAGATGCGGCGTTGGCAATCCTTGAAAATGCTCCGCATGACCGAGTCGCAGACCGTTTTCTCAGCCACCGTGATCAGAAATTCCGGCTCAACTACATCCTGGGCGGTTGGCGCGAGGACAACGAAACCGAACAGGACGATATGTCGTTCGAGGATGTTTCCCATACCGCGGCAATCAATAATGATGAAAGCGCCCTGAGCGACCTTGAACGAATCGCTAATCGGGAGGCGATCGCGGCATATCTCGACCGTATCAACCGCCTAACCAGGACAGTTGTCGGCAACCTGGTCGACGAGCTGGGAGTGGACGTGAAGATCGCGGGGCCCGACCGGGACACTGCACAGCAGATCATCGAGGAAAACTTCGATGCGTATTTAACTCAAGAAGAAGGGTTTCACGAGTTGGTGCAGGACATCCTCGAAGCAGTGCGCGCACGATTTGACCGCATTGACGTAGGGCAACTGCAGAGGCGACAGTCTGGTTGGCCGGAATTGTGGCTTTTCACTTCCGTAGACCGCGACGAGTTCATTCGCCATATCCGCTGGTTTTCAAGTAACTATTGGCCGCAATTTGGGCGCTTGTTGACCCCGCTGGTTGATGGCATCCGCGTGAAGGGACCCCTGTTTGTTGACTTCATCGAAGGACAGCCGAAACTCGCACTAATTGACGGTCAAGGCTTGGGGCACACTCCAGACTCATCGTCCAGCGTCACTACACATGTCACCCGTAGGTTTGGACAGGTCGATGTGATCTTGCTTGTAGACAACGCACAACAACCGATGCAAGCAGCCCCTCTCTCCGTGCTGCGGGCTGTGGCGTCTAGCGGACACCATCGCAAGTTGGCGGTGGCCTTTACTCACTTTGACCAGATCAAAGGTCAGAATTTTCAGAAGTTCGCCGGCTCGGGGGTGTCGATCGGCAGCTTACGAAATTGCCAACGCGCGCAGCCGAGTACATGAGGGGCGAGATTTCCGAATTGGTTGGCTTCTTCCAGAAAGCGATCCTCCCGCCGCCCCCGGCTGAGGTCCACCCAGTCTACGATCCGACAGGCATCGGTTTTGCGGTCCAAGATGCTGTGAGTAAGTTCCAAGGCCCCTGGCTCGCCAGATTGGGAATGGGAACGTACGAGGGATTCCGCAAAGAACACTGGACGCGCGTCAAAGCCCTCAATCGCCGGATTGCGGGTGAGCTCGACGATGAATACGATACCCTTCGTCCGATTGCTGATCTGGCGACACAGCTGAGAGAGTCAATTTCGCGCTTTCTTAACAATCCGATTAGTTGGACTCGCGAGCCGGCAAACGCAGACGAAGCTCAAGTCGCCATAGATCGCATTAGACAAGTAATGGAAGTTCGACTTCGGGATCTTGCTGTTAAACGATTGGTTGAGGAACATCTCCAAGACTGGCGAGCTGCGTATGATGGGCCTGCCTCACGCGGTCCCGGTTCGACGTTTCGTCGCGCAAACACGATTCAAGGTATATATGACGCGGCGGCACCTATTCCCGATGCCGTGATGACGACGCCATCCGTTGCCTTCCTTGGTGAGATCCGTAGGATTGTCACCTCGGCAATCGAGGCTAGCGGTGGCGAAGTGCGCTTGAGCGAGGCGGCCTAGCCTCGACCTTCTGCCAAAATCGAAGAATGCAGCGACGAACGGCCAAAGTATCAACAGTGGACAAATAAGGAGGGAAGCCTAATGGCTTCCCTCCTTCGCACTCCCGGCTCTCAGTATTGTCTGTGCAGCGCAAAAGATCCGCGTTGCGGACTGATTGGGAATTTCTTTCTCGCCGTGCAACCAATGTTGAATGTAGCCGCGAGCAGCTTCTGCGCCGGGCAACCCGAGCGACTCGCAACATATGAAGGCGACGGATTCAGCCTCTACTTCCCGGATGTTCCGGTCCATGTGTTCTAGGTCAACAAACTTTTGAGAGGTCGTGTGGCCGAGGACGACGTGCGCCAATTCGTGGAGAGTCGTCTTGAGCGGAAGCGCTGCAATCGGGTTAACCGCTATCTCGCGCTGATGCGCGAAGCCTTGCACGTTGCCGTTCAATTCATCAAATGCTGTGCGCGTG
>WNFR01001705.1_pt1 | contig 23262 bp, 15 predicted proteins | sample 5400221 | NCBI WGS metagenome assembly WNFR01 (sample SAMN13153357, study PRJNA577476) | soil metagenome | isolation source: 40 cm soil under Madrone tree | place: USA:California | collected 2016-06-14 | reverse complement strand
AAGTCCCTCCGGCTTTCGCCGGTAAGTTCTTGCCTTGGGTCGTGCGTTGATTTAAGGCGGGCCCGCCGGACCCGCCCTTGTGCTGCAAACCTTCTGTTGAGTGTGGGACGACTTATGGGTTGCCCTGTCCCGACAAGAGCGAGGCGTCGGCAAAAGAATTTCCCAAAAGCTGTAACTTTCACGACGTTATAACATCATAATGAGTGGCAATTGAACGCATCCAAAGTGCTTTTATCTTGCTTCGCGCGTTGTGATGTTCGCACACCATCAAAAAAGGGGGCTGATTGTTGGCTACGGTTTTATGGAGCATGGGTTCGCCAAATTGTCCAAGGGGCCCGAAAACTTCGCCGCCATCCTGCACGCTCTCAGCGTCCCCGCGCCTCATTTCATGGCATGGCTTACCATTTTGACCGAGCTCATCGGCGGCCTCGCAGTGTTGCTCGGAGCTTTCGTCACTCTTGTTAGTCTCCCGCTTGCCGTGCTCCTTTTCGTAGCGATCTTTACCGTCCACCTACCTTATGGGTTCAGCTCGATCAAGCTGATGAGTGTGATGGCCGGCCACGCCCAGTTCGGGCCGCCGGGCTACGAGTGCAACCTGCTTTATCTTGCTTGTCTTGCGGCGCTCGTCTTCGGTGGTTCTGGGCCGATGGCGATCGACGACTATCTCGGGAAGAAGTCATAGTGGCGTCCACACGCCCGTGGGATATCCGTCGGAAGCTGGCTCAACGATACTCTTTTCGGACCAGGCGGGTCGCGAAGCGAACGAGATCCCCTCTGTAGTGCAGCCTTTCGTAATCGACTGGGCGGCCGCCTGTTGAGTAGGAGGTTCGTTCAATACGAAAGATCGGGCTGCGTTGCTTGACTCTTAGTGCCGCAGCGACTTCCGTCTCGGCTGGCACTGCGTCCAATTTGTACTCGGCCTCAATCAGCGGAACATCGTATTTGCGTTCAAGAAGCGAAAAGATAGGCTCGACCTTCAGGTTGTTGGTGACGACTTTCTTGCCGATCTCCAACGGGAGGAAGGTCTCATCGAAGGAGAGGGGAATACCATCCGCCAGGCGCACGCGACGAATTCTGACGACGCGCTCGCCCTTTGTCAGTGCGAGTTGACTCGCTACGGTCGCATCGGCAGCCACAATTTCTTTACCAATCAAGCGGGCCGTGGGCTTGCGGCCAAGAGCGTGCATATCCTCCACAAATCCGCTCAGTTCTCTAAGCTCCTGCGTGATCTTTGGCGTAGCAACGAATGTGCCTTTGCCGCGACGAATTTCGACAAGACTGCGGCTCACAAGATTCTGAATAGCCCGGCGAACGGTAATGCGGCTGACCCCGAATCGCTCAATGAGGTTGTCTTCGGTCGGCAACTGCTCACCGACCTTCAGGTCTCCGTCGGCTATTTCGCTTGCGAGGACCGTTTCGACGCGTGAATAAAGAAGAGAGTCATGCGCGACTGACATGAAGACATTATAATGTCGTACTCTCACAAAACCCAGACGAGGACTAGCAGCTTCCGAATGAAGGGAATCGGGAACTCGTGCCTCTGGATTGGTCCTGAGAAACGCCGTTACCGGACATCAAGTAGAATCCTCTAAGAGCCAGATCGTGAGACCTGAGACTCTGGTGGCTACGACGCGTTGTAGAACCTGCGTGTCTGCAGAGACAACGGGCCCTAACGAACGATCTCAAACAGCATGGCTTCAAGGCCACGGCGGCGATGGCGTGAGGCCCCGCCCGCCTGGCGGCGCAATTTTGATCTTCCTCGAGCTTCTCGTAACGCTGCTTTCAGGCGTATCAAAGGCTACCGAATTAGCAAGATGTAAGTGCCTATTTTTCAGCTTTCTTTTTCGCCCCCAAGGGTCTGTACCAAACCAGGTGTTTTGGTACGCGCGGCTCCGGTTAGACTCGGCTGCGTCCGCGCCTGATGATCAAGCAGAAGCTTCACAATCTCCAGTTGATTGCCTTCAGCCTCACATATTAGGGGAGTCCCGGATCCTATCGTTTGCGGAGATCCCTATATTGACTGGGAGACTCGGAGTAGCACGACTCCGTGTGGCGGAACTGCGATGGAGAATTCTGCGGCGGCGGGCGAGACTTCGGTGTGGGACCAGAGGTCGCGTATGTGTGCGGGAGCGGAGGTGAGGCCGAGGTCGGCCCACTTCACAGTGATTTTGGCGGAAGTGGACGCGCGGTTAAATAGGCCGACGGCCTGCGCGCCGCCGGCTAACGGGCGTGACCAAACCTCCTGATCGCCGGATTTGTTGACGCGCCGGCCTTGTTTGCCTTCTTTGTCCTGGTTGACGGCGATTACTTCACGATTAGTGAGAATGTCGAGAATGCTGGGCGACATGCTTCGCAGATCGTTTCCGGCGAGAAGAGGCGCGGCGAGGATCGTCCACAAGCTCATGTGTGTGCGGTATTCGTCGTCGGTCATGCCGGCGTTACCGATTTCGAGCATGTCGGGATCGTTCCAATGGCCTGGCTTAGCGAACGGGGCGAGTGCGTCTTGGGCGAAGCCGATGGTGGTCATGGAGTCCCACGTGTCGCGGATGTCGCCGGTGGTGCGCCAGGCGTTGCCGCCGACGTCTGCTCCCCATTTCCAAACATCAGCGCGGCCGTATTGGCAAAGGCTGTAAAGGATCGGACGGCCGGATTTGAGAAGAGCGTCGCCCATTTTTTGATAGACAGCCTGCATTTCTTCATCGGTGTAGAGGTTGCGCGCGCCGCACCAGTCGTATTTCAGGTAGTCGATGCCCCAGGCTGCGTAGGTACGGGCATCTTGTTCTTCGTGGCCGTAGCTGCCTTCGTACCCGGCGCAAGTGTTGGGGCCGGGGGAAGAGTAGATGCCAATCTTTAGGCCTTTGCTGTGGACGTAATCGGCCAGCGCTTTCATGTCGGGGAATTTTTTGTTGGTGCTGATGTTGCCGTGGGCATCGCGGCCAGCTTCCCAGGTGTCGTCGATGTTGATGTACTGATAGCCGACATCCTTCATACCGTTGGTGGCCACGGCGTCGGCCATTCCGCGAACAGCGGCCTCGTCCACACGTCCAGCAAATTTGTTCCAACTATTCCAGCCCATGGGGGGAGTTTTGGCGAGGCCGTTGTCGGGAACCTTATGAAGCGCGGGCAACTCAAGGCGCGCGGGTAAAGCGCCTTCGCCAGGGGGCGCGCGATGGGCGACCATTTCGACGAGCTGATTATCTTGGCGGCGATGCGTTGCGACGTGCAGATCGTCGCGGTCGAGGCCCACTTCATAGGTTGCGCGGCGCTCGGTATGACCGTCCATCATGCTTCCGGTAAGGGTGAAAGTGGCAGGGCCGCCGGAACTGTCGACTATTTTGTAGAAGAACTGAGTCACCCGGATCGTGCCGGTGATGCGCGAGCCGTTCTGCTTCAAATTGAGATACGTCGTGCGGTAGGTGCCGTCGGGCAGAGGATCACGCACAGCCCAGTTACCGCTAAGATCGGTGGCGAAGCAAGAGGCGGCGAAAATGAGCAGTGATAGTAGGCGAAGGCATTTCATTGTTTTCTCCGCGCGCGAGACTACAACAAAGAGACGGTGCCTTCAAAAGATTTCCCGGACGTCGCCTTTCAGATTCCCTCAAGAATGCATTTAAAAGGACTATTCGTCGCATGACGTGCTTTTGATACACGCTGTGGCGCGCCATCACCGGCGAAATGTTTGGAATCGTCAATACAATCGCCGCAGAGGTTGAGTATCCTGACTGCTCATCGACCACGTTCCGCACGGGCTCTCCGCAGCGGAATCTTTCGAATTGAGTAATGAAGAAACGCATGGCGTTATCCGGCCAGTCAGGTGCGTGGTCCGCGCAATGCGGAGACGAGGGTCCAAGGCAAGCGCGTAGTATGGTCACAGTTCGCAGCGAGCTTTGCGACCGCCTGCACCTTGGATTCGAGATTCGGATGCAGATAGCGCATGGTTACCAAGACGGTGGAATGGAAAGAAATGCGGCGCTACGATGCGTCAGGAGTGGCGCGAGGAGGGCCCACCAGCCGGCTTCTCCACGACAAGCGGATTCGTTCAGTTTGGCTGAATCCAACCTTTAGATTTTAGAATTTGACATCGCTCGATATAGCCAATACCTTGCCATCCATAGAAATAACCAATGCGGACAATCGAACGAAATGATGGTGCAAGCGACGGTGGATTCTGTTCGATTCTGCATCAGTGGGCCACGCTACGCGCCCAAGGGGTGAGGCGCTTTTTTCCGGCTTTGCAAGAAAATTGAGGCAATCTGCACAATTCAACTGCGAGGTGGAATATGTCCAGGGGTGAAGAACGATCCAGGTTTTTCCGCTTGTTTGTAATCCTCTCTCTGTTTTGCTGCGTCGTTGCCGTTTCGGCGCGCGCGCAGATTGGCAACGCCACATTGGACGGCACTGTAACCGATCCATCCGGCGGCGTCGTTGCGAATGCCGAACTGACGTTGGTTAACACTGCGAACAGGATTGAAGCCAAGTTCGTCTCGAACGAGCGAGGTGAGTTCACCTTCCGCAATCTCACCCCCGGCACGTATGAATTGCGCGCTTCCAAGGCTGGATTCGAGAACTACGTCCAGACCGGCATCGTGGTCACGATCAATGCCTCCGTTCGCGCCGATGTAGTCCTAAGAGTGGGCGCCACGAACGAGACGGTCAGGGTGGAGAGCGAAAATTCCCTGATTAACTACGATAACGGTACGTTGCAGGGAGGCGCAGACCCAGAAACGATCAAGGATTTGCCGCTGGCCGTCGAGGGCAAACCGCGCTCTTCCGCGGCTCTGGCGCTGCTTCTGCCGGGCATTTCGAGCGGAGGCGGCAGCGAAGCTTTCCAGGCGCGTATTAACGGCGGTCAGGAATCCGGCGACGAGGCCCTTCTCGACGGAGCGACCATGCAGGAAGGCTTTATGAGCCAGAGCGGTATGGTTTCTATCCAGCAGGATTTCCAGATGTCACCCGACATGGTGCAGGAAGTAAAAGTTCTTACTTCCAGCTACGACGCGCAGTATGGATCTTCGACCTCCGGGCAGATCACCATGGTGAGTAAAGGTGGGACGTCAGAATATCATGGGGCGGCGTTTGAGTACGCGCGCAACGCGGCCTTGAATTCGAAGCAATGGGGAGCTAAAAAGGCTTCGCACGACAACGAGCATAATTTCGGGGCGAATTTCGGTGGTCCGATCAAGATTCCGTGGCTCTACCACGGAACATCGAAGCACCATTCCTTCTTCTATTTCAATTGGGAGTCGTACCATCAGGCCGGCGGCTCGAACAGCCCGACGCTTTCTATTCCCTCGCTTAAAGAACGGGGCGGAGACTTTACGGATTGGGTGGATAAGACCGGGAAATTGATTCCCATTTACGTTCCTGGACAGATTACAGCAACCTGCCAGGCAGCTCTTCCAGCCGGAGTGGGTCCCGGAAGCCAATTCCCTGGAAATATAATTCCGCAGGGTTGCATCAGTCCGATCGCAACCGCGTATATGGGACAACTCCCGCAGCCAACGAACGCGCAGCCTACTAATAACTTCCTTTTGCCAAAGCCGGTTCCGGACACGCTGACCAGCAACTCCAATGTGTACATGACGCGCATCGACCATAATTATGGCGATAAGGACCACTTCTATTTCTTCTGGTGGCGCCAGTTCACCGGATTCAACACTGCGACGGCGCTGCCGGTATCGATCGCCACGGAATCACCAACGCGTCCGCAGAATTCTCCGATTGCGCGGTTCAATTACGAACACACGTTCTCGCCGACACTGACCAACCACGCGACTTTCGGATACTTGAATCGCAACGAGGGTTACGGCTCGGAGAACCTGAGCTTTATCGGAAAGCTGCCACAGATCGCAAACGCGGCGAGCACGAATGCGTTACCGGCGTTTAACTTCTCAGATGGATTCAACTCAATTTCCAATAGCAACGGGCCGCCGAATACGAACATCACGGTTCGTCCGACGTGGGTGTTCAACGACCTGGTGAACAAGGTGCGGGGCCATCATACGTTCACGTTTGGGATGGAATGGCGCTCAGTGCAGGGGAACATCCACCAGTCGAATAATGAATCCGGAACGTACCGTTTCGACCGTTCAACGACCAGCTTGTCTTCGGCTTCGAACAGCGGAAGCCCGGTTGCCGGCTTTCTGCTGGGAGCGGTCAGCGGCGGATCGGTTGACCGCCGAGTGATCAGCGCGTGGTATCCACGGCAAACCGTGTGGGCATTGCATGCCAACGATTCCTGGAAGATGACCAGCAAGCTCACCCTGAATTACGGATTACGTTGGGACTACTACACGCCGTCGCGCGAAAAGTACAATCACTTTTCGTTTGTTGACCTTGTCGGCAAAAATCCCGACGGCATTCCCGGCCGGTTGGCGTTTGCCGGTAACAACGGCGCTTGCCAGGCTCAGTCATCGTGTTATGGCGCGCCCTATCCCGAGAAGCCCTGGCATAAGGGGTTCGCGCCCCGTCTGGGCGTTGCCTATGCCTGGGACCAGAAAACTGTCGTTCGCGCCGGATACGGAATCTTCTTCGGCCAAGCCTTCTACCCCGGTTGGGGCGGAGGGATGTCGCTCGACGGATTCAACGAACACCAAACATTTGGCACCAGCCCCAACGGCGCCTCCACCAATCCAGCCTTCTATTTGGACAGTGGAGTCCCTAACTTCGGAGGAGTTTGCCCGCCCATCTCCGCGTGCTTCGATAACGGCGCATCACCTAGCCAAGCTAACGGAAATGGCTCTGCGTACCGTCCTGTGGATGCTAACCGCCGACCCTACTCGCAACAGTGGAACTTGACCATTGAGCGCGAGCTTCCACAAGGCATTGCACTGAGTGCCGCTTACGTTGGAAACAAGGGCTCGCGGTTGACCTCCAGCTTAAACCCGGTCAACGTACTTGATCCGTTCGCCTCAAACATCCAGTCCCTCGGGGCTCCTGTTACGGCGATAAACCCTGCGTGTGCCACGACTGCGAACCCGCCGTCGAGCATTAATTGCAGCTATGTTCCAGAACTAAATGCGAAGTTCACTGCCGGAGGACCCACCACGCTCTATGGCGTTTCCGTGCCGTATAACGGTTGGGTGCAGGAGTTGACCAAGGGTGGTGTCTGCGCGCCTACGGTTGCCCAAGCGCTGTTGCCCTTCCCACAATACTGCGGTCCTCTTCAGGGGCTGAATGAGAACCATGGCATCTCCATTTATCATTCGTTCCAGGTGAAGGCCGAGAAACGATATAGCAAGGGTCTGTATATGCTGGTGGCCTATACCAACTCGAAGCTCATTTCCGACGCCTCCGATAACACGCAGCAACTGGGGGGCTCGTGGAATGCAACACAAGGCGTAATTTCGCCTTATGAAAAGCATCGTGCGCGCACTATCTCTTCCGACGACGTGCCACAGATACTCTCGGCAGCGTTTGTTTACGATCTGCCGCTGGGCAAAGGGCAGCGCTACGCGAACCAGGGTGGCGCCGTCAATCGTGTCTTGGGCGGCTGGCAGGTTAGCCCGCTGATCCACTTGCAGAGCGGCACTCCGATGTGGTTCCGCTCGACGAGTTGTCAGGTAGTGCCGCAGTTCCGGCAGAATTGTCTGGTTGGGCTCGTTCCGGGCACCAACCCATTTCTGCAAAATATAAACAGCTACGATCCGGGGAAGGGACCGCTGCTTAACAGCGCGGCTTTCGAGCCCCTCGGATCGTTCTGCGTAACGGGCACGGCTCCAGGCTGCGCTGGAGCCTACGGGTTCACCGGAGATGGGCCACGCATCGCAAACCTTCGCGGTCCGCATGGGAAGAATGTGGACATCTCCCTTACAAAAAATACAAGAATCGGCGAACGAGGGAATTTCCAGCTTCGCTTTGCCTTCTTCAATGCGTTTAACCAGCACTACTTCTATCCGGCTGCTAACGTCAACAACCAGGGCTCGAGTTTCGCCTTCGTCAATGACATAGCTGCTGGCGGCACAAATGGCTTCGGCACTTGGAGCGGCGGCGTCAGTTCGCCGCGGACGATCCAAATTGGTGCAAGACTCGAATTCTGACCGCCCCTACACCCTAACCCCGATTGGCGCCATCTTCTGTTGGCAGACAGGGGATGGCGCTTTTCATTTGGCCCGGGCTATTGCTAAACCTAAGGCTGCGAGCGTTCGCTATTTCGCTGGCGGAATTGCCGTAAGAGGCGATGCGGTCGAGGCTGCTTTCTTCAGTTCCTGGTAGCGCTCAATTTCCGTTTGCGCGCGCTGCGCCTGGCCCAGGCGATGGTAAATCCTTCCTAGATGCAGATGGGGCTCTGGATAGGCCGGCTCCAGCACCGCAGCTTGGTTGAGCTCCTGAACGGCTTCCTGCAGGCCGCCCTGCATCTCCAGAACCCGGCCCAGCTGATAATGTGCCTGGGGCAGCTTAGCGTCATAGCTGATCGCTTCTCGCAGGCTCTTTTCCGCTTCCGGCAACCGGTTCGCGGACACCAGGGAAATCGCGAGATCCACGTGAGGCCAAGGGGAGGGCTTAGGTTCCTGTCTGTTCAGGTCGGCAGCGATGTTGTAGTTCTTGATGGCTTCGTCGAACTGGCCGAGATAGTCGTAGCAAAGGCCGAGGGTGTCGTACGCCCGCATCATCTTGGGTTCGAGTTCGAGGACCCTTCGCAGCCCGGCGGTTGCGGCGGTATAGTTCTGCGCGTCGTAATCAAGACGTGCCAGCCAGTAAAGATAGAGCGGATTATCAGGCCAAGCGGCGGCGAGCTTCTCGAGTTCGGGCCGCGCCCAATCTCGCCGATTCAGCTTGATGTACGACATCGACAGCGTGAACCTGCTGCGGTCGTCCAGCGGCGCGATCGCTTCGGCCTTTTTCCAAGCGATGGCCGAATTCAGAAACTTCCCGTCCAGAAAAAACACTCCGCCAGCCAGGGACAGCAGTTTCGCAGCTCGAACTGATTTCGGGTCTCGCTCCGCTTCTCCAACGAGAACCGTTTCTGCGCGCGTGTAATCACGATGTGCCATCGCGTCTTCGAGCTCGCGTCGCACCTTGCTGTCCAGTTCCAGATCACCCAAATCCCGGACAGCTACATCCGCAGGTTGCTCCTGAGTCGTACCAAGCTGCGCAGCCACCCTCGCGGGCGCGCACACGGCCAAGGCGCTAAGGACCAGCGCCACGCCCGTTTTTTCATGATTTCTCATTCGAACCGCGCGCTCAGGGCGCCGAACCCGCCTTGCCCGTTTCGATTTTCGTCCGAATCTCGGTCGCCGCCTTGCTCTCTGGGACCAACTTCTGCTCCAGCGCTATCTCGCTTAGCGCCTCATCAAATTTCTTCATTTCCAGCAAAATCGCTGCCATCGCCAAATGTACTTCCGGCAATTTCGGGTCAAGCGTGGCGGCCCGCCTGTACGCGTCCAGCGCCAAATCGTATTTCTCCTGAATTGCATACTCCTGGCCCAAACCTTGCTGCAATCTTGCCGACTTGGGATTCACTTGCGCGATTTGCTGATAGGACCACCCCGAAAGTTTCGTCCACGCGCGGGCCAGCTGATAGGAATACTCTGGCTCCCGAGGCACCAGTTCAACCAGCTTCTGCAATTCTGCCACGGCGGCGAGCCCATCCTCCGAAGCCTCGTACGCTCTCGCCAGTTGCAGATGCGCCTGCGGCTGCTCCGGCATCAGCCGGGCCGCCTGCTTTAATTCGAGCAAGGCCTCGCCGCTTCTTCCCAGAGCCAGCAGGCTCACTCCAAGCAGCAGCCTCGAAGGCCCGTACCCCGGCTGCAGCGCAATCGCCTCGCGAAATCGCGCCACCGCCTGCTTGTGGTTTCCCCTCTGTTGTGCGATCACGCCGAGGTTGTGATACACCAGTGGATGTTTCACTCCCCGGTGCGCCGCATCCGAAAAAATCTTCTCCGCGGTCTCCAAATCACCGGATTTCAGCGCCTCAACGCCCGCGGCCATCTGATCTTCCACCGCTGGCGGCAAATTCTGCTGGGCAGACGCCGGCCGCGCGGTACTAAAGATCAGCACAGCAAGCGCAGCGTGCAAAGTTCGCCCGCAACGCCGCCCCAAGAACCGTTTTGCCCAGCAAAAGCTCATCTCCGGTGTGTGAAAAAAGTATAAAGCAGCCCGATATCCGACCGTAGCGAATATTTAACCCCTTATCTATAATCCTTTTTGTGGTTTCCCGTGAATCCTCGCTTCCGCGTGCCGTTGCTGAGATGCGCCATCGCCTTCCAAGTCTTACTCTCGCCCTCGTTGGTTCTTTTTGCCTTACCGTTACCATCCAAGCCCGTTCCAGCCAACATGCCGCGTCCGAGAAAGACCAGCAAATCCTCGAGATACAGCGTCAAATTGAAAACCGTAATCTCACTGAGGCCAACCGCCTTCTCACTGAAGCGGCGAAGCGGTTTCCCGCGGATCCCGGACTCGATAATCTGCGCGGCGTAATCGCAGCGCAGCAGGACAACTACGCTGCTGCCGAAAAGGATTTCAGCGATGCCGTAAGGCGCGCGCCGGAATTTACTCCCGCCTATCTGAATCTCGGGCGCCTCTACCAGGAAAACTCTGGTGTCGATCCACAGGCGCGCCGCAAAGCGCTGGATGTCTATCAGCGAGTGTTGGCTTACGATTCTTCTAACGCCGAAGCGCACTACCAAAGCGCTGTTCTGCTTCTTCAACTAGGTCAATACCAGCGCTCCCTCGATCACGTCTTGCGCCTCCCCTCGCAAATGCAGTCCAGCGCGCAATCTTTGTCGATCTTGTGTGCCGATCACGCCGCACTGGGCCATCGCCGGCCCGCCGAAGAGGCCGCCACTCGCATGCTCACCCACCCCGATCTTTCCGAACTCGATGCGCTGCAATCTGCCGCTGGGCTGGCTGCCGGAAAACGCGATGACCTCATCATCTCTCTCTTCGAAGATTTGCAGGCCCGCCAGTCGCTGTCGCCAGCAAGTCTGCATACGCTGGGCCTTGCTTACGAGCGCGCGAATAGGCTCAGCGACTCCCGTACCGCGCTCGAAAAATTCGTTACTGGCGGAAATCTTTCTGTCTCGTCGTTGTTGGAGTTGGCGCGCGTGGCCCACAAGCAGCGGGACTATCAGAGTTCGCTCGGCTACTTGGCGCATGCGCGCGAGCTCGAACCTGCGAATGCCAGCTTGCATTACGATTTTGGTCTCGTTTGTCTCGATCTGAACCTTGTTGCCGAAGCACGGAATTCCTTCGAGAAAGCCGTCACGCTCGATCCAGAGAACGCTTCCTACAATTACGCCATGGGCGCGGCCTCCGCTTTCCGGCAGGACCCCACCGACGCCGTTCCTTACTTTAAGAAATATCTCAAGCTCAGGCCCGGCGATTCGCGCGCGTTACTCGCGTTGGGCGCTGTCTATTTTCGCGCCAAGGACTATGCCTCGGCGATTCCCTGGCTCGCCCAGGCCGTTGCAAAATCCGAAACCGCCGCGCAGGCCCACTACTATCTTGGCTCGATCGCTTTGCAGGAGAAGCAGCTTGACGCTGCTTACAGCGAGATCGAATTAGCTTTGAAAGCGCAGCCGGACTATCCTGACGCGCTGGCCCAACTCGGCGACTACTATCTCTTGCGTAAGGATTACGCGCGCGCCGAACCGCCAATCCGGCGCGCCCTGCAGATCAATCCAGACCACTACTCCGCCAATTTTTACCTGCTTAGCCTCTACACGCGCACCGGGGATGCTCGCCGCGAAGCACAAACGCAGCGCTTCGAAGATCTCAAGAATCGCCTCGCCGAGCGCACGCAGGAATTCCTTCGCATCGTCGAGGTGCGCCCGTTCGATACGCCGTGAACCTTCTGCGCTGTACCTTGGGCCGCTGCATCGGCGGTCGGTTGAGGTTCGCGTTCGTTTCCGCATTGTGCTTGATTCTTGGCGGCCCCGTGTCCGTGTCCGCGCAGGCGCCTTTGCTCGCAAAAGCTACCGAAGCTTTCTATCGCGGTGAGTATGCTCAAGCGGCTCAGTTTGCTGAGGAGCATCTTCGCGGCAACCCCAAGGCTGCGCCGGCTCGCATACTCTTAGCCCGTGCCGAACTTGCCCAAGGCAAACTCCCGCAAGCCTTCGAGCAATTGAAAAGTGTGCTGGCCTCCGATCCCCGCGATGTCGACGCGCTTTACTATCTTTCGATTGTCGCCAGGGAACTCTCTCAACAGGAATATCAGAAGCTCTTCGCCATGGCTCCGGATTCCGACCGCGTCCATCAGCTGCTTGGGGAAGCCGCACTGGCCACCGCAAATAGCACTGAGGCGGAAAGCGAATTCCAGAAAGCTTTGAAAGCCAATCCTCGTTCCATCGACGCTGCCACAGAACTTGCCGAGCTGAAGCGCTCGCAATCAAAGTTTGACGAGGCCATCGACTACTACACGCAAGCCGCACAAATCGGACCGTTGAACTATGGGATCGCGTACGGATTAGGTGCATGCTACACCTACAAACAGGACTATGCGCAGGCCGTCCTGTGGTTGCGCAAGGCCGTGGCGTATGATCCGGATTCGCCAGCCGGCCGGTTCGCGTTGGGCAATGCGTTATTCCAAAACGGCGAGTACGAGCTCGCCGTCCCCGAGCTGAAGGCGTCGCTGAAGCTCGAGCAGCAATTTAAGCAAGCGTATTTCCTGCTCGGCCGCGCGTACTCCAAGCTTGGCCAGCAGGATGAATCCAAGGCCGCCTTCAAGAAACTGGACGAACTCAACCGAGCCGAGATACCGTCTCAGCAGAAAACCGCGCCCGCTTCCAAACCCAATCTGTGAATGGGGCTTACGTCTAGCATGCGCCCGTCTTTCATGCCATCCTACTCCACCTATACCTGCGCTTTATTTGAGTCGCCATGAACTTGCATTCTTCCCGTGTCCGCTTCACGCTTCTGCTCCTCGCGCCCCTTTTGCTCCTCGCCGGCTTTGCGCAGGATCAGGACCACCCCAAGCCGCAACAGCCTCAGGCTACCGGCGTCTCTACCGGCACTCCTCACGCTGCAGTAAAGGATGCTTTGTCACGCCCCATCACCGCCGGCGGATTTGTGGACGCCGCTCCCGTCGTCTTCGTCGATATCGCCAAACAAGGTGGACTCGACAAATTTCACCATCGCTCCGGCGGGCCCCCAAAAGCCACCATTCTGGAGACGCCCGGCTCAGGCGTGGCTTTGTTTGATTACGACAACGACGGCTGGCTCGATATTTATCTGCTCAATGGTTCCACATTTCCCGCCCTTAAAGGGAAGGAGCCTGCCCCGCGCGCCATGCTGTTTCACAACAATCGCGACGGGACTTTTACGGACGTCACCGACAAAGCCGGTGTTGCCAACGAGCGGTGGGGTTTTGGCGTCGCCGTCGCTGACTATGACAATGACGGCTGGCTGGACATTTACGTCGCCAACTACGGCAAGAATCGCCTGTATCACAACAACCACGACGGCACCTTTACTGACGTAGCGGAAAAGGCTGGCGTCGCTTTGGGCGGTTGGTCTACCGGACCCACGTGGGGCGACTATGATCGTGACGGCTTGGTCGATCTTTTCGTTCCGGGCTACGTCAAGTTCGACGCGGATCATCCACCGGTTGCCGGCCAAGCTGGAATCTCCATGACTGCCTGTCAATTTCGCGGTGTCAGCTTTCTTATGTGTGGTCCGCGCGGGCTGCCTGGTGAAGGAGACCATCTCTTTCACAACAATGGCGACGGCACCTTCACCAACGTCAGCAAGCAAGCTGGCGTCTCCGATCCGCAGAACTATTACGGCCTTGCGTCCGTCTTTGTCGATGTAGACGACGACGGTTGGCTCGATCTAGCCGTCGCCAACGATTCCGTTCCCCGCTATCTCTATCGCAATCGCCGCGACGGCACCTTTGAGGACGTCAGTTATCTCTCAGGTTTCGCGCTCACCAACGAAGGTCTCGCACAGGCCTCCATGGGTATCGCCGTCGGAGACTACAACCGCGACGGCCGCCTCGATTTTTTCATCACCACCTTTTCCGATGACTACAAGACGCTCTACCGCAATGACGGCGCCTTCAACTTTTCAGACGTCACCTATCCTGCCGGACTCGGGAGCCCCACAATCCCGTTCCTAGCTTGGGGCGCTGGTTTCCTCGATTTCGACAACGATGGCCTCCTGGATATATTCGTCGCTAATGGCCACGTCTATCCTTCCGTTGATCAACGTGATTGGGGCACTACCTGGGCCGAGCGCCCTCAACTTTTCCGCAATCTGGATGGCGCTAAGTTCCAGGAGGTGCCGCCTGCAACCGGAAGCGGCCTGGCCCTCGTCGTGCCCGCCAGAGGCGCTGCGTTCGGAGACCTCTTCAATGATGGCCACATCGATGTTGTCCTCAATAATATGGATTCCGTTCCGGCGCTGCTGCGTAACGTGGTGAAAAACGGCAATCACTGGATTGCCTTCAAATTGGTTGGAGGCGCCAGGAGCCCGCGCGATGCCATCGGTGCGGCGGTCTTCCTAACAACGGGCGGAGTTCGCCAGCGCGCTGACGTCGTGAGTGGCGGAAGCTACGGCTCGAGCTCTGACCTGCGTGTCCATTTCGGATTAGGCCCCTCTTCGAGGATCGAACGGGTCGAAATTCGCTGGCCTGACGGCAAGAAAGAAGACCTTGCCGTCTCCGGCGTGGATCGAATTGTGACCGTGGTGGAAGGGCAGGGAATCGTTGACAAGTAGTTGGCATCATTTCCATTTCGACTCGGGCCCGCGGCAGTCAAGTCTCGTGTCCCTACGTCGAGTTTCTTTCGTCGCTGGTCTTCTTGCTGGTCTTCTGAATGTATTTTCGCCGTCTACAACGCGGGCCCAGTCCAAGTCGGAAACCTCTTCGGACTTCGCGCAATTCCGGCCGCGCAAGGAACTCCCTATAGAACAATTCGCCGGCCGCGCGGCCTGCGTCGGCTGCCACTCCGAAAAAACGCATTCCCAATCGCACACTTCAATGGCGCGCGCTCTTTTCATTCCTTCGCAAAGCGCGGTGCTAAAATCCCATCCGCGGCTGACCTATAAATCTGGGATCTATTCCTATGAAATCGTCACCGACAGTTCACAAACTCTCTATCGCGTGACTGACGGGAAAGAAACCCTCAGCGAACCCATCCTCTACGCCTTCGGCAACGCCCGTATCGCGCAAACCTTCGTCTTCCGCCATAACGGCAAACTTCAGGAGGGTCGTGTTAGCTACTACACTGCCATCGACAGCCTTGATTGGACCATCGGCGATACCTTAAACCCGCCGCCAAGTATCGAGGAAGCAGCCGGACGCGATATCGACAGCGCCGAAGCGCGAAACTGCTTTAGCTGTCACGGCACCGCAGCTACGGTCGACCATCGGCTTCAGCTCGATCGCATGGTTCCCGGCGTAAGCTGCGAGGCTTGTCATGGCCCCGCTGCGGCCCACGTCGCCGCCATGAACGCGGGCGACACAGCCAATCCTCACATCTTCAATCCCATCAAGCTTTCTCCAGAAAAATTGTCACAGGAATTCTGCGGTGCCTGCCATCGCAGTGTGGATGCCGTCGCGATGATGCCCAACCTCGGCGGCGTCGGCAATGTGCGCTTCCAGCCTTATCGCTTGTTCAATAGCCGCGGTCACGACCCGAACAACGCTCACTTTGCCTGTACCGCCTGCCACGATCCCCACATCGAGCTAACGTCCGAAGCCTCGTCCTACGACGCCAACTGCACCAGTTGCCACGCCGCCGATCCGGCCGACCCGAACTCCTCCTACATTCGAGAGCAGACCTCCACAAGCGTATCCACGAGGCCTGTCGCTTACGTTGTCAATAACTCTTCGGCGGCCAAGCCGTGTCCCATCGCCAAGGAGCGCTGTGTAACCTGCCACATGCCTAGAGTCGAGCTGCCGGGCGCGCACTACAAGTTCACCGACCACCGCATCCGCATAGTTCACCCCGGCGATCCCTATCCCTATTAGGTGAGGCTATCTCAACATTTTTTGGGAGAAGCAGCTCATTTGGAGATTCGATTTACGGAATGGCAGTAATCCGCAGCCGAGGTCCAGCGCTTCCTCTTCGATTGGTACGAGCGGATGCGGCCCATGTACATGGCCGTCTCGCTTCCGGACACCTTCGTCTATGCGCGAAAATTCAGCAACCTCATGCCCTTCGGCTGTTGGTGGTTTGTGAATAATCCGTCTATCGTCGAAGAGATTACCCGCGAGCGTATTGAAATGCTGGGCACCAGATTTATCCCGCAGCACTCGGACGCCCGCGTTCTCGAGCAAGTGATCTATAAGTGGAGCAACACGCGCCGAACCGTCGCACCAATCCTCTCTAATGCGTATGGCCTGCTGGCTGAAGACGGCCGCGGCGTCACGCGCGGCGACATTCAGCGCGATGTCACGCGCCTATTCCGTACGAACGCAGAAAGTTGGATGAACCTCAACGGACACTAGAAGTCTCCCTTTGCTGTCCCGCTATTCTGGCTTCAAAGCGCCTTGCAGGAAGCCGGCAATCGATTCCGTCAATCTTCGCGGGTAGTCCGCGTGCGCCATGGCGAGCGCCAGGCTCCGCGTCAAGCGGTGCCCCTTCACCCGCAGCGCGTGGAAAAAGTACGTCCCCCGCACAGCATGCTCCGGAAGAATCGAATAGCCGAAGCCCGACTCCACCAAGCGCTTGATCGCTTCCGTGTCTTCCGCCTCCATCACCACGTTGGGCACCAGATCGAGCTCCCGGAAAAATTGATCGATAACCAGGCGAATGTTGCTGCGGGTCGGATACAAAAGGAAAGGAACGCCGGCAAGCTCGGCCGGCTGAATCGATCCCACGTGACCGCCGCGCACCTTCGTCGTAGAGGGTCGCAACAGCAAAAGCTCTTCCTCGAAGAGCGGCATAATCTTCAATTTCTCTTCCGAAACGGGCAGTGAAATAAGTCCAAGGTCGAATCGGCGGTCCAGCAGGCCTGCCACGATATCTTCAGTAACGCCTACCGTTACGCGAATCTCCGTGTTGGGGAACTGCTTTCGCAGTTGGCGCAGCGGACCGCCAAGCTGGTAAATCAGTGTAGTCACTCCGGTCGCGAAATGAAACGGGCGCGTGTCCTTTGCCAAGTCGTTCGCAAATTCCTGCTGGATCTGGCTCATCCGCTTGATCACAGCTTTCGCGTGTTCCGCCAGGCGCGCAGCCGCGGGCGTTGGGATCAGCCGCTTTCCGGAGCGCACGAATAATTCGGTGTTCAGTTCCGTGGCTAGATTGTGCAATTGCAAGCTGACTGCGCCTGGCGACAAATGGATCTTCTCCGCGGCGCGGGTCATGCTCGACGATTCCATCACCGCCAGAAACAGTTCCAGTTGGTGAACGTCCATTCCGTCCCTTCTCAACTCCCGCTCGCCGCCAGCGTCGGGCGCAATCAAGGATAAATCGTTCAGCTTGTTTAAATCGAAATTTTAGTATTTCCCGTTTGACACTCGAAACGCTCGCGCCTATGGTTTGCGACTAAGGGGACTTTAGCAGAACGGGTGGGGTTTGTGTCCGAGCGAATCGCAAGCTATCAAGCACAACCATAGTCAAACTGCTCGCTTTAGGTCCCACAGACCACCCATTGACGGAGGAAGGCATCAGCAGCGCGTCCCCCAACTCGGCGAACGCGCGCGTTGGTTGCCATCCAGAAAGGCAGCACCATGCGACGATATCTGTTTCTTCTGTTGCTTGGGTGTCTTGTTCATTCGCCGCTCTCGCTTGCCCAGGGCTTGGGAAGTATTGTTGGCCGAGTGACCGATCCCTCCGGCGCCGCGGTCGCCTCCGCCAGAGTGACCGCTACCGAACAGGGCATGGGATTCTCGCGCTCTGCCGTCGCCGACGCGGAAGGTCTCTATGTCATACCTTCGCTTCAACCCGCCACGTATAGCTTGAGCGTCGAAGCAACCGGGTTTAGCATTTCGCGGGAACCCGGGATTGCCGTGCTTGCGGATCAAACTTTGACGGTGAACGTTGCGCTGCGCTTGGGCGCTGCAACTGAGGTCGTTACGGTGACCGGCTTTGAAACGCAAGTGGATACTTCCACCTCGACTCTCAGGCAGGTCATCGAAGAGGAACGCATTTCGGAATTGCCCCTGAATGGCCGCAACGCTGCAACGCTCACGCTCTTGGTCGCCGGCGCCGTCAATTCCCCAAATGGAGGCGCGGATCAGGGAGCCACCAAGACCTTCCCAGGGGCCGTGACGTATTCGGCCAATGGCACGCGGCAGGACACGATTAGCTACCAGCTCGACGGCGGGAACTATGTGGACGAGTACACCAACGTCAACCAACCGTTCCCCTTCCCCGATGCGTTGCAGGAATTCAGCGTGCAAACCAGCAATTACAGCGCGGAGTACGGACAAAATGCCGGCGGCGTAGTCAACGTTGTGACGAAGTCCGGCACCAACAGTTTCCATGGAGACGCGTTTGAGTTTGTGCGCAATCCGGTTTTCAACGCGCAGAACTTCTTCGCCACGCCAACCACGCCGGATCAGGTTAAGCGCAACCAGTATGGCGGCACCATCGGCGGCCCAATCTTCCACGACAAGACGTTTTTCTTTGCCGGTTACCAGCGCACGGCGTTCCGGAATCTTGTGCTAGGGAGCTCCAAAGTCGTTGGCCAGGGTGACATTGCCACCTTCTTAGCGGGTGGGCGAAAACTCGATCCTGCCGTTGCAACGATGCTTGGGATCGACCCCACCACTGGTGCGGATCTCGGATCCACCGCGAAGTTCCATCTCGCTGGGCCGATACCCGCGGGGTCCAATCCGACAATCCCGTTCTCTAAGCCTGACGACGAGAATTTCGACTCCGGCATCGGACGGCTAGACCATTCGATCGCCAAGGCTGATAAGATCACTCTCCGATACGAGTTTGATCGTTTTACCAAGGCTGCGGTATTCAACCCTTTGCTGCTCGTGGCTTACTCGGACGCAACATTTTCTATAGTTGCGCAGAATGCGCTCATTCATGAGACGCACGTTTTTTCGCCACGCTTAATCAACGACTTTCGGTTCAGCTATTCGCGGGAAGTTTCGACGCGAGGACCATCTCCCAGCGCGGTCAACGTAACGGCATTTGGTGTGACCCTTCCGTTCCAGCCTACGCCGAGCGCGATTCAGGGAGTCGGGGTGCAGGGCGGTTTCAATTTCGGGGACAACCCAACAGGCATATTCACGAGAAACAATTTTACGTATGCCGATGATATTAGCTGGGAGAAAGGGAAAAACGACTTTCACTTCGGGGGGCTGATAGAGTGGAGCCAAGTCGACCTCAACAACCAATTCAATCAGCCGGGAATTATCAATTCTTGTACGCAGGATACGTATTCTACAGCCGCCTTCCCCAAGGGAGAACCCGCCGGGTTGCCTACCTATCAAAACTTTCTTGGTGGGGTCCTTTGTGATGGCGGGCCAGCTGGCAACAATTACGCATTGCAACAAGGATCTGGAGAATTCAAAGCTAATCGCGATATCTTTTCGGGCGTCTATTTCCAAGACAACATTCGTGCCACCCGGCGTCTGACCCTCAATCTGGGCTTGCGCTATGAGCCCGCTCTTCCTTGGCGCGACAACGGTAATCGTTGGGCACAGGTCAACCTGGCCGCGATGGCTGCCGGCACCACCTCGAAGGTGTATCCCAATGCGCCTCCGGGCATATTCTTTTCCGGTCAAAACGGCGTTCCCAGGGATGCGGGCATGCCCAAAAATGCGCTCAACGCCAACCTAACGGGCTTTGCCCCGCGGCTCGGCTTTGCCTATGACGTGTTCGGCGACGGGAAAACCAGTTTGCGCGGTGGAGCGGGCCTGTTCTTTGACTCACGCTCAATGGGCATGCTCAGCAACCGCTATGTGGATGAATGGCCGTTTAGCCCGCAATTCATACTCTCGACGGCTGGCAATAGCAGTCCAACTCCCGCGTCCACAGCCGGTTCCTTCAGCGACCCCCTTTGCACCCAGGCTGCCACGCAGGCGGCATTGAATTGTAACGGCGGCGCGGCTGCTTCCTATCCGACCTTCCCCAATCCATTCCCGGCGCCAACGAACTTTGCGTACAATCCGCCGTTCAACGAGATCGCCGTGACCTACGATCCGAGCGGCACGTACCACGTTCCGACGGTTTATGGGTGGAACCTCACTCTTGAGCGCCAACTGCCGTCGAACATTTTGGTCCGCGCTGCCTACGTTGGCTCGCGCAGCCTCCACCTGTTGGAAACGGAGTTCTACAATGTCGCGCCCTGCTGCACCACCACTGGCAAGGCGGGCACGGGTTTGGCCAACAGTCTTGTGTTCGCGGGCAGCGGCGGCAAGTTCAAAACCAACACCTTCTCGACAACCGTGCAGGCTGATATTAACGACATCAATTCAAGTTACCATTCGCTGCAGACATCAATCGAAAAGCGCATGTCCCACGGCTTCACGGTCCTGGCTAACTACACCTACTCCAAGAGTCTCGATGATCTGCCGTTTGGAGAAGGTGTTTCGGGCTTCGATACCGGCTATTCAACCCTGCCGTTTAATGATCCTCGCCGTCATCAGGTGGACTACGGGCCGTCGGGCTTTGACCACACTCACGTTTTTACAGGCTCTTATGTCTGGCAGTCCCCCAGTCTAAAAGGCCGCGGCTCGCTGATTCGCCATCTGTTCGGAGACTACGAATTGGGCGGGATCGTTTCCGCCGCCAGCGGACGTCCAATTACCGTGCTGCAAGGCACGGAGCTTTCTGGCACAGGAATAGGCAATGACCGCGGCACATACTGCACTGGTATAGGCGTCTCTACCGATACCTGCACGCCCGGTCTCAGCCCCTACAGCTCGAGCTCTTGTGCGGGCGTCACCGCAACTTGCGTGAGCTGGCTCACTGCCGCCGCTTTTGAACCCACTAAGGTACCTTGTCCCCCCGGTGCGGCCGCGCCGTGCCCCGGCAGCAAGACGGAAAACAATCCCGCCATATTCGGCGCCTTTGGCAATATTGGAAAGAACGTCCTTCGGCTGCCACGAACCGTAAATTGGGACATGCAGCTTTCCAAATACTTCTCTTTCACGGAACGCGTAAAGCTCCAACTCCGCGTTGAATACTTCAACATTTTCAACCATCCGAATTTCGCCCCGGAAAGCACCAGTACGGGAGCGGTAAACGGCACCGACCAAATCAGCGCGTTCGACAAGCTCAACGGCAACTCTGCCTTTGGCACTTTTAGGGCAGGGCAAGCCGCGGAGCCTCGAATTGCTCAACTGGCTGCCAAGATCATCTTCTGAATGGTCTGGAATCGAAAACCTCTTCAATTGAAGGTATGCCAGTCTCTATCGAACTGATCGACGATTCGACCGTATCGATGTAAATCGGCCGCAAGTGTGGCAGAATGCGCGCGCTAACTGCTGCATGACGCTGTTGTGTCGTCGGCAAAAAAGACTCCCGAGGTGTAAATGAAGAAACTTTTTGTGTGCTTCTTACTTGCCGCACCGTTGTTGTTTGCCGCGCCGCAAGCGACGGCCCCGGAAGGGTTCGAACACTGGACCACGGCCGACCTGTGGCGGCTCGGGCAGGCGGTCAATCCCGATGCTGCGTCCGACCCGCACCATATCGCCGTGAAACAGCTTGCAGATTTTCCCAACGACGCCTTCTTGCTGGCCCACCGGGAAGCGGACGGCCAGGTGGAATGGCACGAAACCCAAATTGACATCTTTTTCGTGCAATCCGGCTCGGCAACGCTCGTCGTGGGCGGAACCTATCTGAATGGGGAGACTGTTGCTCCACATGAAAAGCGTAACGGTACCATTCAGGGCGGAACTCGTCAGAAGCTTTCCGCTGGCGACATCGTGCGCATCCCCGCTCGCGTCCCACACCAACTCCTCCTCGACGGCGCGCACGAGTTCACTTACTTCGTTGTTAAGGTGAAAGGCTACTAGCACAAACGCTGGCGTGTTGTGTCAGCGATAGGATGAGATGAAGTCTTTGTAGGCGGCTTCAGATTCTTCCGGTGTCAGGATGGCAGAGGAGATGAGGATGCGGTAGCGGAAGGTTACCGACTGGTTGGGCGCGAGCGTGAAGTTTAGTTCTTGTTTGCCGTTAGTAAAGACTTTCTGACCTAGGGGATTGGCGGCGAAGAGTCCGTAGCCGCGGGCGTGCCAGTAGGTGGGAAAGCCGGGATTGGCGGGATGGTCGAGAATGGTGATCGTAACCGCCTCGTCGCCGACTTGGCCGCTCAGATTGCACCAGCGGCCGCGCGTGCCCCAGGCCGCGTCTCCCTTCTTGCCTTCGCTGGTGAGATAGACGCCGTTTACGCCGGTGTTGTCGAGCTTAGCGACGGCGGTCGCGCGGCCATTGCTGTCGGTGAAGACTTCTGGCTTGTCGGAGGGAGCTTCCAACGCGCGAGCGACGCGCATGCCGAGAACGCCTTCCTTATCGTCATGGAAGACAACTTTTTCGTCGAGCGCTTGCAGCGCGGTAACGCGGTCGATGCTGCGGAAATTGGCGCCACCACGAAAGACGAAGCGGGTGTGTTCCTTCAGAATGAGCTGCTGCCTGCCGCTGATCCAGTCGGCGTCGACTTCCAGCTCAGCTTGATCGGCGCCGCTCTTTGCCAGCGTGATAGCGCGATGGCGAATGTTGCCCATCTTGGGAATATCTTCCACCTTAATTGCTTCTGAGTTGTTCCAGAAATCAAAGCCGCTGACGTTGCCGTAGTTGAACCACAGGCCAGCGTGATGCGGATGATCGACACGCTCACCCGGGCGCGGCTCGAGCGGGAAGCCACGCGTGACGACGGTGCCTTTTGCTGTGCGGACAGGATAGAGGACGGGCTTGGCAAGCTTTTCGGGCCAAATGTAGGAGGTGAAGGGCTGGCCGTTGATGACGATGTCGACGCGTCGTTCCGCTTCATTTGGGATCACGCGGATGCGGTCCTTTGGCGAGTTCTGGTTTGCCGCGATGCAGCAAATGAGTGCGGCGCAGGCGGCAATCGCAACGAGGGATTTTTGTATAGGCATAAAACGTTCTTCGTTAATTGGCCGGAAGGGATGATCGCACAAGCATGGGGCCGGGCGAAGTCAGGAAAATTCAAGCTGCATCGCAGAAAATTTAAAGTCTATGGAGTCTTCCCTTAACTCTTCCTTTCGTTGCTCCGGATTCAGCTCGCAATAACGTTGGCGTTCCGCGGTTGCGAGCCTACAAGGTTCGCTTGAAACAATGAAAGTGCAATGGACACACCAGGCGCTCAACGTACGCAGCTAGTAAGTGAAGGAAGCAATCGAGAAGACATCGAAGGCGAATCTGGTGCCGTCCGCCCTTTCGGCTAGATTTGGGCTCT
>WNFR01005972.1_pt1 | contig 23263 bp, 21 predicted proteins | sample 5400221 | NCBI WGS metagenome assembly WNFR01 (sample SAMN13153357, study PRJNA577476) | soil metagenome | isolation source: 40 cm soil under Madrone tree | place: USA:California | collected 2016-06-14 | reverse complement strand
GAGACAGCAAATGGATGTCTGGTTCTACATCGAAAAAGGAACTACTGCCGAGAGGCACGAACGCGAGCTGACGAACCTGAAGGATTTCTTTCCCGCGCTCCTCCCAAGCGCGTCAGGAGAGCCTTTGCCCTCTTGACACAGACTTATCATGGACGTCGGAAACTCGGAAACAATTGCCGTCACCGACGCGTCCGAGTGCGGGGGAAGGCTTGCAGTTTTTGCTGAACACTTGCTGAACAGTAGACTGCAAATGGGATGTTTCCCTGCAACTGAGGAGTGCGTAATGCTAACAAAATAAACGAAAATCGGTCTGTGCGAACAGGTCAGGGTGAATTAGCAAACCGCCGCCACTCCAATGAAGCCTTCACCGGGCGCGACACACATTTCGCTGTGCCAATACTGTGCCAGAATCCAACGTTTTCAATCCATTCGAGTTATCTTTGAGCGAAAAGCAGATTCCCCGATTTGTTGGAAACGCTAGTAGTTAGAAGAAATAGGCGGAGTTGTTGGAGTCGAGAGGTGTGCGCCCAAGGCAGGCGCGCTACCAGGCTGCGCTACGCCCCGACATGAACTGCTTTACTCATTCTAAAGCACTTTCCAACGGTACTCCTAATCGTTGCCACCCCTTTACACCCTGACTGTACACGAATGGGCTATTGCAACATGGCTGTGCACAATCCAGGTGTGCCCTGCACTGGCATCTCGCTGGCCTGGCGATTTATCTTTTCGAGAGCTTCACACTTCATCTGCAACTTCATCTGGGAGTACTTCTTAAAAACTTGCGCGTCGCCTGGCGAAGCATCTGGATTACCCACTAGTTAACTATCGACATGTGTTACTCCACAAACTTGAGGTGATGGTGTTCGGACTTATTGTTCCGAAATTTGTTCCGGACCGTCTCTATCTTCGACGACCATTAGATAAGAACTGCACAGTCACCCTAAGACCGATAGGCAATGGCCTCGAGTTGTCGTCGTCCAATTCGATCACTGCTTCCAGGATATCCCGATCGCTCTTATCAGATGGGTCACCGGTGGTGATGCTTTTCCTGCCCATCATCGCAGATATCCTGGCAACTGAGCCGAGGAGCTTCTTTCCTTCAAGGGCATCGGCTTGGATGACCACCTTCTGCCCTGGAAAAAGCTTGTCTACGTCTCTTTCATCCACTTCCGCCTTAATGTGTCGAGTCGAAGTATCCGCAAGACTGAACAAAGGACGGGGAGTGACTGTGCTAAAGGACTCGCCGCGCCTCGCGTAGACCCTCAAAACGGTTCCGTCTATCGGTGCCACAATTGAGCACTTCCCGATGCGTTCTTGGACGGTTCGCGCACGGCCCTCCGCCGCAAGCACATCGGCATCAGCTCGCGCCGTGTCTTCCTGCAATGGAGGCGCCGCGACTAAATCTTCTGTACGAAGGGCGGCTCGGAGATTAGCGTCGGCCACCCCGAGATCGCGGACAGCCTGGTCATACGTGGCCCGGGAGACCTGCTCCTTTTGGTAGAGAGCACGCTGCATGTCCATCCGTGACTTGGCTTCTTCAAAGGTGGCCCGGGCTGCAGCCGTCTTTTCACTCGCTATTTTCTTCTCCTCATCACGCGCACCTCGCAAAAGCCGGGCGCGTGCCTGGCGGGCGGAATCTGCTTCCGCCATAGCAGTTTGCAACGCCGGCTGCAGGTCGTCACAGGCGATCTCGCCAAGTAATGTCCCTCGTTTTACGAACTGACCTTCTTTCACGTACACGGACTTTAGGATGCCATCGGCAGCAGCTCCCACCTGCGTGGTTTCCGAAGCGCCTTCAACCCTTCCCGGGGAGGCGAATACAACGGCCCTGCTAGTGTCATTGGCGGATGTTCCGCGCGCCTGCACCGAATTGCGGTTCCGAGATGTTCCGAAGAACACCACACCAACAGTGACCAGTAGAACCGCGATACTGCCGAGGACCCATCTGCGCTGGGCGTTCATGGATTTTTCACCTCTTGTTCAACCTGGCCATCACAGAGAGTGATGGTACGGTCGGCGAACTCCCGCCAGCGCGGATCGTGGCTCACAACAACAACGGTTCTCCCATGCTCGCTGACTTGATTCCGAAGGATTTCACAGATGTTCTTTCCGGCCTTGGCATCGAGAGAGGCGGTTGGCTCGTCTGCAAGAAGGATCGGAGGATTTCCTGCCAAAGCGCGCGCAATGGCGACTCGCTGCTTCTCTCCAGGGCTGAGTTCGTTAGGCTCTTGATGAAGCTTGTCGCCCAAGCCGAACCGAAGGAGCAGATCACGGGCCATTTCCATGCGTCGGGGCTCGCCGGGATCGCGAATTTCAAAGCCGAGAGCCACATTGCCGATCGCAGAGAGTGAGTGAAAGAGGCGGAATGCCTGGAATACAAAGCTGATTTTCTTTTGGCGAATTGCCGTCTTTTCTGCTTCAGTAAGTTGGTTTACCGCAATACCGTCCACGAACACTGTTCCTTCATCAGGTGATAAGAGACAGCCCAGCATGGATAGCAGCGTGGTCTTCCCACTGCCCGAAGGGCCCATAACCAGCACGAGCGTGCCGCGCTTGAAGATTAGTGAAACGCCCCGCAGCGCACGGGCGCGTGCTTCCCCCCGGCCGAAGGAGACGCTTGCGCCCTCAACTCCCAAGAAATGATCAGGCACGGAACACTCTCCCCGGCTCGACCGTGAGGGCGCTACGGACCGACGCAATTGACGCCAATGAGCACATGAGTAAGCTGGGCACGACCATGACTGCCGGCAACCACCAGGGTGCGTAGATCCAAGGAATCAGAGATTTTGCGTAACTAATGCTCGGAATAGCCGCCAAGAGTCCGAGAATGCTGCCGAGCACTCCGCAAATCAGAGCCTGGAAAAGCACAATGCGCACCACGAAAGTCTGGGACGCTCCGAGAGCCTTCAAGGTGGCGTACTCCTCGATGTTCTCCATGGTATTCGCGTAAACGGTTTGGGAGACAACCACAAGGCCTATAAGAAACGCCAGAACGGCGGCGGTTAGAATCGCGCCTCCCGCCCCAGTTTTCATGGTCCAATACATTCGGGACTTATGCGCAAACTCGCTTTGCGTAAGTACGTCGACTTCCGGGAGCCGCTGCCTAAGGTTTTGTTGGACATCGGAAACGGCGTATCCATTGCCGACGCGCAGAAGGATGTACATAGCGTCGTCCGGGCCGAAATCCATGTACCGAGTGGCATTCCGGTAGGAGGTGAAGAGGAAAGGGACGCCCAAAAAAGCGCCGTAGCCTTTGATCTCGCGCTCGATGCGGGCACGATGACGATTTATTTCGACTTCCGCCGGCAGTGAACTGACGTCAATTTGTTTGCGATCGCTTACGTCGTAGAAAACCGCATCGGGTGAAGTCTCTCCGGCCGATTCAGGTACGTTGGGAACCGGGAAGCGACTGCCAACATTGGGATCCGCGCCGACCAAAGCGATGACTTGTTGCGTGCCGCTTGGGGTGCGGTAAACGGCAAATGCCATACACACGCGACCGGTTTCCACGACGCCCGGTATGCCGGCAGCCATTTCCCTAACTCGGCTCTCCAAAGTGGTTCCAAACTCAAACGCCTGCACACCACGGGCAGTGATCCATATGTCGGAATCACTAGCATCGATAAGCCGGGATGCTGCACGCAAGAAGCCGGCCAGGAGACTGCCTTGAAAGATCATGAGGAAAACGGCAAAACACACGCCGAGCACGGTCACGGAAAAACGTGCTCGATCGTGAATGATGTTTTGCCAAGCGAGCTTCATAAAAATCGGACAATCGACAAATCTGATGAGCGGAACACGTTACGATCGGCTGGTAAACTTTTCGTGCGGCCGCCATGCACGGCTGTCCACTCCAGCTCTCGCAGTGCAGACATCTGTTGAGTCATCTGGTTTGCTCGCACGCTTGCCACATTAAATCTCCCTTCAATAACGCTGTAGTTCCCTCGGCGGATAGTGGTCGTGAAAAGTAATATCCCTGGCCATATTTGCAGTGCAATTTTTTCAGGAAGGCGACTTGTTGAATTGTCTCCACTCCCTCGGCAACAACGTCTAGCCGAAGATTGTTGGCCATCGGCAGAATGGTTCGCGCAATCTCCATACCTTCTCCGTCATCTCCCATGTTACTGATGAAGGAGCGGTCGATCTTCAGAGTATCGAGAGGAAAACGGTGGAGGTAACTCAATGAAGAATAACCCGTACCGAAATCATCGATAGCCAGCTGGATGCCCAGGGATTTGATGTGTTGCAACATTTCCACCGCCGCCGTCGGGTCTACCATCACGGTGCTTTCCGTGATTTCCAACTTCAAAGCTTCTGGTGGAAGAGCAAGGTCACTCAGCAACTTTCCAATGTCTTCAACAAGCTTCGGCTGTAGAAATTGCTTGGCGGACAGGTTGACGCTAATTGTCAGATGACGGTGGGCCCCTGCTCGCCATTCGCTGATTTGCCGGCACGCTTCGTGCAAGTTCCACCAACCAAGCTCGCGGATTAAGCCGGTCTCTTCAGCAACGGAGATAAATTCACTGGGCCCAAGCAGGCCGCGAGTGGGATGCTGCCAACGCAACAGAGCCTCAAAACCGGCAATTTCTCCAGAAACCAGCGCTACAATCGGTTGATAGAAATTGCGAAATTCCCCGCGTTCGAGGGCGCGACGCAGATCAGTTTCCAATTGCAATCGAGCCATCACACTGGCTCGCATATCGGCATCGAAGACCTCATAACGGGCCTTGCCCAAAGACTTGGCCCGATACATCGCAGTGTCGGCATCTCTCAAAATCTCGTCCGGTTGCTCGTAGGCTGAGTTGCTTAAGGCAATTCCGATGCTCACGGAGGTGAACACTTCTTTGCCGCCCAAAATGAATGGCGCCACCAGAGCCTTCATCATGCGTTCTGCGGCACGCTTCGCATCGCTTGGATCTTTGATATCGTCGAGCAGGACAGTAAATTCGTCTCCTCCCAACCGCGCAACCGTGAAGGTCTCCCCTAACCGCGCGACCGTATCCGTCGACCGCAAACACTTCTCCAACCGATTAGCGACTCCAAGCAGTAGCTGGTCCCCAATCAGGTGGCCCATGCTGTCGTTGATCATTTTGAACCCGTCAAGGTCCATGAACAGAACCGCGAACAATTGGTCTTTGCGGCGCTTCGTGTGCTTGATAAGTCGGCCTACCCGGTCAATGAACAGCAGTCGATTGGGTAAGCCCGTCAGCGGGTCGGAGACCTTTCCTTCGGTAATGTCCGTCTGTGAGCCGGCCATGCGCAAAGCTTTTCCGGAAGCCTCATGTACGGCGACCCCTCGACTCAGCATCCAACGAAAGCTGCCATCCTTGTGCAGCACACGATGTTCACTCTCGAAGTGAGGAGTCAGACCTTTTTGATGGGCGGCAATCTCCTCTTTGACTCGTTCTCGGTCCGCATCATGAATCCGGTCGAACCATTCTTCAGGGTTGTCGCTGATTTCGTCTTCTTGACAGCCCAACATTGCCTTCCAACGAGCCGAGAAATGCACGACGTTTTTCGATAAGTTCCAGTCCCACAACCCATCGTTGGAGCCACGGGCCGCGAGGGCATAGCGCTCTTCACTTTCCTTCAACGCCTCCTGCGCATGTTTGTGTGATAGCTGAGTACCTATGCGAGCAACGGCAACCGGAAAATCAATCGGCTTCGTCAAATAGTCGTTCGCGCCTAAATCTAGGGCTTTGACGATATCGTCGCTCTGCGCTTTCGCCGTGACCATGATGACCGGCAACTCGGCCGCAGAGTAGTGGTCGCGCAGCTTTTGCAATGCATCAAGGCCGCTGACCTCCGGCATTTCAATGTCCAACAACACCAGATCCACGGGATCTTCTTTGATACGTTCCAGCAATTCCTTCGCATTCTCGGCGAGCTTGACGACATAACCCTTGCGCAGCAGCCGGCGAGCGAGCATGTCCCGGTTCATTTCATTATCGTCTACGATAAGCAACCTGCTCGGCCGGGAATTCGTCATGATTTTTTTACCGCCAGCAAGTTGTCAATCTTTTCGTTTAGGCGTCCAAATTCAACGGGTTTGGTGTCGTAGTCATCGCAGCCTGCCTCAAAAGCCCGGTCGCGGTCCGTAACCAACGCGTGCGCGGTCAGTGCGATAATGGGAATGTGCCGCGTTGACTCGTTGCTTTTCAGCAGGCGAGTCACTTCCCACCCATTCATGACCGGGAGGCTTATATCCATCAAAATCAGGTCCGGCATCTCCGAACAGGCCAGCGAATATCCTTGTTCCCCGTCATGGGCGCTGATTACGGAGTAGCCCCTGCGCTGCAAGCGCCTGGAGAGCATGTCCCGATTCATTTCGTTATCTTCGACCAACAAGATCTTCGGCATGATCGACCTTTCCGGAGGCTCGCCGTTCCGACTCCCTCCGACGTTGCTGAGGCTTTGATATAAAGGGGGTCGCAGGGGCCCCGGTGATAGAGGCCGTGCGACCGGCGCGGTGCTTTTCAATAAGGACTGCAAGACGGTCGCGATCGACCGGCTTGATAAGGTAATTGGAGGCCCCCAAATCAAGGCCCATGGCTTCATTGTCGACAATGGTGACCATGATGACCGGAATCTCCGCTAACACGGAATCGCTCTTCAGCTTCTTCAGCACTGTCCAGCCATCGCACTCCGGCATCACCACATCGAGTGTGATAACGAGCGGTCGAACTTGCCGCGCAAGTCGCACACCTTCTTCGCCACTCGCTGCGGCGACTACATGAAATCCCAACTTACTAAGAAAACGGGACATAAGGTCCCGAACCGAAGCGTCGTCGTCTATGACTAGAATCGTATCCTTGCGGGTTTTGGATTCGTCCGATAAGGGCGCGACGTCGCTGTTGGCCGTTGATCGCGCGGTTTCCGGCGCTTCCGCAACAACTTGGGCCGGCAGATGCACCGTGAAAGTCGCACCTTTCCCGGGCTCACTCTCGACCGAGATACGCCCTTTCATCAACTGTACGAACCGATAGGTAATCGCGAGTCCCAAACCAGTTCCGCCATACTTTCGTGCGATCGAGGCATCCGCTTGGGAAAACTCGAGAAACAGGTTCTCCTTCTGCTTGGCCGTGATTCCGATTCCAGTGTCGCTGACGCGGAATCGAACCCAATCGCGGCCCTCGACTTCGCTTGGATCAACATCCACGGAGATCGTGCCGTGATCGGTAAACTTGCAGGCGTTGCTCAACAGATTGAACAAGATCTGTCTGACTTTAGTGACATCTGCGTGCATCGCGCCGAGGCTTTTTGCGACATGCACGCGAATCGCGTTGCCGTTTTTAGCTGCCGCAGGCTGCAACGTGGTGGTCATTTCCTCGATCAAAGGCGCCACGTCGAAGTTCTCTAGGTGCAAACCCATCTTTCCAGCTTCGATTTTCGAGAGGTCCAGAACATCATTGATGAGCGACAACAAATGTTTCCCTGCTGATTGGATCTTGCGGAGATCCTGGACGCTGTCCGAGTTTCCGGATTCCCGCGTTTCCTCTTCCAACATTTCGCTGTATCCTATGATGGCGTTGAGCGGTGTGCGCAATTCGTGGCTCATGTTCGCCAGGAATGTGCTCTTCGCGCGGCTGGCTTCCTCCGCCGCATGTTTGGCCTTCAGCAGTTCCTCCTGCGTCTGCTTTCTGTAGAGGATTTCTTTCTCCAGTTCGCCGGTTCTGGCCTTCAGTTCCTCGTTCGCGCCACGCAGCGCCGTATCCCTTTGCTGGATTTCGGACAGCATGGTGTTGAAGCCGTCAATCAACTTTCCAATTTCATCGCCATAAGACTTTGTCGCCCGCACCCCGTAATTGCGGTTGGCCGAAACCATTCTCATGGTGTCTTCTAGGTGCAGAATGGGCCGGGAAATCAAACGTTGAAGTCTCGAAGAGACTAAGAATGCAAACAAACCCGACATCAACACGAAAATGAAGAGAATACCCGCGTAGCGCTTGGCCCTTACGCTCCATTGCCGCATGTCCGATTGCAAGAACAGTGTCCCGAGGCGTTCCCCATTCAGCGTCACGTCGTGGAAGACCTGCAGATAGCCGCCCTCAAATCGGTAGCCCTTGTCTTGCGAATGGGCGGGAAGCAGCGAGGGTACGACGTTGTTGTTGCGAGAATAGTGCGCGAACATCTTGCTGTCGCGCCCGTACAGGCCGGCGGTGACCACGTCTTCCTTGGCCGTTAGCGCTGAGAGGGTGGCGGTCGCGGCAGGCACATCCTTGAATTCCATCGCACCTGCGCTGTTGTATCCGATGATTTCCGCCTGCGTCATAAGGTCCTGAATAAGCAAGTGGCGGAAGGAAACAAGATCGTAGATGAGGAAACTCAAGGCCGAAAGAACCAGCGCGGCGCTGCTGGTTAACATCGTTATCAGCGTCAGCTTGCGCTTGATGGAAAGGTTCTGAAGAATCATCCCGGATTCCTTCCCGTGGCTGCAGTTTGCGGGATGATTTTCGCGAGCGTCAGCAGCCGCGAGCTAATGTTCAAGTCCGCCTGGTGTGCTGCATCGACATTGACCTCAAAGCGCACTCGGTTGTCTTCCAGGGTAAATCGGATCACTCCGCCACGTTCGGCAAAACCCGGCGTCTCACCGACCGTGAGGATCGGCAGGCCCTTGACGCTCAGCAGAATTTCATCGATATGAGTTTTTTCCGACGCGCTGATAAACAGGATCTTGCAATCTTTCAAGTCCTTCAGCTCTTTTCCCCACTTATAGCGCCTGACGACAAATCCCCGTGCCCCGATTTTCTTGTCCTCCACAATGCGATCAAGAAAGTTTCCGAAAGGATCAGCTCCTAAAACGCCGATCACAATCGGAGAATCTGGCTGGGAAAAGGCAGCGGATGGCCACTCCACGAATTTTGCAAAGTTGTAGATAAAGCCAGCCTTGATCAGGTATTCCGAGGAATCGGCGTCCCCGGCTTGTGCGTCTGCCGTTGACGTCCAATTCGATGTCATACCGAGAATTGCCAACAGGATTCCCAGTCGTCTCAACATTGCATTTCCCGCTCGTGGGTCCTCATCGTTGAGAGCTCAATCGACATTCCAACTAAAACCTAAACGTCATGCTGCCGTAGACCGTGCGTTTGACTTCGGTTGGAGCGGTATTGATGAAATCTGGAATAAACTCTAAATGCTGGTTATCCAGCAGGTTTTGACCGCCAATCGAAAACTCCACTCGCGAAACCGGTCGCCACCCAAGATGGGAGTCCAGCGAGTAATAGCTGGGTATGTTCAAGCTCGGTAGATGATCCACGAAACGCAGAGTGGTATCGTGTTCGAAGTGCTTAGGCAGGTCGATCGAGGACCTCAGATACCACTGATGGCGCGGACTCGACCCGTTGGGGATGTCGGAGGTCGGGTCCAGGCTGTCGGAATTCTTCTTGATATCCATCTGCAGATAGCTATAGGAGCCGACCAAGCGCCACTTGGGGGCGACTTTCCAGTCCGCAAATAGCTCGACGCCGTACGTCCCTCCGCTCATCTTATTCCCAGCGACGAAGGGAATAACGATGTCGGTCGGCGCCGGACTTCCTTCAATAGAAGGTGTTCCTGGCTCGGCCGTTCGCAGGTGGGAATAATTGTTATAGAAGGTCGCAATGTCTGCCGACAACGAGCTCGTCACCTGAACTCGATAGCCCAACTCATAGGCCAGTAGGTCTTCGGATTGAAATTGATGGCTGCCAAAGACTGAAACGACCGCGGGAAATGGAGTTGGATTCGTGGGTGTCGCCGGCGGTATGACCGCCGAATTCAGCCGCAAGCCCTCTTCGGTTAGTGCCGGAGTGCGCACGGCGCGCGACACCGCTGTCCAGACCGACTGATTTGGCGTCAGCGTCCACAGCAACCTTGCGTTTGGCTGCACCTCAACCCCTGTGAAATCGTTGTGCTCGAACTTCGAGCCGAACGTCAGACGCAGGCGATTATCAACCAGGCTTAACTCGTCCTGAACGAATGCGCTGAACTGATTCAGGGTCACCCGATTTGGCTGCAGCGAAACGGAGAAACTCGGGTCGTTCCGGTCGCGGATTGACCGGTACCCAAGCCCCCATACAAATTGCTGCGAATCCCCAACGTGGAATCCATGCTGGAAATCCATGTCGAAAACGTTCTGGTGGTCAACGAACAGCGAGTTGTCTGCGATGGTTGTGTTGTCGTAATACATCTGCAGGGACATCGAAGAACCCTCTGAGCTATGATTCCACCGGCCCAGAATGTTTCCTCCGCTGTAGTTTCCATTGTTGGGGAAGGTGCTCGAATAGGGAGGATTGAGGGACGGGACCGTCAAGGTTTCCCCATACTTGCTGCGATAAATATCGCCTTGCAAGGTCAGAGAATCGGCGCCTGCCGGTGTCCAATCCGCGCGGAACCCTCCGCGCAGCGCGTCCCACCCGTCACGCGCGGTCATGCCCGACGGATATTGCGATGGCCCCCAATTGAAATACTTTCCGTAGGCTCGATAAGAGGTATCGCCGATCTTGCTGCCGTAGCGAACGCCGCCGGAGCCCCGCTCTTCTGTTCCGCCTCCTGCGGTCACAACCGTGGACTGGGTATCTTTGGCCTTCTTGCTGATGATGTTGATTACGCCATTCACAGCGTTGGCGCCCCACAGGGTCGCGCCCGGACCGCGGATGACTTCAATACGATCGATATCCTCGAGCATTACGTCCTGGACATTCCAGTACACGCCGGAAAACAAAGGCGTATAGACGCTTCGGCCGTCGATAAGAACCAATAGCTTGTTGTCGAAGCGACCATTAAATCCTCGAGAAGCGATGGCCCATTTGTTCTCATCGATGCGCGCCACTTCCAACCCAGTGCTCGTGGCCCCCGAACGTCGAATGTCTTCCTGCGTAATGACAAAGACAGCGGCCGCAGCATCCGCCACCTTCTGCGTTCGCTTGGACACCGACGTGACCTGCATGTTCATCAGGTCTTCCATGCTCAGCGTCGTAACATCTGGCACGCTCTGCTGACCCTGAGCTCCCGAGTTGGCAGCCAACAACACTGCTGCAAGACTTGCAAGCATGGTTCGTCCGGCGGATATTGCCGCGCCGCGACTATGTGTGCGAATCGACCGCATATTTAGCGTCCCTTCTATGAAGAACTCGTCAGCAAAGCTGGCGTACGATTCCCCACTGTGGATTTGTCCCTGGGTCCCGATAGCTGATCTCTCTACCGACTTCTGTTTGGTCCCTTATCCCCGGGCGATGTGCCCACGAGTCGAATGCCCGGCCGCCGTCGATGTTTGCCGAGCGGCAACAATTCAAAGCTCCTCAAAACTTCTCTCCAGTCACGGTAAATTCTGTCGAATAGGTCAGCGTGTCCGGCCGGCATAGATACTCCAGGAACCTCCGGCTCTGCTCTCGCGCTTCGCTTTCGCTACCCAGCAACCGCGCCAGTTGCGGTCCAGCGATCTCTAATTTCAGCTCCCATTGCTTGAGGATCGCCGGCTCAATTTCCCCCGCGATCAAGTGGTAGCATTCAACCTGCACGTCGATGTTTTTCAGCCCCGCCCGGTGCGCCAGGGAAAAGAGCTTCCGCCCGACGAAGGGATCGAACCCTGTGGCAGCCAGCGCGCGGACCACCTTCTCGACCGTGCCCTGCACCACTGGATCTTCCGGGTAATGCCACAGAAGCTGGCCGTCCAGGTCCTGCAGCAAAACGGTTCCTCCGCGCTTGCAAACCCTGGCCATTTCCTTGACGGCGCTTTCTTTATCCTTGAGGTATTCCATCAACATGCGCGAATAGACCAAGTCGAAGCTGTTTGAGGCGAAGTCCATCGCCTGGGCGTCTCCGCGAACGAAATTTGCTTGCGTATTCTCGTGATTTCTCTGTTTCGCTTCTTGCACCCGCTCCTCGCTGATGTCCAACCCTGTTGCTCGAATGGACCCGTCTAATACGCACAACTCTCGCAGAATGACTCCGGGGCCACAGCCAACAGAAAGAACCTGCGCGCCCGTGCGTACTCGGCGTGCCAGGTACTTTTGCACCCACTCGTGTGGATCCACCTTCAGCTCGAGGCGCATCGCCTCGCGCGGATCCTCCATGATGTAATCGGCCGTCGCCGTGCCCCTATTCATCAACGTTCCTGACCTATGAGCGACGTTTGCAGTTCCTGCCTTTCCATCCGCGCTAGTAACTTTGAATAGAAACCATCCACATGGCGGTAGAAGCGAGGATGGCCGTCCTTGAGCCAGATTCCCTGGCAATAGTGGCGGAGAAACTCCACTCCCAGCTTGAATAGGACATGCGTCGCCATTTCCTCTGCAATTACGGGAATCTCTTCCAGTTCAAAATCGCTGTATGCGTCGGAACACGCTGTAAGGAGCGCGGAGGCTGCCTCGGAGACTTCCGATTCTGGAAGCGTTGGGTGCAACAACAGGTCGCAACGATTTTCCAGATAGCTGAAATTGACGCCCAGAGGCCCGCGATAGGCGATCACGGCGCCGATGGGCTCTTCTTTCTTAGCTCGGTAGGCAAGCCAGATTTGCCGCGTGCGTCGCAGCCCCACCCGGCGGTAGAGCTCATCCACAGATGCGAATTCGGCATCTTGTTTCAATTCTTCCGCCATCACGTAAATGCTTCCGCGCGCCGCTGCCGCGATCTCCAACAGCGCCTCTTGATGAGAGTCGTTGTACCGGACGACGCGAATTCGCTTTTCCGTGGGCAGCGATAGTGTTCTGGGTAGCGCAAAATACGCATGTCTCTGAACCGACGAAAGACGTTCGCCAATGGTCTGCACCATCGAACCGAACACTCGCGCTGGAAAGCGGTTTTCCGGCCGAAACCAATTCTGCGCCGAAAGATCACACCCCTTGCGAATTCGCGCCGCCGCGGCTGCTAGCATCACCGCACGGGACGCGTATGGATTGTTTTCTGAGACCAGATGCTGCGACATCCAGCCATTTCGTGTACTGCGCCAAACTGCAAGCGATGCGCGTCCTCGCTTCTTGTCTCCCGCAGTCAGCACGTAAAGGAGAGATTCGCCGGCGCTCAGCATACGCCGCCAGTTTTCCCTCACTTTCGGGAGGTGTGGAAAAAGGCGCGCTGCTTTGTCCGGATAGAGAAAACCCGTGTGCTCGTAGAGCGCAAAGATTTCTTCGACTGATAGTGCATTGACCTCGACGCCGAACGCGTCATACACGTCAGGCAGACGCGGAAGGCTGTCCACAGTCTCCTGGTCAAGTCGGCCTATCACCATATCCCGTCGCCTCCGCAACACGCATGCTTAGGGCGCATACCTAGTTTTGGAACTATTAGTACTTGCTTATTTGTGCCGGAACACCGCGTGTTTCAAAATGGGTCATTCGTACTGTTTTGCGGGAAGCACCCGACGGATTATTACCGTGTTGGATACAAACCGGTCGGTGTCGCTTAAGAACTCTCTTAGAAAGGGGCAGACCGAGGCAGGAACATATAGACCATTAACCTACACATTCTGAAGGATTTAACAAGGTACACGCGTGCTACTCCAAGCCGTGTACTCAGAAGTCGAGTTGTTTATGAGCACGTCTGGGATACAGGAAGGCCGGTTCGGTCTGTGCGATTTAGCCTCTGGTTTGAGAAAATGAGTCCTTCGCTGAATCTTTGCCAGGACGCCGAGCGAGCCCCCGCAGCCATGCCTCAATTGCGGACTGCTGCTCCGCACCCATCTCTTCAAACACCACGCCCATGCCGAAAATTCCAAAGCCCCCGCCAGAATGTAAGTAGAGCACCTTTCCGTGCAGTTCGCAGGTGTCTATCCCATCGCAGATGCGGAGGCGCAATTTCGTGTGACTGGGAATCGGTTCGAGCGCATCGATATAGCAACCACGCGAGCTCAATTCGGCAAGCTGTGCGCGAACCCCCGTTCCATCACGAAGGGTAACTTCGGCATCCGCGAAAAACGAGAACCGTGGATTGGCGCGCCTTACTGCATAGGGACCATCGGCCATGGTGTCTCTCTCCAGTCCGTTAACGTCGCAATCTGTGAGAATCCATTGTATAGGACCGCAGCGCGGCACATCTAGCCGTTTGTGCGCTCTGGGTCGCCGAAAGAGGTAACTGGCTGTCCGTACGGGTGGCTGAGCGAATGCCGGAAATCGCCAGCAGGAGCAACGAGAGGCAGCAGTGGCACAATCACCTGACGGATTTGCAGGGCGAGTGGCTTTTCACATTATAGTTAATTTTGCGATGGAGTTTTTTTTCAAGGTTGAAAGCTGAGCCGGCAGGGCATAGTTCCGATCCGTTGACGTCAGCGACAGTTGTTCGTCGTACCGATGACAATCGGATGGATCACGCGTAATCTGCGGCCACGTGCCGAGCGAGTGCGTCAACTGCCAGAATGCTGCCGAGTACCCGCGCGGCCCATGATGCCCATAAACGATTGCATTAGCAGTAGGGACGTGTTTTGAGACTCTTGTGAAAAATGGGCCAAACCCGTGCAGAGTGCCCCAGGCCGCAATAACCGCCAAGACGCAAATTGCAGTGGCCGCCCTACGAGTTAATGGATCGCGACAAAGGCTGCAAATGAGCTGTTCTGGTCCGACTATCTGCTGCAGGCAGCGCGAATTAATTTCGTTTCAATGAACGCAATGGCGGAGTGCATTCGGTCTTGCTTTCGTCTCATTCAGCCTCGATTCTCAAGGTGACCTATACATCCTGAGACCTCATTGAGTTTGCCGGCGTACGCGAACAAGTAGGTCGGGAGACCTCATTCGCCGACAGTAGTCCTCAAAATTCGGGCGCGGTCCCTTCCAACAGGCACACCCAGTCGCAGGGTTGCAAGGGTGCGAAACAAAAGGGCGTCGTTCCACGCGCTGAATAGCGATTCGGACAACAACCGGGCTTTCCGGATTGATGGATGCCACTGCCGCCAATCCTTCGGAATGCCCTCAAGGAGAGGGTAACGAGATAAGGTAAGAGATGCAGCCTTTACGCCCCATCCCGGCAAACCCGGGAAGCCATCTGCAGTGTCGCCGACCACAGCCAGGTAGTCGGGAATCGATTGGGGCTTCACTTCGAACTTAGCCGCAACGCCTACCTCATATAAACCTGCCAAACTCAGAGAACGGTAGGAGAGTTGACAATCCGGATTTTCGCAAATTCCGAAGTCAGCCATACTAACGGCTCCGATTCAAACAGGGTCTTCCGCTCGCAGATTTGGGTCAGGAAACTTCGGGCTGTGTGAACGTGACGTACGGCGCTACTACGACCGGAAAATGAACATTCAATGGGATACCGTTTGTACCCGTAAGTTTTTGTCTCAAGCCCGCACATTCCGGGAGCGCGGGCAAAGCTTGTTAGAATACAGAAATTCCCGTCCACAGCAGAAATAAAACAACAACCGCAAGAATGAATATCACCGCTATCCATCGAAACAGTTCCGCTATAGGTTCAAAAACTGACCCCTCATTTGTTCCCCCTCAATTTCACACTGCTCAGCCATACCATCCCGGAGTCCTTCACAAAATCCCTCAATAGCGCGGATAAGTCTCATGCAGTGTTGCCCCGTAGCAATCGAATTTCCCATATTCCAAGTGCATCGCAGTTCGGGCAGCGCGAACCAAAAACCCAACACATTCTCCAACTCCACAAAATAGGTCAATAACTACCACCTGCCCTTCAACCAAAATCCGAGGATAGGTTCCGACCTTGGCAAATGCCCAGTGCTTGGAATTAGGGTCATATTGGCCGGACAGAATCGCAGAGGGATGCCACCAGCAATATCATCGTGACCGTGGCTGCGTCTCGGTCTCACTTAACAAGAATGTTTGAAATCGCGAGACATGTACAACACGCCTGGACTGTTCCGTTCAGCATAGACACCTCGGCAACGGTGTGCTCCTATACGGAATCGGAGTAACCCCGGCCCCTATGCGCGTATTGATTGCAGACGATCACGACATCATAAGAAAAGGTATTTCCTCAATTCTTCAGTCCCGTACAGACATTTGTATTTGTGGTGAGGCCGTCGATGGTCAAGAAGCGGTCACGAAAGCTCAACTGCTGAAACCGGACTTGCTGATTCTAGATATCTCCTTACCGGATTTGAATGGATTGGAAGTAGCGACTGCGATAAAGAAACTGCTTCCAGAGGTTCCAATTCTGCTTTTGAGTGCGTATGCAGGCGAGCAATTGAGCGAAGAAGTGAAAAGACGGGGCTTTCAGGGATTTATTTCAAAGAACGATGCTGCCGCCACGCTACTCGGCGCTGTTGATGCGATTGTTCATTTGAAGCAGAGCTTCTATTGCAGTCAGTAATCCAGCGTGTATTTTGGGCCAGCGTACTCTTGACCGCGTCCGCCTTCAGTTGGATTTCACTGAATTGGCCCGTAAGATTGTGTCACCGCAGTCTCGATACTCTTGAGAAGATTCCAGCCCTGTGCTTTCGAAACGACGGCACAAATTCCGGCCTTACGGGCGCGGGTTTCAAGGCCCTCCAGGTCCAATACTGTAAAGAGGATTATCGGTACGGTCGGGTCCGAACGGGACATCAGTCGTGCGGCTTCAATACCATCCATGTCGGGCATCGCCAAGTCCAGCAAAACCAAGTCTGGTTTCAATTCGTGGAATTTCTTAACACCCGACCCTCCATCCTCGGCTTCCCCGCAAACAGTCCAGTGCCGAGAGCGTACGATGGTGCCGAGAATACGCCGAGTCACATCGGAGTCATCAACAATCAGAATTCGTAACGCGGATGACATTTCTGCGCCATTGATGAGCCAGACGCAGCGCGGGAGAGCGGGACCTCGCTGTGGGACAGTTCACCTGTACGAATGACACCATACGCCGACCGTCACAACCATAGAGATCATCTAGTAGTTTGTGGCTCCATTCGAGTAAGGACCCTACGGAGAATGCCGAGGTTTGTCGGATGCACCGCGAGTCGCTCCAACATTTCCGCCGCTCTCCCGGGCAGCTCTGAGAAAGTAGCTGTAACGGCTTTAGTGCGGTTTCTTCTCCTCGTTCGGATGCGGAGGCGCCTGCTGCCGCGGCTGCTGACGCTGCTCCATTTTCTGTTGCTGCTGCTCGTGCTTTTGCTGCATTTGTTCCGTCTGCTGCTGGTGCCGCTGCTCGAGTTGCTGCTGCCGCGCATCGTTCGCCCTCTGTTGCGTCATGCGCTGATGTTCCTGGTCCTGGCGCTGTTGCAACTTCTGCCGGTCCTGCTCTTGCTTCTGGTACAGCTTGTCTTGCTGTTGTTGATACTTCTGATCCCTCTTTGGATTTTCCGTACTTGGCGGGCGATCCGACCGGTTCGCCTTTGGCAAATCGTTTGGATGAACGTAGTTCGGCCGGTTCGCATTGTTCTCCGCGCGGCTAGGATTGTTTTCTGCCCGTCCTGCGTTCGGTGGCCGATTAGGGTTATTCCCACCACGGTTGCCGTTATTCCCGCCGCGGTTCGCTGGCGGATTGTAGTTTCCACCCGCTCGCGCCGCTACCACGCCTCCCCCGCTGAACGATCCCGGACGCGAAGTCGCCGCAATCGGCGGCTTGCCATGATTTTCCGACGCTCGCAGCTCGCGATTCGAACGAGCTGAATGTACGTGTTCGTGCTGAGCCGCTACCGGTGCCATGTGCCGTTCACGCCCCGCGGCCTCTTCCTGCGATGTTGGGCGTGCGTTCACTCCGCCGTTCCCGCCGTTATAGCTCACCCGCGTCACGTTCACGTTGTTGATGATCGTGGTGTTGTAGACGTTGTGAATTTTCGTCACATTGATATTGTTTACGGTCCGGTTGTAGTAAAACCGATTACCTTCCCAGCGCCCTCCTTCGTAACCGCGGCCCGAGTATCCGTAGCCGTAGTCGATCCCGCCATAGAATCCGACCCGCGGCCCCCAATAACCTTCGTAAAATACAAACGAACTGCCGCCCCAGCCCCAATATGCTGGAGTCCACAAGAAACCAGGCTCCGGCGCCAGCACCCAGGTTCCCGGCACCCAGTAGTAATCTTCGTCATCGGGATCCCAAGCCCAATAGCCCGGCGTCCAAATGTATCCCTCCCCCGGACAGATGGGCTGCGCGTACACCGGCAGCAACGGAGGGGCAAATCCCACCGAAATTCCAATGCTGACTTGCGCCGACGCGGCGTGCGGGAGCGCAAATCCCGGCACGATCGCCAGCGCGATCACCAACGCACGAATTGCTTTCGCGAAATTCATTGTCCATCCTCCTGCCCGTCCATCCTTGTGCCTTGATTTTGCCTGGTGGATGCGGGTGTTTAGTTTGCGTGCAGCGATTTCTGGCCGGTAAGCCTTACTTCATTTAACCCGTAAGATCCGATTTCGTTGCAGAATCTTAGCGTTGTACGCGGCATAGTTGCCAAATAGCAACGCCGTACCCAGCGCGAGTTAAGTTGTTCGACGGTCAACCATTGAACGGTTGAATTGGGGACTTGCTTTTCGTCTCCAACGACCACCATGCGCTTTGCACGATAAGCAAGATGCAAGGCTGTGGCCCGATTGCATTGCGACGCTTCGTCAACAAATGGATTTGGCCGTTCTCTCGGCATGTACAACCAGCAACCAAGAATTATGATTTGCGATCTCCACAATCGTGGCCGCAACCGGTGGCTGCCCTGGGATGTAGTCGCCGTGTCCATAGGTCCATTCGTCGGGGAGCATCCAATTCCTGCGCAGTAAGGGCCTGATGACTGCAGCCGAATGGTATAACGAAAACGAATGTGCGAGTTGCAGGGAAAAATGTAGCTTACGCCGGTTTATTCAAGACCAGGAACACAGCCCACGGGCGAAACCTCTGAATGATATTGGTGGCGTGGTATTGCGTAGACCAAATAGGTAGGTTGCAAAGGTAATCATCACAAACTGTAATCCATCGCGTGTTGTACACTAACTGTTCCTTCGGAAGCAGAGGCTGAAGGCGTGCAGTAAGCGAAAACATGCAGCGCCGTTGATGCACAACCTGCAGGCCAGCGTCGGCCACGATGCGGAGAACTATAGGCAGCGGAATTCCACGTTCTCGACCTGTAAGCCCGCGGCGTGGTTGATCCCAGTTCCCCATGGAATGGGTTGGTTCACGAATCAACAGCCACGCTCCGGGCTTCGCGCATCGCGCCAGTTCGCGCATAACCGTGGAAACGTTGGGGATGTGATGCAATACACCAAAGCAGGTAACTAGATCGAAGCTGTTATCTGCAAACGGCATGCGCCCACTGGCGTTGGGCGTGACGTACTTGAACTTTGGATTTGAGAATCCATCCGATGGCTCGAGAACCGTCACCGACTTGGCGCGACCGAGAACGGGCTGTAACTCATCGCCAAACGCGCTTCCGATACCAAGTATATGCTCGAACGGAAACGGCGGAAGATGACGGAAACCATGACGCCAGTTGAGGGCATGATAGCCATAATTCCCCGGTTTGCGCTCTTCGGCCAGCCTGTAGTAACCCTCCTGCTCATCGCGGAACCATGCTTCGATCTGATCCGGCGAGAAATCGTCTCCGTAGAGAGCTTTCCCATCAGAGTATCTTTCAAAACTAGGTTCCATCCAAAATCTCCTTTTTGGCTTCAAAAAAGGTATTCAGTCTAATAAGCCTTTCGGTCCGACCGATTTTTGTCAACGAAGGTCATCGCTCGCGGGAACCAGCACCTGGAGTTCTCTCCGGTTAAATCTGCGTTGCAATTCTTGGCCAACGTGTACTTAATTTAGTCAAATCCTCCGCGTTCACGGATCTTGCCAGCGATCAGGACGGAGCCATCGCCAGTGAGGTGGCCATAGTCCGATTGAAGAGGAACCCCTTTTGAGGCGTATTCCACACAGGTCCGCTCCTGGCAGATCAATTTGAAATAAGAGATATAGCGAACATTGAGAGAATCGCGAGCAAGTTGCGCCATTTCCGTGTCCAGCTTTTCGTAATAAGCAACCCTGTGGTCCGCTGGAATCTGAGGGTCATTCTGTTGAATTGAAATCGCGAGCAAGCGTGGCAGCGCCGAGTCGTATTGCACCACGGGCCCGAAAAGCACAACCTTGATTCCCTGCTTCTTTAGCCACAACACTGTGCGTTCCAGACGTGGCAGGTCGCTACCTTCCCACCGTGCCGCAATGAGGACCGAGTCAACGGGATGATCTCGAAGATAATCGTGCAGTACGTAGTCCATCAGCTGCATGCAGCGCTGGTCAGCGCCTATCGGTTGTTCCAGAGTTGGTTTGCAACCCGATGCGGTCGCCTGCATGAAATTAATATCTTTGAAAATGGTGGACAGTCCGAACCAAAGCTGCGCGGCGTGACTATCACCGATCAACAATTCGCTCCGTTCGCCTGGAACGCTCTTCAAACAGTCATTCCGGTTGAACCTTGCGTGTGGGTTGCGCGACGTGAGGAAGCACGTTCCGACGCGGTATTCCGCTTCCGTCGTGGGGTCTGCATTCTCCAAGTACGAGGCAATCCGAACTGCATCCGAAGGATACCGGAAAGGAAAACCGCGGGTCGCAAGAGCAGCGGCTCCAAAAATAGTCAGAATGACGGCCGCAGCAGAAGCGAGCTTGAAAAGCCGGGGACGCGGGAGCCTATTGCGGCTCTCCCGGAACGGCTGCTCGACAAAACGCCACGAGAGCGTTGCGACGACGAAGGATACGCCAAGCACAACGAGCTTGGCCGATTTGGGAGAAAGACCCTGCGCAAGTACGCCGGAGGCTCCTTGAAATACGACCAGCGGCCAATGCCACAGATAGAGCGAGTAGGAAATTGTGCCGACGAAGACGACGGGCCGAAGCGAAAGAACGCGTCCGACCAATGATGACCCATCCCGACCAGCAGCGATGATGAGCGCCGCACCAAGGCAAGGAACGCTGGCAGCCAAACCCGGAAATGGCGTCGTCTTGTCGTAGAGTATGGCGGCGGCCATGATGGCGACGATCCCTGCGAGTGAGGCTGCGTTGCGCAAGATGACGTTTGAAAAATGCGGAAAGAGATCCAGCGCGATCAGTGTCCCAAGCAGCAGTTCCCAAGCCCGGGTATGAGCAAGATAAAACGTCGCTTCTGGACTGTGAAATGCTCCCCAGACGCTCATGAAAAACGAAACCAACGCCGCGACCAGAATCCAAACTCGCTGCCTTGCAGCGGTGAAGCGCCGCAACGCCATCAGAAAGAGCGGCAAGAAAATGTAGAACTGTTCCTCCACGGCGAGCGACCAGGTATGGAGCAACGGCTTCATCGAGGCTGCTCCCTCAAAGTAACCGGATTTGTGATAGAAAAAAATGTTGGAGAAGGAGAATGTCGCGGCCAGCAAGGATTTGGCAAATTCGTCCATCTCCGCGGGCAGGAAGAACCTATAAGCAAGGATGGCCGAAACGGCTAGCGTTACAAAAAGTGCGGGAACAATTCGGCGGACGCGGCGCTCATAGAAAGTCATCAGCGAAAATCGACCGGCGCCAATTTCTGTAAGGATGATGGAGCCGATCAAGTAGCCGGAAATCACGAAGAACACGTCGACGCCGATGAATCCGCCCTTCACTCGCGCCGTTCCAAGATGGTAAGCAAACACGAGCAGTACGGCAACTGCGCGCAGTCCATCAATATCGGCGCGATAGCGCGATGTAGATGGTTTAATGAGAGAAAATCTCATCCGCTTCTCCTCTGGGGTGATGAACAATTGGTTGATGCGGCAACGACTCGCAGCTGCTAGACCGCTACCTGTCCGGACTGTGCGAGTTGCGCATGCTTCCCGCGTGCCGAATCTTGCAATGCGACGATCAATTCGGTTGCGACCTGAGGCGTTGTTCTGAGCCGTGATAGATCTGGGGCTGGAAGCTGCCCACAAACCGCTTTGCACAATTTCGCCGCGAACTCGGTTGGATCTTCAGGATCAAAAATGCTCTCCGCGGAAAACAGTTCTTCGGCACAGCCGGCGTGCCTTGAACACAGAACCGGGAGTCCCGCCAGCATGGCTTCGCTCGCGACAAGGCCCCACGGATCTTCCAGCGTCGGAAAGACGAGGACATCAGCCGACCGATAGACTCCGGGCATTTCTTGCGGAGCTTGCGGCGGATAAAAGTGCACGTTCCGCAAGCCAAGTTCCTGCGCCAAACGTTCTGCGGCGGGCTTTTCGCGACCGCTGCCGACGAGGAGCAAAGAAAACTTCCTTCCCTCTCGCTGAATGATCGCCGCAGCTCGCAAGAGATGTTCGACCGCCTTTCGAGCGATGAATTGGCCGACATAGAGGAGAACCGGTCGCGGCTGGATCTCGAATTGCGGAGACGTCGGAGATTGAAAATATCGCTCGTCCGCTGTGTTCTGAAGCTCCAGAATTCGTTGCCGAGGAATACCAAGAGAACCCAAATATTCCGTCGATGACCGGCCGTAGCTGATCCAATTCTTTGCCCATCGCGCAAAAATGAAGCGCAGCAGCCGTCTGATCCGTCCCGACTTCTTTGCTTCCGTGTGTAGCGTTCCGCCCCACCACACCCACACGGGCTTGCGAGAAATCGATCCATACAGAAGCGCAATGAGTGTGCGTACGCCCATTTCGTTCGAGACGATGACGTCCGGGGCGAACCGTAGCAAATGCCAGAGATATCCAGGGTTGAAATGAAGATATTGTTCATCGAAGGCTTGCCCGTTCCGCCGACGGGCTAACGGAATCTGCCAGCCCCACGCGCGAATCACCTTGGCCTCCAGTGGGGTGTGTTCAAATCCGCGCCAGGAATCACGATTTCGCTCCATGCCTCCGTGAAGAATCAGGAGGTCAAACGCTTCCGCAAGCCGTGAATAGAGCGGGATCCTGGCGGGCGAAATCATGTTGACCAGGAGTGCGACCTTCTTTTTCGGATTAGCTTCGTTCATCAATTTGTCACTCGTGTTGCCTGGATTTGTGATTGTCTGAACGGTTTCAGTGAAGGCCTTCAATTCGATTTGTCTGAAGACGAGACAAGCACTGGCTCAGGCCCGATCCCCAACTCGTCCCCGCTTACAGGCTCACGTTCGCCCGAGACTAGTTCCTTGTTCTGGACGTGCCATTCACTTGGCAAACGGATATTTCGCGGTCCCGTTACACTCCAAATAATTCGTTGGCGACTGCCGTCCCGTTCGAACTCGCAGATCCAGGTTTGTTCGCCATCCGCCGAGCACCCCGACATGCGGCTTCCGACAAGCCAGCGGAAAGCCGCCGCATAAGCCTGCCCTGCGGGCTTCAGCGTGCGGCTGTCACTCTCCGTCGTTTCTAGCGAAACCCACCCGTGATTATCCCAGGCGTACCAATACAGTCTCTGCACACCCGCGGCCCAGTTCACGATGAATTCGCGGACAACGTACGCAGCAGCATGA
>WNFR01004685.1_pt1 | contig 23274 bp, 19 predicted proteins | sample 5400221 | NCBI WGS metagenome assembly WNFR01 (sample SAMN13153357, study PRJNA577476) | soil metagenome | isolation source: 40 cm soil under Madrone tree | place: USA:California | collected 2016-06-14 | reverse complement strand
TTGGACGATACGCTGATCATCGGGCGCGCCTTCAACGGGCCGCGCCTGTCGGGTAATGGCGGCTATGTCGGCGGCGTGCTGGCCGGGCGGTTCGATCCGTCGGGCGGTGCGGTCGAGATCACGTTGCGCGCGCCCGTTCCGGTCGAGACTCCCCTCACTTTGGCGCGTGACGCTGAAGGCGCGCTGCTGCTGCGCGATGGCGCGACCCTGATCTGCGAAGCCCGTGCCGGCTCCGTCGATCACCTCGCGCCGCCCCCGCCGCCCGGCGACTGGGGCGAGGTGATGCGACGCGGCACGGACGGCGGCAGCTATCCCGACAGCGATTTCCACACCTGCATCGTCTGCGGCCGCGGTCGCGCCGTGGGCGATGGCCTGCGGGTCTTCGGCGCTCCCGGACCGCAGCCCGGCCAGTCGCTGTCCTGCTACCTGCCGCATGCAGCCCACGCCGATGACCAGGGCCGGATCCTGTCCGAATACCTGTGGGGCGCGCTCGACTGCCCGGGCGCTTGGGCCGCGCACGACCCGGACGATTGGCGTCCTGCTTTGACGGGCCGCATGACGGCCAAGGTGCTCGACCGGCCGCGCGTCGGCCAGCGCTGCGCCGTGGTTGGCTGGCGGCTGGGCGCGGAGGGCCGCAAACTCTATTCGGGCACGGCGCTCTACACCGAGCAGGGCAAACTATGCGCACTCGCCCACTGCACCTGGATCGTCCTCAAGAGCGACGACTGACACATGCTCATGCAAGGCGCACCTAACCTCAAAGACCTGGTCCTGGTGGGCGGTGGGCATGCCCATGTCCATGTCCTCAAGAATTTCGGCATGCGCCCGATGCCCGGCGTGCGGCTCACCCTGATCGGCCGCGATGTCGAGACACCCTATTCCGGCATGATTCCGGGCTTCGTCGCCGGGCACTACACATTCGAGGAATGCCACATCGATCTGGCCAAGCTCACCGGTTTTGCCGGCGCGCGCCTGATCCATGCCGAGGCGATCGGCATCGACCGCCTGGAGAAGTGTGTTCTCCTGCGCGGCCGGCCGCCGCTCGCCTACGACCTGCTGTCGCTCGATGTCGGCTCGACGCCCAGCATCGGCGGCATCCCCGGTGCCAAGGAATGCGCAACGCCGGTGAAACCGATCGCGGAGCTTGGCCGCAAGTGGCTGGCCTTCCTCGAACGGATACGCGGCCATCGCGGACCGCTGCGCATCGTCGTCGTGGGCGGCGGCGCGGGCGGCGTCGAACTTGCTCTGGCGATCGATCACCGCCTGCGCCGGGAGGTGCCACAGGCCCAGATCGCCATGAACCTCGTCACCAAGGGCGAGATCCTGGAGGGCCAGGCGCCCGCGGCACAAACCCGGATGCGAAACATACTTGCCTGCAGGCACATCCACCTGATCGAGCACGACTCGGTGACCTCCATTACGCAGGATGCGGTTTTGCTTGCGAGCAACGAACGCCTCGAGAGCGACAGCGTTTTCGTCGTCACCGAAGCCGGCGCGCAGGAATGGTTCAGGAAAACCGGGCTGGCGCTCGACCCGCGCGGCTTCGTGGCCGTGGAGCCGACATTGCGCACCGTAAGCGACGCTTCGATCTTCGCCGTCGGCGACTGCGCAACCGTCCTTGCCCATCCAAGGCCGAAGGCCGGTGTCTTCGCCGTCCGTCAGGGACCGCCTCTCGCCGAAAATCTGCGGCGTGCGCTGCTCGGTCAGCCGCTAAAACCCTTCACGCCCCAACGGCGCGGCTTGTCGATCATCGGCACGGCGGACGGCCGCGCGCTCGCCATGCGCGGCGCCTGGGCGGCCGAAGGCAAGTGGGCGTGGCGCTGGAAGGACTGGATCGACCGCCGCTGGATGCGCGGCTATCGCGAGTTGCCGGCACGCATGAAGATGAGTGGCACTGCTGTCGCGCCCGATCCGGCTCTGGCCGACGCCCAGGCGCAGCGCCTGCTGGCCGATATCGGCATGCGCTGCGGCGGCTGCGGCGCCAAGGTGGGCGCGACCTCGCTCGCACGCGTGCTCGCCCGCCTTGGCCCTGCTTGGGGTTCCGGCGTCGCGCTCGGCCTCGACGCGCCCGATGACGCGGCGATGATCGAAGTGCCGGCCGGCCAGGCGCTGATCCAGTCGGTCGATTTCTTCCGCACCTTCCTCGACGACCCTTTCGTCTTCGGCGAGATCGCCACCGTGCACGCCCTCGGCGATGTCTGGGCAATGGGCGCGCGGCCGCACAGCGCATTGGCGCTCGCCGTCGTGCCGGCCGCCGCCGAACGTTTGATGGAAGAGGACCTCTATCAGATGCTGGCGGGGGCTCGCCGTGTGCTCGATGGCGCCGGCTGCGCCTTGATCGGCGGCCATTCCGGTGAAGGGCCGGAAGCCGCCCTCGGCTTCTCCGTCAACGGGCTGGTCGATCCGGCGCACGCCTTGCGCAAGGGCGGCTTGCAGATCGGCGACCGGCTGGTGTTGACCAAGCCGCTTGGCACCGGCGTCATATTTGCCGCCGCGATGCGCGGCGCGGCGCGCGCCGATTGGATCGAGGGTGCGCTGACCTCGATGCGCCGTCCCTCAGCTACCGCAGCCGAGCAATTCGCGACGCTGGGCGCCCATGCCTGCACCGACGTTACGGGCTTTGGGCTCGCCGGGCATCTGGCCGAGATGATTCGCGCCAGCGGCGACGGCGTCGCCGTCGAATTGTCGCTCGCGGCGCTGCCTGCCTTGGCAGGCGCTGCCGAGCTCTTCGCCCAGGGCTTCGCCAGCTCCCTGCAACCCGAGAATCTGCGCGCTCGTCACCTGGTCGAGGGCATGGAGCACGCCGCCGACAACTCCAAACTCGCCTTGCTGTTCGATCCGCAGACCGCGGGCGGCCTGCTAGCGTCCCTTCCTCCAGCGGCGGCAGCTGAAGCGATCGCCGCGCTCCGGGTGGCGGGTGTCGATGCCGTCGATATCGGCGGAGTCAGCGTGGCGGAAGCGGGACGACCGCCGATACGGCTCAGTTCCATCATATCCATTTGATATGAAAACTTGCGGTGCGCGGCATCGGCCAGACGTGAGGCCAGTCAGATCCATTGCTCATTGGCGGTGAAGGCGACCGTGAGCCAGCGCTCGCGGCCTTCTCCGCCGATGGCTTCGCTGATCTCGGAACGGACGGCGTCGAAAGCCGCGACGCTGTCCCGCGCGAAGCCCGGCGTAACTACCACATGGATCTCGATGAAGCGCGCCCGGCCGGTCTTGAGAACATAGCTTGTGTAGGCCTTGAAGCCATGGCGCGCCACGACCGCATCCATCACCGCGCGCACCTTGCGGTCGAGATCCGATGGAGTGATCAGAAACACCTCTCGCAACGCCTTGCGCACGGTCCCGACCGGCACGCCGACGAGACAGACGGTCAGCACACTCAGCACCGCCGGGTCGGCGTAGGGCGTCAGGGGACTGAGCCGCGTTCCTTCCATCAGCCAGGCGGCGCAGAAGGCAACGAGCAATGCCGACGTGATCAGGCCAGCCATCAGCCAGCCCTGGGTATCGAGCGTCAGGAACTCCGATTTGATGTGGCGATTGACGCGCCGTTCGTAGAAAAACATGCCGAAGCAGGCCATGCAGACCAGGACGGCGTAGACGATGTCCCAGTCGAAGGCCAGCACCTTGCCGCCGCCCAGAAGGCTGCCGACGGCGTTGATGAAGGCGTAGAAGCACAGCAGCATCAGGATGCCGCCGTCGAGGACCAGCACCAGCGGCTCGATGTGCCAGTAACCGTATAAGAAGCGGCGGTTCTCGCCGCGCGCCAGCAAGCGCACGACATGGAGGGCGAGTCCCGACAGGGCGGCGTCGAGCGCTGAAAAAACACCATCGAAGATGATCGAGAGCGAGCCTGACAGCAGGCCGAACAGCACGCCGCTGCCGGCCACGCACACGGTCAGCCAGATCGAGTATGAGAAACCATTGCTCGTCGGCCGGTTCGTTCACGGGCTGGCTCAGATCTTGGGCGCGAGCACTGTTTCGATCGCCACCCCCGCGGTCAGCAGCCGGTGGATCGGGCACATGTTGGCGATCTCGATCAGTCGCTTCCGCTGCTCGTCGTCGAGATCGCCGGACAAAGTGATCGTGCGGGTGAAGCGATCGGCTGGCGTTGCCTGGACGTCGCGCCGATGCGAGACCGCGACATGGACCGCGCCCAGTGGCCAGTCCTTGCGTTTGACGTAGATCCGCAACGTCATGGAGGTGCAGGCGGCGAGGCCCGCCGCAACGATGTCATGCGGTGTCGGTCCGAGGTCCAGGCCGCCATGGTCGACCGGCTCGTCGGCCACGAACCGCGCCGGCCCGGCGCTGATAAGCATCTGCAGGCCGCCATGACCGCTGTCATCCGCCGTCGAGACCCGTGTATTTGCTGCGGCCATGAAAACCTCTTTTGCTTCGTCACCAAGATCATACTCACTGGCACCGCAAGCGACTAGACTTCGTGAGAGGAACCCTCCGCTCGACGCGCCTTGACCGCGGGCGGCGACTCTCATTGGGGAGATCTAATCGAATGTCCGAAGCTGCTTCTCGCAAACCCGACATCTGGCTTGCTGCTGGTGTCCGCACACCCTTCGCCAAAGTCGATGGAGCACTGGGCGCATACGACGCCATCGCCCTCTCGGTGCCCGTGGTGTGCCACATGATCGGCCTCTTGAAAGGCGGCAAGCCGGACTTCGCCGTCTGGGGCAGCGTGGTGCCCAACCTGACCTGGAGCAACATCGCCCGCGAGGTGCTGATGGATGCCGGCGTCGATGCGACGGTGCCTGCCTTCTCCACGGTCATGGCCTGCTCGACCAGCATGACCGGCACGTTCGAGGCAGCCGGCATGATCGACGGCGTGAGCCGCACCCTGGCTTTGGTGGGTAGCGTCGACAGTCTCAGCCGTATCCAGATCGGCCTCGGCCAATCGCTTTCCGACTGGCTGCGCAAATTCCAGCAGGCGCTCGCTCGGCGAGAAAGTGAGCCACGTCACCGATCTCAGGCTGGGCGACGTGCGCCTCTATGTGCCCGCCGTGTCCAACCGGACGACCGGCATGAGCATGGGCGAGCATACCGAGATCACCGCCAAGAATTGGGGCATCGGTCGCGAGGAGCAGGACCGCATTGCGCTCGCCAGCCACCAGGGCGCCATCACCGCCTGGACTCGCGGCTTTTTCGACGACCTGGTGATTCCTCTGGGCGAACTGCGCCGCGACACCATTCCGCGCGCCGACACGTCCATGGAGAAGCTGGCGCGGCTGGCCCCCTCGTTCGACCGGACCAGCGGCCAAGGTACGCTGACCGCGGGCAACTCCTCGCCCTTGACCGATGGCGCCGCAAGCCTGTGGGTCGCCTCCGAGGCTGGCCTGGCCAAACTGCCCGTCGAGACACCACGCGCAAAACTGATCGACTGGGAGATCGTCTCCGTCGATTTCCGCACCGAAGGGCTGTTGATGGCCCCGCCCTATGCCATACCCCGCATTCTCGCACGCAACGGCCTGGTCTATACCGACATCCATCTCTGGGAGATCCACGAGGCCTTCGCAGCCCAAGTGCTGGCCCATATCAAGGCGCTGGAGAGCCCTGCTTTCCTGCGCGACAAAGCCAAAGTCAGCGGCAATTTCGGCGCCTTCCCCCGCGAGCGCCTGAACCCCAACGGCGGCAGCGTCGCACTGGGCCACCCCTTCGGCGCCACCGGCGCGCGCATTCTCAGCCAGGCGATCAAGCAACTCGCCACCCTGCCTTCTGGCCAGCGCGCGATCGTCAGCATCTGCGCCGACGGCGGCCAAGGATCGGTGGCCTTGCTGGAAGCGGCATGAGGGAAAATTTATATTCATCCCGAGCGACGCAGGGCGGTGTGAAGAAAGTTCGGCGAGGCCGGGTAGCGCCTTTCTCGACTCCGCCCCTTGGCGTTATTCCCGTTTAATAACGAGAAAAGAAACGGCGGCCCCTCCGCGAGAGCGGGTGGGCGGTTTGGGCGATGGGGCACGGGATGTGTTTCATGGCGCCATCATACGCCCGGCAGGCCCGGAGCAACTATTCTGGTCTCTACTACGCAGCCGAGGGACTGTGGGCGGAGGTAAACGCTAGACGGGCGACGTCGGCCACATCGTCGCGGTCGAACTTGGTGCGCGCGAGGCCAAGTGCCGGCGGAGAATCTCCGCCAACACCCGGCCGGTATTGTAGCGCGCCCGGTGACTGGAACGGAGTTGCCGATCAGCGACCTCTCACTTTTCCCCTTAGATCGCAAAGTGGTGTGCGCCCAATGGTGTTTGGCCGTATCATTGCACGCCGAATCGCTGTCATTGACTCACCTTCTTCGTGCCGCAAACCATGGCTTCGATGACTTGCACGGGGCTGCCGCGCTGCACGGCATCAGTCGGAGCGTGCTTTTCCAAGATCAAAAGTCCCGGTGCCAGCGAATACAAGTGTTCGGAGCAGGCGAACCACAGCTCCATTAATTCAGAAATGACGTGGTTCTTGCCGGTATCTACGTAGGCTAACGCCGAAACAACTGCAGTCTAAGCGCGTGTTGAATTATTTTGAATTGTGTCGCCCTTGAATGAATTGAGATCGACGTAGAATTTCTTGCCGTTGTTTTCGCTGATGAATTGCCAGTTCGCCGAATGCCCCCTGCCATCAGCGCCGACTACGTTGGAAGGGGGGTAGCCAGCGCAGCACCGGCGAGGACCACTAACCCGATACTGGCTGCGAAAAGCGATCTTTCGAGTGTGGTCATCGCTGCAATCTTCCTCATGGCACTCCCCACCTCTACTAGCCGACATTCCCCGGATGAACCCTTTGAACGGTACGACGTTAGCATTCTGCCGGGTCCGGGTAAGCCCTGGGTGCCGACGCAGTGTTTCCGGCGCTCCCGCCGTACCCAACATCTAAAACGACGCTTGATCCATCCATTTGGCCCTTTTCCTCGTCATTCAGACACACCCTTCCTGCGGTGCGGTGATGCCGCGTCCGACCGTCCCAGCCCTACGCAAGAGCCGCAGAATTTCCTCGAACAGTTCCTTCGGCGCCGCGACCTCGGCCATCTGGAAGACGGCATAGCGGGCGCGGCGAACGATCTTGGCGCCAATCTTCACGAGTTTTCCAGTAGGCTGGTCAGCGACCACTGCGCGACCACTCCGGGGCAATGCCAGCGTTCACATAAAGTTGGCCCGATTGTAGGCTTCCTTCCAGCTGCCCGCCAAATGGACGTTGCCCGCACGCCGCGCGGACTGCTCCAGGTCGCCGAACTGGTTGAACACGAACAGCGGATGATAGAGGCGTGAAACCCTACGAAGACCGTAACTCGTAGAACTCGAGCGCATAGACGTGGAAGGGCTCGGTCGAGAGGATAGCATCGCCAACTCGCTCCCATCGCGCCCCGGTCAGTTCGTACCGTCTCGCCATCGCTCGCGCCCCGAATCAGGTAATCTGGACCCCAATGAACCAGCGTCCCAAGGCGTTAAGAATCCCGAATGTCGATTGGACCTAAACCTCGAGCCACTCCTTGCGAACGGCGGCGTTGGCGGCGAGCGAGGCCGGGTCGCCCTCGAAGACGATGCGGCCGTGGCCCATGACGTACAGGCGCTTGGAGATTCGGAGTGCGATGGTTAGCTTCTGCTCGACCAGCAGGATCGACACGCCGCGGCCGGCGATCTCGTCGAGCAGCCGCGCCACCTGGTCCACCAGCTTCGGCGCAAGGCCCTCCGTCGGCTCGTCGATGATGACCAGTTCGGGATCGCCCATCAGCGTGCGGCACATGGTCAGCATCTGCTGCTCGCCGCCCGACAGCACGCCGGCAAGCGCTGCACGACGTTCGCCGAGGTTGGGGAAGAGCGCGTACATATCCTCGAAGTTCCAGCGGCCGAAAGCGCCTGCGCGCTTTAGGCCAAGCTCGAGATTCTGGTGCACCGTCAGCGTGGGGAAGATCTGCCGGTCCTCCGGCACATAGCCGATGCCGGCATGGGCGATCTCATCGGGGCGGCGGCCGGTGAGGCTCTGGCCGCGGAAGGTGACCTCGCCGTGCGGCGCCACCAGGCCCATGATCGCCTTGCAGGTAGTCGAGCGGCCGACACCGTTGCGACCGAGCAGGCTCACGATTTCGCCGTCGCTGATCGTGAGATCGACGCCCTGCAGGATGTGGCTCTTGCCGTAATAGGCGTGCAGGCCGCGGACCTCGAGCATCACGCCGCCTCCGTGCCGAGATAGGCTTCCTGAACCGCCTTGTTGGCGCGGATGCGGTCGGGCCGGTCGCTGGCGATCAGCTCGCCATAGACGACGACGCTCACGACATCGGCCAGGCCGAACACCACGCTCATATCGTGCTCGACCATGACCAGCGTCTTGCCCTCGGTCATCGAGCGGATCAACTCGACGGCCCGGTCGGTCTCGCTGTGGCTCATGCCTGCCGTCGGCTCGTCGAGCAGGATGACCTCGGCGCCGCCGCCTATGGTGATGCCGATCTCGAGCGCGCGCTGGTCGGCGTAAGACAGCAGCCCCGCCGGCACGTCGCGCCGGTCGCGCAGCTCCAGCCGTTCGAGCAGCCGTTCGGCGGCATCGTTCAGCGCCTTCTCGCGACCGAGCAGATGCCACACCGAATAGCCGTAGCCACGCGACCACAGGAGGCCGCAACGCATGTTCTCGAACACCGTCATGCGCGGAAAGATCGAGGTGACCTGAAAGCTGCGTGACAGTCCCAACCGATTGATGCGGTGGGCGGGCAGGCCGTCGATCACCGTACCACCAACCGTAATCATACCGGATGAGAGCCTGAAGCGGCCGCTGATCAGATTGAACAGGGTGGTCTTGCCCGCGCCGTTGGGGCCGATGATGGCATGGCGCTGCCCGGTTGGGATATCGAGGTCGACGCCACGGATGACCTCGATCGAGCCGAAGCTCTTGCGCACACCCTTGAGCGAAACCGCGACTGCGCTCACGTGGCGGCTCCCTGCGCCTTGGCCTCGGCCATCAGCCCGTCCCACACAACCCGGAACGCGCGCGCCTCGCGCCGCAGCCACAGCCCGCCCAGGACCAGGGCAGCGCCGGCGATCAGCCAGGGCAGAACGTTCGCCGGATCAAGCGCGCCCGCGAAGAGCTTGAATCTCTTGCCCTGCGCCGCTCCGATCGTCATGAACGTGGCGAACTCGACCAGCAGCACGAAACCCGCGAGGGTGAGTAGGCCGGGCACCAGCATCCGCGCATAGGGCAGCGCCAGCGCGTGCAACCGGCCGATCCGCGCGATCGGCCTGTGCGCACCGATCAGGCCGATCATGCCGCCCGGCGCGAACATCACCATGACGATGAAGAGCACGCCGACATAGACCAACCAGGCATTGGACAGCAGGCTGACGCCGCTCTGCAGCAGGACCACCAGGATGGCGCCCAACACCGGACCGAAGAAGCCGCCGGCGCCGCCGATATAGGCCATCAGCAGCGCATTGGCCGACATGGGCGCGGCCAGCGTGTCGAAGGTGACGATCTCGTAGACCAGCGCATAAAGCGCACCGCCGATGCCGGCGAAGAAGCCGCTCAGGGCAAACTGCCAGTAGCGTACCCGGCGCGGATCATAGCCGACGAATTGCGCGCGCTCGAAATTGTCGCGGCAGGCGTTGGCCATGCGGCCCAGCGGCGTTTGCGTCTGCAGCCACATCAGCACCACCGCGATTACGGTCCAGGCCACCACCAGGTAATAGACCTGGATCGACTGGCTGTAGGAAAAGCCGAACAGGCTGGTGTCGACCATGCGGTCGGTGCTGACGCCGCCCTCGCCGCCGAAGAACAGCTTGAACATGAGCGCGCAGGCGGTGACCAGCTCGCCGATCGCCAGGGTGATCATGGCGAAGGCGGTGGCGCGCTGCTTGGTCGCCGGATAGCCGAGGATCAGGGCGAAGACCAGGCCACCCGCGCCGCCGACCAGGGGCACCAGCTCGACTGGCAGCCACATCGTCTCGGCCTTGATGGCGTTCAACGCATGCGCGGTACAATAACCGCCGAAGCCAAAGAACACGGCATGTCCGAACGACAGCAGCCCGGCCTGCCCCATCAGCATGTTGAAGGACATCGCCAGCACGATCATCAGGCCCATCTGGCTCAGCATCGACACCACGAAGCCGGAATGGCGGCCGGTGGTGAAGTCGTAGAACATCCAGGGCGCCACCAGGGCAATGGCAAGGCAGATCAGCCACGGCGCGTTGCGGCGCAAGGCGAACCCCGCCCCGCCTGCCGCGGCGAGGCCACCAATGCCGGCGCCCGAGGTCTGTGTGCTCATGTGTCCCTCGTGCCCAGGAGGCCGCGCGGCCGGAACAGGAGAATCAGGATCAGCAGCAGGAACGGCAACAGCGCGCCGATCCGGGGAATCGGCACGGTGAGCACCTCCGCCCAAGGCGAGGCGGTGTTGATCGCGATACCCAGGCTCTTCAGCAGATCGGCCAGGGAATATTCGATGACGACGGCATAGGTCTGCACCAACCCCATGAACAGCGAAGCGATGAAGCATCCCGCGAGCGAGCCGAGGCCGCCGAAGACCACGACCACGAAGACGATCGGCCCCATCGTGTAGGCCATCGAAGGTTCGGTGACGAAATAGTTGCCGCCGATCACGCCGGCGAGACCTGCCAGCGCCGTGCCCGAGGCGAACACCAGTGTGAAGATTCGCGGCACGTTGTGGCCGAGCGCCGAGGCCATCTCGGGATGGGTGAGTGCTGCCTGGATGACCATGCCGATCCGCGTGCGCGTGAGGCCAAGCCAGATGGCCACGAACATCAGCACCGAGATCAGCAGCATGAAGCCGCGATAGGCGTGGAAGTTGGTGCCGTATATGGCGAACAGAGGCAGGTCGAGCGCCGCCGGAACGCGGTAAGGCACCGGCAGCAGCCCCCAGATCATCTGCACCGCCTTCTCGATGATGAAGGCGATGCCAAAGGTGAACAGCAGCTCGGCGATGTGGCCGTTCTTGTGGACACGGCGCAGGCCGTACATCTCGACAGCGGCGCCGACCAGGAAGCACAAGGCTGGCGCCAGTACCAGCGCCGGCCAGAAACCCAGCACGCGGCTGATGTCGTAGGCGAAATAGGCGCCCAGCATGTAGATGCTGGCGTGCGCGAAATTCAGCACGCCCATCATGGAGAAGATCAATGTCAGGCCGCTCGCCAGCATGAACAGCAGCATGCCGTAGACCAGGCCGTTCAGCGTCGAGACCAGAAAAACTTCCATCGCAGCACCCGATTGACGGCGGCGGAAAAACGGCCCGGCTTCGCCGCCGGGCCGCTCGAAGATGCGGTCAGGCCCGCGGCCGCTTCATCTTGCAGGTGTTGGGCTGGTCGAGTTCCTTGGCCGGCACCGTGACTTCGGTCTTCCAGCCGAGCCCGGTCTTCTCCGAATCGTACTTCACGCCCTTGGAGAACACGCCTACGAAGTACTCGGTGAGGATCTGGTGGTCCTCTTTGCGCAGGGTCACCGGCGTGTTCAGCATGTCGGTCAAGGTCATGCCCTCGAGCGCGGCGGCGAACTTGGCGGCGTCGACCGAACCCGCCTTGTTGAAGCCCGCCTGGATGAACTCGAAGATGGTGCGGAAGCCGGCGGCGTAGAAGTCGAAATCGTGCTTGGCGCGGAAGGCCTTGGTCCACTCCTCGAGATCCTTGTTGCCGGTCTCGACCGCGACGTTCTCGTGGAACGGCATCACCGAGCGCACCTTGCCGTCGCCACCGGGACCGATGGCGATGGCGCCGCCGCCGAGATGCGCATAAAAAGTATAGTAACGCAGGTCGAGGCCAGCATCCATGCCGGCCTTGATCAGCAGCGTCATGTCGGGGCCCCAGTTGCCGGTGAGCAGGGCCTGCGCGCCGGAGGCCTTGATCTTGGTGATGTAGGGCGAGAAATCCTTGATCTTGCCGAGCGGGATCAGCTCGTCGCCGACCACCTGGACATCCGGCCGCAGCTTGGTGAGGTAGGTCTTGACGTCGCGCTGCACCGACTGGCCGAACAGATAGTCCTGATTGAGCAGATAGACCTTGGTCACCTCCTTGGGCAGCGCGCGCGCCATGATCTCGGCCTTCATCGCGACATGGGCGTCGAAGCGGAAGTGCCAGTAGCTGCATTGCTCGTTGGTGAGTTCGGTCGCCACCGCGCCGCAATTGACGTAGACGATACGGCTCTCGGGATTGCGCGCGTTGTGTTTTTCGACGCCCTCGATCAGCGCCGCGGCGATGTTCGAGCCGGAGCACTGCATGATGACCGGAATGTTCTGGTCGGTGGCGCTCTTGAGCGCGATCAGCGCGTCCGAGGGCTGCGATTTGTTATCGAAGGCGACCAGCTCGAACTTGCGGCCGAGCGCCCCTCCTTTGGCGTTGATGTAGTCGATGATGTACTGGAACTGCTTGAGGTTCTGGTCGCCCACTTGCGCAAACGGACCCGACAGCGGGTCCGTGTAAGCGATCCTGATCGTGCCCTGCGCCTGCGCGGCGCCGCTCAGAGAGGCCAAGGCGGCAAACACCCCAGCCAATGTCATCAGACTTCGCCTGACCATGCCGTTTCCTCCCTGTTGGCGGGTTTTCCCGTCCTTTCCCAACCCAACAGCACACCCGCAGAGAGAACCGGTCAACCTCCGAATGCAACTGGCTGGGGCCCCAGCCCTGAAAACTACGCGACAAGAATCGCGAATTAGCGTCTAAGAGAAGCTGCTACCCAGGCCAACCGGCCTCACACAGGGGCTGAAAAATATGGCTGCAAATTTCGCCGGCGACCTCAGGGGACCTTCCACTCCGCTTCCCCATTTCTGGGAGCACACCGTCGGCAGCGGCCATGCCACGCTCGCGCTGCGCGCGGACTGGCAAGCCCAACTGAAGCGGGCGCATGAAGAGCTCGGCATGCAGTATGTGCGCTTTCACGGCATCCTCGACGACGACATGGGCACGCTGATCTGCCAGAGCGACCAGTTTATTTATTCGTTCTTCAACGCCGATCAGATCTTCGATTTCCTGCTGTCGATCGGCATGAAGCCGTTCGTGGAATTGAGCTTCATGCCATCCACGCTTTCCTCGACCGGCCAGATCATCTTCCACTACCGGGCCAATGTGAGCCCGCCGAGGGACCATGCGCAGTGGTCGGTGCTGATCCGCAAACTGGTCGGCCACTGGGTCGACCGCTACGGCATCGACGAAGTCAGCAAGTGGTTCTTCGAGGTCTGGAACGAACCGAACCTCGATGCCTTCGGCACCGGCAAGCAAAGCGATTATTTCGAGCTCTACCGTTACACGGCGGAGGCGATCAAAGGCGTCGACACCCGCCTGAAGGTCGGTGGACCTGCAACGGCCGCCAATGCCTGGATCGAAGACTTTATCGGTTTTTGCAAAGCCAACGAATTGCCGGCCGATTTCATCACCACGCATCACTATCCGACCGACGCTTTCGGCATGCCGGGTGACGATACGATCACACAGCTTTCGAAGAGCACCCGCAGCGTCTTGCGCGAGCAGACCCGAGACGTGCGAAAACAGGCAGGCGACCTGCCAGTTTACTATACCGAATGGTGCACCTCCTCCAATCCGCGCGATTTCCTGCACGACGATCCCTACGCCGCCGCCTTCATCGTTAAGACGGTGCTGGAGGCGAACGGCCTGGTCCAAGCCTACAGCTACTGGACCTTTTCCGACATCTTCGAGGAAAATTACTTTCCTTCCGTGCCCTTCCATGGCGGTTTCGGCTTGCTGAACATTCATGGCATCGCCAAGCCTGCCTATCGCGCCTACCAGTTGTTGCACGGGCTGGGTACGGAACTCCTTCAACTGGAAGGCAGCCATGCGACGGTCGATGCCTGGCTCGTTCGCGGCGACAAGTCCGTGACGATCGTGCTGACGAACTTCGCCCTAGTTGGATGCCGTTTCGCGCCTACGAAAAGAAGTGCAGGTTGCCACGCTTGAGGACGGCACAATCCGCCTGGAGGTGACGATGCCGCCTCAAGCCACCGCCGCCATCGAGCTCGTGTACTAGCGCTCGCCATGGAGGCACTTACGACGTTGTCGGACGCCGCGTTGCTCGACCGGCTGCAGCGCGGCGCCTTTTCGTACCTGACCGAATATGCCAACGACGAAAACGGACTCGTCGCTGACACGTCGCGCCCGGGATCGCCTTGCAGCATCGCGGTCGTGGGCTTTGCGCTGTCGTGTTATCCCGTGGCCGTGAAGAATGGCTGGATGTCGCGCGAGGAAGCTGCCGCGCGGACGCGCGCGACGTTGCTCTTCTTCTGGAACAGCCCGCAAAACGATCAGCCGGACGCCACGGGCTACAAGGGTTTCTACTATCATTTTCTCGACATGAAGACCGGCCGCCGCGTCTGGCAGTGCGAGTTGTCGCTCGTCGACACGACCTTGCTGCTCGCTGGCGTGCTCGTCGCAGGCCAGTATTTCGATGGCGACGACGAGGAAGCTGAAATTCGTAAGCTGGCCGACGGGCTTTACAGCCGGGTCGACTGGCAGTGGGCGCAAGACGGCGGCGAGACCGTCATGCAAGGGTGGAAACCGGAATGCGGTTTTCTCCACTATGGATGGGAAGGCTACAACGAAGCCACCATCCTCTACATTCTCGGCCTCGGCTCGCCGACCCATTCGCCTTTCGCCGGTGCCTTCGTCGGTTGGACCGTGACCTATCAGTCGGAGAATTTGCTGGGTCAGGACGTGCTGTATTCGGGACCGCTGTTCACGCATATGTTCTCGCATGCCTGGATCGATTTTCGCGGCATTCAGGACCAGTTCATGCGCGGCATGCGCAGCGACTATTTCAAGAACAGCAAAAGCTCGATCGCCCTTCATCGCGAATATGCCGCCCGCAACCCCCGCGGCTACGTGGGATACAATCGCAATTTCTGGGGCATCACGGCCGGTGAAGGTCCTGAGGGACTGCACGCGAATCGCCGCTACTTCGGCTACACGTCTCGCGGCGTACCCTACGGGCCGGACGACGGCACCATCTCCCCCTGGGCGATGCTGGCCTCCCTGCCCTTCGATTCTGCAGCTGCACTTGCAGGAACGCGCCATGTCCTGGAAGCCTATCCGCAGGTCTGCACCAACGACCGGTTTACCAGCGGCTTCAATCCGACACTCGATACCGGCGACGGCGGCTGGGTGTCCCCGGGCTGGTTCGGACTGGACCAGGGGCTGCTGGTGATGATGATCGAGAATTACCGCACCGGCTTCATCTGGGACCTGATGCGCCGGTGTCCCTACATACTCACCGGCCTGAGGCGCGCGGGATTCAAGGGCGGGTGGCTCTAGCCATGACTGTTACCGGTCCTCGGCAGCCCACACCGCAACAGATCGACGAAGGAGAGCTTCTCGAACGCGTCCGGCCGCCCAACTGGGAGAATCCGGCACCCAAGCGCATCTACGACCTCGTCATCCTGGGCGCCGGGCCAGCCGGCCTGGCGGCGACCACGCTCGCCGTGCGGCTTGGCCTCAGCGTGGCGCTGATCGAACGCTACCGGCTCGGCGGAAACTCGCTCAACGCCGGTTCGGTGCCCTCCAAGACGATCATCCGCACGGCGCTCATCAAGGCCACCAAGACCAGGATCGAGGACCTCGGCGTGCCGGCAGTGGACGATCAGCCACTGGATTTTGCCGCCGCCATGGCGCGCGTCCGCCGCATCCGCACGCGCATCGCCGAGTACGCGTCCATCGAGAGGCTGCAGGCCAAGGGTGTCGATGTCTTTTTCGGCGATGCGCGCTTCGGCGGGGCCGATGTGCTGATCGTCGAAGACAAGACGCTGTCGTTCAAGAAGGCGCTGATTGCCACCGGCGCCAAGCCGCAGCCCTCGACCATTCCGGGCCTCGACGAAGTTGGCTACCGCACGAGCGAGACCATCTTCGACCTCAAGGCCCTGCCCAAGCGCCTGGCCGTCATCGGCGGCGGCCCGCTCGGCTGCGAGGCAGCCCAGGCATTCGGTCGCCTCGGCTCGCATGTGACCATCCTGCAGAACGATCCGAAGTTCTTGCCGCACGAGGAAAGAGACGCCTCGCAGCTCCTGTCATATTCATTGGCGCGCGACGGCATCGACACGCGGCTGAACACGACCGTTCGAAGCGTGCGGGTGGAGAACGGCGTCAAGATGGTCGATGCGGAAAATTACGACTACCGGTACAGCATCCCGACCGACGAGATCCTGCTCAGCATCGGCCGCGTGCCCGTCGTGGATGGCCTCGGCCTCGCGACCGCGGGCATCGACAGCAGCCCGGACGCCGGCATCGTCACCGACGATTTCCTCCGCACGTCCAACCCGCGCATCTACGCCGCGGGCGACGTCTGCCAAGTGCTTAAATTCACCAACGTCGCCGAAGCCACCGGGCGCATGGCGGTTTACAACGCCTTTGCCCGTGGCCGGTATCGCCTCAGCCAGATGACGATCCCCTGGTGTACCTACTGCGACCCCGAGATCGCCCATGTCGGCCTGCACGTATGGGACGCGAGCGAGCGCTCGATCCCGATGAAGAGCTACACGGTGATGATGCAGGACGTCGATCGCGCCATCACCGACGGCCAGGATGATGGCTTCGTCAAAATCCATGTTAAGGCCGGTACCGACAAGATCCTGGGGGCGACGATCGTGGCGTCCCGCGCGAGCGAATTGATCAACGAAATCTCGGTCGCCATGAGCACCGGAATCGGCATGCGCGACCTCGCCAAGGTACTGCACACCTATCCGGCGCAATCCGATGCGATCAGGCTGGCGGCCATGGCCTATATCCAGGACCGGCCGCTGCCGTGGATAAGAAGAGTCTATGCGCGCTTTTTCAAGTGACGTCGCACTGAGGTCCCGCCCTCAGCCACCGTCCGCGAATCCCGGATAGAGCGTCATGCCGCCATCGACGAACAGGGTCGTGCCGACGACATAGTCGGACTGGTCGGACGCCAGCCACACTGCCGCGCGCGCGATATCCTCGGGCTCGCCGATACGGCCATAGGGCACCAGCTTCATCAGCGCGGCGTAGGCTTCCGGCGTCTGCCAGGCGGCGGTGTTGATCGGTGTGCGGATCGCGCCGGGTGCGATGGCGTTGACGCGGATGCCACGCGGCGCGACCTCCTGCGCCAGCGTCTCCATCAACATCTTGATGCCGCCCTTGGACGAGGCGTAGTTGGCGTGGCCAGCCCAGGGGATGACCTGGTGCACCGAGCTCATGCAGACGATCTTGCCGGCGGCGCGCGACACCGAAGAAACCACGCCACGGCGCAGGAATTCGCGGACGGCCTCGCGGGCGCAGAGGAACTGTCCCGTCAGGTTGATGCCGATGACCGTGTTCCACTGCGCCAGCGTCATCTCGTGAAAGACCGAATCGCGCTGCAGCCCGGCATTGGCGACCAGGATATCAATGGTACCGAACTGCTGGATCGCAGCCTTGAACATCGCCGCGACCTGATCCTCGGAAGACACATCGGCCTTCAGGGCAATCGCGTTGACGCCAAATCCCTTTATCTGGTCGACCACCGCCTTGGCCGCGTCGTCGTTCGAGACGTAGTTCACGACAACGTCCGCTCCGGCCTCGCCAAGCGCGATTGCCACGGCCCGGCCGATTCCGGAATTGGCGCCGGTAACCAGCGCCTTCTGTCCCGCCAATACTGTCACACATGTCTCCCGTCTGAGCGCGCGGGACGTTAGACCCTATGGCGTGGCCGCGCCAGCAACGGAGCTACGCCGTCTTAAGGAAGGCAAGCAGGAATCTCCTCCATCGCTGTCGTGAGGGAGATCCCTAGCGGCCGACTAGTGCCGGCCGCGCAGCATAGAACCGCCGTGCCGCGAGAAACGTCAGTACGGCAAAAATCACCGTGACGACGAGCTCCGTGATGGCGAAGGGCGGTTCGCTGCCGGTGGGTGCGAGCTGCTTGAGCGCCGGCACTTTCGCGAACAATTGGGCGATCAGGACGAAGACGTTGAAATAGAAAGCGAGCACCAGTCCGACCGCGTAAATCCAGCGCCAGGCGCCGGCGAGGCCGAAGGCGTAGCGGACCAGCAGAGTCGCTGCGAGCACCAGGAGCGACACCACACCCACACCATGCGAGGGCAGGAATTTGGTAAACGGAAAGCCGAAGCCGGTCACGCTTGTTGCCACCGCCGTCAGCAGGAAAAGACCCGTCCATCCTCCGGCATCCCGCGACCGCAGCATGTCCGTCATTACGACAGCGCCCGAGATCAGCGCCACCACACTCAGCAGGGTGTGGAACCAGGTGAAATATGAAAACCCTAAAATCATGACCTTCCCCCGGATTGAAACCACCGCGTTAGCATAGCGGATTCGGCGGGTCTTGGCCTCACGACGGATGATAAAAGATTCGGGTCTCTACTGCAGGCTGACCAGAGTGAGGTCGACGAACCAGGACTGCGCCGAGACGAAGCCCTTCACGTTCTTACTGAGCGCACGCGGGTTGAGGTCGTGCACGATGTAGAGCCAGGGCGGATTGTCGACCAAACGCTCGTGCGCCGTGCGGAAGGAGGCGAGGATCACAGCCTCATCCTTCGCCTCGGCGAGCGTTTCCAGCGCCGTCTCGAACTTATCGTCCTTCCATTGCTCGAAGTTGGAGCCGGTCGGCGAGAAATTCGCCGCTGCAAAATAGCGAAACATCATGCCGACGTCGCTGGAGGGCGAACTGACATTGAGCGCCATCGCACCGTTCAGCGTCGGGCTGTCGGGCACCGCGCGCCCCGCGTTCAGCAGCACCTGCCACTCGACGGGCTCAACCTGCACATCCACGCCGCAGGCCTGCTTGAGGTTCTCCTGCAGCGCCTCGTTCATCGGCAGCGGCAGCATCTGGCCCGAGCCCGACGTCGAGACCATCACCTTGAACGACAACGGCTTTTCCGGCGTGAAGCCTGCCTCGGCCAGCAGCGCCTTACCCTTGACGGGATCGAACGTGTAGTGGTTGACGGGATTGCCGAACGCCGGATCGTTCGGCTTCAGCCAACCGACCGAGGGTTCGGCCGTCCCATTCAGCAGCGCGACGATCGCCTTGCGGTCGATACAGTAGTTCAGCGCCTGGCGGACACGCACGTCCTTGAAGGGGCTGTTGGTGGCGGCGATGTTGTAGAACCACGGCCAGACATGCGGATAGGAATTGGTCGAGATGGTGTATCCGGCAGCCTTGAGCGAGGGAATGCCGTCGGGCGGCGGCACCTCGACCCAGTCCACACGTCCCGAACGCAAAGCCGCGAGCCGCGTGTTGGCTTCGGGGATCGGCAGCAGCAGGATCGAATCGACTTTAGCCTTTCGCGTGGGATCCCAATAGCCGTCCCACTTGGCCAGCGTGACGGACTGGCGCGGCACGACCTTCGAGATGAGAAAAGGCCCGGTGCCGGCGGGCGGCAGCATCGCGACCTTGGCCCAGTCCCGCCCGCCCTTCTCGAAGGAGGCCGGCGAGGTGTTCAGCAGATAAGGCACCATCCATGGGAAATAGGAGGCGGGCTTTGTCGTGGTCAGCGCCACCGTTGAGTCGTCGATCTTCTTGTAACTCGCCAGGATCGGCACGCGCGAGCGCGTAATGCCGGTGGCGTTCGGCTCGAATTGCGGGCTGTCGGTCTTGAAGAAGCGGTCGAGGTTCCAAATCACCGCGTCGGCGTTGAAATCATTGCCGTCATGGAACTTCACGCCCTTCCGCAGGTGGAAGATCCAGGTCTTCTTGTCGTCCGGCGCCTGCTCCCAGCTTTCGGCCAAGCCAGGCCGCAAGGTCGCGAGCTTGTCGGCGTGCGTCAGGTCAAAGAGGATCAGCCCCTCGAAGATCGGAAAGCCCAGGAAACGCATGCCCTCGAAGCCGTTGTTCGGCATCCCGGTCGTCGTCGGGATGTCGGACGCGGTCATGGCGATGCGCAGCGTCTTTTCCTCGGCTCGGGCCGACGCCAGCGAGAGCAGCGAGCCGGCCAAGGCCAGCGCGAGACGGAAACGACGGATACTCATGGCTTCTCCGAGGGTTGGGCTTGTAAAAACGCACCTCACGGCGCGCCACCAACCTTCATGCAAGCAATGGGCCAGAGTTGCAGTGTTGCGCTAACCGCACGCCGCGCGCGCCGATTGCACCGCGCGCCAGATCCGATGGGGTGTGGCCGGCATGTCGAATTGGGTGACGCCGAGAGGAGCGAGCGCGTCGAGCACGGCGTTCATGATGGTCTGGGGCGCGGCGATGCAGCCCGCTTGGCCCGATCCCTTGACACCCAGCCGGTTGGAGGGCGTCGGCGCCGTCGCGTTGAGACCGCCGGCAAAGGTCGGCAGGTCGTGGGCTCGCGGCAGTGTGTAATCCATGAACGAGCCGCTGAGCAGCTGGCCCGTTTCAGGGTCGAACACGACATGCTCCAGCATCGCCTGGCCGATGCCCTGCGCCACGCCGCCATGCACTTGCCCCAACGTCAGGCGCGGATTGAGCAGCCGGCCGAAATCGTCGACCAGCGTATAGCGATCGAGTCGCAGGGCGCCGGTTTCCGGATCGATCTCGATTTCGGCGACATGGCAGCCGTTGGGGAAGGTGTAGAGGTCCGACACGTTGTTGGCGCTGCCTTCGAGGCCGGGCGTCAGGCCTTCGGGAAGGTTCGCCGGATCGCGCGCGGCTTCGGCCACCTTGATCAGCGCGATGCTGCGATCGGTGTCCTTCACGGTGAAAAGGCCCTCGGCGAAGACGAGCTGCTCAACCGGCGCCTGCAGCAGGTGCGCGGCGATGCGATTGGCCTTTTCCAGCAGGTTCTCGACCGCCAACACCAACGCCGTGCCGCCGAGATGCATCGAGCGCGCGCCCCCATGGCCGTTGCCACTCGGCAATAATCCCGTGTCACCCTGGTGGAAACGGAACACGGAAATCGGCAGGCCGAGCATGTCGGCGGCGATCTGCGGATAGGTCGTCTCGTGGCCCTGCCCGTTCGACTGGGTGCCGACGGCGAGCGACACCGTACCGTCGGCGGTGAAGGCCGCGTTCGCTACTTCATTCGGGGCGCCGCGCGCGGTCTCGAGGAAACAGGCGACCCCCATGCCGCGCAGTAATCCCGCCGCCGCAGACTGCGCCCGCCGGGCTGTGAACCCCGCGCGATCGGCGGTACCGATCGCCTCCTCCAGGTTGGCGCCGAACCGTCCACCCTCGATCTGCATACCCATGGCGGTGCGGTACGGAAAAGACGAGATGATGTTGCGACGCCGCAGCTCGACGGCATCGATGCCGGTCCTGGCCGCCGCCAGGTCGACCAGCCGCTCGATGAGGTAGTTGCTTTCGGGCTTGCCTGCCCCGCGATAGGCGTCGATCGGCGGTGTGTTGGTGAAGGCGCCGCGCGCCTGCATGCTAATGGCCGGGATGGCGTAGACGCCGCCCATGGCGCTGCCGGCTGCAATTGTCGGGCTGCCCGGCCCGTTGCTCGAGAGATAGGCGCCCATATTGGCCACCGTGTCGACAGCGAGCGCCAGGAAGCGCCCCGATCCGTCGAGCGCGAGCCGCGCGCGCGAGACATTGTCCCGGCCATGCGTCGAGCTCACAAAATCCTCGATGCGCTCGGACACCCAGCGCACCGGCCGCCTGAGGCGCCGGGCCGCCCACAGCACCAGCGCCCATTCCGGATAAACGAAGTTCTTCATGCCGAAGCCGCCACCGACATCGGGCACGGTGAGCCGCATGCGCTCGATCGGGATATGGAACACCGCCTCGGCGAGCTGCTTGCGGACGCCGTGCACGGCCTGCCCGGTGAGGGTGAGATGGAGCAGGTCGGCCGCCTCGTCCCAGGTGCCGATCGCCGCGCGCGTCTCGAGCGGCGCAACGACGACCCGGTTATTGATCAGCTCGCATTCGACGATGTGCGGCGCGGTATCCATCGCCTGCGCAACCGCCGCGGCGTCACCCCTGCGATACAGGAAGGCGGAATTGCCGGGCGCCTGCGGCCAGATCTGCGGCGCGCCCGGCGCGACGGCAGACGGACCATCGACGACGCACGGCAAGGCCTCGTACGCGACCTCGATGGCCTCGGCCGCATCGAGCGCCGCCGCGATGGTTTCGGCCACGATGCAGGCTACCGGATCGCCGACATGGCGCACGACGCCGCGCGCCAACGCCGGCCGCGGCGGCACGATGATCGGCTCGACGGCATCGAGCACCGAGATGCAGGGCAGATCGCCAATGCCATCGACGGCGAGGTCGGCTTCCGTGAGAACCGCCACAACTCCGGGCAGGGTTTTAGCCACGGCGACATCGACGTGAAGAATGCGCGCATGGCCGTGCGGCGACCGGAGGATATGAGCGTACAGGCAGCCTGCAGGCGATCCGTTGGCGACATAGGTGCCGCGACCGGTCAGAAACCGCTCATCCTCGAGGCGGTTCAGGGATTGCCCTTGATAGCGGCTGGGCATCGGCACGACCTCCCGCGTGAAAGCCAAGACTTGCACAGGTGGATTTCACTGTCACCGATCGTGGCAGGCGATCCAGCGCGCATGGCCCGAAATGCCGCGCCTCATGGGCATGGCGATCCTGGCAGCGGATGCTAGAAGGGCGCGATTCTTGCGGTCCAGAGGGTCGCATAAAACGCAAGGGATGTTCCGATGCAGTCACTCACCACACGCAGCGTGCTGCGCGGCCTCATGGCCGCAGCACTCGCAATGCCCATTTCAAGGACGGCGCTGGGGCAGACCTATCCCGCTCGCCCGATTCGTATTGTCGTGCCGGCTTCGGCAGGCGCTGGTGTGATGGACATCATGGCCCGCTTGGTGGGCCAGCGCCTGGGCGTCAGCCTCGGCCAGCAGGTCATAATCGACAACCGCCCGGGCGCCGGCGGCAATCTCGGCGCCGACGTCGTTGCGAAAGCGACGCCCGATGGCTACACGCTGCTGGTGTCCACCGTTCAAGTCGTGGTCAGCCCCTTCCTCTATGCCGGGCTCCCATACGATCCGTTGGTGGATCTCATGCCCGTGACCATGCTCAACTCCGCGCCACTGCTTCTGGTCGTGCATCCGTCTGTGCCCGCCAAATCGGTCGCCGAACTGATCGCCTATGCCAAAGCGCACCCCGGCCAGCTCAATTACGGCTCCGGCGGTGTCGGCAGCACGCCCTATCTCTCGGCCGAATTGTTCAAGTCGCTGGCCGGAATCGACGTCGTGCACGTGCCGTACAAAGGCGGCGCGCCAGCGCTCGCCGACCTTGTCGCCGGGCAATTGTCGTTCATGATCGAGAACGTGCCGGGCACGATGCCGTTCGTGAAGGACGGCCGGTTGCGGGCGCTCGCGATCACCAGTGCGCAGCGCTCGCCGTTCGCGCCCGAGCTGCCGACCATGGCCGAGGCCGGCGTACCGGGCTACGAGA
>WNFR01001666.1_pt1 | contig 23274 bp, 24 predicted proteins | sample 5400221 | NCBI WGS metagenome assembly WNFR01 (sample SAMN13153357, study PRJNA577476) | soil metagenome | isolation source: 40 cm soil under Madrone tree | place: USA:California | collected 2016-06-14 | reverse complement strand
GGGCGCGGTAGTAGTAGAGGCCGGTTTCCGAATCGAGTTCGCGTGCTGTGTACTGGAACGGATTGGTCAGAGAACCGGAAGATGCCGTTTGCTTCCCGAACGAGTCGAACGTGTACGTCTGCGCCAATGCTCCCGCTGTGTTGGTGAGGGAAGTGATTGATCCCTGACCGTCTGCCTCATAATAGCTCGTGGTGGCGCTTCGCAACATCGCCAGCGTCTCGTCGGTGGTTTGCGTCTGCGAATAACGCGCGACTACGGCCCCTGCTGCGTTCGTTTCTTCGACGAGGTTCTTGTCGTCGTAGGCGTAGATGCTCGTGTCGGTTGCTGAAACTTTCTTGATGCGATGCCCGAACGGGTCGTAAGCAAACGACACCGTCCCGCCAGTTCCCGGCAACGTAACACTGGACAGTCTGTTTTCGAAGTCCCAGGTGTAGCTCGTGGTACCGGTCGAGCCCACCTTCGTTGACGTGTTGCCGTTGTTGTCGTACGTGTAGCTCGTGCTCGGGGTTGAGGTCAGTTGGTTCGACACGTTGACGCTGTAAGGCGAGACACCGAGCGAACTGAGCCGGTTCCCGACTGGATCATACGTATAGCTTTCCGTCGTGTTCGTTCCTTGTGTCGCGCCCGTTAGCTCGTAAATCGCGTTGTAGCCATAGTTCGACGTGACCCCTGCCAATTGGTCCATCTTTGCCGTGCGATTTCCAGCACTATCGACCGTGTACGTGGCCCCGTCGATAGTTTTCGAGGGGAGCAATACAACTTAACACTTTCCAAAGCGTCCCTATGGTCCCGCGCGCGAACTTCGTGGGCTGGTCAGTCGTTGCCACCAGCTATCGGGAGGATCGGAATCGACCACAACGCCCTCGATCACGTTGGCTACGCCGTCGTGGTGGTAGAGTGTAAAAACGTCCCGCTCTTCATCGAAGTACGCCCGCCTGGTTTTGCCGTAGAGTATAGCGACGCCGGAACTCTCCTTTCGCAGGCTTATTGAAGGACGATAAGTATCCTGGATGTCCAACAAGTAAGCCTTCCAAGGAGCGCCTGTTTTACGAACGAACAGGGCAGTTGCAAATGGCTCCGTAGCATGGGCAAAAGAATTCTTCCTCTGCCAGACCTGGAAGTCGTGATCGCCGAAGTGCGCGTCGCCAACAAGCACTGGCCGTCCTTCCGGCATCCAAGGCCGGAACTCCCATCCTGTCCAAACCAGCATGGCTAAAAGAACCACACTGAGCCACGTCCACTTGCGCGACTTGGCGTCGCCTTTCGTCCCACTCGATAAGGTGAAGAACTCCGTCACTCTAAGATTCATGGTCTTCTCCGCCTATCAGTTTGACCAACTATAGCCTGGGGGCGGCGCGTTGCCTATTACGCCTCGCTGTTGAGGGGAATCGGCCCACGGTCCCTGCGCATTTGGCGTCCATCTGTATCGTTTTGCAAGAGCACAATCCTTTCCTGGTGTATTGCAAATTGGAATAAGCCCAAACGTATTCCAATTGAGATCACCAACCGAGTAAAAGCCCCCACCGCAAGTCTGGCCATCGCAGTCGTCCCATATACCTGTGCAATGTCCAGGCGAGAGCTTCTTCCAAGTACCGTCATCAAGCCACCACTCGTCTCCTGACGAGTAGTTACAGCACTTACCACCACATGCTCCCCAGCACCGCTTGTGTAGACCTTTTGGATCGAAGTTACCGACTGGTTCGTTCTTCACATATGCGTAAAAGTTTGTTCCGTCACCTGCGAAGCGCGCAGGGTCTTCGCTCGTGAACCGACCAATCGCCTGATCGTAGTATCTGGCCCGGTAGAAATGGAGATTGGTTTCTGGATCAAATTCCCTCCCTGTATACCGGAATGGATTTGTGAGAGAACCAGTCGAACCCGTTATTTTGCCAAAAGCGTCGAAAGTATACGTCTGGACCGGTGATCCGGACATGTCTGTTACAGAAGTAATCGAACCCAGCCCATCTGTGCTGTAGTAAGTACTCACCCCTCCGCGAAGCATGGCCAAAGGTTCGTCAATCCAACCGCTCTGAACGTACCGCGCGACCGCTGCGCCGGAGTAATCGGTCTCCTCGATCAAGTTGGCGCGGTCATATGAATAGACGGAAGTTCCGCCTGATGAAGACTTGTAGATACGCCTGCCAAACGGATCGTATTTGAAGCTGACAGTTCCGCCGGTTCCCGGCAACGTTACGCCCGTCAGCCGGTTCTCGAAGTCCCAAACGTAGGTTGTTGTTCCTGTCGAATCGATTTTGGTCAACATGTTGCCGTTGTGGTCGTAGGAATATATCGTGTTTGGTGTCGAAGTGAGTTGGTTGGACACATTGATGCTGTATGGCGAGACTCCCAGCGAACTGAGCCGGTTCCCGACCGGATCATACGTGTAACTTTCGGTGGTGTTAGTCCCCTGAGTCACGCCTGTTAACTCGTAAATCGCATCGTAGCCATAGTTCGACGTGACCCCTGCCAATTGGTCCGTCTTCGCTGTGCGATTCCCAGCATTATCCAATGTGTATGTGGCTCCGTCGATAGTACTTCCGGCCAGTTGGTGAAGGACGCTCTGTAACCGTGACAGATTGTCGTAGGCATAGTTCGTCGCCACGTTGTTCGGGCGTGTCATTTGCGTGCGGCGACTTACTGCGTCGTAGCCGAATCCAAATGAACCTGTCCCACTGAAGGCTGAAGGCGGCGTCAAGGTCTGCAGGCGGTTCAGAGTGTCATAGACATACGTTGTCGAGCCGTTTTCAGGATCAGTGAATCCAGTGCGATTCGACGCCGCATCGTAGGAATATCCAGTGGTGAAGGTCCGCGCCGTCAGAAATGTATAGCTGGTGTTCGCCGCAGTGAGCCGTCCCATGTTGTCGAAGGTGAATTGATAAGTGCCCGTGGGGTCGGTTACCTGTGTCAGTCGGCTGTCAAGGTCGTAGGTGTAATTTACGGTAGTAGTGTCAGGATACGACTTTTGCGTCAGACGGTTCAGACCGTCATAAGCGTAGCTAATGAGTTGGTTCTTGCGGTCAGTTTTGTTGAGGAGATTGCCGACCGCATCGTAATTGTAAATTTCGATGTAGCCGGATGGAAAGGTCGTCTTCTTAGCACGCCCAAACTCATCGTAATCGAACGAAGTTGTATGATTGTTCGCGTCCTTGATGGTCTTCAAATTGTTTTCAGTGTCGTAGCCGTAAGTCGTTATGTTATTGGCGGCATCGGTAACGTCTGTGAGCCGGTCGGCATCGTCGTATGCGTACGTTGTTGTCTTGCTATTTTGATCGGTAACCGAGGTGCGGCGGCCACGGGTGTCGTAAATGAATGTCGTCGTCGTGGTATCGGGATAGGTGATGGTCTTGAGCCGGTCTCCAGTGTCATAGGCAAATGTCGTCTGGTGGTTGAGTGCATCGATGGCCGACGTGCGATTACCATGCGAATCGTAACCGTACGTCGTGATGTTGTTCTGTGCGTCCTTAACTGTGTAAATCAATCCTGCAGTCGTGTAGGTCAGAGTCGTTACGTGGTTCAGCGGATCGGTGATCGACGTTAGCTGGCCGAGCGAGTTGTACGCAAACTGGGTCAAGCTCGCGTTCGTGTTGTTGTCCGGACGCGGCGTAGCTACGGTGAGCAGGTTGCCAAACGGATCGTATGTGTTCGTGGTCACCTTACCGAGCGGGTCGGTCGTCGTCAGAACTTCGTTGAAGTTATTGTACGTATACGAAGTCGTGACTGTGGGGCCGTTTCCGTCCGGCTGCGAAATCGAAAGCACGTTTCCGTTGGAATCGTAGGTATATGTTGTGGTCCGGCCAAGTTCGTCGGTTTGCGTCAAAACATTTCCTTGGCCGTCGTAGATTTTGTGGATGATTCCGCGCTGCGTGCAGCTTGAGCATCCTGAACCTTGCGAGTCGGTGACTTGCCACACACCCGCGACGATCTGCGATTTGTAGGTCGTGGTGTTGCCAAGCGAGTCAGTCAACGTCAGCCCCGATGTCAGTATGAACGGAGGACCTTGGGCAGTATTTCCGGCCACAGTTACCGCTATGTTTCCAGTTGACGTTCCGACGGGCACAGTCGCTACGATTGCGGTGTCGCTCCAACTGACAACGTTGGCCACTGCGCCATAGAAGCTCGCCACACTGTTGCTTTGTGCTGAGCCGAAGCCAGTGCCGGTTATCGTCACTGTCGTGCCCACAGGGCCTATCGCGGGGGACAGCCCTCCAACTGAAAGACCTTCGATAACCGTAAACGAGGCCGTGTTGCTGGAAAAACCTGCTTCGTTCACCGATACCGAGCCGCTTGTAGTATTGGCTGGCACAGTGACAGTAATGCTGGTGTCGCTCCAAGCGGTGACGGTTGCGGCGAGGCCATTGAACAGTACTTGGCTGCCGCTCGAACTGGTGCCAAAGCCTGAGCCACTTAATGTGACTTTTCCTCCGATGGGAGCAGCCGGAGGAGCCAAACCCGTAATCACCGGCTTGATCGCGGTAAACGTAGCCACAGGAACGCTACCTATGGAGTTTACAGTTACGCTAACGGGGCCTGGTCCGGAAGCCACCGCTGCGGGTATAACCGCCACGATTTGTGAATTTGTCCAGGTTGTCACCGCCGCTGGTGCGCCATTGAAAGTGATCGTGCTGTTTCCCTGAGTAGCGCCAAAATTCGACCCCGCGATGGTGACTGACGTTCCTACTCCTCCTAAGGTTGGTGACAAACCGCTGATATAAGGTGTTGTGCCGACCGTGATAGAAACGTTATCGAACGTGCCTGTCGCAGCGTTTGTCGTTGACCCACTTCCAACAGCTAGGCCAACGTACACGTTTTGGGCCATGCTAATTGTTTGATTGCTGCCAACCTGAGTCCAGTTCACTCCGTCCGCTGACCGGTAGCCGCTGAAAGTGGTGCCGGTTCGGACAACTTTGACCCAATAGGGAAAGCTGAACCGCCCAGAATTAGCGCTGCCCGAGTTTCCGGCGGTCGTGCGATAGAGAAGAAGAAGATATGGTAGGTTATCCGCGCTTGTGCTTACGTAAGTGGAGGACGGATCGAGTGACTCTCGAATGATTACTCCTCCTGACGAATAGCCACCGGGACCTTGAACGTTCAGGACTCGCGCGACGATGGACCCGTCGCCCGACATCCGTTGATAGGCTAGGTGAAATCCGTCGCTGGAAACAGCGCTATTGAGGTTGCCCTTCCCCGCTAACGTGAACGTGCCGTTCGCGTACGTTGCGCTACCACCTGTTCCGACTTGGCCGATATCCGTATCCAACCATCCTACCGGAAGGGGCTGTGCAGTTACGGTGAAGTAGACAGAGTTGCTGTTATTCAGGTCTCGTCCAGCAGAGACGAGCAAGAGACCGGAAGTCGCGCCAGTTGGAATTGTGACTACAATCGAATTGTTGCTCCAAAGATTAATCGCCACCGGTGAATCGTTCAGCGTGACTACACTGTTTCCTTGGGAGGCCCCAAAATTCGAGCCAGTGATCGTGACTTGACTGCCGATTGATCCGGTTGTCGCGGAAACAGTCGCTATTACTGGCATCGGGTCAGCACCCGTGTTGATGGCAACGCTATCGAACGTATCGGTCGCTAAGCTAGATGTAGAACCGCTCGTCACTGACAGGCCAATGTAAACGTTCTGGACCATGCTAATCGTTTGGCTGGAGACTTGGAGCCAGGTCACGCCGTCGTAAGAGCGATAGCTGGTGAACGTGCTGCCACTTCGTACTAACTCTACCCAATAAGGAATAGCTGAGCTTGGCCCGGAAGTCGAAGCCGTCCATGAACCTGTCCCGGTAGACGTGCGATAAAACATCTGCACATTAGGATTGCCATTAACGGGGTACATAATTGTGGCTGCACATGTCGACCCCGGAGCCAAAGTCTCACGAATCATCACACCCGCATTTGCATAATTTATTCCGCCCGGCAAAGCCGGAATTCGCGCCACAATCGAGCCGTCACCGGAAAGAGGTTGATAAACAAAATGAATCTGATCGCTGTATATTGAAGTTTGTAGCCCCGAGCCAGCTCCGCTTACGCTAAACGTTCCGTTCGAGAAACTTGCACTCCCAGCGAGCCCGACCGGTCCAATGTCTTGATCGAGCCATTCAGTAGGTAGCGCTTGCGAACCCACCGTAAAGCGGACCGCGCTGCTGGCGTTCATGCTCGGACCTGTAGAAACCAACAATGTCCCAGAAGTTGCACCGGTTGGAATGGTGAAGGCGACTGCCGAAGCAGTCCAAGCGGTGGTTGTCATGGGCAAGCCGTTTATCGCAACCATGCTGTTGCCTTCGGAAGTACCAAAATTTGAGCCTGAGATCGCAACCTGACTTCCCACTGATCCGGTTGTCGCTGTGATGGTCGTGATCGAAGGCGCAGTCATTGCGGAAGAACTGATGGAAACACTGTCGAACGTCGCGGTTGCGGAACTGCTTGTCGAGGCACTGGTTACCGCTAATCCTGCATAAACGTTCTGCGCCATCGTGATGGTGATGCTAGCAATCTGCACCCAATTCACAGCGTCGTAGGAGACCGAACCAGTAAAGGAGGTTCCAGCTCGCACAAGCTTCACGTAGTAGGGCAGGTACATAGAACCAGAAATATATGAATATGCAGAACTCCCACCGGTAGTTGAACGGTAGTCTTCATAAGGGTATAGAGAACCACCAAGATCAACGTACGCACTTTTTGAATTTGAGCTCAGGGATTCCCGAATCATAACGCCAGCTTTTGTTAGAGACGTACCTCCTTGCTTGCTCACCACGCGAGCGATAATGGTGCCGTCCCCTGATAGAGATTCATAAGCGAAATTAAATGCGTCCGTAGAGTATCCTGACGAGAAAACGCCCGCGCCGTTGACTGTGAACGTCCCGTTCGAGTAGCTCGCGCTTCCAGCTATACCCACAGTCCCAATATCTCCGTCAGACCAGCCAGAAGGAAGCGAAGTAACGGAAAAGGATGAGCTATTCGCTGAATTTCCATTGACAGTCACGTTGAACAGTCCCGACGCTGCGTTGGCAGGAACGACAGTAACGATGCTAGTGTCCGACCAGTTCGCAACAAGAGCGGTCGTCCCATTCAGTGTAATTGTGCTGCTCCCTTGTGCTGAACCGAAATTTGTTCCCGTAATTGCTACAGAAGCACCAACCGGGCCTGAATTAGGCGAGATGCTTGTCACCGTAGGAGCTTGGGCCGACGTTTGGCCAGCACACATAAGAACGACGACGAAAGCAGCAGCCAAAAACAAGCTACGTATCCGCATGAATGCCTCCAACACTCCGACCGTAAAATGTGAGCGCTTCATGGAGATGTGAAACTACTGATACGAAATTGTGACGGCTTCGACGCCACCCGCCCGCGACGAAGTCAATCCTCGCTGGCTGCTATCGTAGGTGTGGGATTCAAGAACTTTGCCGTTCGCATCGAGAACGGCAGTGATCATCGAATTGGAGTCGTACTGAAAGGTTAGAGTGGTTAGATCGGGCTTCGTAACTTGGCTCAAACGGTTTTGGCTATCGTAGGCATAAGTCAGCGAGAGTCCGACATCAGAGGTAACGCCTGTCACCAGGAAGCTGGAATTGTTTGGGTAAGTGAACGTGAGGTGTCGGGAGACCGGATCGGTCACTGTGACCAACCGATTTAATCCGTCATATGTAAGCTGCGTGGTATTGCCGTTGCGGTCGATTATCTTAGTCAGGGACCCGCTGTTGATATCAAAAAGTCTTTGCTCTCCATTTTTCAGCGTGAGCGTCCAGTAGCTGAGGCCCTGCACCAGTGTTGCGCCTGCATTCGCAGGTGCCGCACTTTGCCATCCAGGTCCTCCCGCTCCAAACGACCAAAAGCTGCCATCGCCGCGAGCGTATCTCATGTAGTCGTCGCTACCCAGGAAGACTCGCTCCTCGTATGTGGAACGCCAGTTCGGTCCGAACAGGCCGACCTGGGATGCTAGACTCGAAGGCCATTGGCTGTTCCACGTCCTGGCCAGCTTCAATCCGCTTCCGAGTCCTGGAATCTTTAAATCGATTTGTTCAAAGTACGTATTGCCCGTTGCCAGGCTGATCGGACTACCGCAAGCTGGGCATCCCCCACCGCCGGGCGGCGGCGGTGGAGCACACTTCGTGTTCGGAATAGTGCAAATCGAAAGGAATACAAAGTCACCCCAGCCAACGCAGTTCCAACCTATTGGCACCGGTCCCGAAAACGAAATAACGAATGAAGTGCTACAACTGTTACTTGGCTGGGCGAGCGTAGCTCCTCCCAAACCACATTGCAAAACGACCAAAGCGAGCAGTATTGCAACAGACGTCTTCATGACAGCCTCCTACTTTGCAAACGGAAGTGACGTATCCGAGAAACCGGAATACGGAAATAATGAGTTTGATTGAGGAGCGCGGAATGGTGATTTGGGCAGGAAAGCCCGTCTACAAACGAGTGGGTAAACTTGGTTCCCAAGACACGGCCCCTCAGTAGAGGGGCTTAAAGGCGCGGGACGAACGCCCTCTACGGACAACGAATGGGCAGTCTTCTACATGGGACGTCATCTGCATGTCAATAGTACTTTCTTGATTTAACCTACTATTTATATTGGCTCGCCTGTGGAAAATCCAAATGGCTGTGCTCGGTATAGCAAGCAAATCGCGGGGGGTGAAGCTGAACTCCAGTGATTACCGTCAGAGTCGTCGGCTCGTGTGGCACGGCAAAAATCCGGGCACTCTAGACTTCACCGTCCTCTGTGATCGGACAAAACGTGAAACCGCTCCACGCCGTCTTTTCGTCGTGGCGACCTTCACGTTCTGGCTTCACAGCCTAGTTGGGTAACTTCGGTATTAGAGCTTTGATCTGTTTCTTTTCTTCCGGTGAGAATTGATCCAATCCAGAAGACCACTCTAGGTTCCCATCCTTAGTGAACGATGCAAATCCGACTCCACTCGCGGACATCGCGGCCCTAATGTTCCCGTTCGAATCCGACATATTCAACGCACTACCTTTTGGAGATACACCCAATTCGACTTGTGGATTATTCGCTCTATTTCGGAAAGACAGTGCTGTCCCTTGAGCGTTGTCGATCACTTCAAATTGTGCAGAGTCCGACCCCGGATGATATATGTTCCACTCTGATTGATCGAGATTTGTGGTGATTGTTTGCCGGATGTTGCCATTCTGATCGAACAAAAGCACGCCATTCATTGTGTTAGCCGAGCCTATAAGACTCGCTGCCTTCGTTTTGTTCTTGTTGAATAAGACCAATCCCCAAGCATTCTCATTCGCGAATAACTCACCGCGTTCATTGCCTGCGCTGTCACGAAGAATGATCTTCTCTGCATCAATTACTTTCGGGGCGGTCGAACTAGCACCCATCAACATCATGGCAGCGCCACTGAGAAGGCAAACTGAAAGCATTAACTTCAGTGCTCGGTGGGACCGTTCGAGTTTGTTGAACCTTCGCTCAATCTCAAAGGGATCGTAAGACATCGGCGTCCTCCTCAAAGTGCTGAGAGTATAACGCCCAGACTCGCCTTCACTCATTGAAGATTCCTAGGTGATTTTTATGTCACTGTGCCTGCGCAATTTCTGCTATCATCGTCGACGTTGGGTTGCCGTTCCGAACGAGGAACTACCTCACGTCGAGTCGAGTTAACCCAGCTCTCATCGGTGTATCAGGCGACTTCCCCGGTCGAGCCGAAGAGAGGCGCTAGGTCTTTTCGCAAGCTCCTGAAATTGATGGGAGGCCGGAGCGAAAGAACTCGCCAAGCAGTGAACCTCACTTAGCTGCGTTTAGCGTTGCCTCACCGTCATCCGGCGACGGACACTGCGAGGCGGAGTTTCGCTAGATGCTGGACCCCGAAAGCGTTCGTCGATTTAGCCTTACTACGCTTGAAATCGAAGGCGTAGCCCTTAACATCCTGATGTTCATTCGTCTGTGTCGAGGAGAGATCAAGTCTATATTGGGATCGTCTCGACGCCGTAAGAAATACAAAGATGCCAACCGGAAGGACGCTCGAAGGTGAAGAACGAAATCTCGGTAAACGAAGCGGGCCTTTTGGTGGACAAACTAATGCAGGAGTCGATCCCTGTGATTGCCTATTTTGTTAGAGACGGCATTCAGGTCAAGATGCGAGGTTTCGTTGATACTGCGACATCAGATGTAGGGCTGGTGATTGTCGCGAAACAAGGTTCTCTCCCTACGGGTTATTTGACAGTCCCTACAGGGACTCCAGTCGGGAGCGGATGCACCTTCGCATATGGCGACAAACGCGAGTTACCTGAACAAACCAGGGATGAACTAGCTGAAAGGTTAGGAGACGCCGTTCTGATAATTAACCCGCCGAGCGGCGGCCAACTAAGACTTTTCTTTACCTCATAAATAAAAACTCTTCGGACGTGCTATCCTGGCGAGCCGTTTCCTCTTCGCCCTGGAAGAGGATCATGCAGAAATCAGTTTTGCTTCGCGGACTTCAGCAAGAAATCCGCCGACACGACTTCCTCCGAGTCGAATTGGATCAATACTGATGAAGCGCAACTGTCGCTTCTTCTGGATCAGCCTCCCTCCGTATGTGGATTTTTGGCACCGTAGTTTCGAGCAAAGTCTAGCGCCTCATCGGTGACACGCCCACAACTACGATGATGTTCGGGCGTCCACCAACGACGACAAAGTATCGGCTGGAATGGAAATCTGTCGAACTTCGGCTCGCAACGATTAAGTGAATTAAGAGCTTGGCTTACGGCAATGTATCCCTCAGAGGTTCCAAGATACTGATCTCGCCACCTTTCCGCACTCGCAACCGATCCTCCTGGCATCTGGAAACCAAGTGCCTGAAGGGCTAAACAAAACTGTTGATCGTTGATGATGAATATTTCGTAAGAGTTAGGTCTTGGGTTCAGGAAGTTCCAACCAAACAACCAATAAGGAAACCTTGTACCCTCAGCCTCATGAAACCGCACAATGTACTCCGCGACAGAGGAAATTACGGACTTTGGATCGACCGTCTCTAATCTCGCGTAGATGTCATGCCCGTGCGTCTTAGGGTGTGTCAAATCCCCTCGAATATCGTTAAACATAGTGATTAGTTCAAGGGTCTTATCCTTAATATTCAACGGCTTTCTAAGCAATTCGGCGGGCCACTTCTTGAGCTTCGAAATGATTTGTCCTTTCCTCAGGACATCGAAAATTTCTTCTTCGGATTTTGCATTCAGGTGGACACGCATTTGCTGGTTCAGGAATGCTTCGAGGGCGGCGATCCCGAAATAAAGCGAAGCCGTCAAGTGATGCGATTTTTCCATTCCCGTCTTGGCCTCTTCGGCAGTAGTAGCCTCGCGGAACATGGATGAGAAGTTTTGCCAACTAGGATTCGTGACCCACATATTCATGCTGACCGACAGTAATCGGTTTTCGGAAACGTAAAAAACCTCCCAATTTCCGCCGTCCAACTCGTGGAACTTGCTCCGGGATATAATAGCGAAAGAAAGGCGAATATGCTATTTTGCGTTTATGGCCGTCCGATCCTGCCGCGTCACGATCCACGACTTGGAAGGTGTAGCTCACACGGTGGAAGTGACGGCTGAAACCTTGTATGAAGCCGTGGCCCAGGGTCTGGCGGCACTACGCCGCAGCGATTGGGTCCACGGATTTCAGCAAGGCATCGTTAAGGTATCGGTCGCGGATGTCCGCGTAGAGCATCAGGTCAGGCTCGCTGATTTCACGCAATGGCTTGAAAAACCAGGTGCGAGGTCGCCAAGAGAGATGATTCAGCGGCGGCGGCTACGATCTATCCTCGGAATGCCCACCAATGTGAGTAACCAATGAAGCGACGAGCGAAGACTCGGTGTGGACGATTCGAACTAGTCTCTCGCGACTTTTTGGGCCATGTGCAGCAACAGTTTCTGGTCGTGAGGTTTCATTTTCCCAAGTAGCCTGCGCAGTTTGGAGAAGTAATCGGCTTCGCGGCCCTTGCTCCCGAATTCGTCATCCTTCGCAGGTTTCATCTTGCTCAATCCTGCTGGAACTTCACCAGCATGAAACAGGCGGTACATCGGGACTTCGAGAGAGCGTGCCATCTTTTCAAGGGTCTCGATAGCTGGAACTGTATGGCCGTTTTCAACGCGAGAGATGTAGCACCGGAGCAAGCCTGTCCGTTTCTCAATGTCACCCTGCGATAGTTGTTTTGATTCGCGCAATTCCTTCAGTCGATTTCCGATCACCATGATGGTCTCCTCACAGGATGTATCTTAATTGAAGCGAATCAACCTTCACAACCGCAACATCACTGCGAATGAGACGCGTTTTAACCCTGCATTTTCGGAGCGTACCGAATTACAGCGAAAACAATCACCAATAGCATAAACGCAAAGAGAAGACTCTTGGGGTCGATCACAAGCGTGAAATAGTTATTCACGGTGCGGAGTTCAGAATTCTGAATAGGAACCGAGTCTTGTCTTTTCTTCGGGGAACTTAGAGTCGGTCGGAATCCCAATCCGGGTTCATCGTTCATTCGTGTTCACCTTTGGCTTTGAATTTTATCATCGGATTCAAAACAACTTTTCCGTTCTCTACCGAGCGGGAGGCAGCGCCGCTCGCGTTGGGCTGTGACCAAGAAGCTGCTGCTCAAGCGGAACGCCTCTCTTGCCCACTTGCCATGTCTCCACTGAAATGCGCCCCTCGCGAACAGCCTGAATAATGCTTTTCTGGGCCTGTGATTCTCTTGACGTGCCGCACTTCACTTCGACAAATACGACACGATCAACTTTCCGATTTATAGTGAGTCCGTCAAAGACGATGTAGTCTATCGGATTCATCAACGCTCTAACATCTCTCGGGTCGTGATCGAATCGCTGAAAAAACGGAGCGAGGCGTTCAAACAAGTGTCCGAGCAAGGTAGAACGAGACCGCAGCACAGCTTGCCGCTTGGCGTCTGCAAGCAATGACTTCACGGTCTTGTCGTCCTTAATCATTCCTTTTGCCATTTCACGCGCTGTCTTTTCGAGGTTCCTTTCTCGCAATGTGATGTCACGCTCTCTTTCCGCAAGCTCACCTTCTCGGTTGTCTAGCTCGCCCTTCCAGGTTTCAACCTCGTTTCTATCAGCAGCTACCTGCTCTTGTTTTCGCTGAAAGCCGCGCAACCAGTCTGACGGTGGTTCGGTGTTGAAAGAGATCGCTGCGTCAGATAAACGGAACAGATCTCCACAACATGGGCATCTTCCCCAAAGATGGCTTGCCGTCTTGAAAAATCGCGCTAGTTCTACCATCAATCCGTTGCCATTGTTCATGGACACTCCCTTCCGATACTAGAGTCGTGCTTCGTCTTCAAGTAAGCTAGTTGCACCACTTTGATCTGTCTAGGACATAGAAAAGCAGTCGGCATGTCTGATTTGAGTAACAATGCACCTGAATGAACCACCAGTTGATTGGCGTGGGAAAGTTAACCCTTTCTTTGCGCTTGCCCTTCACTACCTGCAAGTTATCCCTCGCTTTATCAGGGCTTTGGCCCTCGGCGGACCGGAAAGCGCTGAGGCTCGAACTATCCTCGTTGAAGCGTGCCGGGAATCGCTATCGCTCCTACCCCCTGGTATACCCAAAGAATCCGAAGCTCCGGTAGATTTCACAGTAGGGCTTGCAGGCAAGGAGGAAAACAAGTTCCTGGCCGACCCTGCTGTTCAGCAAGCGGTCAGCGAGGTTGCAGCAAGAATTCGAAATAGTCCCGAATTGCTCCTAAAGAAGGGATTTGAAAGACCGCATTGGTGGATGACACAGAAATCGTGGCCGGAATTTCTTCAGAAATCGCATGTTGCCGAGAGCATGCTGAACGCTTTGTCCTTACTTAAATTAAACACGTCGTTGCACGACCTAACCCGGCGCGTGGCGAACGGCGATTCTGATCTCTTTGCTAAACTGTTTCGATCTGAGAGTAAATTGCCTCAAGGTTCTGCCTTCGACAGTGTCATAGGGTCGCTTAGTGACGAAGCGACGAAGATCGTCGGTAGGGCCTTGCTTCAAAAAGGGGACCTTCCTGGTCATCAACTGCCTCTTCGTATGATTCTTTACTTCGGATGGGATTTTGGACTGGCCGATCTCTCTATCCCGGAACTTCACGCATTTTTACTTCAAATGGGCATAATCCCCGTTTCTTACGATACTGAAGCGCTAAGAAGATATCGAGATCGTCTCCGCAAGTTCATTAGAGCTAATACGCCGTCGCGTTCACTGCCCCCAGATTCGAAGCCCGACGCAATCACTACGCTTCCTTAATCACTTCTCGCGGGTCTTTGTCGTCACGTAGCGCCACGAACTTGGAATGCCGCAATCTGTCTCCCTCTGTCCACTCAAGAAATTCAATAACGGCCACCAATTTCGGACGGACCCACACGCATTTCTTCATCCTCTCTTCGTCTAAAATCTCTCCCCATCTGGCACGTCCGGTCTCCGGCAGGTTGACAAACGGACACTTGTCAATAATCAGGGGCCTCAGTTTCTCGTAGACCATTCTGCGGGTTGCTGGCACAAATCCATTGCGCACCCTGGCGACGTAAAGCAAGTCCTTGCCGCGATAGTAGCCGACGATGATTGAATCGACTCCGTGTGGACCTGGCATGAATCCGGCGATCACAAACTCCTGCGCCTTATTGATTCGCATTTTGACCCAGGAGCCGCTACGCTTTCCGGCCTCATACAAACTATCCTTGCGCTTGGCCACAACGCCCTCAAGCTGTTGCTGGCGGACGGCGGCAACAACCTGGGCACCAGAAGCGTTGAATTGTTCCGACAGTCGAATCCGTGGCGAACCCAACTTAATTGACCGCATAACATGCCGACGTTCGCTCAGCGGCAGCTTCGTCAAATCACAGCCTTTCCAAATTAAGAGATCAAAAACGAAATACCGGATTCGAGAAGCCTCGGCTGTAAAGTGCTGAAGGCGATGAAAATCCGGTCGCCCGGAGTCATCCAAAGCTACGATTTCCCCATCGATGACAGTGTTAGCGGGAAGATTGACGAGCGCGTCAGCGATCTGCGGGAATCGTTTGTTGAAGTTCTTGCGGTTTCGCGAGTACAGAATGGTGTCGCGACCGGATTTGACCCCGATGGCGCGGTAGCCATCTAGCTTTACTTCATAGGTCCACTGCGGTCCTTCGGGAAGTTTGGAGACCAAGGCACATTCCATTGGCTCGATGAAATCAACCTTTCTCTTTATCAGCCGATGGACGCTCAATGTGTTATCCGGGAGACGAAATGCCAGAATTCGGTCACGGCGAAGATAAAGGTAGCGAGCATCAAAAGCAAAAAGTGAATATCGACTAGGACTCGAAAGATGTCGTGCAGTAGCTTCTTCCAACGGCGCACTGGCGTCTCCTGAATTACGAGCCTAGGGTAAGCCCTGTTCTCATAACCCACACAAATCGCGAGACTTCCATTGAGAACCTAATGCAAAGGATTTCCTGGCGAAATAGTGGGAGGCCTATCTAAACATTTCCTGGCGAAACCCGGAAATTAGGAGAGAATTACCTGGCGAACAATTTCCTGCGATGATTGAAGATTCGGCTTGACATGATTTCGAGCACTGTCAAAAGACGCACCAATGCGAAAGTGAGAAAGCCGAGTGACGTTCCAATTTCGGCCTTTTCATCGACGTTGACGGAAAAACCGAAACGTGGTCGCCGCACCATACCCGATAGCCATCTGCTTGGAGCAAGAGACCAATGGACTTCATTACTAGAGGAGTCGTGGCCTGATATCGGATGGCCACTCTTGCAGATACGTGAACGTCCCACGAGCACGATAGATGATGTGCGCAAAGCATTTCAGCCCGTGAAGGGAAAGCCACACAACTCAGGATTGGCCGAATCCTTCTACCGCGAGACAATTGAAACTGCAACACCAGCGGAAGTTCTAAGGAACAGAATTCGATGCGGCGATTTACAAGGACAGATTATCCAGGTTCGAGGGAAGTTTACCGAAGCCGAGTGGTCGGTGACAGAAATAGAAGCCGCACTGAAGGTTGCGACTCCAGAATACGCCAGCAAGGTAGAACAGGAAGTAATAAAGCGACGGCAAAACCGCATTCAGCTTCAAAATGACATCCAGCGACTAACAGCGGAGGAAAGGGCATTAGATAAGAAGTCTCAAGATCAAGCGGCTTTCGTTTATGCCTGGGAATTGCTCGATTTTCTACGGCGCGTTGACAGATACGGGATCAAGCCGATTAGTATTGCCAACGCATTGGCAGGGCTACCGAGGATGCGCTGGCGTCAGTCTTACGCTCGCTGTTCTCAAATGCCGCCTCAAGAGGCAAGATTCCAGTATCGTGTTTTGAATGTAGTCCTCAAATTGTGGAAGCGGCGACCAACAGACTCAAAAGAATCTTTGACCCTATTCTTTAAGTCGCAGCTTCCAAAACTTCCGAAGAAGCTTGGATACACACGCGATTTCCTATTGCAGAACTGGCATGATCTGAAGTCTGCGATTGAGGTGTGTTTGAGCACGGAACAAAATGAAGGCGAAGTCCCATACATTTTGACTTCAATCTTCCTGAAGGCTGCTACAAGCCAGAAAAATCCAATAGAGAAGATGCTTGCGGATCAAGAGAAATTGGAACCCCGGAAGTGAACGTTGAACTAGGAGGTGTTCTATGTGGCTCTCCAATTGGTGGGCGACTGTCCCGACCTGGGCTAAACCCGTCGTCCTAGCGTTTGCCCTTACGGTGGGATGGGGAATTCTGCAAGCGATTCCTCGAATAGTAAAAGCCACTATCAAGGTTTGGAAATGGATGCAGACGAGGAGCGATGGAAAAGTTCTTCGAATCATGGAGAATGCGACCAGGAACGCGAAACTATCGCATCCTGGAAAGAATTTGGCACTTTTGCCTTTCGCAATAGAGGAGTTGGCCGGAGACGTAAAGCGATCCGTCAAATCTGCTCACAAATCGCTTCGGAGACTCGAAGACAACGGAAAAGTCCACGAAGTCCAACATGGTAAATGGTGTTTAGAGAATCGGACCCAGAGGGAAATCACAGATGAACGGTGGAATCGGGGCCGCATGCGAGGGCGGTTCTAATCCGATGCGAAACTCATTGCGGTCCTATTTCTTCCTAGCCGAGCACCGTGGGTTCGACAAGCGCCTTTTGCCGAATTGCCTCCATAGCGTCCTGAATTTGATTCAGACGCCCTTTGGAAATAGCTTCTTGTGGATTGGTCAGTTTTACGGCTGCAAAAAGCTTGTCAATTGCGTCGTTCTTTGGAAACACAACCGCCATAGCGCCTGCTTCGCGAAATAACTCCATCACATTGTTCCAATCGATTGCCTGCTGTGCGTTCCAAGCCTGTGAGAGAGAACTTTCGTACATGACTTTGAAACGCTCCAGGGCATCGTATGCTTCATTAGTCTTGAAGTAGAGATCGAACCACTTCCGCTGTCTCCAATCCCTTTGGTCTCGTTCGGCAACAAGGATCGCCTGGGAGAGTGCGCTTTTGGCAACCCTATACGCTGCCATTGCTCCGAAGAGTGAAGCAAGCGCGACCATGAAGGAAGCAGCACCAATCCACAAGGATAGGAAATCGCGAAGCGGCAGGAAGCACATAATGTCCTCGCTTTGACTTAAGCATGGTGGACGGTGGGCCGCTCTGGAGAGACTTGAACTCTGGTGGTAGCGGAGACCCGCAAAGAAATAATGGAGGTAGCGGTGGGACTCGAACCCACTAAGACTGGTTTTGCAGACCAGTGCCTCGACCGCTTCGGCATCGCCACCTCAGAAAAATCTGTACCCAAAAGCTATACCCCAAACTGTACCCAAACTGCCCTCGCAGCGCCTATTTACCCCGTTCAGAGTCTTCGTAAACTATTGAAACCGCGTGGAGGCTCAGGTTTCGGCAGGTTTTGCAGACCTTTGCCTTACCACTTGGCGACCGCGCCTCGGTGCACAAAGTCGGACTTAGTGAACCCGGCTTCGTGCAAACTTTTCAGCGTGCTACCTAATTCGCGCCGACGGCTTTGGGCTTCGAGGCTGTTTCGTTCACGATGGGCGAGCCGATCAGGTTGCCCCATTCAGTCCACGAACCATCGTAGTTGCGCACGTTGTTGTAGCCCAGCAAATACTTCAACACGAACCAGGTGTGCGAGCTGCGTTCGCCGATGCGGCAGTAGGCGATTACTTCGTCGCCGCCGGTGATTCCCTTCCCCTGGTACAGGGCCGCCAGCGCTTCAGCGGACTTGAACGTGCCATCTTCGTTGGCAGCTTGCGCCCACGGGATATTGGCGGCATTGGGAATGTGTCCGGCGCGCTGCGCGGTTTCGGTCATGCCCGGAGGCGCGATGATCTTTCCGGTGAATTCGTCGACCGAGCGCACATCCACAAGTTGGCCGCGCTTCTTTCCCTGCACCACCGCGAGCACATCGTCGCGGAAGGCTCGGAGTGACTGGTCGGTTCCGGAAACGCGATAACTCGTCGGCGTGACCTTTGCGGCTTCCTTGGTGAGCGGGCGCTTCTCTTCCAGCCACTTTTTGCGGCCGCCGTTGATTAGCTTCACATTTTGGTGGCCGTAATATTTGAGTTGCCAGAAAGCGTAAGCGGCAAACCAGTTGTTATTGTCGCCGTAGAGGAGAATCGTCGTGTCGTTGGAGATGCCCGACTCGCCGAGCAGTTTCTCCAGCGCCGACTTTTCGATCAGGTCGCGGCGAATATTATCCTGGAGCTGCGTCTGCCAGTTCCAGCCAACCGCGCCGGGAATGTGCCCCTGATCGTACGCGGTGGTATCCACGTCTACTTCGACCAGCCGGGTATTTTGCGCATTCAAATTCTGGGCCACCGACTCGGTTGAAACTAATACTTCTGGGTGCTTGTATTCAGACATCTTCGTTTTCCTCCTTTTTACTCACTCAATTCACATCTGGAATCTTTTGAGCACAAAACAAAAAACCCACCTGCCATCGGTCCGGCGGTGGGTTAGAAAATCCGGGCTAGAACTTGAATCTCTAGATGCCCAGCCTCCCCGCGCCAGAAGACGCACACGTACAGCACAGACAGCAGCAACTAGTCTGCGCGGTCCTCTGTGGGTTAGCTTGCATGTAGAAAGCATACATAGAAAGCTCGGCCTGCGCAATAGTACCCGCTCGAGCGGGTTTTATCGCGGCATTGTCCCGCGTTTAGGCAGTTGCGCCGCTACAGCACGCGGCTAAACTTCGCGCTTGGATGACTGGGGATGCCTTAATCGCAAGCACCGACTGAAAATGGAGCCGAGGGCGAGAGTTGAACTCGCGACCTGCCGATTACGAATCGGCTGCTCTACCACTGAGCTACCTCGGCTTGGAACAGAAAACTACATTAGCATCCGCGGAAAATTGCTGTCAATTTATCAGCGAGCCCCCAGTTCTCTCAGAGGATCGCTAACAGCCCGCTCCCGAGTTCTTCGTTACGCCAAATCTTGCTGGCGAACACGCAGCACCGCCGAATGCGCTGCGGACCATCAGCGCGAGAACGGATACATGGCCCAGCCGATCCCGATGCCGAACAGCAGAAAGAGCAACAGCGACCACGCGATATATTTCACGCGCTCCATGGGGCGCCGTCGGCTCAGAAAGCCGAACGCAATGGATATCAAGAGCGCGAACAGCAGCATGGCTTGCAAGTGGCTTAGGTGAAACTTCATCTTGGCTTAAGCTTTCCGGCCGCGGGCGGCTTCATATGCGTGCAGTGCCGCCAGCAGATTCAGCACTCCGGCAGCGGCCAGAAATCGCGTGCCGTAATCGCCGTAGGCATGGGAAACGTCCGGTCCGCCAACTTCAATGTATTTCGCGAGCCAATAAAAACTTCCAGTGCCCAGATCGGCGAAATATCCCAGAGCGGCAAACGCGTCCCCGCCTTCCGAACCAAACAAATTGCCGCGCATCCCTGCGCCCACGATGACGAGAACTCCCACCACAACAAAAAACGTTAGCGCGCGCCCCCACATCTTCTGCAGCGCGTGCCCCAGCCCCGGCACGACCCAGCCCGCAACGCCGATCGCGATGGCGCGAGCTTCCCGCGCTTTATCGGGTGACGGCACTACAACACTTTCGGCTTGGTCGCTCATTTTGTGGTTGCACGTAGCTTCTGCGCAGACATTTGCTTTAAGCGAGCAGTGGCAAGATCTCCTGCTGCACAGCGCCCGTAACGCGCGCTTCACGGTCGCCAATGTAGACGTTCACTTCGCTGCGAATCCCAAACTCACGCAAATAAATCCCCGGCTCGATGGACGTGCACGTGCGCGCGATCAGCCGACGAGTATCGCGCGTTTCCAGCCCGTCCATGTTGACGCCATTGCCGTGAACGCTCTCGCCGATGCTGTGCCCGGTGCGGTGAAAGAAATACTTGCCGTATCCGGCGTTGTCAATGACGGTGCGCGCCGCGTTGTCCACCTGCCAGCCCTGCAGGGGCCTTCCTTTGGCGATCGCCGAGCGGATCAACTCAGTCGCCTTGTCCCGCGCCTCGCGCACTACACGGAAAACTTTCGCGTATTCCTCCGGCACCTTCGTGCCCAGAAAACCCGTCCACGTAACATCGTAATACACGCTGCCCGGAGTGTTCTTCTTCGCCCACACATCCAGCAGCAGCAACTCTCCTTCGCGGATCGGCGAAGCTGTCTTTTCCACCGGCCCATAGTGCGGATCACTGGCGTTCGGTCCTACCGCCACGTCCGGTCCTTCTTCCGCGGTTACGCCCGCCGCGTCGAACTCCTTCAAGATCCATTGCTTCAGCACGTATTCGGTCAGCGGTTTGCCGTCGCGCGCGCCCTTGGCGGCAAGCTGAAACGCCTCGCGAATAATTAGATCCACGATCTCACCGGCTTCGAGGTGCGATTGCAACTGCTCGGCAGTCCAGCACGCCTCGTACTTCTGCACTAGATCGGCGGATGTAAATATCTTCGGCCCCACGCTGCGCACCAATTCCACCGTGCCCGCGTCCACCATCGAGACATAGGGAATCGCGTTTCGCGGCGAATATTGCATGGCGATGCTTTGCGCGTTGCCCAACAGCTCGGAGAGATTCTCATGCAGCTCGCTTTGATCCGCGTAGTAGAGCGTCTCTCCCGGAAGCGCAGCCAGCGATTCGGATTCGATCTTATGCACTAGTTTTCGCGGCGCGCCCTTTGTGGGCACAAAATAAAACCAGCGTCGCGTCCGCATGCCCGGAGGCAGCTCCAGAATGCGGTGCGCGATGGGATCGCGGCCGCGAAAATCATAAAATAGCCAGCCGTCCAGTCTCGCCGCTTTCAGGTCTTTCTGAATCGCTAGCACGTCGAAGCTCATGGAACGGCGCACTCCCGGCGCTTGACAGCTCGTAAAATCATCGACAATAAAACCGCCCACGCCGCTTACGCATCATGAGTGACTAGGCCCAAAACCTGTTGCCCCGTCACTCCGCGCACTTCCACACGCTTGCTGCGGCTGTGATGACCGCTGAGGATTCTAACAGCCGCTTTCGGCGTTTTCAAAAGCTCCGCCAGGAATTCGCACAGTGCCTCATTCGCGCGGTCTTCCAGTGCCGGGGCCCGCAAGCGCACCTTCAGCGCGCCGCCCATCACACCTACAATCTCGTCCTTGCTAGCACGCGGCTGCACCCGCACCGCGAGAATCACAGCCCCTCCTCGTGTTTCCAGTTCGAGCATCTACTTCGCCGGGCGGCTTCCAAAGATCGCCGTGCCCACGCGCACTTCTGTCGCGCCTTCCTCGATGGCCACTTCAAAATCGTGCGACATGCCCATCGACAGCACCGGAAGCTCTCGTCCAATCTGGCGCGCCAGCGAATCTCGCAACTCCCGCAAGCGCCGAAAGTAAGGCCTCACCTTAGCCGGCTCATCCAGAAACGGCGGAATGCACATCAGGCCAGCCAGTTCGAGGTGAGTCAACTCCGCCAGCCTCCGCGCAAGCGCAGCCGCTTCCTCGGGCTTTATGCCACTCTTGCTCTCTTCTTCCTCGACGCGCACTTCGATCAGAATTCGCAATTGGGGCGCACTAGCTAGCTCACCGCGAGCGCGGTCCAGTCGCTGGGCCAGACCCAAATCATCGACCGAATCCACACTGTGAAATAGTCCGGCCGCCCGCGTCGCTTTGTTACTCTGCAAGTGCCCGACGAGATGCCAGCTCGCCTGCAAATCCTCAAGCCCGGCTCGCTTCCCTTCCCACTCTTGCACGCGATTCTCGCCAAAATAGCGCAAGCCCGCCTCATAAGCTGCCCGAATCGCTTCGGTCGGTTGCGTCTTCGACACGCCGATGAGCGTAATCTCATCGCTGGGGCGGCCAACTTTCCGCGCTGCGGCGCCAATGCGCTCCTGCACCCGCGTCAAATTGTCTCGAATCTTCCGTAGGTCATCCACGAGTGCTCTCGCTTCCGATTCGCATCGTAGCACGCGCAGCGTTGCGACACCGAACACCTCCGGTTAGACTGGCGTAGCTGCAAGTTATCCTGGATTGAGGTTGGTTTGCGCCCAAACGTAAATAGACGCACTCTCGGCAGACTCATTGCCATCGAAGGTATCGATGGCAGCGGCAAACGCACTCAGATGGATCTGCTGCACAGCACTATCGCCTCGGGCGAAGGCGGGCACAGCGTCTATTCGACCGGCTTTCCGCAATACGATTCCTGGTTCGGCAAAATGGTCGGCCAATTTCTTAACGGTGAACTGGGCGCGCTCGAAGCTGTGGACCCGCATTTCACTGCGCTGCTTTATGCCGGTGATCGCTTCGAGGCCAAACCAAAGATCGAGGCCGCCCTTAACGAAGGCAAAATCGTTCTGATCGACCGTTACATCGGCTCCAACCTCGCCCATCAAACAGCGCGCGTCGCAGCCGAAAAACGCGAGGACTTTCGACGCTGGATCGAGCACCTCGAATACAACATCTACGACCTTCCACGCGAGGACCTCATTCTGTACCTGCGCGTTCCTCCCATCGAGGCCCAAAAACTGGTCGCACGTAAGTCACAACGCAGCTACACCAGCGCGAAGCAAGATCTCCTGGAGGCCAGCTTGCGCCATTTGCAAGATGCGGCAGCTATGTATGATCAGTTGGCCCGCAACGCGCCGTGGGTCACCGTTGAATGCTTCGATGCCCAGACCGCCGAGATGCGCACCGTGAAAGAAATTGCGCGCGAGGTGCTGGCCGCCGTGTCACCCGTGCTCAGCACAACGTTGGCATCTCAATCGGAAAAAGGCGGCTGACCCCATGGGCTTTGCAGAATTTCTCGGCAATCAACGGGTGGTGACGGCGCTCCGCGGCGCTTTGCGCACGGGACGCGTTCCGCACGCTCTGCTCTTTACCGGTT
>WNFR01003197.1_pt1 | contig 23285 bp, 17 predicted proteins | sample 5400221 | NCBI WGS metagenome assembly WNFR01 (sample SAMN13153357, study PRJNA577476) | soil metagenome | isolation source: 40 cm soil under Madrone tree | place: USA:California | collected 2016-06-14 | reverse complement strand
GCCGAACAGGCCGGACTCGCCCGCGTGGGGATTGAGGGCACAGACGGCGAGCCGTGGCGCCGCGATGCCCCACCAGTCGCGCAGGGCGCGCTCGGTGATCCGCCCGCAGCGCACCACGCGATCGGTGGTCACCTGCGCCACGACGTCCTTGAGGGGGATGTGCGTCGTGACGAGCACCACCCGCAGCTTGCCGGCGGCGAGCATCATCGCGACGTCCACGTCGCCGGCGAGATGGGACAGCAGCTCGGTGAGGCCGGGGTAGCGGAATCCGGCGAGGTGCAGCGCGTGCTTGTGCACAGGGCCGGTCACGATGGCGTCCACGTCGCCGGCGAGGGCGAGTCGAACCGCCTCGGTCACCGCTTCCCCAGCGATCCTCCCCGCCTGTTCTGGGAGCAGGGAGCGGGGAGCGGGACCCGCCGCTGCATCGGAGGGTACCGCTCCCCGCTCCCCGCTCCCGAGAAACACGAGATCCGCGTCGAGCGGACCGAGGGCCAGCGCTTTTTCGATCACCTCCGGCCCGATCCCCCGCGGATCGCCGAGCGTGACCGCGAGTCGGGGACGGCGGCTAGAAACGGACGTCGACGTACGTGGTGCGACGCAGCAAATCGAGATGGTGCTTGATGGCGAGCTGCTGGCCCAGCCCGTCGCGGATGCGATCCTTCACCTCGTCGAACCCCAGCTCGCCTTCGGGAAGGCGCTTCAACAGCTCGAACACCACGAACCGCGGCCGCCCCGTTCCAGCGGCGACTTCGAACACCGGCTTCAGCCCGGGAACGGTGTCCTTACCGATCGCCTTCTCGTAATCGGGCGGCAGCTGGGACACGGGGAGGGCGTCAGCCAGCTTGGGCTCGCTCGGGTCGGCGTAGCGACGGGCCAGTGTGTCGAACGACGCGCCGTGGGCGAGCGCGTCGTGCACCGAATCGGCCTGGCGCCGGGCGATGGCGATCTGCGCCGCGGAAATGGTGGGCTGGATCAGGATGTGGCGCGCCAGGATCTCCGCCGGCTGCGCGCGCTCCACCTGGATGATGTGGAAGCCGAACTCGGTGCGTACGACATCGGAGATGGCGCCCGGCCTCAGACGGAACGCGACGTCCTCGAACTCCTTGACCATCACGCCGCGGCGGAACCACCCCAGCGCGCCGCCCTGCTCCCGAGAGACGCTGTCCGCCGAGTACTGCTTCGCGACGTCGGCAAACCGGGCCCCGCCGGCCCGCCGCAGCGCCGCGACGAGGGAGTCCCCCAGCTGCAGCGCACGGGCGCTCGCCGCCGAGTCCGCTTTCGGCACGATCACGATCTGGCGGAAGGAGATGGCCGCCGGCCGCTTGGGCTGCTGCGCCCGGTTCGACTCCCAGAACGCCCGCATCTCGGCGTCCGACGGCGGAATCGGCCGCAGCTTCCCTTTCTGCTTCAGTCCCTCGATAAGCCGCTGCTGCAGGATCGCGCGCCGCTGTTGGTCGGCCAGCCAACGGCGCCACTCCTCCTCGGACACAAAGCCCGCGGCGCGCAGCTGCGCCTGGAATTCCGGAGTCGAGGTGAACTGCTTGCGGACGTTCTGCACGGTTTGCTCGACCGCATCCTGCACTTCCTGGTCCGTCACCTTGATGGTGGTGTCCCGCTCCGCCTGCTGCACTAGCAGCTCTTCGTCCACCATCTGCGATAGGATCTGCCGTCGGGCGGCGTCCCGGGCCGCGGAGTCCTCGGGGACCTTCGCGCCCTGCGACTGCGCCAGGACGAGCTGCTCCTCCACCTGCGACGCGAGGATCGGCTTGGTGCCGATGATCGCCACGATGCGGTCTACGGGGCGGTCGGTCGCCGCCCGGCCCTGCGCCGCGGCGCAGGGCGTCAACCGAGGCAGAGCGGCCAGCGCCGCCACGACAGAGGCCAGGAGGAGTGCGCGCATGGTCAACGCGGCGCCCGCCGGCCGGCACTCTCCGCCGCGATAGGCGGTGGGCCGGGCGCCCGTTTCAAGCCCGTGGGCTGGGGCGGGTGTATCGTGGTGTCCGCGGCCCGGATGGCCTTGGCGCTCTCCAGGGCGCGCGCGATTCCCGCTTCGTTGAGCGACCAGGCCTGGCCCTGGCGCAGCGCCCCGGCCAGGAACGGCGGAACCGGGAAGAACGGCGCCGTCCCCTGGGTGACCGCTCGGTCCACGTAGTGGTCGACGTGGGCCATCGCCAGCTGCACGCGCGCGGCGGGAGTCATGGCGGAGTCCTGCAGCAGCTGCGGCGATACACCGAGCAGGCCCTCCAGCCGCGCCACGGCCGAGTCGTGCGTTGCGCGCAGCTGCCGCCAGTCGGCCGGGTCGAGCTGCACACCGACCTTGTCCACTTCGCTCAGCAGCATTTCACGCTGCGCGAGCAGCTTGAGGAACTGGTTCAGCTGCGCGTCGCTCGCCGTGGCGATCCCGCGCACGTCGTTCGGGTCGAGTGCCAGGAGCCACCGCGCCAGGTCTTTCACCTGGAACGCGCCTCCCTTGTACGTAGCCAGGGTCCGGGTGTCGCTTCGGGCCGACGCGATCTGTGGCACCGCCTGGCGCACCAGCGCCGGCGCGCCCGATACGACCTTGAGCTGCCGCTGGTTCGCGAGGCTGTCCAGATACAGCGAGTCGAACCGGGCGGAGCGCACGTTCTCGAGATCGGCGTGGAAGGAGTCGCGCACCTCCGCGAGCGGCGGCCGGCGAATGATGTGGAAGCCGAACGGTGTCCGGACTACGGCCGTCATCGCGCCCTGCGGGAGCAGCCACGCGGCACTGTCGAAGGCGGGAACGAACTGCCCACGCGGCGTCGCGGGGAGATAGCCGCCCTTCGTCTTCGTGCCCGGGTCCTCCGAGTAGCGACGGGCGAGCTGCGCGAAGTTGAGCCCGCGCTTGGCCACGGCCTGCACCAGGACTGCCTTGGCCTCCTTCTCTTTTTGCTGCTCCACCATCGGCACGGCGCTCTGAGGAATCCGGATCAAGATGTGCTGGAACATTCGCACGTTGCCTGCCTCGAACGCCGAATCCGCCTGGGCGCGGCTGAGTTTGCCGCGCGTCGCGATCAACTTACCGTGATAGCGCTCCCACTTGAGCTGCGCCGCTACCGGCCACTGTGAGGCGAGCACCAGGGCCGAATCGTGCATGTCGCGTCCCCGACCCAGCTGGGCGGCGAACAGTGCGTAGTCCAGGTACACGTTCGCCACGCCGGTGAGGACGTCGGGCTGGATGGGGATGCGCTGGGCGCGTCCGACCACCTGCGCCAGCCGGTCGACCGTCAGGGTCTGCCCCGCGGCCGTGCCGGCGACCTTGGCGTTCGCCGAAACCGCGTCCCGCACAGCGGAGCACCCCGCCAGCGCGAGGACCATGACGATCAGACCCAACCGCACCATGCCAACTCCTTAAAGGTGAGCGTCCGCGAGAACCGCGGTGAGAGCTCGGACGAGCCCCGACCCAATGGGCTCTCCGCCGAGTCGACGGAGTCGCAGGGAGAGCGGTGCCGCCCGCCGGACCTCGGCCTCGAACTGCACCATGTCGAGCGCCGCCGTCAGGCCGGCCAGCCGCGGGCTCGCGTCCCGCGCAAACGTGAGCCGCGCCTCGTCGCCCTTCACCAGGACCATCTCCAGGCCGATGCGGGCGCCGAGTGCGCGGAGCTCGGAGACGAGGAGCAAGCGTTGCGCGTCGTCGGGGAGCGGCCCGAAGCGATCGCGTAATTCCTCGCGCACGGCTTGAATCTCGCTAGGCGCCTCGGCCCGCGCCAGCCGCCGGTACAGGTCCAGCTTCACCGCCTCATCCGGCACGTAGGCGTCGGAGAGGTGCGCCGGCAGGTCCAGGATCACTTCGGGGGGCACGCGCGAGCGCTGTCCCTCATCGCCCTTCCCCGATTTGAGGGCTTCGACGGTTTCCTGGAGCCAGCGGAGGTAGGTGTCGAATCCGACCGCCTGCGCGTGGCCCGACTGCGCGCCGCCCAGCAGATTGCCGGCACCGCGCAGCTCGAGATCGCGCAGCGCGATCCGGTAGCCCGACCCGAGATCGGTATGATGCTCCAGCACGCGGAGCCGCTCTTCCGCGTCGGCGTCGACCAGATCGGGGACGAGCAGATAGCAGTACGCGCGCCGGTGACTCCGCCCCACCCGCCCGCGCAGCTGATACAGCTGTGCCAGTCCCAGCTGGTCCGCGCGGTTCACGATCATCGTATTGGCGTTCGGCACGTCGAGCCCGGACTCGACGATCATCGTGGACACGAGGATGTCCACCTCGCCCCGGACGAACCGCGCCATCACGGCGTCGAGCTCGGCCTCCTTCTGCTTCCCGTGGGCCACCGCGATGCGCGCTCGTGGCGGCGCCAGCGCCCGGACCCGCTCCGCGATCGTGTCGATCGTCTCGATGCGATTGTGCACGAAGTACACCTGGCCCGCGCGGTCCAGCTCTCGGGCCAGCGCCTCTTCGATCAACCCGTCGTCCCACGGCTCGATGAACGTGAGCACCGGCGACCGGTCCTTGGGCGGCGTCTCGAGCAGCGTGAGGTCCCGCAGGCCCGCCAGCGACAGGTGCAAGGTGCGAGGGATCGGTGTCGCGGTCAGCGTCAACACGTCCACGGCGAGCTTGAGCGCCTTGAGGCGCTCCTTGTGCCGCACGCCGAAGCGATGCTCTTCGTCGACGATGAGCATCCCGAGATCATGGAACCGCACGTCGCGCGACAGCAGGCGATGGGTGCCGATCACGATGTCCACTTCCCCCGTCTCGAGCCGCCGCGTCACCAGCTTGGTGTCCTTCGGGCCGCGAAACCGCGACAGCACCTCGATGCGGATGGGATAGTCGGCGAGCCGCTCGCGAAAGGTGCGCCCGTGCTGCTCGGCGAGAATCGTGGTGGGGACCAGGACCGCGACCTGTTTGCCCGCCTGCACGGCCTTGAAGGCGGCGCGCAACGCGACCTCCGTCTTGCCATAGCCCACGTCGCCCACCAGCAGCCGGTCCATCGGGCGGGCGCGCTCCATGTCCCGCTTCACCTCCTCGGAGGCCCGCCGCTGATCCGGCGTATCCTCGTACAGGAAGGCCGACTCCAGCTCGCGCTGCCACGGCGTGTCGGGAGGAAACGCGAATCCGGCCGCGAGCTGCCGCCGCGCGTACAGGTCGAGCAGCTCCGTCGCCATCTGGCGGATCGCCGCGCGCGTCTTGTCCCGCTGCCGCTGCCACGTCGTGGCGCCAAGCCGGTGCAGTCGCGGCGGGGGCGCGTCGCCGTTCGCCGCCGTCCGGTACGGCTCGAGCTGATCCAGCCGGTACAGCGGCACGTTCAGCCGCGAGCCGCCCTCGTATTCGACCACGGCCACCTCGAGGGTCCCGCCCTCGGCTCCGACCGGGATCGTTTGAATCCCGCGGTAGATCCCGATGCCGTGCTCCAGATGCACCACGTAGTCGCCGCCCTTGAGGGCCCGCGTCGCGGCCGTGGCCGTCGCTTCACGATAACGGCGCGGGCGTCGCAGCCGGCGCGCCCGGCGGAAGATCTCGTGATCGGTGAGCACCCGCAGCCCCGGCAACACGAATCCGCCGTCCAACGCCCCCACCGCGAGCGTCGCCCGGTCGCCCCCGAGCAGCTCCTCCAGCCGCTCGAGCTGGCCTTCGTTGTCGCACAGGATGACGGTCGGCGGTTCGGTCGCTACGATCTGGCGCAGGCGCTTGATGTCGCGGTCGATCGCCTCGGGTGGCGCGATCGGAAACCGCACGGCGGTCTCGGCGGGATCGAGCGCGATTCGTGGGAAGCGGGCGAGCCGCGCCTGCCACGCCGCGGGATCGACGAACAGCGCGTCCCGGGCAGGCGGCTCCTCGCCCAGCCGCCGCGCGACCTCGAGATGGTGGGCCGCCTCGGTCCACGCGCGCTCCACTTCCTGCCCCAGCGCCGACTCTTGCTCCAGGACGATCAACGCATCGCCGGGGAGCAGGTCCAGGAGCGACAGACGTGGTAGGGGCGCAGCATGCTGCGCCGCTACGTCGCCCGCTCCCCCTCCCTCAGTCTTCACGGGCAGTACCGTCACCCGCTCGATCGCGTCGCCAGAACGCTGCGAGTCGAGATCGAAGGTGCGCAGCGACTCGATGTCGTCTCCCCACCACTCGAGCCGCGCCGGTGCCGCCATCCCAAACCCATACACGTCGAGGATTCCGCCGCGCACGCTGAACTGCGCCACTTCGGTCACGGTCGCGACGCGGGCGTAGCCCATCGCCTCGAGGCGCTGGATGACCGTCGCGAATTGTAGGGGCGCAGCTTGGTGCGCCGCTACCTGAGACTTGCCCCTTCCCGTTTCCAGCACCAATCGCATGTCGCGGCGGTCGTCACCAGCACTCGGACCTGCCCCGTCAATAGCAGCTCGAGCGTCTCCACCCGCTCGCCGGCGATCTCGAAGTGTGGCTCTTCGGCGCCCAGCGCCTCGCGCTGTGGATACAACGCGACCGCGCTCCCGGTCAGCATTCGCAGATCGGCGAGCCAGCGCTCCGCATCGGTCGGCGTGGGCGTGATCACGACAAAGACGCGCTGCGGCAGTCGTCGCGCGAGCGCGGCCAACAGGACGGCGGGACTCGAGCCGGGAAGGCCGGCCACACCCAGCCGGACGCCGGGCGCCGGCAGCCCTTCCGACAGCGCACGCGTCGCCGGGAGAGCGTCCAAGCGGTCGATGACGAAGTCGAGCGGCATCAGCGGGTGCGCGTCGCGACCCCCAGCTCCGCGAGCGCGATCAGCAGCGCCAGCAGGAGGAGCAGTCCGCTGCCGTCGCGACGGCCCGCTCCCGCGAACCGGGCCGCCGCGAACGCCGCCTCGTCGAGCACGTCCGCGCCCAACACGTCGTGCACGAGCGCCGGCGATGCGGGGGTGAGATCGGATTCCCGCGGGTCGAGCCCCGAGACGATGGCGCCGATCGTATCGGCGCCGCGGGTCCGGAACTCGACGCCCGCGGAGCCTTCGACCTCGGTGATGGGTGCCTCGCCGCGGGCCAGGCGGTTCACCAGCGCGTCCACGAACGGGACGAACGCGGGTACCGCGGGTAGCGCGGTCCACGCCGTGTCGAGCCGGCTGCCGAGCAGGAGGATGCTGCCGTCCCGCACCAGCCACGGCTCTCCATTCACCGTCGCGAGCACGCCGCTGTCGCTACGCGTCCCGGGTCCCCCTCCCCCAGCCGAGGGTTCGATCCGGTAGCGGCGCGCTACCTGCAGCCCGGCAATTGCCGGCAGCGCGGGACCCGCGATCGGTCCGGGCGTCCCCTCCGAGGCGAACCGCAATCTCCCGCCCCGTGCTGCGAGCGCACGATTTGCCTGGCCGATGAGCGCCGGCTCCGCGGGCGGGATCACGATGCTCACCAGCGTACCTGCCTCCGGCCGGTCTCCGATCGCGATCTCGTTACCAGGCCGAACGCGCCGCCCTTCCTCCAGCACGGCCAGGGCCGCGGCCACGAACGGGCCGCCTCCGGTGCTCGATGGCGTCGCGACTCGGGCGGGCGGAGCCACCCGCCACACCAGCAATCGTCGATCGTCGGCTCGCAGCTCGTCCGCGTCGAGCACCGCTTCGCCCACCCACCAGCCCGCTCCGAGCGGCGGCAGCGTGATCGTTGCCGTCGATCCGGGCGCGCCCAATGCGTGGCCGACTTCGCGCCCGCGTATACGCAGTGTCACCGAGGCTGCGCCTCCCCCCTCACCCGGCGTCCCGACGATGCCCACTGTCGCAGCGGCATCCGTGACGCGCACGGCACCCACACCGCGGTTCGCTGGTGCCTGGCTCGGGGGCGCGAGGGCGAGTACCCGTACTCCGCGTGGGACCCCGGCCCGACCGGGGCCGAGCGCCGTGCGCTGCAGGTCGCTCACGACATGCACTTCGCGCGCCGGGAGCGGCTCGGCGTCGACCAGTCGCGCCGCTGCCCGCACGGCGGCCGTGAGGTCCAGCCGGCGAGCCGAGACGCCGGCGCTATCCACGGTCGCGACCAATGCTTCGGGCGTCCCCGCGCGCGCCACGCCATCGGCCAGCACGAGCCAGAGGCGATCGGACGCCGCCGCGCGCGCCAGCGAGCCCCGCGCCACCGCCCTCAGGCGATCGAGCACGAGACGTCCATCCACCACGAGGCCGGACGACGCCGAGTTATCGAGGATCACGGCGAGGGCCGTTGGCTCATGCAACGAGCCGCCGCTCGCCTGCGTGGGGAAGAGCGGCCGCGCCGCGGCCAGCACGATCAACACGATCACCGCCGTCCGCAGAATCAGCAGCAGCAGGTGTCGCAGCTTCAAGCGCCGGGCGCTTTGCCGCTCCGCCTCACTCAAATAGCGGAGCGGCGGGAACTCGGCCTCGGGCGGCACCCGGCGCTCGAGCAAGTGGAGCAAAGTGGGGATCGCCGCGGCGACGAGCCCCACGAGCGCCACCGGGTGCAGGAATGTCACGCGAGCAGGCGCAGCGCCATGCCGAACGGCATGTCGGTCAGGATGTGGTGGTACGCGATGCCGTGCCGCCGGCATGCCGTGCGCCAAGCGTCCACCTCTCGACGCACCGTCGCCTGGTAGACTCGCGCCAGCTCGCGCGGCCGAACCACCACGCTCGCCGCGGATTCAGGATCGCGGTATCGCACCTCGGGTGGGCCGGACAGCTCCGCCTCCGCCGGATCCATCAGATGGAGCACGATCACCTGATGACCCCGGTGGCGCAGGTAGCGCAGTGCCGTAAGCGCCAGCTCGCGCTCGAACAACAGATCGGAGACCAACACCACCAGCCCGCGGCGGGCGAGCAGCGATGTGAGGCGGACCAGCGCGTCCTGCGCCGCGGTTCCCCGACCATCCGGGGTGTCCAACAGACCACGCACCAGGCGGGCCCACTGTCCCGCCTTCACCCGCGCCGGCACGACTTCGCGCACGGCTTCGTCGAAGGTGATCAGCCCCGTGGCGTCGCGCTGCCGCAGCAGGATCAGGGCGAGCGCCGCCGCCAGGCGGTCGGCATAGGCCCGCTTCGTGAGCCGGTTGGGCGCGCCGCGCCATGCCATCGACCGGCTCGCGTCGACCAGAATCATTGCGCGCAGGTTGGTCTCTTGCTCGAACTGCTTCACGAACAGTCGGTCGGCCCGGGCGAGGATCTTCCAATCGAGGTAACGCAGCTCGTCGCCGGGTTGGTAAGCGCGGTGCTCGGTGAACTCCACGGAGAACCCGCGAAACGGCGAGCGGTGGATCCCGCTGAGAAAGCCCTCCACCACGCCCTGCGCCACGATCTCGATCCCGCCAAAGCGAGCCACCTCGGCGGGGTCCAAGAGATCGATACGCTGTACGTCGGCCATGGCCTGGCGGAAGCTAATGAACAGCCGAATGTCCCGGGTAGAGGACACGCGGCCCCTGGTGACCCCCTCAATCGGCGGTCGAACACCAAGCTCCTTAGTCACTTAGCGCGTTTGCCCTGAGGCGCCGGGTTGGCATGCAACCTGCCCCCACGAGCGCAGCAACGGAGGCCCCATGTTGAACGCCATTTGGTTGCTCAGCGCCGTCACCGCGCAGACCGCGAGCCTGTCGATCCGGCCGGCGTACGTCGATTATCGCCCGCGCGTCGAGGCCTGGACCGACCGGGGCGACAGTCCTTACGCCAGCGGCCAATGGGTTCGCGTGCACTTCCGAGCCGACCGGGACGCCTTCGTCACCATCCTGCGTGTCGACACCGACGGCCGGGTGCGCGTGTTGTTCCCACGCGAGCCGTGGGAGGACAGCTTCGTCCGCGGCGGTCGAGACTACGAGGTGCAGGGCGGATCCGGCCGCGACGCCTTCTATATCGACGACTATCCGGGCGTCGGTTACGTGTTCGCCGTGGCCTCGGCCGACCCGTTCGTGTACGACGGCATCCAGCGCGACGAGCACTGGGACTATCGGCTGATCGCCGATGGGCGGGTCCGCGGCGATCCGTACGTGGCCCTCACCGACCTGGCACAGCGCATCGTGCCCGACGGTTACAGTGATTGGGATTACGACATCACGCCGTACTACGTCCAGCAGCATTACGACTATCCCCGGTTCCTGTGCTACGACTGCCACTCGTACGTGAGCTACTCGTCCTGGAGCCCGTACGACTACACCTGCGTGCGCTTCCGGATCGTGGTGTTCGATGATCCGTACTACTACCCGTATCGGTACTACGGCGGCACGCGGGTCGTATTCACGCGTCCCTACAGGCCGGAGCCGCGGTTCATCTTCAAGGACCGCCAGGCATCGGATCTCTTCATCACCCGGGTGCGCGAGCGGCCGTTGAACGACGACCGCCGGCGCGACGTCGGCGTGCGCGGTCGAGACTTGGGCGGCACCGGCGTCATTCCGCCGCCCAACATTCAGCCACCCCGGCGTCGCCCCGGTTCCGAAGACCAGGGGAACAACGATCGCGGCCGCGACCGTCGTCCCGACCAGCGCGATCATAGGGACCGGCCTGAGCAACCCGATCATCGGGACCGACCCGGCCAGCCCGATCATCGCGATCGGCCTGATCGACACCAGGACGAGCCCAACCGTCCCGAGCGGCGTGAGCGGCCCAATCCGGCAAACCCGCCCGACCGTCCAGATCGGCCGGAGCAACCCGCGCGGCCGCCGGCGCAACCGGAGCGCCGAGCCGTTCCGGAGGAGCGTCGGCGCGCTGACCCACCGCCACCGCGGGCCGAGCCGCGACGGGAGGCTCCGCCCCCGCGCAGTGAGCCGCGGGTCGAGCCGAAGCGTGAGCCCCCGAAAGAAAAACCACGCGCCGAACCCGAGCTGAAGCGGCGCAAGCCGTAACTGCCACAGCAGCGCTGGCGCGCCCGACCGTAGTCCCCCGCGGTCGGGCGCGTTAGTTTTCGCTTCCCCTCCTCAAGGCCTTGATCGATGCCATACCGCCTGGCGTTGTTGCTGCTTGCGGTGCTCCCCGAATTAGGCACCGCACAACGGCAGCAACCGGCCGCACGCGGCGCGGCGTCCATCACCACCGCCGACGTGCAACGGCGAATCGGGATCATCGCCGACGACTCGATGCTGGGCCGCGCCACGCCGAGCCCGCAACTCGACGCCGTGGCGGCCTATGTCGCGGGTGAGTTCAAGCGCTTTGGCCTCAAGCCGGGCGGCGACAGCGGTACTTACTTCCAGCATTATCCCCTCGAGATCCGGCGGGTCGAACCCGAAAGCACGACCATCCGGATCACGGGCCGCGCGCCCGGCATTTGGCGCGCGGGCCAGGACGTGCTGCTCGTGGACGGGCAGCCGCCGGCAGCGGCGGCGGCAGGCCAGGCCGTGGTGATCACCGGATCGGCCCAAGCCGGGGGCACGCTCGATTCGGCGGCCGTGACGGGGAAGGTCCTTTTCGTGGCCTACGGATCGGAGCTGAACGCGATCGCGCCGAAGGTCCTCCCGCTTCGACCCCTCGCCCTAATGCTGGTGGCCGCGTTCCCTGACTCGATCTGGGCTAAACTCCCCGGTCGCCAGCCGACCGCGAGCGTGCGCAATCCCAGCGCCGAGAGCGGACCCACCATCCCCGCCGTGTTCGTGGTGCGGACGGCCACCGCTGGGGCGCTGTTCGCGCAAGGGGGCGCGAGCCTCGACTCCCTCCGGGCGTGGGGCGATCGCCCCCTCGCGGCTCGTCCCCTGACCGACGTCAGGCTGGAAGTGGACGTGCGCGCCCAGGTGCTTCAGCAGACCTCGGCTCCCAACACGATTGGGATTCTCGAGGGGAGCGATCCGACGCTCAAGAAGGAATACGTTCTGTTCACCGCCCACATGGATCACATCGGCACGCCGAGCGCCGGGGAGGGGTGCACGCCGCGGGGCGCCGACTCGATCTGCAACGGAGCGGACGACGACGGCTCCGGCACGGTGGCCGTGATCGAGCTGGCGCAGGCCTTTACCTCCGCCCGCGAGCGGCCCAAGCGCTCGCTCGTGTTCATGACCGTGAGTGGGGAGGAGCGGGGCCTTTGGGGAAGCGCCTATTTTGCCGACCACCCCACCGTGCCGCTCGCGAACGTGATCGCCGACCTGAACATCGACATGGTCGGGCGCAATGCGAAGGACACGGTCGCCGTGATCGGGCGCGAGCACTCCAACCTCGGCACGACGGTCGACAGCGTCGCCGCGGTGCACCGCGAGCTGAACATCAAGCCGGTCGGCGACCTCTGGCCGCAGGAAGGGCTGTTCTACCGCTCCGATCACTACAACTTCGCGAAAAAGGGCGTGCCCATCCTCTTTTTCACGACCGGGTTGCATCCGGATTACCACCAGGTGAGCGATTCCCCGGACAAAATCGACGCCGAGAAAGAAGCGCGGTTCGCGCGGCTCATGTTCCATCTGGGGCTGGCCGTCGCGAACACCTCCCAGCGACCGCGCTGGAACGCGGACAGCTACAAACGCATCGTGGGCGGCGGAAACTGACGGCTAGCTGACGCCGGCGAGCAGCTCGGCGTTGGTCTTGGCGCGCCGCAGCTGCGCCAGCAGGGTGTCGATCGCCTTCTCCGGTGGGAGCCCGACCAGGCCCCGCCGGAGCTGTTGTTTGGCAGCCACGGTCGGTGGATCGGCGAGCAGCTCCTCGCGCCGCGTGCCGCTCGCGGCGACATCCACGGCGGGATAGAGGCGGCGGTCGGCCAGCGCACGGGACAGGCGCAGCTCCGAATTGCCGGTCCCCTTGAACTCCTCGAAGATCACGTCGTCCATCCGGCTCTCCGTCTCGATGAGCGCCGTGGCGATCACCGTGAGGGATCCGCCTTCGGGCACGGCGCGCGCGGACCCGAACAGACCCTTGGGCTTGGCCAGCGCGTTCGCGTCCAGACCACCCGACATGGTGCGCCCGCTCCCCCGCCCCGTCGTGTTGTGAGAGCGCGCGAGACGCGTGAGGGAATCCAGCACGATCACGACGTCTTTGCCCAGCTCAACCTGGCGGCGCGCGTGCTCGAACACCATGTCCGCCACGGCCACGTGACGCTCGTGTGGCAGGTCGAAGCTCGACGCGACGACCTCGCCCCGACCCCAATCGATCATTTCGCTCACTTCTTCCGGCCGCTCGTCCACGAGCAGGATGAGAAGGATCGCCGCGGCGTGGTTGAGCGCGACGGCTTCCGCCACCGCCTGGAGCATGATCGTTTTCCCGGCCTTGGGCGGCGATACGATGAGCGCGCGCTGGCCGAAGCCCAGGGGGCAGATCAGATCCACGACGCGCTGAATCTCCGCCGTACGCGGGCTCGACGCCTGGGGCGTCTCGAGGCGCAGGGGGCGCGATGGGTGCACAGCACCGAGCTTGGCGAAGTCGGGACGCTCAGCGAGGCCCGCGGCCGGTCCGCCGTTGACGCTCAGGACGCGTCCGTTGTCCAGCGTGACGAGGTCGCCGCGCCGCAGTCCCGGGAGGCGCACGCCGGGATCGCCCTTGGCGGGCAAATAGCTGTTGGCGGCGCGCCGTACGGCGCCGCCGTTGGAGGTGGGGTCGAACCAGCCGGTGATGGGAGCCAGAGGAAGTCCTCTCGGAGTATACCGTGTTCTCTCGCATCCGTCATCCGCAAGCGTCGGGCCACGACGGATGATGGAGGGCGGATGGCTATATTTTAGCCCCACATGCGCCAAGATCACATCCGCAACTTCTGTATCGTGGCCCACATCGACCACGGCAAGTCGACCCTGGCCGACCGCCTCATCGAGCTCACGGGCACGCTCGACAAGCGTCTGATGCGAGAACAGGTCCTCGACACGATGGACCTGGAGCGCGAGCGCGGCATCACGATCAAGCTCAACGCGGTGCGCATGAACTACCATGCCCGCGACGGCGGCCTGTACGAGCTCAACCTGATCGACACACCGGGGCACGTGGATTTCACCTACGAAGTGTCGCGCTCGCTACAGGCGTGCGAGGGCGCGATCCTCGTCGTGGACGCGTCGCAGGGGATCCAGGCGCAGACGCTCTCCAACCTGTTCCTCGCGATGGATGCCGGGCTCGAGATCATCCCCGTCCTCAATAAGATCGACCTCCCCGGTGCGGAGCCGGACCGCCGCGCGCAGGAGCTGCACGAGCTCATCGGAGCAAAGGCCGAGGAGATCCTCCGCATCTCCGCCAAGGAAGGCACCAACGTGCCCGAGCTGCTCGAGGCCGTGGTGCAGCGCATCCCGCCGCCGCGCGGCGTGGCGGACGCGCCGCTGCGCGCCCTCATCTTCGACTCCTACTACGATCGCTACCGCGGCGCCATCCCCAGCATCCGCGTCGTGGACGGCACCATCCGACCCGGCTTGAAGATCGCCTTCGGCGCGCACAAGGACGACCTCTACGAGGTGGACGAGGTCGGGTACCTCCAGCTCGGGCACAAGCCGACCGAGCAGCTCGAAGCCGGTGAAGTCGGCTACTTCGTCGCCAACGTGCGCGGGGTGCGCGACACCCGCCCCGGGGACACGGTGCTGGACGGCGCGCATCGCGACGCGCCGCTCTTGCCGGGCTACCGCGATATCATGTCGATGGTGTTCGCCGGTCTGTACCCGACCAACGCGGAGCAGTTCGAAGAGTTGCGCGATGCGCTGGCCAAGCTGCAGCTGAACGACGGATCGCTGCACTACGAGCCCGAGTCGTCGGTGGCGCTCGGCTTCGGGTTCCGCTGCGGGTTTTTGGGCCTGCTCCACATGGAGATCGTGCGCGAACGGCTGGAGCGGGAGTTCAACCTCGATTTGATCAGCACGGTCCCAAACGTGGAGTATCACATCCACAAGACGGACGCCACCATGGAGCTGGTCGAGAATCCGAGCCTAATGCCGCACGGCTCGGCGGTCGATCACATCGAGGAGCCCTACGTCAAGGCGCGGATCGTGGCACCCGCCGAGTACATCGGCGCCATCATGAAGCTGGGTCAGGAGCGGCGCGGCGTGTACCAGGGCATGCATTACGTAGATCCGACGCGCGTCGAGTTCACCTGGGAATTCCCGCTGGCGGAGATCATCCTCGACTTCTACGACAAGCTCAAGACCATCTCCCGCGGCTACGCATCGCTCGACTACGAATTCCTCGAGTACCGCCCGGCCGACCTGGTCAAGCTCGACATGCTCTTGAACGGCGAAGCGGTGGACGCGTTCTCGGTCATCATCCACCGCGACAAGGCGTATGAGTGGGGCAAGAAAATCGCCGAGAAGCTGCGGGAGCTGATCCCGCGCCAGCTGTTCGAGGTCGTGATCCAAGCCGCCATTGGGACCAAGGTGATCGCCCGCGAGACGGTCCGCCCGTTGCGCAAGAACGTGACCGCGAAGTGCTACGGCGGCGACGTCACGCGCAAACGGAAGCTGCTCGAGAAGCAGAAAGAAGGAAAGAAGCGCATGAAGCAGGTGGGGACCGTCGAGATCCCGCAGGAGGCCTTCTTGGCGGTCTTGCAGGTTGACTAGCCTCGTCGTCCAGACCGCCTTTCTGGGAGACGTGGTGCTGACGACGCCGCTGCTCGAGGTGCTCGCCGCCAGGCACGGGCCGGTGGACGTGGTGACCACCCCCGCGGCGACGCCGCTGCTCGAGACCCATCCCGCGGTCCGGCGGGTGATTCCGTACGACAAGAAGGGCCGCGACCGCGGCGTGGCGGGACTGTTCCGGCTGGCCCGCGCGCTGCGCGCGGAGCAGTATGAATGCGCGTATCTTCCGCATCGGTCTCTGCGAACGGCGCTGGCAGCATGGCTCGCCCGCATTCCGCAGCGGGTGGGTTTCCACGACGGCTGGCGGTCGCTCTATACCGACGTCCGGCCGCGGGCCACGCAGGGGCACGAGATCGACCGCGTGCTGGCGCTCGCGGGCGTCGCGCTGCCCCATGCGCGCCCGGCACTGCACGTCACGCTGGCCGATCGCGCGGCGACGGAGGGGTTCCTGCGCGAGCACGGCATCCGCGACCGATTCGTCGCGCTCGCGCCGGGATCGATCTGGGGCTCGAAGCGCTGGCCGTACTACCGCGAGCTGGCGGAGCGATTAGCGGAGAAGGCGGGGATCCTGGTCGTCGGCGGGCCGGACGATGCGGGCCTGGCCTCGGAGATCACCGCTGTGGTGGCGCGGCGGGGTGGTCAGGCGGCCAGTGGGTGCGGCCGATTGACGCTGCGGCAATCGGTGGAGGCGATCCGGCGGGCGGCCGTGCTGGTGACGAACGACAGCGCCCCGCTCCACTTCGCGCAGGCGGTCGACACACCGACGGTAGCGATCTTCGGGTCGACCACGCCGAGCTTCGGGTTCGGGCCGCGAGGGCCGCGGGACCGCGTGGTCCAGCTGGACGGCCTGCTGTGCCGCCCGTGCTCGGCGCACGGGCCGCCCAGTTGCCCGTTGGGGCACCACTTGTGCATGAAATCACTTTCGGTGCAGCACGTCCTTCAGGCAATCGAGGAGACCGGTGCGCTACGTCGTCGGGATTGACCTCGGCGGAACGAATATCGTCGCGGGGACGCTGGCGGAGGACGGCTCGGAGCTGCTGGGACTGGTGTCCGAGCCGACCATCTCCGAACAGGGCGCGGACGCCGTGCTCGCGCGGATCGTGAAGCTGGCGCGCGCGTCCATGGCGGCGGCCCGCGGCAAGGAGATCGCCGGCGTGGGCATCGGGTCGCCCGGCCCGCTCAATACGAAGACCGGCATTGTGCTGCTCACCCCCAACCTAGGGTGGACGAACTACCCGCTGCGCGATCGGGTGGCGGCCGCACTGAATCTGCCCGCCACGCTCGACAACGACGCCAACTGCGCGATTTTCGGTGAATGGTGGCGCGGCGCCGCGCGCGGCTCGGACTACGTGGTCGGGCTGACGATCGGCACGGGCATCGGGGGCGGGATCGTGCTCGGGGGAAAGATCTATCGCGGAGTCTCGGACGTCGCCGGCGAGATCGGGCATATGTCGATCGATTCCAACGGCCGGCGCTGCAAGTGCGGCAACGATGGCTGCCTCGAGGCCTACGCGTCGGGCCCCGCGATCGCCGCGCGGGCGGTGGAGGGAATCGAAGCAGGCGCGGACACTTCCCTGCCGCGTTACGTGCAGGGCGATCTGACCAAGATCACCGCGCAGATCGTGTACGAAGCGGCGCACGATGGCGACGAATACGCGCTGGACGTGGTGCACGAAACGGCGAAGTTCCTCGGAACCGGCGTCGCCAACATCGTCAACATCTTCAATCCCGAGGTGGTGGTGATCTGCGGCGGCGTCACGCTGGCGGGGGAAAAGCTGTTCGCGCCGCTGCGCGGCGAAGTGAAGCGCCGGGCCTTCAAGCCCGCCGTCGACGCCTGCCGCATCGTCCCCGGGGAGCTGACCGGAACCGCGGGCGTGTACGGCGCGGCCGCCGTGTTCGTCCAGCGCACGTGGGGAACGGTGTGAAGCGGCTCGGCGTCGTCGGCTCGATGGTGTGGGACACAATTTACGGGCGCGACGCCGCCCAGCCGGCGGTGCACGAGTGGGGTGGGATCGGATACTCCCTCGCGGCCCTCGATGCGACGCTGGGGGACTCGTGGCAGATCGTTCCCCTCATCAAGGTGGGCCGTGACCTGGCCCCCCGCGCCGCGGAGTTCCTCCGCACGCTGCGCCACGTGCCCCCCGGCGCGCGGTTCGTCGAGGTGCCGGCGGCGAACAACCGCGTCACGCTCCGCTACTACCAGCGCGAGCGCCGCTGCGAGCAGATGTCCGGCGGCGTGCCGCCCTGGACCTGGCCCGAGCTCGGCGCCCAGGTGAGAGACCTCGATGCGGTGTACGTCAATTTCATTTCGGGCTACGAGATGGACCTGGAGACGGCCCAGCTGCTGCGGCACGGCTTCCCGCGCTTCCTCTATGCCGATCTCCACAGTCTGTTCCTGGGGAAAGACCCGGACGGCACCCGCGTCCCGCAGGGACTTCCCGACGCTCCCGCCTGGTTCACCTGCTTCGACACCGTGCAACTGAACGAGGACGAGATGGAGCAGCTGGGCCCCGATCCGCTCGCGGTCGCGGCGGGTGCCCTGGCGCGTGGCTGCCGCACCCTGGTCGTCACGCTCGGCGCGCGAGGCGCCGCCTATTTCACGGGCGACCCGGTCCGGACCGCGCTGATCCCCGCGGAGGCCGCGCCCCTGCCCGACGGCGACCCGACCGGCTCGGGCGACGTGCTCGGCGCCACGGTGGTGGCGTCGCTGGTCGGCGGCGCGAGCATCGAGGATGCGCTGCGGCTCGGGACCCGCATGGGCACCCGCAACGTGAGCCACCGCGGCGCCACCGGTCTGCGCGACCACCTGCTCGGCAAGCTCTCGGCGGTGTGACCCGGCTCGTCGAAGTCCCGTCGCAGTTCGACGATCGCTCGTTCGACCAGTTCGCGAGCGCCTTTGCCGAAGCCGCGAAAGACGGCGAGCGACTCCTGTTCGATGCGCATGCGGCCGAGTGGGCATCCCCGTACGGCTTGGTGGGCCTGCTCGCGGCAGGGCAGGCGGCGCGGGCGGCGGGCGGTGGCAGCGCGGAGCGACCGCTGCTCACCGCGCCGACACACGCCGACGTGCTCACGTACTGGACGCGCGCGGGCTTCTTCCGCGAGGCCGCCGACCTGTTCGAGATCCACGGCAAGGTGCCGCGGGTCAAAGCCGCGGACGAGAGCGACGTGCTGCTCCCGGTGACGCCGGTGCGCGCGGCGGAGGACGTGCATACCGTGGTCTCGAACATCCAGCAGCGCGCCTCTGCCATCCTGGCGTCCGAGCTGGGGCTCGATCCCAAGGCGACGATGGGCTTCGCTATGGCGCTTTCAGAGGCGTGTCAGAATATTGTAGAACACGCGGGCACGGGCGGCTGGGTGGCGGTGCAGGCGTACCACTGGCGCCGCAAGCTCGCGAAGCGGGTGGTCGTGATCGCGGTGGCGGACGCAGGGGTAGGGTTCCGTCATTCCCTCGAGCCGACGCAGAGCAAGCGCTTCGGGGCGCGCTGGGGGGACGCGGCTGCACTCGAAGCCGCGCTGATCCAGGGCGTCAGCCGATTCCGCGATCCGGGCCGCGGTCAGGGGCTCGCCGGCATCCGCCGTTATCTGGCCCGTTGGGACGGTAAGATCGCGATCCGCAGCGGGACGGCCCGCATCGCGATCGTGCCCAAGTGGGACGACGACGTGCCCTTGAAGGACGGGCTCCCGGCGTTCCCGGGCGCCCAGGTGCTCATCATCATACCGGAGCAGGGGTCCACCAAGCCGTGATACAGCACATCGACGTGCACGCAGTGCTCCAGGAATCGGTGTCGGGCATCTATACGGACCTGGTGACGCGTCCGACGGGGCGCGTGGTGCGCGAATGCATCGAGCGGGCGATGGCCACCGCCGCAGGGGACGGCGCCGTCGCCCGCATCGATTTCACGCGCGTGGGGTGCATCGACTATTCCTGCGCCGACGAGATCGTGGCGAAGCTGTTGCGGAGCCGGCCGGGCGTGCTGGTCCTCACCGGCATCTCGGACGGACACCGCGAAGCGATCGAGCCGGTGCTGGCCGGCCATCGGCTCGCGGTGCTGATGGAGCGGCCCGACGGCACGCTGGAAGCGGTGGGGGCCCCCGACGCGGCGGCGGCGCTGCTCGAGGAGCTGGTGGTTCGGCGCCTGGCGGTGCGCGCGCCCGGAGGGACCTTCACGCTGACGTGAAGCGTCGCCTCGGCTTTTCGACCCGCGCGGTGCACGGCGACCCTGAGGCGCGCCCCGACTGGGCGCCCGTGGTGGTCCCGCTGTATCAGAGCGCCACCTTCACCAATCCCGTCGGGTCGTCCCAGGAAGTCATCTACGCCCGCTACGGCAACAACCCCAACCACGTGGCGATCGCCAAACGTCTCGCGCTGCTCGAGGGCGGCGAGGCGGCGCTGTTCGTGGGCAGCGGGATGGGCGCGATCGCCCTGTCGCACCTCGCGGTCCTGCGGCCCGGCGACCACCTGCTCTCGAGCGAGTGGATCTACGGCGGAGTGCAGCGGCTGTTCGCGCAGGAATTCGGCCGCTTCGGCATCGATGTGTCGTTCGTCAATCCACTGGAGCAGCGCACCTGGAAGCGCGGGCTCAAGAAGAACACCCGCGCGATCTTTGTCGAGACGCCGACCAATCCCCTGATCCGCGTGCTCGACGTCGAGCCGATCGCCGCGCTGTGCAAGACCGAGGGTCTGGCCCTGGTGGTCGACTCGACCTTCGCCACACCGTTGAACTACCGGCCGCTCGAGCACGGCGCGGATGTGGTGATTCACAGCGCCACGAAATACCTGAACGGCCACTCCGACGTGCTCGCGGGCGCGGTGGTAGGCAGCGAGTCGGTGATCGAGGAGGTCCGCAAGCTGCTGCACGTATGGGGTCAAGCGCTGGACCCGATGGCGGCGTGGCTGATCGATCGCGGGATGAAGACCCTCGCCGTGCGCGTGGCACGGCAGAACCAGACCGCGCTCGCGCTGGCCCAGTGGTGCGCCGAGCAGCCGCAGTTCATCGCGGTGCACTACCCCGGGCTCCCGTCGCACGCCGATCACGACGTGGCGAAGCGGATCCTCAACGGCTTCGGGGGTATGCTGGGGGTCGAGCTCAAGGGGGGCGCGCGGGCGGCGGAGCGGTTCCTGCGTGCGCTCACGATCGCGACGCACGCGCCGAGCCTCGGAGGCGTCGAAACGCTCGTGTCCGAGCCGCGGCTCACGTCGCACGCGGGGCTCACGCCCGACGCCCGCGCCCGGGCTGGCATTGCGGACGGCTTCCTGAGATTTTCGATCGGACTGGAGGACTCGGACGACATCATCGCGGACTTCGCGCAAGCGCTGGCGCAGCTGTAAGTGATCAAGTTCACGAATGTCTTCAAGGCCTTCCCCAAGGGTGGGCTCGCCCTGAAGGACGTGTCGTTCCACATCGCGAAGGGCGAGTTCGTGTTTCTCACCGGCCATTCCGGCGCCGGCAAATCCACCGTCCTCAAGCTGGTGTACGCGGAAGAGCCCGTGACGAGCGGCGAGGTGCGCGTCTCCGGCTTCAACGTGGCGGAGCTGCGGCCTCGCGACGTCCCCATGCTGCGGCGCCGGCTGGGCATCGTGTTCCAGGATTTCCGCCTGCTCGAGGACCGGCCCGCGGAGGAGAACGTCGCCTTCGCGCTCGAAGTGACCGGCGCGCGGCGCTCGTCGATCTCGGCGCGCGTGATGCGCGTCCTCACGCAGGTCGGGCTGGCCGCCAAGGCGCAGGCCTATCCCCGCGAGCTGTCGGGCGGCGAGCAGCAGCGGGTCGCCATCGCGCGGGCGCTCGTGAACGAGCCGAGCGTGCTGCTGGCCGACGAGCCGACCGGCAACCTGGACGAGCGCGCCACGCGCGGCGTGTTCCAGCTGCTGCGTGACATCAATGCCAGCGGCACCGCCGTGGTGATGGCCACACACGATCTCGACCTCGTGCGCCAGGCCCCGTACCGGGTGATCGAGTTGCAGGAGGGAGCGCTGGTGTACGACTCCGCCGTGGACGAGCCGCGCGACCAGACGGCGACGCCGTGAACCTCACGATTCGCGAAGCCCTGCTCGCCTTCCGGCGCGCGCCGCTGCTCTCAGCGCTCTCAGTGACGACCATCGCGTTCTCGCTGTTCGTGGTCGGCCTGTTCGGGCTCGTGGCCGTGAACCTGCAGAATGCGCTGCGCAGCGTCGCCGAGCGCGTGGAGATCGTGGCGTACCTGCTGCCCGGCACGCCGATCGAATCCATCACCCTCGCTGAAAAGGACATCGAGGCGTTCCCCGAAGTCCACTCGGCCGTCTACGTGAGCGAGGACTCGGCGCTGGCGCGGGCGCGGGCCGAGCTGGTCGAGTTCCGCGATGTGCTGCAGGAGCTCGAGCGCAACCCGCTGCCCGCGTCTATCGAAGTAAAGCTCAAGCCCCAGTACCGCGACGCCGAGCACGTGAGAGACGTCGCCGAACGGCTCGGGGGATTCGGGTTCGTGGACGACGTGCGCTTCGGGCGCGACTGGGTGGAGAAGCTGGACCGGCTGCGGCAGATCGCGGCGGCGGTGGGGCTCGTGGTCGGGGCGGCGTTCGCGGTGGTGGCCATCATCATCATCGGCACCACGATCCGCATGGCCGTGCTGCAGCGCGGGCGCGAGATCGCCATCATGCGGCTGGTGGGTGCCACCAACGGCTTCATCCGCCGCCCGTTCCTGCTGCAAGGGGCGATCAAGGGGATGCTGGGCGGGCTGGTCGCGGTCGGGCTGTCCTACGGTGCGTACACCCTCATCAACCGCTGGCTCATCCAGGCGGCATTCTTCTCGAACCTGCAGGCCCTCGCCATCGTGGGATTCGGTACGCTGATTGGGCTGTTCGGCAGTGCCGCATCCGTCGGCAGACACTTGCGAAGAGTATGAGGCGTAGCACAAAGACGTCACGCAGAGACGTCACGCAGAAACGTAGATACGCCCACGTCTTCGCGGGACGGTTTTGCGTGACGATTTTGTGCTACGCCTTTTGTGCTACATCTCTCGCCTCTCAGCGTCCCCAGCCCTTCGACCAGCAACTGCGTGACAACCAACAGCGCCTGGAGAGCATCCGCCGCGAGCGCTCGGACGTCGAGCAGGAGCTCGAGCGGCTGCGCACGCAGGTGCACTCGCTCTCCGACGAGCTCGCGAACATCGAGCGGCAGAAAGAGACGACCAACCGGATCGTGAACGAGCTGGACCGGCAGATTTACGCGTTGTCGGATCAGATCGACCGGACGACGGTCGACTTGCTGCTCGCCCAGAACGCCCTCGCCGAGAAACGCGCGGTGCTCGAGCGGCGGCTGGTGGACATCTCGAAGCGTGGGGCCCTGTATGGGTACCAGGTGCTGCTCGCGGCGGAGACCTTCGGCGACCTGCTGTCGCGCTACAAGTACCTGTATCTCGTGAGCCAGCAGGATCGCTTGCTGGACAATGACATGGCCAAACTGCAGCGCCGCATCGCCGGCGAGCGAAAGACGCTGGTGAATGCCCGCGACGCGCTGGGACGCCGCAAAGACGAGCGTACGGAGGAGCTCGACCGCTATGTGTCACTCGAGCGCGAGCGGCAGGCCTCGCTGCGCGAGACGCGGCGCAGTGCGCGCGAGGCACAGCAACGCCTGTCGGAGCTCGAGCGCGACGAGAAGAGCCTGAACGACCGTGTCGTCGCCCTCGAGCGTGCCCGCCGCGAGGCGGAAGCCCGCGGCGCCGCCACCGCGGCCGCCGCGATCACCACGGCAGACCTGGGCCAGCTCGACTGGCCCGTGCAGGGTCGCATCGTCTACCAGTTCGGCACCGCCACCGGCCCCAACAACACGCGCATCCCGTGGCACGGCATCGGCATCGCGGCGCCGGCCGGGACGCCCGTCCGCGCCATCGCCGGCGGCACGGTGAGTCTCGCGGGACCGCTCGGCACCTACCTCACCTCGGTGCTGGTCGATCACGGCGGCGGCTACTACAG
>WNFR01013376.1_pt1 | contig 23290 bp, 19 predicted proteins | sample 5400221 | NCBI WGS metagenome assembly WNFR01 (sample SAMN13153357, study PRJNA577476) | soil metagenome | isolation source: 40 cm soil under Madrone tree | place: USA:California | collected 2016-06-14 | reverse complement strand
CCTACTTCAATCAGCGCTAGAGCATGGGGTTGGAGCGTCAGGGTCAGGGAGCCATTGCTAATGGCGAGCGATTGCGGCGCAGGCAGGGCTGCGGCCTTGCGCAGCTCTTCGATTTGAGAAGGCGTCGGCGATTTGGGCTGGCCGAGTTTGCGATTGGTGGGGAGCGGCGAGCCGTGGTCATCGTCAACGATCGTGACGCGCGCGGAGCGCGCTTGCGGCGAGGCCTTGAAATGAAGCGTCACGGTCTTTGGCGAGCCAGTTTCCTCCGGCAAAGAGAGATTCCAGAGTGCGATGGCCAGAGAGCCGTCCTTGCGGCGCGTCACGAGAGATGAATCCGAACTTACGTCCAGCCGCGTGTCGCCGAGGCGATGCAAGAGCGCAAAATCATTGAACGCGGGCTTGGGAATGCTGCGCTCGGCGAGCAATCCGAAGCCACCGTAGAACGGAGTCTTGACGACGCCTTGCTCCTCGAAGACGTCAGAAAAGGTCCAGTAACTCATCATCTCCGCCAGACCGTCACACTCGCGAATCGTGTTGGCCAAGTACGGTCCCATGTATGCGCTATCAGTGACCTGCGTCTGATTACTGTAGTCGGCGTTGTATTCGGTCCAGATGAGGGGCATATGCGGGTAGGGCGAGGCGGCGATTTGTTGATGCACCTTGTTTACGGCGCGGCAGACCATCTCATTGCGCGAGATGTTTTCGTGGGTGCCGAAGACGTCTTCTGATTTGTCATTCCCATAGACGTGCGACGAGACGAAGTCCACCGGCACATTTTTTTCCTTGCAGTGCGCGAGGAAGCGGTCGGCCCAGGCGGCTTGCGCGGTTGCCGGCCCACCGACGCGGAGGCGGGGGCTGACGCGCTTGAGGGCGCGAGCGGTGTGATCGTACAAATCGTAGTACGTGGATTCCTTTGGGTTGCCCGCCCAGAAGTCGATATTGGGCTCATTCCATACTTCGAAATACCACTGTGCGACCTCATCCTCGCCGTACCGGTCTATCAAATGGCGCGAGAACGCTTCGATAAGTTGGTCCCATTTAGCCCAATCCTTGGGCGGCGCCACATTTTGCTTGTACCAAAACGGATGCAGGGCGTTCGGATCCGAGGTGAGCTTCTTCGGCATGAAGCTCAGTTCGACGAAAGGACGCACTTTATTTTCCAGCAATCCGTCGTAAATCTGATCGACATAGGAAAAATTGTAGATTGGCTTGCCGGAAGCGTCCTCGTCGTAAACGCCGACCTCGTCATGGAAGATGGCGTGGAAGCGCACGTATTCGAACCCGGTGACGCGCTTCGTCTCGCGCAAGTCGTGTAGATAGCTTTCACGAAGGGAGAGGATCGCGCGACCGGATCCAAACATTTGTTCCCAAAAATGAGGGAAGGGGTGGGACGCGGCGTTGGCATCGATCTCAATGCGTGTTGCAGGGGCTTGCGAGCGAGCCGAAGGAATGGCGACAACCGCTAAAGCAGCTAGCAGGGCGACGCGCACGCGCAGGAACGACAATAGCCGCATTAAGTGGCTCCTTCCAAAAACTATGAAAGAAAAAGGCGTAGAAGTTCGCGCCCACTACCATTCCACCAGTACTAAAGCACAAATCGCACCTCGAACTCAAATGGCTTCGAGCTTGGCTTCGCCAAGCACTGGCTAAAGTGTTGACGGCTGGTAAATCGATTTAGTTAGCAATCATAATTAACCGGAAGTTGTCGCTCCCCAGGAATGACGCGAAGTCCTCTGTCGTTTAGCAAACGCTCTCCTGCGCGCCAGGTTCTAAGGATGCTGCACAGCATTGCATCGCGCACTCTACCAGGACATTTGTATTTTCCTTTAAGCAGCACAAAACATACTGGCGCCCTAGACGCTTCGGATCGCCGAAAAGCACCGCCGAAGGACGCCAGAGGAATCGGCGCGTTGAAATCATCATTAGTGGGGAAGTGATTGGTTGGCAGGTGGGTGGTAGTCGTCGCTGATTTCGTCGTCGGGGCGATGCGCTTTTTGGCTACGGCCGTCTCAATGTTTCGTGTTTATCTGCTCCTGCGGCAACGCGAACGCCACATACATGCCGCCCGAAATCGATTTCAGATCCTTGCCCCCGCCAGCGGCGATGACGACGTATTGCCGCCCTTTCACCTCGTAGGTTGCCGGAGTCGCATTGCCGGCAAATGGAAGGGTGAATTCCCACAGGAGTTCACCGCTTGATTTATCGAACGCCCGGAATTTTTTATCGAAGTTGGTGGCGCCGATGAAGATGAGTCCACCAGCGGTCACAATCGGACCGCCATAATTTTCGCTTCCGGTATTTTTCACTCCTCGGGCGGCAAGCTCCGGATATTCGCCAAGATTGACCCGCCATTTGTACGCGCCCGTGTTCAGGTCAATGGCGTTGAGCGTGCCCCAAGGTGGAGCAATAGCCGGATAGCCGTCGGGGTCCAAGAACCTGCGGTAGCCCGAAAATCGGTATTTCATCCCCAAGAGTTCGGGACCGACGCTGCCGAGCTCTTTGCGCTGGCCGTTCGTCAGGAAATCAAGCAAGCTCACTAACTCCCCTTCGGATAGGTTCGGGAATCCCGGCATTCTGCCTTTTCCGGTCTTGATCGTCGCGTTAATTTGGTCCGGCGCAAGGCGTCCGGCAATCCCGATCAGCGAGGGAATTGCCGGCGGGGAACCGGTCATTTTGTCGCCGTGGCAGACGCTGCACTGACTCATATAGGTCGCTTTCGGGCCGCTAGAGTCGGTGTTTTCCGCGAGTGCAGCCATCCAAGCCATTTCATTGGAATTAATGTAAATGGTCGCTGTTTCCGGATCGACGGCTGGGCCGCCCCACTCTGCGCCACCGTCGAATCCCGGAAAGATGACCGTATCGCGTCCCACGCTGAAGGGAACAAATTGCCCTTCGCTGCGCGATTTCTGAAATTGTTCCACGGCCCATCGATGCGCCTCGGGCGTGCGGTTGGTTAGCATGTCTTCCGTAAGCAGTTGGCGTGCGTAGGGCGCAGGCTTGGTGGGAAGAGGCTGCTCGGAAGCGGCAACTTCGCCCGGAATCGTACTTGGCGGATATTTGTGATACTCGATAGGGAAAAGCGGTTTGCCGGTGGTGCGCTCAAACAGATACAGGAAACCTTGCTTAGTGGTCTGTGCTACAGCATCCACATCTTTTCCGTCGTGCTTGATGGTGACCAGCACGGGAGCGGAGGGAAAGTCTTTGTCCCAGATATCGTGCCTGACGCCCTGGAAGTGCCAGATTCTTTCGCCCGTTTCCGCGTTCAGCGCGATCAGGCTATTGGCAAACAAATCGTCACCGATGCGATCAGCGCCGTAAAAATCAAAGGCGGCTGATCCGGTGGGGACGAAGACGATGCCGCGCTGATTATCGAGGGCCATGCCGGCCCAGTTGTTGGCGGCGCCGCTCGATTTCCACCCGTCGGCAGGCCAAGTCTCGTATCCAAATTCACCGGGGTGCGGAATAGTATGGAATGCCCAGCGAAGTTCTCCGGTGCGCACGTCGTAAGCTCGAATGTCACCCGGGGGAGCAGGCAGGGTTTCGGGATTGCGTCCGCCCACGATGATCAAGTCTTTGTAGACAATGCCGGGGCTCGTCAAGGCGATGGATTGCTTCTCAGGGTCGCGTCCCAGGTCCCTGCGGAGATCGATTTGTCCATTTTGGCCAAAGGCAGCGATGGGCTTGCCGGTAGCGGCGTCTAGCGCGAAAAGGAAATTCATGATCCCGACCAGGATTCGCCGGTCTTTACCGCTGGACCAAAAAGCCAAACCGCGGTCAGGCTGCGTGCCTTTGATCCCGGAGTCGAATTTCCAAAGTAACTTCCCGGTCGCGGCGTCGAGGGCAAAAATCTTTTGCGTCGGGGTGATTCCGTAAAGCACACTGCCGACGATGAGCGGGCTTGTCTGCAAACCGCCCTGCTCGCCAGTATCGAACGTCCAGGCCGCGGCCAGCTTCTTTACATTGCTTCTGTTGATTTGCGCCAGCCGCGAGTAGTGCGTGTTTTCCGGCCCGCCACCCCATACCGGCCAATCGTTGTTTTCTCTCTGTTGAGAGCGAGCCGGCGTAGAACACAGAAGCGCACACAAAACCAGAAAGCGCGGGGATAATTTCATCGCTGCATCATACTCCCGTCTATGCCCCCGATTAAGCCGCAGCGCCACGCAAGCTGTCTCGACGCGCGCACACCGTTTGGACTAGCATAGGCTGCCGTCCAAGCGGCGCCAGGCAACATCGAAATACCGCGGGCGGGAAGCCTCGCATCCGATGGCAAACCAGGGCCAGGATACTCACCTTAAGGTTTCGGAGGGCAGCATGGAAGAGCAGCTCAGCCTGGAATTTTTGCGCGTGGTCGAGAATGGCGCGATCGCTGCCGCGCGCACCATGGGATTCGGCGACCGCCACAAGGCTGATGAAGTGGCCGTGGAAGCGATGCGGAAAACGATGGACGCGGTGCAGATGGACGGGACCATCGTCATTGGTGAAGGGGAGCGCGATGAAGCGCCCATGCTTTACATCGGCGAAAAGGTTGGCCTGGCCACGCACGCGCCCAAAGCGCTGTTTCCTGAGGTGGACATTGCTGTTGATCCGCTGGAGGGCACCAATCTGTGCGCGACGGGAGCTGCGGGCGCCATCGCGGTGCTTGCCGCCAGCGAAAAAGGCGGGCTGCTGCACGCACCCGACCTGTACATGGAAAAAATTGTTGTTGGTCCTTCCTGCAAGGGCGCGGTCGATCTGGAGGCCCCCGTCGCAGACAATCTCAAATCGATTGCCAAGCGGCTCGATCGCGACGTCGAAGACCTGGTCATTATCGTTCTCGACCGCCCGCGCCATGAAAAACTAATTGCGGACATTCGCAAGGCGGGAGCGCGCATCCGTCTTATCGGGGACGGTGATTTGTCCGCCGGCATCAGCGCGGCTGTCGTCGGCACCAGCATCCATGCCGTGATGGGTACCGGAGGCGCGCCGGAGGGCGTGCTCACTGCCGCTGCGCTGCGTTGTCTGAACGGGCAAATCCTTGCTCGTCTGGTCGTCGCGAAGCCGCAGGATGCGGAGCGCCTGGCCAAAATGGGCGTGAAAGATCTCAAACGCATTTACGACACGGAAGACCTGGCGCCCGGCAAGAAGATGATTTTCGCGTGCTGCGGCGTGACCGACGGAAATTTGCTGAAGGGCGTGCGGTTCTTTGGCGAGGGCGTGCGCACCACTTCCATGATTCTGACGCTGGACGACCGCCAGGTGCGCTTTATCGATTCCGTGCATCTGGAGAAGCGGCCGGATGTGAAGGTGCGATTCTATTAGTCTTCAGCTCTCAGCTTTCAGCCGTCAGCATTCAATCTTCGGCATTTTGGAACTGAAGGCTGAAAACTGACGGCTGACGGCTCCGAAGAGCGCTTGGAGCCGCGCTGGAGAGCTATTGCTTGCCGGTTACGGCAAGGAAAACGCGATCGTCCACGGCAACGGAGCGACTCAACATCGTGGCGCTGGCCGCATCGGGAATCGCCACGTTCGTGCCGCTGCCGCTTAGCGCAGGGCCCGCGGGCTTCGCTCCAGTCACTGTGGTATCACCGGGCTGAAGGGAAATGCGAGTCGTGCTGGGGGTGCAGTTGCTGGTCGCCAGGCAAGTGTCGCGCACAAAAACCTGGCGTAAGCCGCTGTTGGTGGTGGCGGTGGCAGAGTTCGGTGCCGAAGTGGCTGATGTGCTGCTTGCTTGACTCGGCGTCACCGCGACAAAGGCCACGAACCTTCCCGATGCGCTGACCGAAGGCAAAATCGCCTCAGTGCCGACAAGCGCGCCCTGCGGGTCGGTCGAGACAAGCTGCGTTGAAGGCGCGCACGAGGCGTCGGCGCCCAAACAAGTGTCGCGCAAGTAGACCTGGCGCCCCGATGGCGCAGTAGCGAGGAGATTCGTAGCCGCGGAACTGAACGCGATGTAGCGTCCGCCGGAGCTCATCGAAGGCGACCCACTGTCCTCGTTGCCCGCAGTACCGTCGCTTGCAGCGGAAACCAGCAGCGTTCGCGTCTGGCACGCCGTGGTGACGCCCTGGCATGTGTCTCGGACAAAAACCTGCGCGTGCATGTCCTGCGTAGCAGTGTAGGCGACGTAGCGTCCTTCCGTGCTCACGGCCGGAGTCTCTGCCGCCGCAGTTTGCATCGCCGCTGCAGTACGCGCGGCGGTCGCGGGGCACGCAGTGGCCGCAATATTGAAAGTCACGGGAGGGGGCGGGCTGGTGCCGCCTCCTCCGCTCCCGCTTCCTGATGCTGGTGGGTTGAAAACGCTTATGCTTGCGGTGCCCGAGGCTGAAATGAGATTACTGGGTACCGTGGCTTGCATCTGGGTTGCGCTAGTAACGACGGTCGCCAGCGTCGTCTGCGTTCCGGCCGTGCCCGCGGCCCACAGGACCTGCGAGGTTGTCGAAGGAGTCGATCCCGAAACAAAATTGCTGCCGGTGACCGTCATGGTGAACGCGGCGCTGCCTGCGACAGCGCAAGCCGGCGAGGTCGAAGAGATCGTCGGCACCGGGTTGCCTGCCGGGCTGATGATGAACGACAGGGTATTGGAAAGCCCATTGGTGCCCGCACCGGAGTGTGGACTGAGCGTATTGACAGTCGCGGTTCCCGTCTTGGCCACCAGCGTAGCGGGCACGGTAGCGGTTATGCCTGTGACATTGCCGCTGCTGTCGGTCTGCACTTGCGTGGTAATGGTCGTCCCATTCCACTGCACGACGGTCTGGGCAACGAATCCGCCGCCAATCAAAGTTAGGGTGAACTGAGGGCTGCCCGCCGGAATGTTGCTTGGCGAAAGCGCAGTTATGGTCGCGCCGGTGGGGTTTTGGAACGTGTTCCCATAATCATTGCAACCGATGGCGGCGAAAATCGCCGCCAGTGCGACAGCCAATGCTGTCCAGGACCGCTTCATGAAAACTCCTTCGTCATCATGCCCCAAACCCAAAGCCCTAGCATTCCGCGGAGAGCCCGCGTTCACCACAGTGCTGTCGAAATGTGATGCGGAATTCGCGCCGCGCGTTGACCCGGCCTGCCTAGGAAGCCCGGAATTTCACGGTGGCGCACTGCGGCGGGCAAAAAGAGGCCCCGCGCAACCTTACATGCTTATCATTGCAGGCGGACAAGGCCGTTCTTAATCAAGGCCGTCCTAATCAGGGCCTAGCGCCGCCAGCGAGGCTTGCACCAGTTCCTGAACATGCCGGCGACACTCCGCATCGCTGATTGCGGCGACGCTGGCCGCGCGGTAGCAGTCACGAGCCTGTTCTTTACGGCCAAGCTTGGCGAAAAGATCGCCCCGCGCCAGCTGAAACAGCGGGTTCGACGGATATCTCTCCACCAGGGGGCTGATTACTTCCAGCGCTCGCGTGTACTGCTGATCGTAATTGTGAAGATTGATGGCCAGATAAAAGCGCGCCTCCGGGGACACGAGGACTCCATCTTCAATGGCGTGTTGCAACTGGCGGATCCCCTCTTTCTTGGTTCCCCCGGGAATACCCATGAAGAATCGCAAAACGCGCGCCGCGGCCGACAGGGTATCGATGTAGTAGTTGTAGAGGCCTAGACCGAGGTCCGCGTCGGCTAGGTCCGCGTTCATCGCGACCGCGCGCAGCAGATGTTCACGCGCGCGCACGCCGGCGCGCGCCGTGTTGCGCCCTTCGCCGCGCAACCCGTAGAGCCGCGAGGCGAGCGCGTCGCTCATGCCCGCGTAAAATTGCATCTCTGCCGAATCATGCTGCGCAATCTGTTCTTCTGCGAGCGAGTACGCTTTCGCGGCCAATTCCAGATAGTGCCGGTCGGCGGCCAGTTTCGCGCGGCGTCGCGGATAGGTCATCCCGTACTTGAATTCCGCGGACGCGCACCAGATTTTCCACCAAATTGCTTCTGCTTCCAGCAGGTAGCCGATGGGATGCTCGGGTTGTTCTTGCTGGAGTCGCAACGCCGCCTGGCGGCCGGCTTCGAGATCGCCGGAAAAAATCTGGTCGGCGGCGACCGATATTTCGGGAGTGATACGCAGTTTGTCCGCTTTAGCGGGCGGGCAAAAAAATGCCGCGCCGCAAAGGAAAATAGCCCAGGCGTAGGGAATGATGCGAACTCGCTGCACAACGCTCCATCCGGCCGTTACTTTTTTAAGCTTTGCGCCGAACGAGTTTAAGCTGTTCCAGCAGCGTTGCAAAACGAAATGGCTTCTGCAAAAACGTCGAGTTCTCCGGAAGTTGTGCTTCCGGAAGTCCTTCCGCATATCCTGACATGTAGACGATCTGCACTTCCGGATGAGCTCTGGCTACGCGACGGGCCAATTCCGGCCCGCGCAGTCCCGGCATGACAATGTCCGTCAGTAAGATGTCGAGCTGACCCTGGTGCTGCCGCGCCATCTCCAGCGCTTCGGTCGAGGTTTCCGCTTCCAGCACTTTGTAACCGTTGCTGCGCAAAACCTCCACTAGCGCCTGCCGCAGCGCCGATTCGTCATCGGCAATCAAAATCGTCGCGTCGATTCCTGCTTCGGTCACGCTTGCCACCGGTGAATCACTTGTTTTCGCTGCCGCCCGCGCCTCCGTCACTGGAAAATAAATCTCGAATCGCGTTCCTTTTCCCGGCGTGGATTCCACGTGAATATGCCCGCCGATCTGATTCACAATTCCATACACCGTAGCCAGCCCTAATCCGGTTCCTTTGCCGTCGGGTTTCGTCGTGAAGAAGGGCTCGAAAATTCGCGCGCGAGTCTGTTCGTCCATTCCCGTTCCCGTATCGTCGACCTCCAATACCACCCAGGCCTGACTTTCCGCGCTGTCAGCGGCCTCCGGCAGATGTTGGGCATTGCGTGTGGAGACCATCAGGCGTCCGCCCTCCGGCATGGCGTCCCGCGAATTCACCGCCAGGTTCATGATCACCTGCTCGATTTGCGCCGGGTCCGAGAGGATCCACGAATTCGACGCTTCGTGCCGGAAAGTCAGCTCTATATCGCTGCCGAGCAAGCGCGGCAGCATAAACTCCGACGCGGTCAGCGCCGCGTGCAAGTCCATCGCTCGAATCTCCAGCACCTGCTTGCGGCTGAACGCCAACAGCTGCCGGGTGATTGCGGCCGCCTTCTCTGTCGTGCGCTGAATCTGGTCCAGGTACACGCGCGCGGCAGAGTCTTTGGGAAGGAGGCGCTCCAGCAACTCCGAGGATCCTCCCATCACCATCAGCAAATTGTTGAAGTCATGCGCCACTCCGCCAGCCAGGCGGCCGAGCACTTCCATCTTTTGCGCCTGGCGCACCTGTGATTCCAGTTTCACCTGCTGCGCTTCCAGCGCGGCATGCTTCAAGCTCTGCCGGTAATTGTCGTAAAGCACTCCCGTCGCTTGCGACATCGTTTCCAGGTAGCGCAGTTCCTGTCCGGTGTAACCGCCGGGCCGATTTGCCACACCAATCAGACCCACGGCTTGTTGCCCTTTAAAAATGGGTACACCCAGAAACGCTTGAATCGCCGGATGTCCCGCGGGCAGCCCTCCGGAACGCGGATCGCTCGCCGGTAACCACCTGTTGCCGCATCTTTTCTTCGTACAGGGCGCGGTTCAGTTTCAAGTCCCAGGTCACTCCGTCGTGCGCAAGAACGCGGAGCACCGGCCCTTCCAGAATGACGCCTAAAAATCCATACTGGCTTTGCGTTTGCTGGATGGCAAATGTCAGCAGGTGCTGGCTGGCGGCGCTCCAATTGCCGGAATCCAGAAAATCGGTGAGCGCTTGCGTCACTGCCGTCAGCACCGCGCTTTTTTCATATAGCTCCAGCTCCGTTTTCTTTCGCTCACTGATGTCTTCGATCACGCGCACCATGCCGCTGATGGTGCCGTCCTCATTGAATACTGGAGCCGACGAGACGCTTGCCGGAAAACGTAATCCTTGGCGGTTTACCCGTATGGTCTCAAGGCCCAGCGTCACTTCGCCTGAGACTGACTTCTGGCTAAGGTCGGCGATTTCGTGGGCTTTATCCTGCGGAACAATCTCCGCCGGTTTCCCCAGAACTTCCTCGGCGCGCCAGCCAAATACACGCTCCGCCGCCGGGTTCCAGGCCGTCACATTGCCCTCTAGATCCGAGCTGATCACCGGCATCGGTGTCGCTTGAATCAGCGCGCGGAAACGCTCGCTGCCGCGCCGCGAAGCTGCCTCTCGCGCCGTGCGCACAAAATCGACAATGTCGTCGGCAGCGACGATCAGGACAATGGCCGTGCCCACCGACGCCGCGGCGGTGATCACCTTTGCAGCCGCGGAAAGCCAGTACACCGGTTTCCACACTGTCAGGATCTCGAAGAAATGCGTCACGCCGCAGCTCACGATGAACAGACCGAATGCCCAGAAGAAACCGGAGTAAGGCAGTTCTCGACCCGCACGGCGAACCAGCCAGGCCAGCGTCGTTGAGATTGCCACGTAGGACAATCCGATTAGCAGATCCGCGATTACTGTGGTCCAGAGCAGTCGCGTATTGCCCACGAAGCAATACCAGTGCGGCAAAAAGTTTGTGGAGAGCAGAGCTCGCGAGCTCAACCAGACCGCGGCAGTGGCGCACGTCAGCGTGAGCAATGCCAGCCTTACGGTGCGAGGCGTGAAGCCCACATCCGATTTTGTATCGAGCGAAGCGCTGGCGGACATGCGTAGCGCAGCCTTTCCATCGTCGCACCCGGCAAGCACACTCAACGCGCAACGATCTTCAATTGTTCTTGGAAAGGGAGGAGTTGCAGCCCGTGCAAAATCGGAATGCACCGCCGGGCTCGTTGCCAGGCACGCGATTGAGAGGAGAAGCGTCACGCGCCAGCCGACGCTCCTAGTGTAATCCACTTTGTGCGCCTGTGTGCCAGCTGTGCCGCAACGAGCACCGAACAGTGGCAGTTGTTCGGAGCACACTTCGCTGCTCAGAGGAAGCGCGCGGATACACATGGGGTTGCGGGGAGAAGGAGGGGTGTCCCTGCGATGCCAGGCGCCCAACCAGGCGGCTCTCCTTGTATCGCGCCGCAAATTCGCTCCTCCGCTCCGCATTTGTTATTCTCGGCGCGCAATGAACCCTGCCGAAAACGCTACTCCACGAGCACCGCACGGAAGCGAGCGTGGCGACCTCGATCGCGCGCTCGGTCTCAAAGAAGCCGTCGCTCTAAACATGATCGAGATCGTCGGCATTGGCCCCTTTGTGGTCAGTTCGCTGGTGATCAAGGCGATGGGAGGCCCGCAAGCTCTACTCGCTTGGGTTGGCGGCGCGATTCTAGCCGTACTCGACGGCTTTGTGTGGTCTGAACTAGGCGCGGCGATGCCCCGTGCCGGCGGCACCTACGTTTTTTTGCGTGAGGCCTACGGGCCAAGTCGCTGGGGACGCCTAATGTCGTTTCTGTTCGTGTGGCAGATCTTTCTAGCAGCACCATTATCGGTGGCGTCCGCATCGATCGGATTCGCGAACTATGCGCGCTATCTGCACCCACTCACAAAATTCCAGGGGAAGGCGCTTTCCGGCGGGTTGGTGGCCTTGCTCGTGATTTTGCTCTATCGACGAATCAGGACCATCGGAAAAATCTCCGTGCTGTTGTGGGTGGGTGTCGTCGCAACTCTGCTATGGCTGATTTGGGGCGGGTTGAGCCACTTCAACGCGAAGATGGCATTTGATTTTCCGCCAGGCGCGTTCCATCTCTCCTGGATTTGGTTCGCCGCATTAGGCTCGGCGATGGTAAAAACCGTGTACACCTACTGGGGTTATTACAACATCTGCAATCTGGGCGGAGAGATTCGCGAACCAGAGCGAAACATCCCGCGCGGAATCTTCCTTTCCATCTTAGGAATAACCGCGCTCTACCTTGCATTGCAGACCAGCATCCTGGGAGTCGTGCCCTGGCGTGAGGCGCAAAACTCTTCGTCGCTTGCCAGCCTCGCGATCGAGCGCCTCTATGGACATACGGCTGCGCAAGTGATGACCGTCATGGTGCTGTGGATTGCGTTAGCCTCCGTGTTTTCGGTGCTGCTCGGATATTCACGCGTGCCCTATGCGGCGGCGCTGGATGGAAATTTCTTTCGTTTCTTTGCGCGTTTGCATCCTACGAAGCGCTTTCCACATGTTTCGCTGCTGGTCCTGGGGGGGCTCGCGTTCCTGCTCAGCATTTCTTTGGATCTCGAGACGACGATCACAGGAATCCTGGCGTTGCGGCTCCTCGTGCAGTTTGTTGGGCAGGGAGTTGGAGTGATGCTGCTGCGCAGGCGCTGGCGAGCAGAACAGTTGCCATTCAAAATGTGGCTCTATCCGCTTCCTGCGGTGTTGACCATCGTGGGCTGGGGATGGTTGTTTTGGCAAACGGGAGCGGCGCGCAAGTGGGGACTGCTGGAAATTGGGCTGGGAGTGCTGGCGTTTCTGATTCGCGCGCGGATGATGAGACAATGGCCATTTGAAGAACTAAGTACCCAGCCATCGGTGGTCGCGGGTTAGTTTCGGTGCGATTGTTCATGTGAGGAGGATTTGGTGAAGGGCCTAGTCGTTATGGTTGGACTTGTAGTTCTAATTGCTTCAGCTGCACCGCGCGCCTTGGCGCAATTTCCTCCGGCCCCAGGTACCGGCCCCGGTCTGCCCGAAACCGTCGAAGCCATCGAAAATGCGCGAGTCACTACGCGCATCCTCTACATTACCGCGCACCCCGATGACGAGTCCGCAGCCGTCCTCGCCTATCTCGCGCGCGGACTCCATGCCGAAGTTGCGCTCCTCTCACTTACTCGCGGCGAAGGCGGGCAGAACGACCTCGGCCCGGAGCAGGCTCCACAGCTCGGTCTCATCCGCTCGCAAGAGTTGCTTGCGGCCACGCGCGCTTACGGCGTCAAACTCTTTTTCACGCGCGCAAAGGATTTCGGCTATTCCAAAACTCCCGAGGAAACGGAAAGAGTCTGGGGCAACGAAGTTCTGCAGGACATGGTTGAGGTCATACGCACATTCCGGCCAACCGTGGTCATCAACGGCTGGGGCGGCGTGCACACCGGTCACGGCCACCATCAGGCCGCCGGGCTTCTCACTCCCAAAGCTGTCCAACTCGCTGCGGATCCCAACTTCAAAGTGCACGGCGCTTCATCGGCGCAGGAAGATGTCTCGCCCTGGGGCGACCGTCGCCCGATTTTGCTGCTCGATATAGATCGGGGTGACAAGCCGCAAGGCTACCCGCTGCCTCTGGATGACGTCTCTTCGCTGTACGGAAAATCCTGGCGCGAGATCGGTCTCGACGCTTTCGCTAACCATCACACGCAGGGCATCACTGGATTCCTGAACTCGCCGTTTCTGCGTCGCCCCATCACGCTCAAACGCGAGGATGGCGGTGAGTTCGATCCTGCCTCTCTCAACGAACCCCTGGGCCCGCTTGACGAAGACTTTGAAGTCGGCAATAAAGGCGTCGACCCGCTCATGCGCGCCGTGGATGCTTCTCTTGTCTCCGCGCGCGATGCCGCCCTCCGCCTCGATTGGAAGTCTTCCGCCGATTTCCTGATCGCCGCAGGCAAGAAGCTGGATGAAGTTCCGCTGCCTGCGCTGTCCAGCCAGACTCCGCCTCCGGTCCAGTCTCTTTTTCTGAGCATTCATCGCAAACGCGAAAAGATCGACGCGGCGCTCGTTCTCGTCGCGGGCGTCCGACTCGATGCGATCGCCGATCGTAGCGAACTCGTTCCCGGCGAAACCTTCGCCATCCGTGTCGACGCACACCATCGCAATGGCCTCGCCGGCAATTTCCAGAAAATCAGCCTGACTCTTCCTCAGGGCTGGAACATCGTCAAAGAAGAGCCCGACACGGCCGGTGCGATTCGCTTTACCGTTTCCATCCCACAGGCTTTGCGATATCCCGAGAACGCTTCCGAGTGGCTACTTTGGACTTTGCGGATCCCGGCTAACGCGCCAGGTCTTCCGCCTCCCGCTTTGCTTCCAGAGCCGCCGCCGCTGGTCATTGCGACGCAAGACGTCGAGCTGAATGGCTACTCCTTTACGGCCGCTTCTCCAGTTACCAGTATTCGCGCCACGTCTACGCGCGCGGATCGCATAGCTCCTCGCGTAGTGCCGGCATATACGCTGGCTGTCGAACCGAAGCAAGTCATCAACGTCCTGGCCAAGCCCGCGCCTCGCAAACCGTTTGAAGTCCTGCTTCGCGTCCACTCCTACGCCACGCAACCCGGCAAGGTGACCGTGGGCCTCGACGCGCCGCGTCGGTGGAACGTGAGCGCTCCCGTGACGCTCAGCTTCAATGGGCTCGGCGACCAATTCGCGCGCTTCACGGTAACACCGCCCGTCGCGCTGGCCGCCGGCAACTATAAGATTTCCGCGCACGCCAACAGCATCGCCGACAACTCACCCAACGCCAAAGATCCGAGATTCATGCTGTCCCTGGAACCTCTACCGACCATGCCGACTCTGCTCTGGGGCGAGCCTGCGCAATGCCTGGTTCATGCCTTCGCCATCAACGTGCCGCCCAATCTGCGCGTTGGCTACATCACCGCGGAAAGCGAGCCCGTCCCGGATGCGCTGCGCATGCTTGGCATTCAGGTCGACCTGCTCGACGCCGAAGCCCTTGCGTTCCGTGACCTATCCAAGTTTGACGCCATCGTTGTCGGCGTGCGCGCTTACGAGTTGCGACCGGATCTGCCGGCCGCGAACCAACGCCTGCTCGATTACGCGTCGAAGGGCGGCACACTGCTTGTGCAATACCAGCGCGACTTCACTTGGGACAAATCCTCCTTCGCGCCCTATCCCGCGCTGATTTTTCCGCCTGTCCCGCCCGCGAAGGAAGGAGCAACCGCGGCGCCGCGTCCTCTGCCTCGCATTACCGACGAAAATTCTCCGGTGAAATTTCTCAAGCCCGCGGATCCGCTTCTCAATCGGCCCAACAAAATCACGCAAAGCGATTTCAAAGGCTGGGTTCAGGAGCGCGGCCTGTATTTCTGGACGCAATTCGATGCGAAGTACACGCCTCTGCTGGCCATGAAGGATCCCGGCGAGCCCGAGCAAAACGGCGCAATCGTGTACACGCGTTACGGCAAAGGCGTCTACATTTACACCGGCATCGCCTTCTTCCGCCAGCTTCCCGAAGGCGTCCCGGGCGCCTACCGTCTCTTCGTCAATCTGCTGGGCGCTTCGCGTCCGCAACATTGACGCACCGCCCTGCGCCGCGCTGAGTAACTAACGCGCACGTCCGAAACTCGCCGCTTCGCGCGCATGCTATTCTTCCGGTGCACCTTCACTTTAGGGAGAGCACCACATGGCTGAAAGGCCTGCCGTCGCGGCTGCGCGCAGCTTGCGCGCGTTTTTCACAGTTACTATCAGTGTCGTAATTTTCTTCTCGATGGTGTCTCCAGCGGCCGCCCAGAAAGACAAAAAGAAGAAAAAAGATTCCACACCCGCCGATACGCACACCACCATTCCCATGTCCGACGAGCAGCAGATTGATTACAACATTTCTGGAATGCTTGGCGCATGGCAGGTGGGGGACACGGACCGCCTGCACCGGGCTTATGCCGATGATGCCGTCTTTGTCAGCGGCGTCTGGGCGCCCCCCGTATTCGGCTGGTCCAACTATCTACCCCTGTACCAGCAGCAGCGCGCACGCACGCAGCAGGTGCGGCTCGATCGCGTGAACACCTTCATCAAAGTGAGTGGGGCAGTAGGATGGGCGTGCTACCAGTGGGATTTCAGCGGTGTCGTGGATGGTCAGCCTATGACTTCTCGCGGGCAAACGACGCTTGTGTTTGAGAAGCGCAACGACCGCTGGTTAATCGTGCACAATCACACATCCGTGGCGCAGGGCGAGCCAACCAGCACGCCTCAGCCCCAGCAGCCGACTCCTCCGGCGAGCACACAACCTCACTAGCCGGGCAAGCCCGCAACGTCATAATGCTTGGCGCGCTCGCCGGCGGCGGTCGCTAGAAGCTCTTCAGTCCTTCCCACAACCACATGCCGGCGATCAATAGCAGGAGCGCTCCCGCCGCAATGCCGCTGGTTGCGATCGGCTTTGAGAGCCTGGTGATCTTCGCTATCAACTCGCGCTGTTCTTGAGCAATGTGCTCTCCCGCCGCATCGATGCACAACTGATCATCCTCATGCGTGGTGAGAATGCTCCGCCACAGCAGCAAGGCCAGAAATGTGGCGGTGACGATTCCCCAGACGATCAGAAGGTACATAATGGGCCCCGTAAGCGTCGCTTCCATCGTAACCTCCGTGGAACCGTGCCGCGGTGCCTGCCGAGGACAAGGCAGTGGGGCAGGCAAGGGGTAAACCGGTATTCAAGCGGAGTATAGCACTCTGGATTTGAATTTCCACTACTCGCCATCTAACAAACAGATAGATGCCCGGGCCAGGGGCTGTGAGCCGATGAAGGACGACCCGAGTGGCTAGAGCGCAGAGACCATGTGTGCGATTGCGTCGTCGAACGTGACCCGGCTTTCCAGGTAGGGTTGCCAGTAGCGGCTTAATATTCGAAGGTAATTTTCCCATCCGCGCTGATACAGGCCGTCGCGTATCGCGTGGGGAGTAAAATCGGCGTCCTGTGATTTATCGCTGTTTGCGTCGGGAGTGGTATTGCTGCTCGACCCGCCCGGCTTCGTGCCATTCGGCGCTGTGAAGTCTTCGGTTGCATCGCCTTGCGTGTCCATGAGCGGCTTGATTACTTCACCCGTAGTGTAAAAAATCAACGCGTGCCATAGATCGCGCGGAATCGGTTTGTCGCGTTGCCGGCACTCGCGCACGATAGCCTGTTCTACAGGCGTGGCAATTCCGTGCGACGCTTCATGGAAGAGCACCTCTAACGCCGCTGCGTCCTGGTTGCGCGGGTCCGTGCTGGCGATAGTGACGCGCAGCGGGTCAAGCGTGGTGTATGCCCCGGCGGCGTTGGCGACGGCGCTCACATCCACGCGAATGCGCTCCGTCGGCCAGCGGGTCTGGTAAATGTCCGCCAACCGGTGGGACAGACCGACGCCCTGCTCGCGCACCAGCGGAGCCACGCGCTTGATCCATGCGCGATTAACCCGGTCATCGTTGGGCCAGCCGTGCGCGCGGTAGACAGGCGCGGCAGTTTCCAGAATTTGCGTCAACTTTCCCGGCAGCCCTGCGTCGCAGGACTTTGTCTTCCTGCCGGAAAGCTCGTTGCACGTCTCAAAATCGCCGAGCTGATTCTTCAGCAGCACGAGCTCGGTGCTGAAGAGCAAATCCTTATCCGCATAATTAGCGGCGTAATATGCCACCGCCTCGTCCCAGGCCCGCTGTTCCGCCGTATTGAAAGCGACTTTTGCGCCCGGCGCGATTTGCAAAACAGGTTTGGCGGATTTCCCGGGCTTGGTGTTGGCTGCGGGGACCGCGCTGTGCTGCTGGCGCGCTTCTTCGTACAGCCGGTGATGCAGATTGATCCAGAATCCGCTGTGCAGCTCGAACACCGGAAGCGGTCCGTATACCGATTCAATCTGCGGACGGGCCGCCGGCGTCAACGGCTGCAGCAACGCAGCTGCGACCGCGAAGAGACACAGGCATCGAGTGAATCGTGTCATGGTGAAGTGCCCGATGGTATCGCCAAGTGAGCCGCGGCACAAATGAGCAATGACGACCTCGCGCGAGATCGTTACTCAAGGCGCGGGTCGAGCGCTCATTTCCCCCGGAGATGACGTAGCGGAATTTGTAGCCGGATCTTGCACCCGAGGCCAGATCGGCCTCCAAAAGACCGGCGGCATCCGCGCCGGCCGCTGAACCGCGCGGCGGGCCGAGCTTCGCGAGCGATTCCGGCAAACGCGAGTAGGTACGGCGATAGGTTTCGATGGCTTCGGCGATTTTTTTCAGTCCATCGATGGCCGCTCGCTCTGTGGACTCCATCTCCGCCGCGTCCCATTCAAAGGCGAGCGCCGGCAAATCCAGCAATACCAGGCCCACGGAGAGCAGCTTCCAATCGTTTCTTTCTCGCACCAGCCCCATCTGTACGCGGATTACGCTCGCGCCGGCGGTATCCGTGGCGTCGCGCACTTCCACCGGAAGGAACGCGAGATTATCCGAAATTTCCGCGCCTCCGATTTGCAGCTCCGCGGCTCCTGCGGGTGTCTCACAATGCACAGTCGGGCGCCCGGAAGCCGTGGGGAGCAGGGAAGGCTTGCCCGGCTCATTGAGGAGCACGAAGCGCTTCATCAGCGCCACGCGGGCAGCGGGCGTGAGGTGGGCAAAGGTATCCGCGTTTCGAGCCGTGAGGAATTTAGAGAAGGCTTGCTCGCTTTGCGAACAAGCCGCGAACAAAGCGTCGCGCAATGCCGCCGTTGGCGCATCGGGAGCCTTCGCGACGGAAGTTGCGGCGTTGTTGTGCGCTGCGGAACTGCTTTCCTGCGCGACTGCCATCGAGGCCAAGAGCAGCAGCGCCGGCGCAAGGGCAATTTTGAGCAAGAGGGCGCGTCGAACCACGTCAGTCCTTTGCCGCCGCAAGAATGGTCGCCAGATTCTGCGTAAAGGCGGAGCGCGGCAGCACTTCATCGCAACCCGCTGCCCGAGCCTGCGCGGCTAGTTCCGTCTGCACGTGTGAGAGGAAACCGATCACCCGCACGCCGTTTTTGTCGGCGCGCAGGCGCTGGATCGCGGCGATCGGCTGGCTCCGCGAGTTCAGGTCAACGATCAGCAGCTTGGGCGCCGGATCAAGCAACGACAGCAGTGCATCGGGAGTCGTGGCCACTTTCACTTCCACGCCGAGATGCTTCGCGGTTTCCGCCAGCTTCATCTGAAAGAACAGGTCGTCCATCAGCGCTACAACTCTACCCATTGATTTGCGTCTCCTGAGTCACTTTCCATTATGCTCCGGTTCCGCTTTCGTTGCTCCGCCGTGGCGTCCCTTTCCGGTACTACGTTGCGGTGCCCCCTTCTTGTTGTGTGGGGCGCTACAATAGTGGGGCCATGCCCCGGTTATCTGCGCTCAAGGACGCGGTATCGCGCTATTCAAAAGACGCCGGTTCTGCTCGAAACGCTGCTTGGCGGCGTCCTGAAGGATCGAAAATCGTGCACGACAGCCCTGAAGACGCGCGACTCGCTGGATGTGGCCCTCGGGAGATTACGTTGTACACCCGGCCGGGCTGCCATCTTTGCGAAGAAGCCAAGGCGTTGATCGAGCCGCTGCTCGGCGAATTCCGCGCAACGCTCCGCGAGGTCAACATCGATGACGACGCAGAGTTGACGCGCAGGTATGGCACGGACATCCCGGTAGTCTTTATTGGCGCGCGCAAAGCCGCGAAGCATCGCGTCGATCCGAGTAAGTTCCGTCGGCAGCTGAGCGACGCTGTCTAAACCCGAAATCGCGGTATGAACGCTAAATCAAGGATGTTTGTGAGGAAAGCCGATTGCAGCGCGGATTTTTAATGTTCGCCGGCGCCGCTGTGCGCCCCGACGGTTTTATCCGGGACATCACCTGGGCGGCCCTTGACGCGGTCGTAGACGCTGATTTGGCTGACCGAGCCGAGCGCTTCATTGTAAAACGTGGGCACTCCCAGGGCTGTGCGCAGCTCTTCGTTGAACTTACGCAGGTTCGCCAGGTGCGAAGCCAGCGCCGGCACCTTATGGCCGTCGTCGGTCAGCAGAAATTTCTGGTAGCCCGCGTCCCACAACCGAGTGAATTTCCCATGCAGCATGATGGTCGGCTGCACCGTCATCTGGTATAGCCCGTCGGCATCCTTGCGAAATTCCGCGCCAGACCCGTATTTTTCCACGCGCACCACGCCGCGTGTGCTGCCGACGCCAAAGCCCAGCGCGGCCAGGCTCTCAATCGCTTTTTGCGAAAACCGCTCGTTGACGTTCCACATGGGCATTCAGAGTAAAGGAAAGGGCGCGCATCTGTAAAGCGACGCAAAATACCGCCTTGTTTGGCGGCCGCATCTAATCCGGAGTAAAATGGTCGCCTTTCTCTGCCGCGATTTTTAGCTTGAGAGGGCGTCTAAGTTTGGGAAGAAACGTGCGAGCTGCAATGGCCACAACACAGCCCAGCGCCACTCCGCTCGGCAAGATATCCGCTGGTCAATCCGTGCTGGAGCGCATTGGAAACACGCCCCTGCTGCGGTTAGAGCGCATCGCGCGTGAGTTTCCGAACATTGAGTTTTGCGCCAAGGCGGAGTGGTTCAATCCCGGCGGCTCAGTGAAGGATCGCCCCGCGCTGAGCATGATTCAGGCGGGCTTGGCCACCGGGACGTTGCGGCCCGGCAAAACCATCATCGACGCGACCAGCGGCAACACCGGCATCGCCTACGCGATGGTTGGCGCGGCGATGGGATATCCGGTCGCGCTGTGTTTGCCGGACAGCGCTTCGCACGAGCGCAAGCGGATTTTGGCGGCTTTCGGCGCGGAAATGATCATCACGCCGGGCGATGAGGGCACCGACGGCGCGATTCGCCGCGTGCAAAAAATAGTCGCTGCTGACCGGGAGAAATACTTTTATCCCGATCAATACAGCAATCCCGCGAACTGGCAGGCCCATTATCGCGGCACCGCGAACGAAATTTGGGAACAGACCGGGGGACGCATCACGCATTTTGTCGCCGGGCTCGGCACCAGCGGCACGTTTGTGGGCGCCACCCGCCGTTTGAGGGAGTTGAATCCGGCAATCCGTTGCATCAGTTTGCAGCCGGACGCGGCGTTTCACGGTCTTGAAGGCTGGAAGCACATGGAAACCGCGATTCGCCCCGCAATTTATGATGACACGCTGGCCGACGAGAATTTAGAGGTCAGCACCGAAGATGCATATAGCCTGGTGAAGCGCATCGCCCGCGAGGAAGGTTTGCTGGTGAGTCCGAGCGCCGCGGCAGCGCTGAACGGCTGCTTTGCGGTGGCGAAAAAGCTTCCGCGCGAGCAGCACGCAGTAATAGTTACGGTATTCGCCGATTCCGGCGCAAAATATTTGAGCGAACGTTTTTGGGACGAGCACTGACCATGGCAACCGCTCCAACATTGAAGATGAGCACGGAAATCGCGGAGAAAATTCGCCAGCACGGCGCGCAGACCTATCCGCACGAATGCTGCGGGGCTCTCCTGGGTCTCGACGGCACCGTTGGCGACGGGACTGCGACACCGGGCGGTGTGCAACCACCGCTCCGCGAGATCCTGGCGCTGTTCCCTTTGGTGAACCGCCGCGAGGATTCCCCGCACAATCGCTTTTCTGTCAGCGCCGAAGATGTGCGCGATGCGGAGAAGGCCGCCCGGGAAAAGAAACTGGACGTCGTAGGCTGGTATCATTCACATCCTGATCATCCAGCGCGGCCCAGCCAGTATGACCGCGAGCATGCCTGGCCGTGGTATAGCTATGTGATTGTCAGCGTGGCTGACGGCAAGCCGGCGGAGATGACTTCGTGGCGCTTGAGCGACGACCGCTCGGACTATGCTTGCGAGGAAATTGCCATTCGCGATCACGCGGCCAGGTGATAGGTCTGGCGAGGAGAAATGGATATGGGAGTGAAAGTGATTATTCCGACGCCGCTGCGCGTTTATGCCGGCAAGCGCGATTCGACCGAGGTCAAAGCGCAGACCGTCGGCGAAGCGCTGGGCCGGCTGACCACGGAATTCGGCGATCTGCGCAAGCATTTGTTTACCGAGGAAGGGAAGCTGCGCAGCTTCGTGAATGTTTACGTCAATGACGAGGACATTCGCTACCTCGCTAAAGAAAACACGCCGACGAAAGACGGCGATACGATCAGCATCGTTCCCTCCATCGCCGGTGGCTCTTCCCCCGCGCATCGCTGTTGTTGCCGCTCTAACGGGTGTTCTTTTTCATCTGATTTGAACTAGACTGGTAGTTCAGGGGAAATTCTTATGGCAACTAAAGTACAGCCGATGACAGGCGCGCCAGACGCAGCAAAGGCCGCGGCGAGCCTCTCAAACGAAGAAATTCTGCGCTACAGCCGCCACTTGATCATGCCCGAGGTCGGCATGGACGGACAGCTTAAGCTGAAGAACGCCAAGGTACTGCTGATTGGCACAGGTGGCTTGGGCGCGCCGCTTGGCTTGTACCTTGCGGCAGCGGGCGTTGGCCTGCTCGGCCTCGTCGATTTTGACGTTGTCGATGTCACTAATTTGCAGCGCCAGGTGACGTTCGGTTCCAGTGACGTCGGCAAGCCGAAAACGGAAGCGGCGCGGCAGCGCCTGTCCAGCCTCAATCCGGACATTCAGATCGATACATTCGAGACCAAGCTGACCAGCGACAACGCGCTCGAGCTGTTCAAGGATTTCGATATCATCGTAGATGGCACGGATAATTTCCCCACGCGCTATTTGGTGAACGACGCGTGTATTTTGCTGGGCAAGCCTAACGTTTACGGCTCCATTTTTCGCTTTGAGGGGCAAGTGACCGTATTCGGGATGCCCGAAGGCCCGTGCTACCGCTGCTTGTATCCAGAACCGCCTCCGCCGGGGCTGGTGCCATCTTGCGCGGAAGGAGGCGTCTTGGGCGTGCTGCCGGGAATCGTTGGCTCACTTCAGGCTATGGAGACGATCAAGCTGATTCTCGGCCGCGGCGACAGTCTCGCCGGGCGCTTGCTGCTGTTTGATGCTCTGGCGATGAAATTCCGCGAACTGAAGCTGCGCAAGAATCCCAATTGCCCGATGTGCGGAACTCACCGCACTATCAACAAGCTCATCGACTACTACGAATTCTGCGGTGTGCGTGGCGAAGAAGCTCCTGCGCCGGACGTCCAGGTTCCGGAGATCACGCCACGCGAGCTGAAATCCAGGCTGGATCGCGGCGACGATCTCTTCATTGCGAATTGCCGCGCCGCGTGCATGAGCTGGACTCCTCACGCGAAATCGTGGCGCACTGCCGCAGCGGCAAACGCTCCGCAGAGGCCGTGGATTTCCTGCGTAAGGCTGGATTCCGCAAGATTCTGAATCTTAAGGGCGGCATCCTGGCCTGGTCGGACGACGTCGATCCCTCGGTCCCGAAATACTGACCCCGAATAGTGACCCCGAAATACGGGCCATCTGTCACGCAAAATTCAACGGTCCGCCGTGTCTTCGCGCTTTTCGCGAAAATGGATTTGTACCTGCTGCGCGGGTCGCGCGGACATGTGCGCCGGATGCGGTATGATGAGACGAGATTCCCAGGAGAAAAAATGGCGGCAACCAAGATCACCGTGAACCACAATGGTTCGCTCCGCATTGAAGGCGATTTCGAGCTGGTCGATCCCGAAGGACGGCCGTTCGGACTGGCGGGGCGGACGACGCTCGGTCTTTGCCGCTGCGGGCACTCTGCCAATAAGCCATTTTGCGACGGTTCCCACAAGACGTGCGGCTTTGCGGATACCGTGGTCGCGCGCGAGCTGGCTC
>WNFR01002310.1_pt1 | contig 23294 bp, 17 predicted proteins | sample 5400221 | NCBI WGS metagenome assembly WNFR01 (sample SAMN13153357, study PRJNA577476) | soil metagenome | isolation source: 40 cm soil under Madrone tree | place: USA:California | collected 2016-06-14 | reverse complement strand
ACTGGGGAACAGGTCGCCGTGTTCTTAGACTTTTAATACGAACAACAGGAAGAAAACCGCGGATGGCTGGAAGCGCCAAGTGCAAGAACTATGCCGAAAGTGGAACGGTTCTTTTTTTGGAGATAAAATCGGTTTTAAATGGCCTATGCTTAGGAATGTTCCGTTCGGAAAATTGTATATTTATCCGAATAAGTGGAGGGTGTGCGGGCTAAACTACCCTTAATTATGCAACGTTGACAGCAATATTCTCCGTGCAATCCCATAGAACACACGTCTCTAATTGCCGGGAAATTTCGGCTAAATGGAAGATTCTCCCCACCTACCCGCTCAAAACCACATCGAACTCCATGATCGAGAGGCCTGCCGACTTGGTCGTCGAGGGACCAAATAATTCAAAATAATTTAGTCCCTTAACAACAGGTATCTTGCAGCATCGTCCATTCGGTTCCGGTTATTCAGGAATAGGGGTTTCCATTTTTGGCCCTTTACCTTTTTCCCCACTTAGTCAGGGCGACATTCGACTTGTAATATCGCGGAGTGCTTCCATCTGCGGTTCGGTGAGTTTCAACTCCCGCTGGCGCCCAAGAACCAGATATCGCGGAGTGCTTCCATCTGCGGTTCGGTGAGTTTCAACTCCCGCTGGCGCCCAAGAACCAGCTCCATATCCTTTGCGTTCGACATTTTCTGCATAGCGTCGAGTGGAACGCTTAAGCTGAGAATCTCTTCGAACATAAAGGTCTTTGAAATCGACTTGTATTTTGTCGTTCCCAAAGGCAGATAACTTTGAGCATTCAGTACGGCAATCAGATCCTGTGGCTGCCTGTAAACGATATTAGGCGAAATCGAATGCAGGGCTATCGTCGCATCGCCAACGGGCTTAGCTAGAGTCCGTTTATAAAGTTAACTATAAGAAAACACAAGGTGTTAAAATGCGCAAGAAATATCGCGAGCAATAAAAAATGAGTTGTTGGAGTAGGAAAGCACATGAGAATACTTCAGGAATTGCGGTTGCAGTTTGAAAATCGGCAGTGGTGTTTGGATCCGGATTTGGCATTGATCGATACGATACTGGAAAAGCACCTGGAGATATATGAATTGGTAAGAGGAGATCTGGCGGATCTGAATAAGGATAGTGCGATGGGACGCCAGGACAGTCCGAGTGTGGAGCAGATAGTACGAGCGGCGATCTTCAAGGAAATGAAGGGGTTGGATTATCGAGGATTGGAATATGCGCAGGGCGACTCGCGAATATGCGAGATATTCATAAAGTTAGAGCAGAGGCGGCCATTTTCGTTTGAGGTGTTGCATAAGTACATATCAAAGATCAAACCAGAGACGTTAAAGAAAGTGCTGGTGGTGGTAAACAAAGTGGCGTTGGAGGAAGGGATAGAGGATCTGGAAAAGCTGCGAATGGACTCGACAGTGGTGGAAAGCAATATCCACCATCCGACAAATAATTCATTGATCTGGGACTGCATACGAGAGAGCCAGCGACTGTTGGAGAAGCTGAAGGGGATGGAAGAAGGAGAGGGGATTATAGATTATACGAAGCAGGCGAAGAGCAATCACTTTCAGATCAACATGGCGAAAGGGGAGGAGAAAACGCGGGCGTTGTTTGAGAAGCAATTAAGGATACTGAAGCGGAGCATCAGGCAGACAGAAGGGGTGTTTAAGAAGTTGGTGGAGAAGAAGGGGAAGAAAGGGAAAACAAGCGGGAAAATGGCGAAAGTGCGTGAAGAGTTGGGAAAGTTGCTGCCGCTGATGAAGAAGGTCGGGGTTGTTCCAAAGATGTCGGAGAGACGAGAGATAAGGGGGGAGAAGGTTCCGAACGCGGAGAAGGTGTATTCGATCTACGAGGCGCACACAGACATCATAGTAAAGGGAGCGAGAGAAGTTGAGTTTGGACACAAGGTGAATATCAGCGGTGGGCAGAGCAGCCTGGTGTTGTGGTGCGAAGTGGTGGATGGGAATCCGGCGGACACAACGTTGTTCGGAAAGACATTGAAAGACATCAAGGAGCAGTACGCAGTAACGCCGAGGGATATTGTAACAGACGGCGGGTACGCATCGCTGGCGAATCTTAAGACAGCGCAGGACGAAGGGGTCTTGAATGTGGTCTTCAACAAGATCGTGGGATCGTTGAAGAATGTAACAACTAGCCTGAACATGGAGACGCGACTGAAGAAGTGGCGAAGCGGCGTCGAGGCGATGATATCCAACATCAAGAGAGGGTTCGGGATCAGACGATGTATATGGAAAGGAAGAGAGCGCTTCGAAGCGAAGGTGCTTTGGAGCGTGTTGGGATATAACATTCGAGTAATGACCCAACACTTCCTTAGACAGATCGTACTATCGCAAGCGTAGCTTCGGAATCGCGTGATGAGAACCAGAAAATCAAGCATAGAAGGCGGAGCTGTGCTTGAATCGACCCTCTTCTATCTGTCTGATCGAAGGAAAATGCCATCCCCGCCGATGCGATAGAACAAATGCCGGGTCTGAGCTCAAACCTACTCTGTCGATTCCGCCGTCAGACAAAAAAGCGGCACTTTATAAACGGACTCTAGCTATATGATCGCCAGGGTAAGTAAAATAGACTTCAAGATCCATCTGAGGAATCTGTTTGAGATCTGTCACCTCTTTCGCCATCGACGTCGTTATCGGCATCGGCTTCAGCGTTACGATCGTCTGATCTTTTCCTTTATCGTATTTCGATGTGATTTGGAATTTGTGCTTGAACTCTTTTTTTGGCTTTGAACTTAAAGCTTCCTGTGTCGTCCCGAAGGCAGCACAAGTAAGGGCTGCGCAAAGTAAAACGCCGAAAAGCACTTTCATTTGAATCTACCTCCAAAATGTATAATTGAATCCAAAGACTTCAAGTGCAATGCACGGAATTAAGAACAAGAGAAAGCGTGCCCATCTGTTGCCCGTGTAAGGTGCTGTTCCAAAGGGCCAGGAAGTTCAAGACTCCGTTGATCTCGGACAAATCGAACCAGAGTCGGTAAATTGGACCGCCAGATTCAATGTTCGTGTGTATTTGCTCGAACACGCCCCCGAATCCTCAGGATCCGTTGACGCTGAAGATTGAGGTTGACTCTTATGCGGTTTCAAAAGTTCGCTTGAGGCTCAGGAATCCTCAGTCAAGAGTATATTGCGATTCATGGAGGTCGGATTTGCCATGACCTCGCCAGGTTCACTTGAATTACTTCGTCAGCCCAACTTCTCGCCTACAATAACACACGACTAAACCGAGTGCGCAACCCTAATGCCCATGGATTTGTGGCGTACCGTGCGAACCCGTTTGTCAAAGCAGCCTTTCGCCCGCGGCTTGCCGATAAAGCCCGCCTCGCGATTAGACACTCATGCCGTTCCCCTGACGATTCGCCTGTCAGGCTCAAAAAGGACCTTCACCTTTAAGTAAACACGCCTCATCCAAGCCAAAAAAAGGCGGCTTCAATTAAGAAGCCGCCCCAAAATGCCTCGATCCGTTTCTAACTTCCGTTAGAACTGGTACCGAAGCTGAAATTGAATGATTCTGCCGCCAGAGACGTTGCCAGCGGTAATCCCGCCGCCATTAAACGTCGCGTCATTGAACGTTGAGTCCGTGACATCACCCGTTCCAGGCGTAAAGTACGGATGATTAAATGCATTGAACATATCCGCCCGAACGCTGAACTTGTGATTCTCCGGCAGGAAAGGCAAATTGAACGAACGCTGTAGGCTAAGGTCCAGCCGATTCAGACGAGGTCCGCGAAGAATATTCCTTCCCGCAAGATTCGTTCGATCCTCCGTAACCAAATACCGAACGGACGAAGGGTTGATTGGCTTTCCATTTGTATCCACAAAACCGGTTGGAGACGGAACGAAGGTGTCGTCGAAAACGAGGTTCCCCGCGATGAGATTGGAGTACGCAACCGAGTTAGCTGGCGCGTTCGGATTCGAGATTTGCGGGCGATCGTTAAAGAAATTGCCGTCGCCGTTCAAATCAATACCACCGACATAGGGGCTTTGAACTGCGCCTGATTGTATTCGGTAGATACCCCCGAAGGTAAACCCTTCAAATATGTGCTTCGCGAATCCTTCCTTGATCGGACTCTTTAAATCGTAGAGGAAACTGACCGCCAGCACATGCGGCACGTCAAATGTCGCCACGCTCCGATCGGAGCGTTTGTCGAAGGGTTGCGAGCCCACGCTCGTACCACCTGCCGTTGTGAATACCTCGCTGTTAACATCATCAATCGCTTTCGAGTAGGTGTATGCCGCTCGGAATTGAAGGCCATTCTTGAACCCCCGCTCGGCACGCACCTGAAGCGAATTATAGGTCGAGTCTCCGCCATTTGTACGCGACGTGATCGATCCGCGCGTAGGATCTGCGCGAACAAATCCTTGATTCACATCGAAGCCTTTAATGCCGGGATTCAACTGCTCATTGATAAACAGGTGCGTCCCGCGCGAGCCAACGTATGCGACATCTCCGATGATACCGAACGGCAGTTGTCGCTCAACCCCAAAGTTGTAAACGTACGAAACCGGATTGACCAGGTTGGCCGGAATCGTGTTTACCGCCGCCAATGGGTTGGGCGAACCAGTCGACGGAAGCGAGGCGGAGGTGAAATTCGTCTGCCCTCTGCCCTTAGCATTCGTGTTTACGCCAAAAGCGTTGGGCGAAGTCGCAGCTGTGTTGCTCAGGATGTTATTGAAGAAGAAGTCGTAATTCGTGGCGAATCCACCGCGAATCACAGTCTTGTCTTCTCCGGTCAGGCTGTGCAGGAAACCCGATGTAAATCTTGGCGAGTATGCAAAGCTAAAGCGAGGTGCCCAGTTGTTGTTATCGCTCTTCTGCTGTACCTGCGCGAGAAACGGCTGGCCCAGCCCCACAAACGCTGGATACGTCGCGACATTAAACGGTGTGCCATAGTTTTCGTATCGCAGCCCGATATTAACCGTAAGGTTTTCTCTGATACGCCACGAGTCATTGATGAAATAATTTTGATAGAAAGCATTCGGGTAGATTGCCGAACTCCCAAACACCTTTGCCGCTACGCTGCTCCCTCCGCCTGAACGAAGGTCGACGAAATTGCCGAGGGCGTTGAATGTTCCGGTCGCGTCAGTTCCACCAAAAAACGTGATTCCGCCGCGGAGGTTGATCGGAACAAACTGTTTCGATAATTGTTTGTTCAGGTCGAATCCAAAGCGCAAGGTGTGATTTCCCACTGTGTCAGTGATCGTGTCCTGCAATTGGAAGTTGTTGAAGATACGTCCCTGCGGAAAACTCGAGCTGAGCCCTACGCCCGTAATACCTCGGCCAAGACCCCCTCCGGAAAAGGCAATCGTCGGCCCCTGGTCAAAGTTTGAATTGGGGGGAGCAAAAATCACATTGAACCGGCCAAACCCAAACCGGGCTTCGTTTATAATCTTGGGAGAAATGTTCCGCGTGTAGCCCAGATACGTGTTCTGAATAAAGCTCGGTACATCTACCTGATAACCCGCGAAGATTGTTGGAAATTGATTTGCGAAAAGCTGTTTGTCCGCAATGTAACGAACCGAGATGCTGTCTCGGTCAGTCGGTGTCCAATCCACGCGAGTCAGAAATTGATTGTCGGTTACTGGCTGCGACGAGGCCTGGGTTACTGTGCCGAACTCAACCGACGGTCGCCCTCCGCCAAGCGCTACCGAAAATGGGTTAGTCGTCCCGCGCAGATCACCTACGATCGAAAGATAGCGATCGACGTTGGGATTCGTACCCGCTGGGAAAAGTGAGCGCAAGGTTGAAAAGCCCGCCGCGGTCGGCACGTTTCCACTTGCAACCGTGTTGGACCTTGCTCTATCACCCTGATAGGTGCCGAAGAAGAAAAGCTTATTCTTAACAATAGCACCGCCAAACGAAAACCCAAACGTGTTTTCCACATAATGAGGGACAGAGGTCAGCCCATCCCTCTTTTGGCCGGCAGTGAGAGCATTAAACGAGCTGTTGTTCAGAATGTCATATGCCGACCCGTGGAACTGGTTTCCACCGCCTCTCGACACAATGTTTACAACCGCACCGCCGGCGCGCCCAAACTCCGCCGAATAGTCGCTGCTCAGAACAGTTACCTCTTTGTATCCGTCGCGAAGCGAAGGAATGTAGAACTGTCCGGCAATTGAGTTGTCGTTATTATCCAAACCGTCGATTAACTGGTTGTTGGAACGCGCGCGAAGCCCGTTAACGTTAAACTCGCTTCCCTGGACGAAACCGCCCGCGAGGGTCGCGGTTGTATCGGTAACGCCAGGCAGCGTCAGAACGATGCTGGCGGGATTCAAGCCCGACGTCGGGAGGTCGGTTATCTGACGTTGTTCCAGTGTATTGACGCGCGCACCATCGGCCGTCTGCAGCTCAACCGGATTCATATCAGAAGTAACAGTTACAATCTCGCTGGTATTTCCAACCTCAAGTTGAAACGCAACTTCTGTCGTCTGAGATGCCGCTACAGTGACTTGGTTTCGCGTCGATGTTCTAAACCCGCTTGCCGAGACACTTAGATCATAGCTACCGGGATCTATTGCGTCGAACCGATAATCACCACTCGAGCCCACTGGCGTTTCACGCACTACCCCGGTTGTTGTGTTAGTAATTTTAACTGTGGCGCCGGCTATAACGGCCCCATTTGGATCGGTAATAGTTCCAACCAGGAACCCCTTACTCGTCTGTGCAAATGCGATTGCACTTGATAAAAGTAGCGCGGTGGCAAGGGCAACAGTTACCACCATCTGCTTGTAAAACTTGCTCATATTCACTCCTAAAATCATTAGATAGTTAATTTTCTCGAATGCGAGGAATTCAATTCGCCGGATTCTCCTGGGTCTTCGTTTATCCGGTGACCAGAGGTGTGTTTGAAGTTGAATTCATCTAGTCGAAGAGAAGTGCAAATTAGGAGCCAGACTTTTAGTTATGTGAACCAACCGAGAGGCACTGTATTGATTTCTGAGAGTTATTAGCGAGCTTCGGGCTCTTTGATCCCACGATCAAAGACGGAGGTCCTACAGGAATTTGGATGTAAAGATGATTTCGTGGATTTCGGAGCGAGAATAAAGCTTAAACTCACTATTGTAGAAATATGCGGGCAGAAGGATATCGATTCAAAAGTTCGGATAAAGGGACACTAACTAGCGCTGCTTGGTGCAACCGTTCAAGGTTCAGCGCTTCAGTACTTCAAACTCGAAGTGAAGCTCTTTACCACGGAATACAAAGCTTAAATAGTGTTCCCAGAATTTGCGCGTAAATCGCATTGAGGGCCATCGTTGGTCGAGATTTGTCACGAATTCAATCCCAAGCGCACGCCAAAGATTTGCAAGAGACACATATGTTCTGACGGGCTTTAGTTCCACATCCGTGTAGAACGGAAAGTTCCTGCGGTCCAACATAAAACAGTTGAAGGAGTAGCTGTTGAAATGATTTCGGTGGGTCAGGTCATTTGCCCAATCCGGGTTGGTATAGTGCGGCGTCACCAGCTTGATGCGGCCACCTGGACGTGTAATCCGATGGAGCTCAGAAATAAACGCCATCACGTCCGGGACATGTTCGGCTGCGTGGCGGCTAATCACTTCATCGAACTCATTGTCCGCAAACGGGTACGGCACTACACCACAGTCATGTATTACATCCGCCGCAGTTCGCGGGTTGAAATCCATCCCAATCGCGCCTGGATACTTGTTCGTTCCGCACCCGACATCCAGAATCTTCTTGCCTGCCCCCGCCGGTTGCCTTTCAATCTCATCCATCAATTGGAACCCTCGAACATCACATAAACAACTCGCTAAACCCTCGCATGTCCATCGCATGAACGGGTAATCCCAGTTCTTTTTCCAGGTCCTCCAACCGCATGCCGTCCAGCATTATCGATTCCCCGCTCTTTAACGAAGACGCAGGAATGATTGCGAGATCTCCGCGAATCTGCTCTTTCGCACCAAGAAAATCGCGGCCCGTCAACAATCCGGCAACCGAAACATCCCCACCAAAATACTGGTTCTCCAACCCGATAACATGCAGTTTACTTCCAAACTCAGCGTTGAATTTCTCGAGCCGTGCTTTCAATACCGGCGCAAACAAAGAACCGGTCATAACAGTCGCTTCAACTTGCGGAATGCCCGCTTTTAATTTTCGACGCCTCAGTTTGCGGACAAGCGCATCAAATTCCTGCTGAAACGATGTCACCATCCCGATTCCGTCTTCGATCTGCGGGTAATCGCCATAGTGCTTTCTCGTTGGAACCTTTTTCCCGGCCTTTAAATAAATCTCATCGCCAAGAAATGCAAAATTTGTCCCTAAGCGCTGTTGATAGGCTTCTTGAATCTGCGAAACCTCGTCGATCGTTCGCACACAAAACTCCGGACTGACGGCAGTTAATCGCGTGTCCGTGTTATAGCGCGTCAGGCCGAGCGGGACGATCGCAACGCTCTTTATCATCGGGTGAAACGCGGACAGATCTTCAACCGTCTTCTTCAGAACTTCACCATCATTGATACCGGGACACAACACCACTTGCGCGTGAATCTCGATACCTGCGTCGATCATCCTTCGAATCTTGCCGCTTATGTCTGCTCTCTCTTTATCAATACCCAATAGATAAGCGCGGATATCCCAGTCAGTAGCATGCACGGAAACATATTGTGGCGTTAAACGCTGGTCGATAACGCGCGCCATCTCGTCTTCAGTTATCGAAGTCAGGGTAGTGTAATTGCCGTACAGAAATGAAAGCCGGATGTCTTCGTCACGTATAAAGAGCGAAGGTCTCGCGTCGTCAGGATTGCCCTTGCAAAAGCAGAATAGGCATTCGTTCGCACACTGCCGCGGGACGATCTGCTCAAATCCAAGCCCGAAATCCTCGCCTTCGCCGCGTTCAATATCCAATTCCCACTCTTCGCCGCTTTGCTTCCTGACTTCCATGATCAGCTCGGTTTCACCACCGGTCTGAAAACGAAAGTCCAGATAGTCCCGCACGGCGCGACCGTTGATACGCAGAATCCGGTCGCCGGCTTCCAACTCAAGCTCTGCCGCCAGCGACTCAGGCGTAACTTCGGTAATGACTACTCCGCGGCGACGTATCTGCGTCACCGCGGGTGCTACTGCAAACTCGTACATCCAATTCCTTTCAAAACCCTAACCATGGCACAGGCATCATGGTCTTTGACTAATTAATGCACCTTTCCACGTAATCATAATCAATAAATTCGGTTAAACATCTGATTGGACCGGTACGTTATTTAGTCAAAGACCATAAGGTGGAGGACAGCTTTCTTGTATGAATTGCCTCCAGCTTTAGCTGGAGGACAGCTTTCTTTTTCCCCTCGGCTTTAGCCGAATCTATCGATTAATACGGCCGAGCATCTTAGACCTTGCTAAGTTGCGAAACCATTCCATCAGTGGTGACGCGCACCAAGCAAATCGACGACGCTCCCCCGAATCTGTTACTATAACAAACGGGCCATGTTTTTGTTGAATGCCCTCGATTTATGAGAACTTTAAGCTGTCCGCGCGCCTACTACGACTCTTCACAAATCGACTAAATCGACGGTCCTGCGGCTGATAACTGATATGAGTAACTCAGTTTGACCTGAAACCGAGTGTCAAAATGACCGGTTCCGTCAATTTGGCAGATTCCCTCAACTAACAATCCTTAGTGTCGAGGCATCTGTTTCCGGGTGTTGATTGATGTCTTTTGCTTCAATATCTGAATATTGTGCAAATTTTCTAAGTCAGGTCCGTATCAGATCGTGAGGTTTTTGTAGTTCGGCATAAAGCTTGCTGAGGAAATGATCGGGTGTATTCCGAAGTCACGCCTCAGAAGCGGCCCGTCAGAAGAAAGGTCACACCTTAAAAACAATGTGCACATCAGAAGAGATAATAAAAACCGCGGTGAATCAGGTCTCCGCACAAGAATCACCGAGCCCTTTGGATGGTAATATTTTGCTCGTGGAGGACGACTATTCGATTCGCAGGTACCTTGAAGTCATTCTTCAGCGTTCGGGTTTTACGGTAATCACCGCTTCGGACGGGCTTGAGGCGATGAAATCGGCACTCTCGTCGAAGATTGATCTCGTTATAACGGATGCAATCATGCCTCATTTGAATGGCTACGAGCTTTGCCGTTTCCTTCGGCGCCATCCCAAACTCAAAGCAATTCCTGTTGTTCTATTAAGCGGCCTCGAGCATTCATCGCCGGACGTTCCCGAACAAGAGCGAGCAGATGTCTATCTTGCAAAACCGGTGAAACCTTCCGAACTGACTGAATGCCTGCGGCGTCTTCTTGTCCCCGCCTTCGCTGCATGAAGCGAATACGCGGTTAAGACAGACAAATCCTATTTTGTCGCTGACTGAGCTCTCTTACCCTTTGGTCCTCCGCTCCTCGCTTTAACTCGAAATAAGCATAAAATGGGGCGCTACGCATTCTCGCGCAGCGCCCCATTCTTTTCGATAATTCCTAGTCTGAAATTAAATCAACGACCGCCAGGAAAAGGAAATTTCGACGCCTGCAATTAGAACACCACGACGACTTGGAAAAGGAGCCTACGACCACCACACCTTCTTCCCTTCCCCCTTCCCCGATGTTTCATCGGAGGAGACTGTCTACCTCCGTGTACTCCCGTCCCTGCGCGACCGCAACTGCTTCGTAAGTCAGTTTGCCCTTATACGTATTGACCCCTGCCTTCAGACCCGGATCACTGTTAATGGCATCGACGAATCCCTTGTTCGCAAGCTTCAAAGCATACGGCAATGTTGCATTTGTCAGGGCAAAAGTTGAAGTTCGTGGCACTGCTCCAGGCATGTTCGCCACGCAATAATGCAGCACCCCTTCGACATAGAACGTCGGATTCGAATGCGTCGTCGGATGGGTTGTTTCGATACATCCGCCCTGATCGACAGCAACGTCCACGATCACCGCTCCATTCGGAACATCCTTTAACATGCTTCGCGTAACCAGTTTCGGTGCCGCGGCGCCCGGCACCAGCACGGCGCCTATAATCAGGTCGGAATGTGCAACGGCATCATGAATCATGTATGCCGACGAAGCCAGCGTCGAAATCTTCGAAAGGAAGATGTCGTCCAACTCTCTAAGACGGTCAAGGTTGTTGTCGATTATGGTAACGTGGGCGCCCATGCCAACTGCAATCTTCGCCGAGTTGGTACCAACGACACCGCCACCAATGATTACGACGCGCGCGGCTGGCACGCCGGGTACCCCGCCAAGTAGAATACCGCGGCCGCCGCTCATTTTTTCCAGGTAATGCGCCCCGACCTGAATTGCCATTCGACCGGCAACCTCGGACATCGGAGTCAATAGCGGCAAAGTCCCTTTCCTGTCGGTGATCGTTTCGTAGGCAACGCCGGTTACGCCGCGTTTGAGCAATTCTTCGGTTAGTGCGGAATCGGGCGCAAGATGGAGATAAGTAAAGAGCAACTGCCCTTCACGCATACGCGGGTATTCAGGGGCGATAGGCTCCTTGACCTTGACGATCATGTCGCTCTGTCCCCAGACCTCATCCGCGGAGCCCAAAATTATGCCGCCCGCGCGTTTATAAAGGTCATCTCCAAAGCCGGAACCTTCACCGGCATTTGTCTCGACGACAATTTTATGACCGGCGTCGGTCAGCGCCCTTACTCCCGCGGGCGTCAATCCAACCCGGTACTCATTATCCTTAATTTCCTTCGGTAGTCCGACAATCATTAAAATGCTCCAGATTTTAGATATCAGATATTAGATGTTAGATGTTAGATCGTAATCGATCTTAGAAGACCATTGAGCAGCCTGCCGACTTCATCGATCAGAGTTTTCACTTTATCGTAATCCTTTTTCGGCAGATGACCAACTCTGAGTGCCAGCTCCAGATGAGTATCCAATTCGAGAAGCGATCCTCTCGCATGTGCCAGGAATTGACAGAACTCCCCTGCCGAACGACGTCCCTGACCTTCAGCAATATTCGCGGCGATTGATGCCGCTGATCGGCGTACTTGACCCGTCAATCCATATAATTCATCACGAGGGAATTGTTTAGTGACGGAGTATAGCTCAACCGTCAGATCCATCGCTTTTTGCCAAACCACCAAATCACGATGGCTCTTAATTGGCTGACCTGATGCCATTTCGCAAGCAACGATCTCAATCAATGTCGTAAACGAGCTTCTTACACTAACATCTAACATCTAACATTCAGCATCTAACAACTATCCTACAGATCTCCGAACTATCGCTTTAGGTCAACTTCTTACACTAACATCTAACATCCAGCATCTAACATCTATACAGCTTCCGCTGTATCGATTTGTGCCCTCTGCAGTTTCCCGCTGTAATCCACATAGACCGACTTCCACTCAGTGAAGATGTCCAGCACTTGTGTTCCGGCCTCGCGATGACCGTTCCCGGTTCCTTTGGTCCCACCAAACGGCAGATGAACTTCTGCGCCTATAGTTGATGAATTGATATAGAAGATCCCCGTATAGGTATCATTCATCGCATGAAAGGCACGATTCACATCCTGAGTGTAAATCGCAGCCGACAGGCCGTATTTGACGCCATTTGCAATTTCAACTGCTTCGTCCAGCGAACTCGTTGGAATGACGGTCGTAACCGGCCCAAAAATCTCCTCCTGCGAGATTCGCATCTCTGGTGTCGCGTCGGTGAATACCGTAGGCTCGATAAAAAAGCCGTTTGCGTAATTCCCTTTGGTTAATCGATGTCCGCCCGTGGCCAGCGTTGCGCCATCCTCGTCCTGACCGATGCGAATATAATTCATTATCTTATCGACGGCCTGCGCATTGATCACCGGCCCCATGTCGGTCTTTGGATCGGCGCCATCACCAACACGAAGCGCCTGTGCGCGCTCCACCAGTTTTTGTGTAAATTTCTTATAGACTTTCTTATGCACCACTACACGCGACGACGCGGTGCACCGCTGGCCCGACGTTCCAAACGCACCCCAAACTGTGCCATCAACCGCAAGGTCTATGTCGGCGTCTTCCATCACAATGATGACATTCTTGCCGCCCATCTCCAGTGAACAGATGGCATTGCGTTCTGCACAAGCCATTGCAACCAGGCGTCCGGTCGATGTCGATCCGGTAAACGAGATCAAACGAAGTGCGGGATCGTTGGTAATCGCCGAACCGGCTGGCTCGCCGAATCCGGTAACCACGTTTACTACGCCAGGAGGTATTCCGGCCTCTTCACATGCCTTTACAAGATTGATCGTTGATAAGGGAGTATCCTCGGCAGGCTTGATTACAACTGTATTGCCGCAAACAAGCGCCGGAATCAATTTCCACGACGGGATTGCCATCGGAAAATTCCATGGTGTAATCAGCCCGCACAGACCCACCGGCTGCCTGACACACATCGCAAACTTGTCCGGCATCTCGGCCGGCGTTGTAAAGCCATGCAGACGCCTGCCTTCACCGGCGGTATAGAATGTGCAGTCAATTGCTTCCTGTACATCACCACCAGTCTCTTTCAATACCTTACCCATCTCGCGTGTCATATCGCGCGAGAATCGGTCCTTATTCTTTATCAGGATATCACCGAGACGAAACAGGATCTCGGCACGTCGCGGTGCAGGCGTGCGCCGCCATCGATCGAAAGCATTCGCCGCAGCCTCCACTGCCCGTTTCACGTCCTCTTCACTGGATAACGCAAAACGACCGACTCGATCCTGCGTATCGGCTGGATTAAGGTTCTCGAAAGTCTCGCCTGTCGCGCTTCCGACCCATTCTCCGTTGATGTAGTTTTGATAAGTCTTCGAAACTGTTCGTTTCTTTGGAAGGCTTGCCGTCTTACTATTGTTTAATGCTTTTTTCGCTTGTGCCATAAAGAGTCAAAAGCGACGAGGATTCCTAAACGAGCAAGACACCGGCTTCCCGCTTCTCGCTCATGACCTCATCGCTATCCCGTGAGTCAATCTGGTTTCGATACCTGTAAAGGCAAGTGACGAGCTCAGTGCTGCATCTCGTGACCGTGCTCGTCACTCGTCACACTACCTATTGATACGTAAACTGTACGATACGACGTTGCAACGTCTTATTCTGACTGCTGTATTGCGTAATATTCAGGACCACCGGGTCACCGGGTTTTAATCCATCGATTACTTTTTGAAACTCCGCCAGGCTGGCCACGGGGAGGCGATTAATACTTGTAATCACATCTGTCGGCAACACTGGAGAGGGTCTGGCATCAGCAGCGATCCCATTCGGATCGACGTCTTTTACCAGCAATCCCGCAACACCGTTCAGGTTTCGCTCAGCCGCCAGTGCAGGCGTCAACTCTACCAGCGTAATACCAAGCGGAACGCGTCCCCCGGACGACTTCACTGGCGGTTTTTCTTTTGCGGGTGGACCAGGAGCCTCTTCGTCAACATTTTTTGGCGCCGCCGATGCAGGGCGTTCACCGATATTAACGGAAGCCGTTCGGCGTTCGAGTTGCTTACCACCGCTATCTCGGAGATAAGTTAAAACAACAGTCTGTCCAACCGGAGTGGCTGCAACGCGATTGATCAACTGTTGTGCATTCGCCACTGGCTGGCTATTGAATTCGATAATGACGTCGTTCGCTTTAATTCCAGCCTTACCCGCAGGTCCATCAGCATCCCTGATGTCGGTTACAACCGCCCCACGCGCCTCTGGAAGGTGATACACCTGCGCAAACTCAGCCTTCACCGAATCCAGGTAAATACCCAGGTATCCGCGGCGGACCTTGCCTGAGGCCTTTACCTGCTCATATACAAAACTCGCTTCATTCGACGGCAAAGCAAAACCAATCCCATTGTAATCGCCGGTCGACGTCGCAATCTGCGAATTGATTCCTATTACCTCGCCACGCATGTTTACAAGCGGACCGCCGCTGTTTCCTCGATTTATCGCAGCGTCTGTCTGTATGAACTGCTGAAACGTATTAAAAGCCGGAGACTGCCTGTCCTTTGTCGAGATGATTCCCGCGGTTACCGTCTGGTCCAGTCCAAATGGCGATCCAATGGCCAACACCCAGTCGCCAACCTGTGCCGAAGCCGAGTCGCCCAATTTGACAGTTGGCAAATCATGCCCGGCCTTGATTCGAATCACGGCCACATCCGTCTCTTCGTCTATGCCGACCACTTCTCCCAGGAATTTTTCTCCGGTTTGCAGCCCCACAGTTATTCTTGTGGCGCCCTGCACTACATGCTCATTAGTTAAAATGTACCCCTTCGCATCGACGATAAAACCACTCCCTACTGCGTACGAAGGCCTGTTCGAACGTCGCTTGAACATATCCAGAAGTGGATTTGTGGACGATTGCGAATCCTTGCTGTCATCTTCATCATCGGCAACTTCGCGACCAGCAGTTTTCGTATCGATATTCACCACCGCCGGTTCAACCTTTTTCGCGATTTCTGAAAATGAAGCAGACAGAGCCTCCGGAGCCCTGGCAGCAACTGTCTCATTTTGTGCAACAACAGGATGGCCGCTTAGGAACGCTCCAATTGCAACGCCGGCAGCTACGCATGCGACAGCGAGCGCAATTATCCAAACGCGCAGCTTCCGCAAAATGGCCTGTTCCGTGTTCGACATCTGATCCTTGGGTAGCTCGTACATCATGCACCACTTTCCATACAGCGGACACCCCGAAACGACGCCGAAGACAATTCCGTAACGCTAACCGGAGCTATCTATCAAGCGGTATAGTCATTTAGTATAACTAAAGCAAGCAAAGGCGGCAAAGGCTTGCACGACGTGGCATGGGCATCCTCCCATGTACTCTCGCCACCAAATTGACCAAATTAAACGTGCCGCGTGGATTAAGCGCGCTCATGGGCAATATGCCCATGCCGCTAATCAAGAACATCCTCCTCCCCACGCTTCCTTTCCCCGCATTCACCTCCTATACCGACCTCCGCCCCAAAAAACCAACGGCCCGATCGAATTTCGATCGGGCCGCTATTTTCGGTTAACCGGGATTCTCAGGAACTCCCTACACTCTTTCCATCCATTTCGGCCGTTCGGTCTCAAACGCGACGATTGCACCTTCATATTTCAGCGTCAACCCGATGTCATCCAGTCCCTCCAACAGGCAATTCCGTTGAAAATCCCCGATTTCAAAGCTTGCACGGAATCCATCCCTGTCTCTGACTTCTCTTTCCACCAGATCGATCGTCAATTCATAGCCGGGCGCGTTCGAAGCCCGTTTCAGAATCTCGTCCACCTCAGCTTCACTTAACACCACCGGCAGCATCCCATTTTTGGTGCAATTGTTCGAAAAGATGTCGGCAAACGACGAAGCGATAATCGCCCGAAAGCCAAAATCCGCCAGCGCCCAGGGTGCATGCTCTCGCGAAGACCCGCAACCAAAATTAGCCCCTGCCACCAGAATTGAAGCGCCCTTATAGCGGTCATCATTCAAAACAAACGATTCATTCAGCGTTCCATCGGCATTTCGACGCCAGTCAAAAAACAGGAACTCGCCAAACCCAGTTCGTTCGATCCGCTTCAAAAACTGTTTTGGAATAATCTGATCGGTATCGACATTGCACCTGTCCAGCGGCGCAACCCTACCCTCAACCACCGTAAAAGCCTTCATTCAACCCTTCCCCTTGGGAGCGCAGGCATCCTGCCTGCTGTAATCAAAAGTATTCGCGCGCCAGCGCGCAGCCTTCCCCTTCCCCCTTACCCCTTCCCCTGCTTTATCTTTCCTTCCCCTGCTTTACTTGTATTCCCACCGGCGTACATCCGCAAACCTGCCCTTTATTGCCGCCGCAGCCGCCATCATCGGACTAACCAGGTGAGTGCGTCCGCCGCGCCCCTGTCTACCCTCGAAATTCCTGTTACTTGTCGAGGCACAACGTTCACCGGGTTGAAGGATATCCGGGTTCATCCCGAGACACATTGAACAACCTGCCTCTCGCCACTCAAAACCCGCCTCGATAAAGATCTTGTCCAGGCCCTTGCTCTCGGCCTCAATTTTCACTTCATGGGAACCCGGCACAACCATCGCGTGAACATCCGGTGCAATCCGGTAACCGTGTACAACCCGTGCGGCGGACTCCAGATCCTCGATTCTCCCATTGGTGCAGGACCCTATGAACACGCGGTCTATAGCGATCTCTTCGAGATTCGTATTCGGTTCGAGACCCATGTACTCAAGCGCCCTCGTCGTGGAACGCCGTTCGGATTCAGAACCCGCATTATTGGGATCTGGAACCTGGCCCGTCACTGGAAGCACCATACCCGGACTGGTTCCCCAGGTCACATACGGCGCCAGTTGCGACGCATCAATAACAACCACTTTGTCGAACTCTGCGTCGTCATCGCTCCGCAAAGTCTGCCAGTGCGCCACAGCAGCCGCCCAGTCATCACCTTTTGGAGCAAACCGCCGCCCTTTTACGTATTCGAACGTTTTCTCATCCGGTGCAATCATCCCAGCGCGCGCGCCGGCCTCGATGCTCATATTACACAGCGTCATGCGACCTTCCATCGAAAGGTCGCGAACAGCCTGACCGCTATACTCAATTGCGCACCCCGTCGCACCATCGGTGCCGATTTGCCCGATGATCGCGAGCGCAAGATCCTTTGCAGTTACGCCCTCCCCAAGACTGCCGTCAACTCTGACCAGCATCGTCATCGGCTTTTCCTGCGGAAGGCATTGGGTTGCCAGGACATGTTCAACTTCGCTGGTGCCGATTCCAAAGGCAAGTGAGCCAAACGCACCATGCGTGCTGGTATGGCTGTCGCCGCAAACTATCGTCATTCCCGGTTGCGTCAAACCCAGCTCGGGCCCGATCACATGGACGATTCCCTGCTCTGGCGAGTGCACATCAAACAATGAAATCCCAAATTCCTGGCAGTTCGCTCGCAACGTATCGATTTGTTTCGCGGCAATTGGGTCGGCAATTGGCAGCGACCGATCGGTGGTTGGAATGTTATGGTCAATCGTTGCCGCGGTCAGGTCCGGCCTGCGAACTCTATAGCCATTTACCCTCAATCCCTCAAATGCCTGCGGTGAAGTCACCTCGTGCACCAGATGAAGGTCGATATACAACAGCGCCGGTTCCCCGGCCCCCTCGCGCACCACATGCGCATCCCAAAGCTTTTCAAATAATGTACTCATAATAAAAAAGAGGTCAGAGGTTAGAGGCTAGAGGTTAGTAAACGAAAGCGGTAAGTGGTATTGATCGAATGTTGCGGCTTCCGACATATCTAACCGCTACTCTTCTAGCCTCTGCATTTCCGCTTCCCTAAGCCATCAAAATTCACCACAAACGACCAATTCCACTCAACGCTGCCTTTTACTAACCTCTAACCTCTAGCCTCTAACCTCTGCTTTTCACACTGCATGATACGCGTGCCGCATTTCAGCAATCTCGGTCAACGCGTCGATGACAAGTTCGGTCATTTCTGTCGTAGTCGTGGCAATTCCACCGCCGCTGATTATATCCGCCGTTCGATAGCCGCTTTCCAACACAGAATTAATTGCCCCTTCAATGTCTGAGGCCTCCTGTTCCAGCTTCGCAGTGTGCCTTAACATCATCGCAATTGAACCAATCGCTCCGATGGGATTAGCAATACCCTTTCCTGCGATATCAGGCGCCGAACCATGCACTGGCTCGTACAGGTCGACCGTACCCCCGATTGTTGCGGATGCCAGCATCCCGAGCGAACCCGTAATAACCGCCGCCTCGTCCGAAAGTATATCGCCAAAAAGATTTTCGGTGACAATTACGTCAAAGCGCCTCGGGTTCGTCACCAGGTGCATCGCACAGGCATCAACGAACAGGTGCTCGACCTTCACTTCCGGATAATCCAGCGCGATCCTCGTAACTGTTTGCCGCCACAACTGCGAGGTTTCGAGCACGTTTGCCTTATCTACCGAAGCGACCTTTTTTTGTCTCGTTAACGCAATTTCGAAAGCGATCCGTGCTACGCGTTCGACCTCTTCCACGGAATAACGCATCGTGTTGAAGCCATACCTCTCGTTACCTTCGCCGCTAAACCCTCGTGGGCTTCCAAAATAAAGCCCCCCCAAAAGTTCTCTGACAATCAAAATATCCGCGCCCGAAACAACTTCCGGTCGAAGGGGAGAAGAGGCGCCAATCGCATCATAATAGATTGCCGGGCGCAGGTTGGCATATCCACCCAATGCCTGCCTCAAGGCCAGCAAACCGGCTTCCGGCCGTTCGTTCGGCTTCAGAGCATCAAAAGCAGGCGATCCCACCGCCCCCAGCAAAACTGCGTCACTGGCCATGCAACTATCCAGCGTGCTCGTTGGCAGCGGACTTCCATGCCTGTTAATTGCCGCGCCGCCAATCTGCCTTTCCTCCAAAACAAATTGGTGACCGTGAATGCTCTCGATTGCACGCAGGACTCGAACAGCCTCGGCCGTAACTTCCGGCCCTATTCCATCGCCCGGCAATGTTGTAATTCTCAACCGCATCTTAGAATTTGTCCTTACTGAGGCAGCAGCCTTACTCTATATGCCACTGCCATGGTTTTCCATCGCGAAGTGCAACTTCCCCTTGACTGCTTACCGCTTTTCCCTTAGGCGACTATGCTTTCCCATGACTCTTCAATCTTCAGCGCCTGTACCTGCGATTCGGCTCCCGCACTTAACAGAGAAAGCAAGTCCTGGTCGTAAACTCTTTTTTTCCTGTCCGCAAGCTCTGTAAATCGCGAATACGCCGCATCAAGATCCTCTGGAACTAGTTCAAACCCCAGTTCGCGATACCTTAGAGAAAGTGCGGTCCGGCCCGAATGCTTACCCAGAACAAGGGCATTGGTGGGCACGCCGACCGATTCGGGCGTCATAATCTCGTAACAGAGCGGATTATTAATGACCCCGTGCTGGTGTATTCCCGCCTCGTGGGCAAAAGCATTTCGCCCTACAATCGCCTTGTTCGGCTGAACGCCAAAACCGATAATTTCGGACAACAGCTGGCTTGAACGATAAATTTCCGCGGTCTTAATCCCGGTTGTAAACGGTAACTGATCAGCGCGAACATTCAGCGCCATTACCACCTCTTCGAGCGCGGCATTCCCTGCCCGCTCACCTATACCATTTACAGTGCATTCCACCTGCCGGGCTCCCTCGGTTATTGCTGCCAGACTATTGGCAACCGCCATCCCAAGGTCGTTATGACAGTGAACACTGATTACGACGTCTCTGTCCCGAACAACTCTTTCACGAACGGTGCGAATCCCCACCAGCGAGCGCGCGAGTCGAACAGCAGACCCGGTCATCTCAATAACTTCTTCACGCGTTTTCTTCAGCTTGTGGAGGAGGTGTATATCGGACGTGGCGACAAATGTGTGAATCCGCGGACGCTCGGCGCGCTCCAGCGCCTCGGCAGCGCGATATACATCTGCTGCTGCAGTCCGGCAAAGAGCGGCGATAGTCACACCCGAACACTCCGCCGAAACCGCACGAACGGCCGCAAAATCGCCTTCAGACGCTATGGGAAACCCCGCCTCGATCACATCTACCCCAAGCGACGCCAGTTGCTGTGCCATGCGGACCTTCTCGGCGGTGTGCATAGAACATCCGGGAGCCTGTTCGCCATCGCGAAGCGTGGTGTCAAAAATTGCAATCCGTGCTTCAGTCATAGTCCTCCTCCGATTTGTCACGTCCGATACTAGACTTAGCGAAGAATCGAAGTCAAAGTTATAATTATTATAAAAACATAATACAATCTGATATCATTAGTTTAATTTGAAACGTCATAACGGAGGGCAGTGTGGATATAAACCAGTTGGAGGTTCTGGTTACGGTGGCGCAGGAACAGAGTTTCTCGCGTGCAGCAGAGCGGCTGCACCGGACTCAGCCTGCCGTAAGTCAGGCAGTTAAGCGCCTGGAAGAGGAATTGGGCGAACCGCTTTTTGACCGTTCGTCAAAAGATGGGACGCTTACGGCTGCCGGACGGGTCCTGTTGGTCTACGCACAGCAGATGATTAATCTCCGCTCCACTGCCCAGTCTTCGATTCGTGAACTCCGCGACCTTCAGCGCGGCAAGGTTTGCCTCAGCGCAAATGAATACACCGTTATGTCGCTGTTGCCGATCATCAATGCCTACCGGGAGATGCACCCGCACATCAAGATCGAGGTTAAACGAAGCCTTGCGAGTCGGATTCCGGGCGAGGTGCTCGGGCGCGACGTAGAAATCGGCGTTGTCTCTTTCAAACCCACAGATACTTCGCTAAAGGCAGTTCCTCTGGTCACCGACGAACTGGCCCTTATCGTCTCGCCACAACATCCCCTGGCAAAACAACAATCGGTCTCAATTCGCGAGCTCGGACTGGAATCCTTTATCGCCCACAACGTACCTTCGCCATACCGGGAAAGGGTGGTCCGAACTTTTGAAAAGTTCAAGACGCCGCTCAATATTTCGATGGAGATGCCCACCCTGGAGGCAATCAAACGCTTTGTCGAACAGAGGGCAGGCGTTGCTCTAATGCCACGTCTCGCTGCACAAAACGAAATCGCCACCGGTCGTCTATCTGCGCTCTCAGTGCGCGAGATGCTTCTCGAACGTCGATTATTTTTGATCTACCGAAACAGCGCCGGCCTCTCACACGCCGCACGCGCATTCCTCAAGATCGCAAGACGACAACACCCACTTGAAGATCCTGCTCCACCTTCAACAGCCCCGTCCTCTAAAGAAACGAGTGGAACGTTGCAGTAGCCCGAACGGCTGACAGGGCTTCGCTAACAATTTGACTCATGACGTGCTATTGACTCTTGTCTCAGCCAATTATTGCGGGACTGTATGTTGACCTGATTAGACAACTAGATCTGAATGAATCATAGAAAAATTAGTTATCGGTGCCTTATTATCGCGATTGTGTTGCTTGCTTCGCATTTGAGTGGACAAACAGCACATGGAAAAAAGATTAACAGTCCTCGTGTCCTTGCATTGCAAAGAGAAATTGAAAAAGGACACAGAGAAGCACTGGAGGAGTTCTGGTCGGAGATATCGAAGGCAGGTGCGCCTCTCGTCGAACCAATTGCAGGCGACTCCGAGAACTTTCTGGTCACTTTCCTTTGGCGCGCCAAAGAGGAAAACCGATATATTGTCGTCTTCCCGTTCGCTCGGCCCAACCCACTCCCTCATCTAATGACGCATCTGGCTGGGACGGATCTCTGGTACAAGAGTTATCTACTGAGAAGTGACTCACGCTTCGAGTATCGGCTGTCTGTAAATGCTTCAATGGAGCCTTTTGCTGCAGATAATCCTGCTGATGAAAGTGGATGGGTTGCCGCACTTCAACCGGATCCCCTGAACTCACATAGATTCACGACTCCAGTAGATCAGGCTGATCCGAAGAAACCCCAATATAGTGACTCCATCCTGGAATTACCGGGTGCTCCTGCGCAGCCCTTTGTAATGCCCCGCAGTGCGACACCAAAGGGACAGGTGCAACTCATCCGTTACGAAAGTAAACGGTTACGTAACGCGCGCCGTGTGTGGATATATACACCGCCCGGCTATAAAATAAGCGGACAGCACTTTGCGTTATTGCTTCTGTTCGACGGCTGGCAATATACCGAGTCAATACCAACTCCTACGATTCTGGATAACATGATCGCAGACGGAGTAATTCCTCCTCTTGTGGCTGTCATGGTCGATCAAGTCGACAGATTCCATGAACTGGCACAGAATCCAGAATTTTCGGATTTCATATCTGAAGAACTGATTCCATGGGTACGAAGCAACTATGATGTGACGAATGATCCGGAGCGATCCATTATTGGCGGATTGAGTCTCGGAGGCCTTGCCGCAGCGTACACGGCAATGAGGCATCCTGAAATTTTTAGGAATGTCCTCTCACAATCAGGATCGGTTCGCTTCTATTTAGAGGCAGGCTTGTTGGAAACAGGGGACTCGCCGTCGTTGCTCCATGCAAATCGGCATCTGCGTGATGTACTGGAGGCAAAGGGCTACTTTGTGAATTACTCCGAATTTAATGGACGGCATGACGACATCTGTTGGAGGGGGTCGTTATCTACGGGGCTAATAAGCCTCTTAGGTGTACATCCTTCTCTAGCCCACCATTGAGTTGTTTACCAGGGTGACAACTTCGATCGGAATAGTCTTCGAGGCTGCCCATAAGAGATGTAGTTGTGGGCCTGAATTGAGACCAGCTTTATAATCTTTATCGTCTGTAGCCGCGGCTACAACAACATACGTTCATGATTGAAGGGTATTTTATCTGATGTTATGAAAAAGGGCGTCTCTCCCCACGAATGAGCTGTTAAACTCAAGTTGTGGGTCTGTGATCGCAGAAGGAGACACCCATGACAGTATACTGCGGA
>WNFR01003603.1_pt1 | contig 23300 bp, 26 predicted proteins | sample 5400221 | NCBI WGS metagenome assembly WNFR01 (sample SAMN13153357, study PRJNA577476) | soil metagenome | isolation source: 40 cm soil under Madrone tree | place: USA:California | collected 2016-06-14 | reverse complement strand
TTTGTCGATCCAGTTCGATCCAATAAAAGGCGAGCGCGGCGTACGGATTGGCCTCCAGCTGCCGTCCTTTTTCACTTTGATAATTCGTGAAGAAGACAAAACCGTCCTGGTCGAATCCTTTTAATAACACGACGCGCACTGACGGCCTCGCATCCGCCCCGGCGGTGGCGAGACCCATGGCATTGACGTCGCGAATACCAGCTTCAATCGCCGCCGTGAACCAGTTTGAGAATTGCTTAATTGGATCGGAATCGAGATCGCGTCGGCGCAGACCATGCGCAGCATGTTCATAACGCGAAGCAGCAGGATCATGCGGCGTCTCCAACATGTGCCGCACAATATTCGCGAGATCGAAATTGTCGATCTATTCGACTAAGCTCAGGACGAGCCTTGCGATGGCCGGGTACCTCGAGCGCGGAAAAACAAGCGGACCTTCTTTCCGAAGAAAAGACTTTGGTCGAAAAAGCGCTGCCGACCTCAATCCACGAGGCCAGCGGCTCCGGGCCACGGACCGGGCAGATATCGCTCCAACCGTTTGGCTTAGAGAGCGTCGGATAGGTCCGACATGGCACCTAAGCTGCTCATAATTCCCATAATTATCAATTATGGCTCTGCCCACCCGTAAGCGGGTCAATCCGGTTCCGGTTTATACAAAACCCGAGGGTGCTTTCACTCTGGTCGAAGTGATGGTTGCGACGATGCTCGTCGCTATCTTTTTCGCATCGATCTTCGAGCTAAATGCGCTGTGCCTGCGATACATGGATTCCAGCAAGGAGTCTCTAGCTGCTTTGCAAACCGTTCAGGATCGCGCCGAGGTCTTGCGCAATCTTGCCTTCTCTGATCTGACAACTACTTCGTTTGTCCGGGATAACGTCATGCCCGCCAACTACACGCCCGACCAGACGCCGACACTTTTCTCAAAGAAGGCTACGGAGGTAGTCAAGATCAAGCAATACCCAACGGCCAACGGAGTGACCCAGTTCACGCGCTTGCCGAACGGCACGGTCACCACGGATTCGATAGCGACGAATCTCGGTCTGGCGCAGTTGGTGAAAGTGGACGTCTCGGTTTCCTGGACCATGACCCTGGGCGGTCGCGCCCGAACTGAACAGACAAGCAGCATTGTCTCGAATGGAACGAAGAAATGAGACTTGGAATTCCGGCAAAAACTCACGCCTTCACTCTCATAGAAATGATGGTCGCGATCGCGACTGCCTCGGCCATTCTTGGCGTCATACTGACCTCGTCAATTGCTTTACAAAGAAGTTTTAAGGCGCTGGATAACTATTTTGCGACGCACATGCAGCAGATCCGCATTGTGGATTTCCTCGCTCGAGATGTGAGGCGCGGATTAAGCGTCACATCCTCATTCGATCAACAAACGGTCACCATAAACATTCCAAAGTATATCATTCAAGCTGGAGATCCGGACGCGACTGCATCGAACATCGGAACTCCGCGCTCACCAACCCGAGAGGTCGTGAATAAGGATTATAACATAAACTACGGCGCCCCGAACGGCGCCACGACCAGCACTGTTGAGTATAAAGTGAACGGCTCGTCGATTGAGCGCTGGGAGAACATGGGAGCAGGCGCGGTTAAAACGACGATTGCCTCAAGCACTGACAACCTCATTCCGAAGACGATCGACATCGAATTAGCCAACACCGAGTACACCACCACGGCCATTACCTTCAAACCGATCTCCGTAGCGGACCGAAACGGAACAATTGTCTACTCGACTGCTTACCTGAGAAATCGGCGGCGCCCAACTCCAACCCCGACACCAACCCCTTAGGAGAAACTCGAGCAAACCAAGAAAACACCCATGCAAACCAAAAGAAACAGCAGAGAAACCGGTAACGTGCTGCTCTGTGTGCTCGCCACGATTTTGATCGTGTCGATCATTGGCGCGACCGTGTTACGCAACTCTACTACGCGGTTGAACGCGTCATCCACTCAGGTGCGAGGGTGGAAGGAAGCCCTCTCCGCCGCCGAAACAGGCGGTGACATTGCTTTCGCCGAGATAAGGAAAACACTCCCCGGGGCGAGTCCGAGTCCGAGTCCGTGGACGGGGTGGACCAACTCCGGAACGACGCATGTCAGCCCGGAAACAACGTTCGGCAGCAGTAACCTCAGGGCCCGAACCGTCGCAGAAACATGCTGGTTCGATGCGTCCGGAGTCTTTCATCTTGGAGATCCACCGCCAAACGGAAATCGCTGGTATCGTGTTCGAACCAAAGGAACGGCCCCCCTCCTGGGTCTTAAGCGAACCGGGATGGATGACGCGCTCATGAAAGACGGCCTCACGCACTTCGCTTCGATCGGTTCGACGGCAATGCAGGACATCACGGCCCGAGGCAAGGGCGATAGCCTTTTGCGCAAGATCGATTTCCAATACGATCATTTCATCGCGACCTACGGACCAAATGGTGACGGCGTCGGCAAGGCGGTGGTTAACGCATCCCCGGCACCCTCAATCTCACGGCGAATCGAGCAGATCGTCGCGGCGGTGACACCCTTTTTCGACGCTGCGATCAAAGTCTCCAGCTCCTTCTACGGACTCGGCTCCGCCGCGTGGATCGACAGCTACGATTCGCGCAACGGCCCGTATGATCCCACGGTGAAAACCAATCCCGCCAGTCCCTATTACAAGGATTCCCGCCACGGCTCAGTCGAGATCGGCAGCGGAACGGCAACAGTAAAGGGCACGATTTATGGGGATGTGGCGACCAACGGAGGAAACATCGTTAACTCACAGTACATTACTGGAACCGTAGATAACAGCGTCCCTTTCACTCTGGAGGATTATCAAATGCCGAGCGTAACCGGATGGAATTACCAATCCAGTCTCACCGCCGTGACAGGTAATCAAACTCTTACGCCGCCGGCGGCCGGAACCTCCGTTGCTCCAATTTATTATCTTGTTTCGTCCTGGAGTGGTGCGTTGACCGTGAACCCGGTCACGATCACGACGGGGACTCCGCCCGTCTCCGTCCCCCAGGATACTTACGTTGCCATTCACGTCACAAGCGACATCTCAGGCGGCAACGCAGGAGTCACGGTAAACCCCTACGTGCACCTCAAGATATACTTCGATCGAAATATTAGCGTTAAAAACAACAACCTCATAAATCAAAACCCGAACCTCACGAACCCGATCGCCGGGAACTTACAGTTCTACGGTATTAGTCCGCCGCGTGACGCGAACGGAAATCCCATGTGGTCGCAAACAATCGACCTCAACTCCGGCACCCCCGCCATTCTCGCCGCGACGTTCTACGCGCCGAGCGCAGATGTCCACGAGAATGGGAACCCCGACTTTATCGGGACAATGGTCGCCAAGAGTTTTTACTCGAACGGAAACATAAGCTGGCATTACGATCGCGCACTCAATGATGAGGGGGCGCTCCTCGATTTTCGCATCGCCAGTTACGTAGAAGATACCCGTTAGTCGCAACGTTCACTCGCTCGCGCTCCACCTTGATCGTCGCTGAAGGCGCTAGGACCAACGCGCTCGCTCGGGCAGAAACGCAAGTGCGCTTCCAGTTCGTCAGCGGCGAGATTAGCTTCGAAGAACTTCGGTATAGCGCAGGCCGCTGCTGGCATAAGCACCGGAATGACACAGCTAAGGGCTTCGCCTCAGCATTGGTGTCGGCTTGGGCAGCATCGGCGTCGGTTTCGGCTTCGGAGTTGGCGCTACCATCTGCGTCCGCTCGAGCAAATCTTTCAAGGAGAAATTAGCGGGAGAAGGCTTTGCGTGTGCTTTTACAAAGGCCTCCTCTTGTCGCTTCTTTAACTCGAGCGCTTCTTTTTTTTCATGCTGCTTTTGCAGGAAGAAAACGCAGCCGAGTCCGAGAAAGATGGCCGCTACAATGATGCCCTTGATCACAACGGGAGAGGAATAACGCACCGCAAACTACGTGCGTTTAGCTGCGTTTTCAATCGACGCAGTTTTTCGACCACTTTCGGGACGATCTCGATCGCTCGTTCGACATCGGAATCCGAATTAAACCGGCCGACGAAATTAGCTGCCGCAATTTGCAGTCAATCACTCCTCCACGCGTGGTTCACTCCCGGCGTGCTTCGGCTCGTGGTGGGTGTAGCGGAAATACAAATTGCGGAGATAAATCGGGAGCGGGAGAAAACTTTGCAGCACGCCCACCGAGTCGTGCCGGTAGATCGCGAAATAGGCGAGTAACAAAAACGATCCCAGAGCGCTGCACTCCCAGAATCCAAAAGGAATCACGCTCTTGCGCGCCCGCTCCGAAGCGATCCACTGGATCAAGAAGCGAAGGCCGAAAATGAGGCTGCCGCTCAGACCGATAATTTTCCACGGAGTCAGCGCGATCCCAAAGAAATTCGTCTCGGCCAGAAAATGTAAGCTGTTCATAACGGCGGGAACGTTGAGACAGATCACGCAACCTGAACAGCCTTTTTGTTACTTGTAACGGCGCCTCTGCGAATGTCGGAGATCGTTCTCGGAGATATTCGGCGGTCATAGACTGCCGCTCCAGAAACCGCAATGACACATTTTGTTCATCCGGGTAATCTGTCTAAATTGCGCTCATGCTTTCGATCTGGGACCGCGCCAACCCGCAATTGCGCGATCTGGTCGTTTACGAACCGGGGAAACCGATCGAGGAAACGGCGCGTGAACTCGATGTCGATCCAAGCGCCGTCATCAAGCTCGCCTCAAACGAAAACCCGCTCGGGCCGTCGCCGAAAGCGCTCGACGCCATGCGTGATGCGCTGGAGAACGCGCAGCTTTACCCCGATGGTGGCGGGTTTTATTTACGGGAGGCGCTTGCCGCCACACTAAATTTCAAACGTGAGAATGTCATTCTCGGAAATGGTTCCAATGAAGTGATCGAATTTCTTGGTCACGCCTTTCTCAATCGCGGGGATGACGTGATCACCTCCGAGCACGCCTTTATCGCCTATAAACTGATCGCCACTCTTTTCGGCGCCCGCACGATTGAAACACCAAGCCCGAATTACCGGCACAATCTCGAGGCGATGCTCGACGCGATTACACCAAAAACGAAGATAATCTTTATCGCCAACCCGAACAATCCCACCGGCACCTTGCTCGGGCAGGATAAGATCGACAACTTCATGGCGCGCGTGCCGGAGAACATCGTCACGATTTTCGACGAAGCTTATTTCGAGCTCCTGAACGACCCGCCCGATGCCCTTCGCTACGTTCGCGAAGGGCGAAACATCGTCATCCTGCGCACCTTTTCAAAAATTCATGGCCTGGCCAGCTTGCGGGTTGGTTATGGCATCGCATCACGCGACTTGATCGACGTGCTGCAAAAAACGCGACAACCGTTCAACGTTAACGGCATCGCCCAGGCCGGCACCCTGGCCGCGCTCAACGATCAGGCGCATCAACGCAAAACGAAAGAGGTTGTCGATGCCGGGCGCGCTTACCTGGAAGAACAATTCGGCAACATGCAGCTTGGATTTGTGTCGGGCGCAGCCAATTTTGTCATGGTCAATGTCCGCGACGGCGCCGCTGTTTTTAAAAAACTGCTGGGACGCAAAATCATCGTCCGTCCACTCAAAGGCTACAATTTGCCGGAATGGGTCCGCATTACCGTTGGGACAATGGAGCAAAATAAAAAATGCATCGCAGCGTTAAAAGAAGTCCTCTCGTAAAATCGACATCAACCGAAGATCGACAATCGAGCTCGCGGGAGCCGAGCGAGATAGATGGGAAGCCCGAAGGGTTGACGAGCGGGAAGCGAGTTAATCAATCGATTGCCGGCGACACAATCGCGGCCATCTCCACGCCCGTCGGTGAAGGCGCCATCGCTCTCGTCCGCATTTCGGGCGGCGATGCCATCGCAACCGCCGACAAAATTTTTCGCGGCAAAGAAAAGCCGTCGAAATTTGCGCCGCAGGTCCAGCATCTCGGCGAGATCATCGATGAAACGGGCCGATTGATCGACCAAGTCATGATGTCGATTCATCGCGCGCCCATCAGCTATACTAGTGAGGACTTGGTCGAGATCAGTTGTCACGGCGGCACATTGGTCAGCGCGAAAGTGCTCGACGCTTGTCTGCGCGCCGGCGCCCGCGCCGCCCGGCCCGGCGAATTTACCGAACGCGCGTTTCTCAACGGCAAAATGGACCTTACCCAAGCCGAAGCGGTCATCGATTTAATTCGCGCCAAAACCGATCTCGCCTTGCGTTCCGCCACCGAGCAACTCGAAGGCAGGCTTGGCCGGAAAATCAAATCTATCCGCGACGCGCTTATCGATCTTGTCGCGCAGATCGAAGCATCGATCGATTTTCCGGAAGAAGATATTGCGCCGGCTGAAGGGGAAAAGTTAAGTGCGCGACTTGATTTGACCCGCCAAGACATCTCCGAACTTCTGGCCACCGCCGACCAGGGCCGCATTTTGCGCGAAGGCATTCGTGTTGTCATTTACGGCGCGACCAACGCGGGCAAGTCGAGTTTGCTCAATCGGCTCCTCGGATATAACCGTGTGATCGTAAGCGAAACGCATGGGACGACGCGCGACACCATCGAGGAAATGATTAACCTCCGCGGCGTGCCGATCCGGTTGCTCGATACCGCTGGCCTGCGCACGTTGGCCCGCGACCTCGAGCGGGAAGGAATTGAGCGCACGAAGCGCTCCCTACAAACGTCGGACTTGCGTCTTCACATTGTCGATCGAAACGCGCCGCGGCCTGCGCATTTCGAGAAGCAAAACGCGAATGGGAATGAAATTCTTTTGCTCAACAAAAGCGATCTGGCCGAGCATGCTGACTGGAAAGATTCCGGCGCGCAGCGCATTTCCTGCGTAACGGGCGAAGGTTTGCCCGAGCTGGAGAATGAAATTCTCGCGCGCGTCGCCGGGCAAAATTTGCGAGCCGAGAGCTCGGTTGCCATCAACACGCGACATCGCGATTGTCTGCGCCGCGCGCTGGAAGCGTGCGATCGCGCGCATGCCACGATAGATAACGGGCTCGCGCCCGAATATGCGGCGGTCGATCTCAATGGCGCGTTGCGCGCGGTGGGCGAAGTAATCGGCGCAGTGGATGTCGAACAGGTTCTCGATTCTGTCTTCGGCCAGTTCTGCATCGGCAAATGAGAAGTGCCTACGAGCGACTCGTTAGGCCATTGCTCTTTTCTCTCGACGCCGAAGCGGCGCATTATCTTGCCATTGAGCTGCTGCGCGGCGCGTCCCATGTCGATCTTGTGTTGCGCGTGCTTCGGTCTCTTCAGCCCGCGCCGAAGCCACAAACAGTTTTCGGGCTGACCTTTCCGAACCCGATCGGACTGGCCGCGGGGCTGGACAAAAGCGGCGTGGCTTTGCCGGCATGGGCGGCGCTTGGCTTCGGCTTCATCGAGATCGGCACCGTGACCGCCAAAGCGCAGCAGGGCAATTCAAAGCCGCGCATCTTTCGATTTTCCGAACAAGAAGCTTTGATCAATCGCCTTGGATTTAACAACGACGGTGCAGCTGCGATCTCCGAACGGCTGCGCAAATTGCGTAGCGGCAGGCGCTGGCCCAATGTTCCTCTCGGCATCAATATCGGCAAATCAAGGGAGACACCGTTAGAGCAGGCCACGGACGATTATCTCTGCTCTTTCCGGCTGCTTCGGGAATTTGCCGATTACATTGTCTTAAATGTGAGCTCGCCCAACACGCCCGGCTTGCGCGAGTTGCAGGGACGCGAGTCACTGGCGCAATTACTTCGTGCGGTTCGCGAAAAAAACCGAATCGCACCTAAACCGGTGCTGATAAAAATCTCGCCCGATCTTTCGTCTACCGAATTGAACGAGGTTATTGCCACCTGCGAAGAGAATGAAGTCGCCGGGATCATCGCGACCAACACAACCCTCGATCACTCGTCGATTCCGGCGCCACTTGATGAAGCGGGCGGCTTGAGTGGCGCGCCGCTGCGCGAAAAATCAACCGCCTTGGTTCGCGCAATCAGCGCAAGATCGGCAATCCCCGTGATCGCCTCGGGCGGAATTTTTGACGCGCAATCCGCTCGCGAAAAACTCGGGGCCGGAGCGAAGCTCCTTCAGATTTACACCGGTTACATTTATCACGGGCCGGGCTTGCTTCGCGAAATCGCCAGGAAATTGTAGGGCAGCCGTGTCGCCTGTCATTTGTTGAGGACGGCAACCGGCACCGTTGCCTACAATTCAAAACGCTCAACGTTCAGATCTCAAGCAACGTCGAAATTCCACGGCCGATCACGGGAGCGAGCGCGATCCTCTTTTCAGGAGGTGAACAAAATGTTGCGTTGGGCTTTGATTTTTTTGGTGATCGCGCTGGTGGCGGCGTTGTTCGGATTTACCGGAATCGCTTCAGCTGCCGCGGGGATCGCGAAATTTCTCTTTTTTCTTTTCCTGGTTATTTGCCTGGTATTCTTCATCCTCGGCATTTCTGTGGCGAAAAAAATGTAGCCGGTTTCCCAAGGAGAACGGGAGGCCGGGTGACACATGGGTTCGCCGTTTCGGCCGCTGTTATTCCTGGCGCTCTTCGGCGGGAGATTGTGGCGGCGGCTGGTGGAACCCGCGCCAAGATCGATGGCGCGATTGGATTCGCTCCAGTTTCGCACGCTGTTCGTCAGTGAGATCCGCCGCCATTTGCCGGTGCATTTGGGCCATCGTTTGGTGAACGCGCTGGCCGGTCTCGATTCGGATCCGCTCGAGTTGAGCGGCGGCGTCATCGATAACTGGCGACACCTTCGCGACCTGTTCCGGCGTGAGTTTGAGCTCCGCCCGCAGCCGTTCCCGCATGCGCTCGCCCAGGACGCCGCGATGATGTTTGGCAAAAAAGAAATGCGCGCCGAAAAATGCGCCGGTCATGCCGCCGGCGAGAAAGACGAGCACGAAGCCGACCAGCAACTTCCATTTCAACGCGGTGCTCATTGCGAAAACTCATCCTGGATCGCGGCATCAGCGATCGCAAATTTATTGGAAAACGAATCATCCAGCTCGCTAGTTTGGGTCATCTCGCGGTAGGCGCCCGCGGCCGACAGCACAATAACGACGCAAGCCAAAAGCGCGACTCGACGAAGCAATCGCGTGATTCCATTCGGCGCGCCTTTGCGTGTGCGCCAGATCGCGACGACTCGCGTCTCGAATCCAAACGGCGCTTCCGGCGAAACACGGTCGCTTGTCAGCGCCGCCGATCGCAGCAACCGATCAAGTTTTAGATCGACACCCTTCATAAATTTTCTTTCGCCGAGATTTTGGTGAGTTGATTTTTCATTTTCTGCCGCGCCCGAAATGCCCGCACTTTGATCAAGGACGTGCTCCAACCGGTAATCTTGCGAATCTCTTCCACAGAACGCCCCTGCAGGTAAAGCAAATCGATTGCGAGGCGTTCGGCCGGTTTCAGAAGCTCGAGAAGATGTTCGACCAATTGGCGCGAAGCGAACTTCCGATCTGGCGACAGCTCCTCGGGTGATGCAGTGAGATTTTCCACAACCGCCTGTTCTTCCTCGCTCAAATCGGCCTGTCGCAACTCAGGCCGTACTTTCTCGGCTGCGATTTGATTGAGGCAGGTGTTAACGGCAATGCGGGAGACCCAGTGCTCCAGGGGCACTCTGCCAGAGAATTGGGACAACTTTTGAAATACTTTAATAAAAATCATTTGGCAGAGATCCTCCTCCGAAGTTCGTCGCGGCCGATGGGCGCGCACGATTTTTGCGACAAACGGATAAAGCCGCCGCACCAGTTCGCGAGCCGCGTCATCGTCGTGCCGGAGCGCAGCTTCAACCAGCGCGCGTGCATCATTATCATCCATGCAGTAATCGAGATCGCATCCACACTATTAACTAAGACCAGCAGGCGTGCGTTGCGGTTACAAGTATGTAGCCCTTTGATCGACAAGAGAAAAATTGTAACCGGCGATGTTTTCCTCCGGTCACCAATTATGAAACAGGCGCAGAAGCACCTGGCAAAACACCAAACAGAACAAAAATATGAAACGAAACTTATTTGCAATTGCAGCCGCCGGAGCAATCGGGCTCAGCGGCTTGGCCGTTGCGCAACCGCAAGACGGCCCCGGTGGCAAAGGCGGATGGCATCATCACGGCAATCCGCTCGAGCATATGACTGAAACATTGAAGCTAACGCCGGATCAACAGACGAAAGTGCAGCCGATCCTCGATCAAACCAAACCGCAGATCGCCGCCATCCACCAGGAGGCGATGACAAAAACAAAAGCGGTGATGGACCAGACGATGTCGCAAATCCGGCCCCTGCTCACGCCGGAACAGCAGCAGAAACTCGATGCCATGCGCAAAGCACACGAGGACATGCGCAACGCCCGCAAGGAACTTCACGACGCAGCAAAGGAATAAGCTGGGTTATTCGGAAAAGGGGTGGCGGCGATCCGGAGAGGGGGTCGCCGCCGTGTTCTTTTTTGGCAAAACGGGATTGCGTCAACCTTGTTTTCCTCTCCAGGAGAACAGAAGCGTAATCGCTCCCAGCGCGGCGAACACCGCGGCAGTGATGAGTCCGGTCCGGAAGATGAGCTCGCGCGAGTGAAAATCGCTCTTCGAGTGAGCAGCCACTCCGACCAAAAAAAACAGCAGCGCGGTGTAGATCAAGATTAAACCGATCGCTTTTCCCGTGTCGCTGGCGATTTTCATTTCTGGAGTTGCAGAGCGTCGATATCAAACCCGGCATCGCTGGGCGATTCAATTTCCAATCCCAATTCGCGCAACAACGCAAGATCGACATCGACCGCCGGGTTTTTTGCGGTGAGAAGCTTGTCCCCGAAAAAAATCGAGTTCGCGCCGGCAAAAAAACAGAGCGCCTGGCCTTCCCGCGAAATTCTGGTGCGTCCGGCGGCGAGGCGGACACGCGCTTTCGGCAACGCGATGCGCGCCACGGCAATGAGGCGGACAAGCTCAAAAACATCCACTGGCGGTTGATCGGCCAGCGGCGTTCCGCTTTGCGGGATCAAACAATTGATCGGTACGCTTTGCGGCGGCGGATCGAGTTCGCTCAGAATCTCAATCATGCGCAGCCGATCGCTTTCTGATTCGCCCATGCCGATGATTCCACCGCAGCAAACTGACATGCCGCTTTCCTGCACGGCGGCGATCGTGTTCAAGCGATCTTGGAACGAATGCGTGCTTACAATCTCGGGATAAAATTCGGGCGAGGTGTCGATGTTATGATTGTAAGCCGTTACGCCGGCGGCCCTGAGTTTGCGCGCTTCCGCCGGACCGATCTCGCCGAGCGTGACACAAACTTCCATCCCGAGCTGGCTAACTTCCCGCACAATCTCGAGCACCCGCTCGAATTTCTCGGTCCCATCCCGCACGCCGCGCCAGGCCGCGCCCATGCAGAAACGCGTTGCACCCTGCGTGCGCGCTCGTTGCGCCGTGGCCGTGATTTTCTGGACCGACAATAATTCTTCGCGTTCGAGGCCGGTGGAATAATGCGCCGATTGCGCGCAATAGGCACAATCTTCGCTGCACCCGCCGGTCTTGATGCTGAGCAAACTGCAACGCTGTACGCCCTCCCCGCGCCAATGTTCGAGATGCACCGAACGGCTTTGCGAAATCAAATCGAAAAGCGGCGCGTGATAGAGCGCGTGCAGTTGGTCAAATCTCATCGCGTGACGGCGATGTTAAATCGAAAATCAAAAATCCAAAATCAAAATCAATTCACCCACTTCCCGCCTTCGGAAGTGAGGATCGGCAGCTCTTCCATCATGAACTGCGTTTTGCCGATCGCGCCGATCATGTGCGTGCCGGTGGCGTCGTGCCATTTCTTCGACATGCTCTCGCCGGTATGGCAGCCCCAGCTCTTAACATAAGCGCCGTACGCGAAATCGCGCCGCGCGATCTTGCTCAGCTCGCTTTCGTGCAGCCATGATTTCGACGCGCTGTCGAGCAGGTTGCTGTAATCGAACATGAAACAGGCTTTGTTCGAGTGACCAAAATATTCGAACCCGAGAACCTTTAGCCGGTCGCGTCCCGGCCCATTATTCAGATAATTGATGACCTCGTCGCCGCCGTGAAAATAGATCAGGTTGAGATTAAACTTTTCGGCCACAGAATTGATGAAACCGATCAGGTCCTGATGCTCCTGTGCGGCGCGATCGAGATAACCTTGCTTGTAAACGAGCCAAGTGATCTTTGCGTCAGGCCCTAATTGAGCGCGCAACTGCTCGGTGCGAAGTCGCGCGGCGTGCACAAAATTCGCCCACCAATGATCGTGCGGATAGGCTTTGTATTGCTCCCATTGATGTAGCGACGGGCCGCCCACCACCACGATCCATTCCCCGGGCCGACGGGCCGCCGTCACCGATCCAACCGCCATGATCGAAAATGCAAATACAAGCAACAGGCGTTTCATCGAGTGAAGGAGAGCAACTATTTATGCAGGAGACGAAATTGCGCAAGGGGGGCCGATCGGCCGCTCCGCCGGGCGATCCACTTAAGTCTCGTCGTGTATGAGGTCTCCCCATGTCTGTCGTTTACGAATGAGGGCAAAGTTATCGCCGCGCACCAAAGCTTCGCCCGGCAGAGGGCGCGAATTGTAATTCGACGCCATGACAAAGCCGTAAGCGCCCGCGCTCATGATCGCGAGCAGGTCGCCTTCGCGCACCTCCGGCATCTCGCGATCAAGCGCAAAAAAGTCGCCCGTCTCACACACCGGACCGACGATGTCGATCTTGTCGCGTTTCGTGCTTGTAATCGGCTCGGCCACAGAAACGATCTCGTGATAACTATGGTAAAGCGCCGGGCGAATCAGGTCGTTCATTCCGGCATCGACAATTGTAAATTTTTTCCGGCCGGCTTGCTTGAGGTAACGCACGCGCGTGAGCAAAACGCCGGCGTTCCCGACCAGCAATCGCCCAGGCTCGAGCAGAATTCTTAGCTTCATTTCGCGCAACGGCGGCAAAATTGCATCGACATATTGCTGGATCGACAATTGATGTCGCGCGGGCGCTTCTTCCTTCCACCAGCCGCTGGTGCCGCTAACAAACGACGATTCGTAAACAATCCCGACTCCTCCGCCGACGCTAAAAAACTTGATCCGATATTTGCTTTTTAATTCGCGAATCAATGGCGCGATTTTTTTGATCGCATCCACGAACGGCCGCGTTTCGTTGATCTGCGACCCGATGTGCATTTGCACACCGACGATGTCGATGTTGCGCATTTTCGCGGCGCGCTCATAAACCGCGGCCACCTGATCGAGCGCGATCCCGAACTTGTTTTCGCTTTTGCCCGTGGAGATATACTCGTGCGTCGCCACATCGACATCGGGATTTACGCGCAACGCGACCGGGGCGCGCGCCCCTTTGCTCGCGGCAATCTGGTCGACGTAATCCAGCTCCGCTTCGCTCTCGACGTTGAAACTGTAGACGCCTTGTTCGAGCGCGTACTCGATTTCCTCGCGCGACTTTCCGACGCCGGCAAAGGTGCATTTCGCTCGATCGCCTCCGGCGGCAAGGACGCGGAAAAGTTCACCGCCGGAAACGATGTCGAAACCAGCGCCCGCATCCGCAAGCAACTTCAGAACCGCCCGGTTCGAGTTCGCTTTGACCGCATAGCAGACTAGATGATCCAGTGGCGCAATGGCGGCATCAAGCCGCTGGTAATGATCGAGAATCGTCCCGGCGCTATATACGTAGAGCGGCGTCCCAAATTCCTGCGCGACCCGCGCAAGATCGACATCTTCGCAGTGAAGCTGGCCGTCGCGGTAATGGAACGAATGCACTGTGCGAAATGCAATTCTCTAAAGCGCGAGCATTCGCAAGCAGATGTTAAGAATCCCGATCAATGCGACTCCCATCGAAAAGCTTGTCAGCACCAATCCCTTCCCATGCTTCATCATCTCTCCCAAGACCGCGTGCGCAGCCAGGTAGAAAAATCCACCGCCGATGTGTGCCATGATTAAGCCGAGCCAAAACGTCGAAGCTTTTGCCAGAAAGAAAAAGCCGATCGCTCCGCCGAGAAGCGTGGTTGCTTCAGTCGCAGCAACCCAGCCGAGCGCGGCTCTACGTTGCAATCCAGCGCCGATCAAAAGACTGCCAAGGGCAAGGCCTTCCGGAACTTTGTGAATGCAGAGAGCGGAGAACAGCGACCATTGGGCTGCTTCCGGCGCGGCAGCTTCCTGTCCAATCCCCAAAGCCACGCCGTCACTTGTGCTATGAATTGCCAGTGCGACAACCAACGCCGTCGCGATTTCGCTGAAATGTCGTGTTGTGTCTGCGTCAAAGTGACTGGCCGCACAGGCCGGGCAAACGTGATGGACGTATTTGCTGATGAAGAAGAACAGCGCGTAGCCCGTCGCCGCCGCCAACACTACTGTCCACCAACTGCTGTTGCTCAAACTTTCGGGCAAAATCGCGAAGAGCGTTACGCCCAGGAGTGTTCCGGCCGCCAGACTGATCAAGGCACAAAGCGGTTTGTGCGCTAATCGCAGCGACGTGCTGATCGACCCACCGGCGAGGGCGAAAGCGTAGGCCGCGACGACCTGCCACAGCGTAATTTGGCCGTTCAAGAGCTGGTGAGCGATTCGTGATCTTCCCGGCAGTACTGAGTCTCGATGGTGAGATGAACCAGTTCTTCGTGCTCGCGCAACAATTCGCGATATGCGTCGGAAGTTTTCGGCTCATGCGCTACGATCGAGACGATGGCGGCAAATTTCCCCATGCCGACCTGCCAGACATGAAGATCAGTCACGATCGAGTCACCGTCAGCCTCGACCGCGCGGAGAATTTCCTCCGGCAAATCGGAAGAGAGCGGCGTGCGATCGAGCAAAATGCCGCTGGTATCGCGTAACAGGCCGTAAGCCCACGAGAAAACGACACCGCTCCCGACAATTCCCACGACCGGATCCAGCCACGCCCAGCCGAAGAATTTGCCGCCGGTCAGCGCCGTAATCGCAAGGACTGAGGTAAATGCATCCGCCAGGACATGCAGATAGGCGGCGCGCAGATTCAAATCCTGATGCTGACCGCTGCCATGACCGGAGCTTGAGCGATGTGCATCGCTGAGCAGGACTGCGCAGCCCAGATTCACCAGCAATCCAAGACAAGCAATGCCGATCGCTTCATTAAAATGAATGGTCAGTGGAGCAAATAGCCGGTGCGCCGATTCGCTGGCCATTAAGAATGCCACAATTGAGAGCACCACCGCGCTGGTGAAGCCGCCGAGCACGCCGATTTTTCCGGTCCCAAAGCTGAACCGCACATTGGCGGCATATCTGCGCGCGAGATAGTACGCTACCGCTGTGATCAAGAACGCAATCACATGCGTGCTCATGTGCCAGCCGTCGGCCAGCAACGCCATCGAGTGCGACGTCCAGCCGACTGCGATCTCGAGGACCATCATCACGGCGGTAATACCGATCACAATGCGGGTGCGCTGTTCCGCGTGGGAAAAATCGGGAACGAAATCGTGTGCCTTCCGGAAGTGAGAATGATCCACGGGGGACATATCGAAAGAAGATAACTCAGTTATCGAAGCATCAGCAAAAAAAGCCAGAAGGGAATCAGCCACTGCGGATCGCATGTGACCGAGTCCGAATCAGTGCGTAGATCGACACTAAAATCAGCAACGCACCAAAAGTGCAGACAATCGCCGCGCCGGACGGCAGATCCCACCAAAAGGAAAGAAACAAACCGCCGACGCCGCCGATTAACGCAATGACCCAACCAATCAGCAAGCGATTACCAATCCGATTGGCCAGATTGATCCCGCAAACGGCCGGGACAATGAGATAACTGAAAACGAGCAGCACGCCGGCGATGCGCACGAAACTCGTTACGACCAGACCAAAGACGGCATAAAACAAAAACGAATGAAACCAGCAGGAAATCTTTGCGCAAAATAAAATGGAAAATGCCGACTCCGACAAAAAGTGCGAAGCGCTCGCAAACTTCGCGTGGTGTCACGAGAAGAATATTGCCCACAAGCATGTTTTTGATTTCTTCATCCCCCTCCGCCGCCCGGCTCAGGAGCAACACCGCCGCCGCGGCCGTGACCACATAAGAAATCCCGATCACCGCTTCTTGTGGGATAGATAAACCAGCAGCCACGGCAAAAGGATGCAGGCCACAATCGGCCAAAGCATTACTTCAAACATACTATTTCAGCGCCGCCGCCAGCCGCGAGACGAGTGTGTCGATCAGCTTCACGTAACTTTCCGTCCCGGGCAGGCCGCCCGGGAACTGCGAAAACTCCACGACCTTCGCGCCAGTTGCGCTTGCGACTTTCTCAGCGATTCGCCGGTCGTGAAACGGCTCGACAATGATCGCTTTAATGTGCTGTGCCTTTATCTGCGCGATCACTTCGGTGAGATGCGACGGCGACGGCGGAATGCCGGGCTTCGGTTCGAGAAAGATGTCGATGTTCACGCCAAAACGGTGCGCGAAATAAACCCATGAATCGTGGTACGCGACCACGTTCTGCCCTTTGAACGGCAACATCGCCGCGCCCCATTCCTGTAATTTCGCGTTAATCGTCGCTTCGAACTTTTTGTAGTTCGCGTCGTAGACAGCGGCGTTGGCGGAATCGACCGCGGAAAAAGATTGCGCGATGTGCTGCGCGACCGCCTTGGCGATGATCGGGTCGTTCATGAAATGCGGGTTACCGAGCGCGTGCACGTCGCCCGCGGCGCGCGTCACATTTGCCGGCACGTTCATGAGGCGAATTCCTTGCGACCCCTGGACCCGGCCCGGCTTGCCAATCCCAATTTTCGGGTTGCGCGCGTTTTGTAAAAGCGGCGGCAGCCAGCCGATCTCAAGCTCTGCGCCACCGTCGATCAAAACGTCGGCGTTGCGCAACGAGACAACGAAACTCGGTCTCGCATCAACGAAGTGCGGGTCTTCCGTCGGTTTTGCCAGAATGATAATGTCGATCTTGTCGCCGCCGATCTCGCGCGCAAGCGAACCAAAATCGGGCAGCGTCGCAACGACGTTAAGTTTCGCGTGCGCCGAGACAGCGCATGCCAGAACTGTGCACAGAAGTAAGATGGTTTTTTTCATGGGTTCAGAATTTGTGAGCGCCGTGCGCGCCGAGAATGAATTCAAATTGGAGAAAAACCGAATCGACGTCGCGATTAGCAAGGAAGAAATTCTCTTCGAGGAAATCGTGATTGTATTGCAATCGGATTTTGGAGAACTCAGTCGGATACCAAGTGAGATTGGCGCTGATGCGCGAGCGTGATTGTCGATCCATGTCGTCAGTGAATTCGGAGTCGGTCATATGCAGATAATCGCCACGTATGCCAGCGACCCATCCTTTCTTGAAACCCCAAAGCAATTGCGAATACATTCCCCAGTCGTGAAACGTCTCCGCCAGCGGGAATGATTGATCTATTCCGCGACCAGCTTCGAAACGCCGATACATCGCTTCCGTTTGCCATTTCACAAACGGAAAACCGCCTTCGGCGTGTGAGCTTTTCCATTTATAGAAAAGATCAGCGCCGTAAATCTGCGTGCGTGAATTTGCGCCAGTTTCATTGGAACCGAACGCGCCGGAAACACCGGCCAACACCACCTGCGTCGGACTAAGATCGACAGAATTTTCCCAGCGCGGAATCCAAACGAAATCCTGTAAACCGCGCGCTTCGCGATCAGTCGTGCGGCGTCCGAAGAAAATGCCGTCATCGCCGGGATTGCGGAAAGAAAAACCAGTGCTGCCCCGTCCATTCTGCCCGGCGAAAATTAACTGCGAGTACCATGGCACTGGCAGAGTCCATGAGATCTGCGCGCCGACGCCGCGCAATCCATCTGGGCCGAGAAGCCGTCCATGGACAAGCGGATCGTCGGCAAAATCCCAGGTGTGCGGATGCGTTGGATTGATCCGGCCGAATGCCGCGAAGAATTGCCCGCCTTTTAACTGCAGATTGAACGGCAGGCTCGTCGTTTGCATGAATGCTTCTTCGACTTCCACTTCGGTTGCATTGTCGTTATCCAATTTGAAAACAATATTGGCGAAGCCTTCGAAGTACGGGTCCACGGCTCCGTCGAGCGCGAGCTCGATGTTGCGCGCGTTGAAACCGCGCTGTTGCGGATCATGATCGCCAACTTCTATGTGATCCAGATCGCGCGCGGTGGAGCCGGCGAGCGCGAACAGTCCGTCGAAGGAAATGTTCATGTAATTTTTGCCGCCGCCCGCAATCGTAATTGGTTGCGTTAACGACGCGCCAGCACCTGTGCTTGAGATCGTTTCCGGCGTCGATGTTACGACTGAGGTGTCGCTGGTCGGGAAAGTTCCCGGCAAAGCTGCGCCACTTTCGTTTACGCCGGGACTAGCAGAAGGCGCTGTTTTTCCGGCCGATGCAACAACGGATGTGTCCTCAGTTGGAAAATGCGGCGGTGCGCTCGCGCCGGGCGCGGGCGAATTTTCAGCGGCGGCAATGGGAGAAGGCTCGGGATTTTGCGCTGCCACTAATTCACCGCCGAGGTTCGCTTTCTCCAGCGCGGCCTGTTGACCTTTCACTTGTTGCTGCAACGTCTTCACCGTCTCGGTGAGCGATTGCACCTGCTGGCGCAGCACTTCCACATCGGCAGCTGAGGCTGGCGTTGACTTGGAAAGGGCCGGCGCTGGCGATGAAGTGGAAACGGGCGCCGCTTCCTGCGCAGAAGCGATCGCCAGCGGGAAAATCCCCAGCGTTACCAAAATAAATTTTGTCATTCAAAACTCCTGATCAAAAACTCGGGCTTCAGCACCCGATTAATTCAAACCTACTGCGTTCGGCGAACGTTGATTCAGCGGCGTGAGGAACGCGCTAAGCGCTGCAATCCCGCAGACGCGGGAAAGAATCAACGCTTCAGCAGTGCGCCGGCGGGGCGTGCTCGAAAATACGCGCGCTAAGAAAGGGCGCCGCAACCCAGATCCAATTGAGTGCCGGACTCCTCGAAAATTGTGCGGCAATCGCCGGCGCAATCACCATCGGCGCAGCAGCGGTGTGATGACAACTGCCGGAAGCGATCAGTGTAACCGCGCATTCATGAAGCGATGCAGCCGTGGGATGAAGTCGTTCATGTAAATTCGGTGCGACCGAAAGGCCCAGCATTAACACAATCGCCGCGGCGAGAAGCAGGACAGTGCCGCCGCCAAACCGGCCCGATCGAATGCGAAGCGCGCGGCACGGCATCGAGCGCGACTTTGCTTTCGAGCGATTCGTTTCGCAAGGATTTTTTATGCAGCGCCGCTGCGACTGGGTTTTCTCCCAACACCGACTCATGATTAGTTCGAACTCATCAGAAGTCGTAAGCGACCGTGCCGTAAAAGCCGCGGCGCTGGCCGAATTGCGGCGCTCCGACTCCGATGCCGCTGCCGTCGCGCAGCTCGTAGATCTTGTCGAACAAATTGACAACATCGAAGCGGACTTTGACTGTCCCGACTTTTGGAATGGTGAAGACGCGTTGAAGCGACGCGTTGATGGTTTCATATGGATGACCTTTTTCCGTGTTGGCGAAACCTCTCCGAAGTCCGTTGCCGTAGAGGAGATCAGTGGACGCCTTCCAGTCGTTCCAGGTCCAGGAGACGCCAGCTGACCCGGTAAAGCGCTGGTCGTGGTCAAGGAAGACCCAGTGCTTGTTAATGTAAGCCAGCTCGTCGGGATCGAAGAGGAATTGCGCCGAGCTGACGTTCGTCCCGCGCGCCCATTCGTAAGCCAGATTTCCGTAAGCCGAGAATGGGCCATGATCGTAGCTGGAAGTAAATTCGCCACCGTAGATCTCGCCGCGCTTGTAATTGAACGATGAAAGGATGAGCGCTTGTCCGAACTGGCCTTCATCAAGCGTCGAATGCGAGCTCTTGTAGAAACCATCCAATCCTACATTGAATCCTTCCATGATCTTTTGCGTGACGCCGGCATCGAAGTAATGCGCGCGCTCCGAGGTCACCGCGGAATCCTGTGTGATCGCCGACCCGTTCGTCGTGCCAGCGAATTTGGCGATGGTACTTTGTGGAACAGCCTCTAAGGGCGGTGGCGTGAAGTAGCGCGCGTAACCGGCGTGAAACGCGGTCCAGTCAAAGGCCTTGTAAACGACATTAATTCGTGGGCTGAGTTGGTTCTCGTCCGCGAACGCATTCACAAAATCGAGCCGGCCCCCGAAGTTGATGGTGAGCTGCTCGAACGGCTTCCATTCGTCCTGCAAATAGAAACCGTAGAAATAGCCGTATTTATCGTGATTATCGACGATGCGGATCGGCGTTGTGCTGGTTTGGTTGCCGGTGGCATCGACCGGGAAAACAAGCGTGGCCGTGTCGATGGTCGCGTGTTGTTCGGTGAAAATGAGCCCGGCGCGAATCGTATGCTCGTCATTGAGCTTGTAGCTCGAATCGAATTCGACGCCATTGGACAGAATGGCGCGGTCAACTCGCGAGGCGACGCCGTTGAAGATGAGATCGCCGACGTCGTCCGGGCGAAAAAGGATCGAGCTGTAGCGGTTAAAGATCGATGCCTGGAAATTGAGATCGCCCGCTTTCTTTTGGTAAGTCAGAATCTCGTAGGCGGAGTCCTCCGATTGGTTCTCATCCAGTTTCGCGGAGTTGAATGTCGATCTTCCCATGTCGTTAAACGCCGGCGGCTGACCCGGATTATTCGGAATTTCAAAATCGCTGTGATTGCCGCTGACAAGCAACGTCACCCGGCTGGTTTCGTCGATAATGTCAGAGAAATAGCCGAAAAACTTGTACTGATCGGTATCATCGTGAATCGGATCGCTGCTGCGGGTGGGGTTTTCGATGCCGATGCCATCGTGCAGATGACTCGTCGATACGTAGTAGCTGAGCTTTCCGATCAGGCCGCCGCGCTCGAAACTTTCCATGATCGTGTCGAAACTGCCCACGTAGATGGAAGCTTCGTTGCCGGCGAAGACAGCGCCGTTTTTTGTGTGAATATCGATCACACCGGTCGTGCGAAACCCGAACTGCGCGGGCAGAGCGCCGGTCATGAGCGAAATGTTATCGGCGAAGCGGGTCTCGAGTTCCTGGCCGAAACCCGGGATGCTTTCCGGTATCAACACGTCATCGATGCGGTATTGCAGGTTTGCATGTTCACCGCGGACATGAAGCTGTCCGAATGAATCCTGCGCGACACCGGGAAAGCGAAGAATCGTCTGGTTGAATGGCGCGTCTTCGCCTTGCGCCTGCGAATCGAGCCGATCGGGTCCGACGGTGTAACGCGTCGCGCCGAGATTCGGCACAATTTGCTCCCGCGAGATGTCGAGTTCCTGCGAGGTGACAACTACGTTTTCAGCGGTGGCGGCGCCCGGCGTTGCCGTTGTAGATGGTGTGGGGCTTGGCGACGCTGTAACAGCGTTTTGCGCAGTCACAATGCTTGCCCCACAGAGCATCGCGACTGATGCGATCAGAAATTTTTTCATTAGGAATTTTGAGAAATGGATTTTTCAAAGTCGTGATTGTTTACCGTATTCGCGATTCGCGCGAAGCCAGTGAAAAGCGGCGCCCTTGCACAAAGGCGTGCCGCGATTCAGGCGAAGTGAATTGAAGTCTAACGCTCCGCGTGAAAACGCGGTTCGGCTTTCGTGCTAAGCAAGCACGGGCGGCGCGTGCTCGAAAATGCACGCGCCAAGAAATGGCGATTCGACCCACTGCGGAGTCAATGCCGGAATTTTGGAAAAGTGAATGACTAGGGCGGGTGCGCCGACCAATGGATGAGCAGCGTGGTTGTAGCTGCCCGACGTGATCATTGTCGCTGCGCAGGTGTGCTCGACGCGATTCGCGTCCTTGTGGACGCGCTGGTGCAACTGCGGTGAAGCACTCAGCGCTAGCGCCCAGACAAACGTCGCGAAAACGCAAATCGCAATAACCGCGCGCCCGTGATTTCTTGAACGCCCGAACGTGCTCATTGTGCTGCGAGCTTGTGACTGTTTGAACTCGCTTTGCATCATCTTTAAAATTAGAAAATGGCAAAATGATGCGCTTTCGTTTCTTTAACGTCGGGAAAATCTCCTACTGCTTTTTTTCTGGCGCCAGCTCTCGTCGTTTCTACAATTCGCCAGGAATCGCTCTCATTTGAGATTTACATGTGAGTGCCCGTCGTGAGCAAGACTGAACGAGAGAACGCGCCAAAGAGGAACCGGAAAGGATTCGGCTCAGCCACCAATATCCTTCTGGCGCTCATCGGCCTGCTCATTTCAGCGGGTCCGGCAGGCGCTGAAAATACGAGCGACTGGATAACCGGATTGCCGCGAGAACCCATTCACGTAAAAGCGTGGCCAGGGGGAAAAAAAGTCGCGGTTTGCTTCATTCTTTATGTTGAGGTGTGGGGTTTTGGACACGGCCCTAATTTCCGGCCGGATATGACTGCGCGTGATCCAGATATTGTCGACGAGGGCTTTCGTCAATACGCGATAGAATGGGGTATCCCTCGGATTGGCCGGCTCTTCAATGAGCAAGGAATGCCCTTGAGCATTGCCTTGAATGCGCTTTTCCCCGAGCAGCATCCCGATGTCTGGAAGCAGTTTCGTTCCCTGGTCCCAAAGGACCCTATCATCGCGCACGGCATTAACAACTCGACTGAGCTCCTTCCGCTTGGACGCGGCCTCGACGAACAGGAAGCATACATTCAGCGGACACTGGATCTGATCGAGAAGGATACGGGCGTGAGGTCACGTGGATGGACAAGCCCAAGCGTGTACCCCAATGCCGATACATTCAGAGCCACAGCAGCCGAAGGTATCACCTATTCGCTCGACGGTATGGACTCCGATATCCTATCTCGCCTCACCACCAAGTCAGGGCCGCTGGTCTTAATTCCTTATCCGGCAGTCACGGTCGACATGGGGCAATACCTGGAGCGCTTCAAAGGACCAAGTGATATAGAGCGGCTGTGGATCGAATATGTAACCGGACTGGCTAGGGAGGCTGAGGCTCACCCCGACCGTGAGGCTACTGTCGTTGCGATTGGCATCCATCCCTTTGTGGTCGGGACGCCCGATGGCGCTGAGGCATTGCGTCGTGTTCTCCAAAATTTCAAGAATCAGAAGCTTGTTTGGGTAACGGACGTTCAAGCAGTACTGGATGCTTCGGGCGAGAAGCCATAGCTAAGATAAATGTGATTTTCTCGTCGCCCTTGCGTCGATGGACTTAAACACAATCACCGAGGTTCGGAGTCCCACCAATGCGGATGCAATCCCAAAATGGGAAAATGGTTTTGCATGGCTGGCCGGCGGAACGTGGCTCTTTTCGGAACCGCAGATAACCACCCACACACTCATTGATCTTGAGACGCTCAAGTGGCCCTCTCTTCAAACTTCGAAAGATGGATTAGAGATTGCTGCTACTTGCAGAGTTGTCGAACTCGATCA
>WNFR01008997.1_pt1 | contig 23304 bp, 21 predicted proteins | sample 5400221 | NCBI WGS metagenome assembly WNFR01 (sample SAMN13153357, study PRJNA577476) | soil metagenome | isolation source: 40 cm soil under Madrone tree | place: USA:California | collected 2016-06-14 | reverse complement strand
CGCCGGATTGATTCAGGAAGCGGGCAAAGCGGCGTTGGTGGTCTTGAATAAGTGGGACCTGGTTAAGCCAAAACGCGGCGAGCGACAGGCGATCCGTGAACTCGCGGATGAAACGCGAGAGAGAATCTTCTTTCTCGATTACGCGCCGGTGTTAATCGCGTCCGCGCGCACCGGCGAGAACGTCGACCGGCTTTTCGGACTGATTGGCAAAATCGAGCGCGCGTCAGCCACACGGATCGGAACCGGCGTTTTGAATCGGTTGATGCGCGCGGTGTTCGCCGCAAGTCCGCCGCCGATGGTCAAAGCCCGGCGATTGAAACTGTTTTACGCCGCGCAGGCGGCGGGAACGCAAGATCGATCCGCCAAAGGACGGATTCGCCGTGGCGAACATCTCCAACCTCCGGAGTTCGTGTTGTTTGTGAACGATCCTCGATTGCTCTCTCAATCCTATGCGCGTTATCTCAAAGCTAGGATTCGCGATGCTCAACCCTACGTCGGGCTGCCGATCATTTTAACCTTGCGCCCTCGCACGGAGACGCGCCGAAAATAATTGCTATCTCTGGCGCTTGTCGGGAGCACAGTTTGATCGAACATTGTCGGCCTAACCTTTGTCTCAAAACCGCGTATGAAATCGACGCAGGAAATCACTCGTGAAGTGCAGGAGCTGGGCCGCTGGATCCCCGATTTGCGCCAGCAAGTTTCGCATGTTGTGGTCGGCCAAAAATATCTGGTCGACCGCTTATTGCTCGGTTTGCTGGCCAACGGACACATCTTGCTCGAGGGCGTTCCGGGCTTGGCCAAAACGCTCACGGTCAAAACAATGGCCTCGGCAATCCAGACCGGTTTCCAGCGATTGCAATTTACGCCCGATCTTTTGCCGGCCGATTTGATTGGAACGCTGATTTACAACCCGCGCACCGGCGAATTCACGACCAAGCTCGGCCCGATCTTTTCGAATTTGATTTTGGCCGACGAAATCAATCGCGCGCCGGCGAAAGTGCAGAGCGCATTGCTGGAAGCGATGCAGGAACGCCAGGTCACAATCGGCGAACAAACTTATCCCCTCTCCGATCCGTTTCTTGTTCTGGCCACGCAAAATCCGATCGAACAGGAAGGCACGTACCAATTGCCCGAAGCGCAGCTCGACCGGTTCATGTTCAAATTGAATATCGGATACCCGGAAAAGTCAGAGGAACGGACGATTCTCGATTTGATGGCGACGTCAGCGCCCGATTTGCGTGTCGACGCGGTCATCGAGCCGAAACAAATCATCGCCGCGCGCAATGTGGTGAACGAAATCTACATCGACGACCGGGTGAAGGATTACATTGTCGATGTTGTCTGGGCGACGCGCGAGCCCACTTCTTACAATTTGCCTCTGGAAGGATTGATTCGTTACGGTGCATCGCCGCGCGCCACGATTTATCTGGCGCTGGGAGCACGCGCCCACGCCTTCCTCAACGGGCGCGGCTACGTCACGCCGCAAGATGTCAAAAGCATCGGGCCGGACGTCTTACGGCATCGCATCATCGTTAGTTACGAAGCCGAAGCCGAAGCGGTCACGAGCGAAACGATCATCGAGCGCATTTTTGCCGGCCTTCCCGTTCCCTGATCTACGATGAACGGTTTGCAGCAAAGAACCGCGGAGATTCTTAAAAAGATCCGCACCCTGGAAATTAAAACGAAGGGTCTAGTCGAGACCGTCTTCGCCGGCAATTACCATAGCGTCTTCAAGGGCCGCGGGATGAATTTCGAAGATGTGCGCGAATATCAACCGGGCGACGAAATTCGAGCAATCGATTGGAACGTGACCGCGCGACTTGGAAACGCCTTCGTGAAAAAATTTACCGAGGAGCGCGAGTTGACCGTGATGCTGATTGTCGATGTTAGCGCGTCGGGAAATTTCGGAAGCACCACCCAATCGAAACGCGAACTGGCCGCGGAAGTCGCGTGCCTGCTCGCTTTCAGCGCGATCCGCAATAACGATAAAGTCGGGCTGATTCTTTTCACAGACCGGGTGGAGCTTTTTATCCCGCCAAAGAAGGGCCGCTCGCACACGCTTCGACTCATTCGCGAGATTTTATTTTTCGAGCCGGCCGGCCGCGGAACTGAGGCTGCTCTCGCGCTCGATTATTTGAACAAAGTCATCACGCGGCGTGCGGTTGTGTTTTTCATTTCCGATTTTCAAGCGCCGGATTTCTCGCACACGCTCGCGGTCAGCGGTCGCCGGCACGATTTCATTGCGGTTCACATTCAGGACGAACGCGAACAGGTGCTGCCTAATGTCGGCATCATCACGCTCGAGGACGCTGAAACCGGCGAGCAAATTGAAATCAACACCGGAGACCGCGGCACGCGGACGCGATTCAGCGATCTGGCCTATGAAAAGGCGCATGATCTTTCGCGCACGCTTCGACGCAACAACATCGACGCAATCACGTTACGGACGAGTGAAGATTATCTGCCGGCGCTACGCTCGTTTTTTAAATTGCGTGAGCGCCGCGCCGCCATGCGATGACTTGTTTATGTCGATCTTTCTCGCTCAACAACAATTTCACGAGATCGCGCCACCGGTTGATTACTCGTTTATTCCAACATGGGCGATTTTTTTGGCGAGCTTTGTTGGACTGTGCCTCGTCGGTTTGATCGTTTGGTTTTTCACCCGAAGGCGCCAACCAGAACAACCGCCAAAATTGCCGCGCGAAATTGGGCTCGAGGAACTCGAACTGATCGCTGGGGAAATCGAAACAATGAATCCGTACCTCTTTAGTATTCGCGTCTCCGATATTTTGCGCCGCTACGTCACCAATCAGTACGCGTTGCCGGTGACGCGGCAGACGTCGGTTGAATTTCTCACTGCGCTGGCGAAGTCGTCGCCGTTTTCAACGAATGAAAAATCGTTGCTCGAAGATTTTTTGAACCGGTGCGACTTGATCAAATTCGCGCGCTACGAAGCAACATCGGCGGACAGCCGCCTTTTGCTGGAAGAGGCAACCCGGTTTGTGAAAGGAGAGCAACTTGCGCTTGCTTGATTGGTGGCCGGCAAATACCGCGCTGACGTTCGTGCGTCCGTGGCTGCTATTGTTCCTCCTCGCAATTCCGCTCCTTGCTTACTTGCGCGGCAAACGCGGACCAGCAGCAGCGCTTACGTTTTCTTCGACCTCAACGCTGCGCGCGATCGGCAAACAAAGCGCCGCCCGCGTCGGAAAACTTTTGCGTGCATTAATTTTCGCAACGCTGGCGATCTTCGTCATTGCGCTCGCACGGCCTCAGCTCGGAAAGAGCCTCACTCAAGTCGAAGCGAGCGGGATCGACATCATGCTGGTGCTCGATGTGTCCGGATCGATGCTGACCAAAGATTTCACGATCGGCGGAGAACCAGCGACGCGGGTGGACGCGATCCGCGAAGTCACGCGCAAGTTTATCGAAGGCCGGCCTAACGATCGCATCGGCATCATCGCATTCGCGGGTCGACCGTATGTCGTTAGTCCGATGACGCTGGATCATGATTGGCTTCTGCAAAATTTAGAACGCGTTCGAATCGGGTTGGTGGAAGACGGAACCGCGATTGGTTCCGCAATGGCGTCGGCGGCAAACCGGTTGAACGATAAACATTCAAAGAGCCGCGCAATTGTTTTGCTGACCGATGGCGAAAATAACGCGGGAAAAATCTCACCGAACACAGCTGCCGAAGCGGTTAAAGCACTAAAGATCCATTTCTACGCCATCGGCGCTGGAATCAATGGAATCGCGCCGGCGCCAATTTTTACGTCGCGTGGTCCGATGACCGACGCGCTCGGCAATCTGCTCTACGAAAACCAACGCGTGGAATTTAACGAGGCCGGCTTGAGACAAGTTGCGCAAATTGCCGATGGCCAATTTTTCCGGGCAACCGACACCAAATCGCTCGAGCAAATTTACGGCGACATCGATAAGATGGAAAAATCGACCGTGGCCGTGAAAAAATATCAGGAGTACCGCGATTTGTTTCCACTCTGCCTCATGAGCGGCTGCGGTCTGCTGGTCGCTCAACTTTTATTGTCGCAAACCATTTGGAAGAAATTGCCGTGAAGGAGATGTCGATCTTATGAGTTTCGGCGCGCCGATCTGGTTTTGGGCACTGCTCGCGATCCTGGTTCTGGCCGTGCTGTTTGCGCGCGCCGAGCAGCGGGGAGTTACGAAACTTCGCGAGTTCGTTTCGCCACGATTGCTTCCGCAACTCGCCGCGACAGTGAATCGCTCCCGCCGCGTCTTGCGATTTGCTTTGGTCATGCTCGGACTCGCTTTGGCGATCGTAAGTCTTGCACGACCACAATGGGGTTACATTTACGAAGACGTGAAGCGCAAGGGTCTCGACCTCCTTTTTTCGGTGGACACGTCACGGAGCATGCTTTCGAACGACGTGCAGCCAAATCGCCTCGAACGCGTCAAACTCGCGGCGCAGGATCTCGTTAATCAGTTGCAAGGCGACCGCGTTGGATTGATCGCGTTTGCCGGTCGCGCGTTTCTGCAGGCGCCGCTGACAATCGATTACGAAGCGGCCGTCGAATCGATTAACGATTTGGACACGAAGACGATTCCCGAAGGCGGGACGAATATTTCCGAAGCGATCAATCTCGCCGTAAACACATTTGGAAAAAGCGCCGCCGGAAATCGAGCGCTGATCATTTTCACCGATGGCGAAGAGTTGAACGGTGACGCGGCGAAGACAGCGAAGTCCGCGGCTGATGCGGGCGTGCGAATTTTCACGGTCGGGGTGGGCACGCCGCAGGGCTCGCTCATTCCAATCAACAGCGACGATGGCGGGACTGCGTTCGTGAAAGATTCCGCCGGGCAAGTTGTAAAATCGAAGCTCGACGAAAAACGGTTGCGCGAAGTCGCTCAAGCCACCGGCGGTTTTTATCTGCATCTCGACGACGGGCCGCGGACGATGTCGCAACTTTATTCGCAGGGATTGGCGAACATGAAGGAGGCTGACATCGACGCGCGTTTGGGGCGGAGACCGATCGAGCGTTACGAGTGGCCATTAGGCGCGGCAATGCTTGCGCTGACGATGTCGATCTTGATCGGCGAGCGCAAAAAAGTGCACGTCCGCGCGCGTTCACCGCGATGGTCGAAGATCGCGGTTCCGGCAACTGCGCTGCTTTTTATTTTCGCGGGACCTGTTTTTGGAACTGCGACCGGATTGAATCTTTATCGCGAGGGCAAATACAACGACGCCTATCAGAGTTTCCAACAAGACCTGAATTCGCATCCGGATTCATCGGAAAAAGAAAAAATCGAATTCGATGCCGGCGCGGCAGCTTTCAAAATGGGCGATTACAACAAAGCGTTGCAATCATTCAGCGACTCGCTCCTCTCATCCGACAAAGCACTTCAGGAGAGCAGCCATTTTAATCTTGGCCGGACTCTCGAAGATCGCGCCGACATGGACGAGACGAATGACAACACGCTAAAGGATCTCACCGATGCGGCGTCGCATTATGAATCCACTTTGAGGCTGAATCCGAAGAACGAAGCGGCCAAAGCGAATCTGGAGGAGGTCAGGAAGAAGATCGAACGTTTGAAACAGCATCCGAAACAAAAACCAACGCCACCGCCTCAACAGCAAAATAAGAAAGACAAGAATCAGCAACAAAACGGCGGCGACCAAAACCAGGATCAGCAGCAATCGCAGAGCAGTTCCGGCAAAGATCAAAACCAGCAGGCGCAATCCCAAAACCAATCGGCCAGCAGCCAGAGCAAAAATTCTCAGGACAAGTCGAACCAGGCACAGGCAAAAAACGAGCCGCAAAAAAATCAACAGCCGCAACCGGGCGAAAGCCCGAGTCCATCGCCAGGCAAAGATCAACAGCAAACGAACCAACCTTCGCCCGCGCCCGGAAAAGGAGAAAACAAAAATGCGCCCGCCACGGCGAGTCCGTCCGCCGGCAGACAAGACCGACAATCGTCGCGCGATCAGGAACAGCCGGAAGAATCGCCAAGTCCGGGTGGAGGCGAAGATCAAATGCCGTCGCCCTCTCCCGGCGAAGGCGAGGGAGAAAATGCGACGCCGTCTGCAACGCCGACTTCCTCACCGCAGAAAAAATTGGCCGGTGAAATCAAAGGAGCAAATGGTGACAAACAACCGGAGTCGCCGCAGCAGGCCGCGCAACTAGGCGGGTCCGAACCGGAAAAGGAGGGACAGATGAGCGAGAAACAGGCCGAGCTCCTTTTGAAATCGATGAAGGACGAAGAGCAGCGCGTCCAGCTTGATGAACGCAAGCTGCGACGCCATGTCTATAATGACTGGTGACCGAAAATTTGAGGTCCCAGGGGAGATGTCGATCTACGCAAGAACTTTCAAAACTAGTTTTGCGCTGCTCGTTTTGATTTTAACGCGCAGCGTCGCGTTCGCCGCGCCGCCGAGTGTGACGGCCGTTTTGAGTAATTCGCAGCCGGCGGTCGGACAAATGGTGCAGTTGGAAATCAAAGTGAACGGCGCGAATAGCGCGAATGTTCCGGAAACGATTTCAATCGACGGCCTTGAGATTCATCAGACCGGAACGTCGCGCCAATTCGAGATGCATAATTTCGATGTCAGCAGCAGCGTGACTTACAATTACACCATTCTACCGTTGAAAGCCGGGCATTTTAAAATTCCCGCGCAGACAGTTCGGGTTGGAAATGATTCGCTGCACACACCCGAACTCGTATTGAATGTGGCGCAGGGATCGAGCAGTTCCGGCAGCTCGGCGGGTTCGGCGCAAAGCGGGCAAAGCACGGCTGCGAGTAAGCTCGCGTTTGCGGAATTGGTTGTCGCCAAAAAAGACGCGTATGTGGGCGAGATGGTGCCGGCGGAAATTCGATTGGGGTTCGATCCGCGTGCACACGGCCGGCTTCAGGATGAACCGGAACTTTCCAGCCAGGGTTTTACGACCCAAAAGTTGCAACAACCGCGCGAGAATCTGGAAACAATCGGTGGCAGAACTTACCAGGTCTACACATTTAAGACCGCCATTGCCGCCGCGCGGCCGGGGAAATTCGAAATCGGTCCGGTAACGGCAAAAGCAGTTGTCGTATTGCCGCGGCGACCGAGCACGTCGCCGCGAACGCGTCCGCGATCGCCTTTCGATCTATTTAATTTAGATGATCCCTTCTCGGATCCATTTTTCAGCGATCCCTTTGGAAGCATGGGCGAGCGAACCGAGCTGCCGATTAGAAGCGAAACTGCGACGCTCAACGTGAAACCGCTTCCGACCAACGCGCCGCCGAATTTCTCGGGCGCGATTGGCAATTTTACCATGGCGGTGGACGCGAAACCGAAAACTGTGCAAGTGGGCGATCCGATCACCGTCACATCGACAATTAATGGTCGCGGAAATTTTGATCGGATGAATGGACCCGCCCTCGAGGACGAGCGCGGGTGGCACAAATATCCGCCGTCCTCGAAATTTAAACAGGACGACGACGTTGGCATTAGCGGCGAGAAAACTTTCGAGATGGTGCTCGCGCCTAACGAAAAGAAACCGGCCGTGCCGCCGCTCGTTTTCGCTTACTTCGATCCAATCAAGGAAAATTACGTCACGCTGCGGAGCGACGCTGTTCCAATCCAAGTCGAAGGCGGCGCCGCGCCAGCCCCAAGTGTCGCAGCGGCTCCGGCGACTGGGGCAAAATCGGCAACACCGCCGACTTCAGCCGCAGCTGCAGTCGCTCCGACCGCAAAGCCGCAGGATATTCTGTATCAAATGAGCGATCTCGGTCGCGTTCGATCGTTCACTCCGATTTACGCACGTCCAGTTTTTTGGATGGCCCAACTTGCGCCACTGATTCTGTTATTAGGCTTCGTTGGCTGGAAAATTCGGCAAGCGAAGATCGACAATCGCGACGCGCAGCGGATCGCGGCGCTGCGACAGGAATCAAGCGAGCTTTTGCGAAAACTACGTCGTGGCCAGTTATCGCCGCAGGAATATTTTTCAAGTGCGTCGCGCGTCGTGTGCGTCAAAACGGCGCTCGCCAAAAATGTTAACCCGAACGCGGTGGACGCGGAAACGGCGGCGAAAGCTTTTGATTTGGCTGAGGACGAGCGCGCACAATTGCGGACGTTATTCGAGCGCAGCGATGAGTTGCGTTTCAGCGGGAGCGGAAACGGCGCGGGAGCGATCTCGAATGACGAGCGAGAAGAGGTTTTAAGGTTGCTGGAAAGTTTGCGCGTATGAAAATCCGAATTGTACTCAGCTGCGCAGTTCTGTGGTTGGTTAGCGGCCCGTTTTTAATGGCGCAACCCGCCGCGCAATTTGCCAAAGCCAATCAGGAATACGCGGCCGGCAATTTCAAATCGGCCATCGCCGGCTATGAGGAGCTGGTGCGTTCCGGGCAGGACACCCCGAATGTTTTTTACAATTTGGGTAATGCTTATTTCCGACAAAACAGTTTCGGCCACGCCATCCTAAATTACGAACGCGCCTTAGCACTCGAGCCGCATCATCCAGAAGCCCAGGCCAATCTGCGGGTCGCGCGGGATGAAGGGCGCGCGCTCGAATTGATTTCAAGTAGATGGGAACGGTTGTTTGGATTCGCCACGGAAAATCAATACGTCGTCGCTGCCACAGTCGCATTTTGGATCGGTCTGTCTTCAATCGCAGTATTTATTTTTGGCCGGCGCCGCGCGCGCAGCGCGATTGCATTGTCGATCTTATCGCTATCGACCGTCGCGATCGCCGTCGTGGCGAGTTATCAACTCGGCCATGGGAAAAATGGTCGAGGACTGGCTATTGTGACCGGAGAAAATGTCGAAGCGCGTCTCGCCACGGCGGACAATGCCAATCGCGTTTTGACTTTACCGGCCGGGAGCGAAATCCAAATCGTCAGCCAGCGCGGCGATTGGATTTACGCGGCGCTGCCGAGTAATTTGCACGGCTGGATGCCGGCGAACAGCGCCGAGAAAGTGCGCTTCTAAAATTCGCTCCTTTTTGCGACGGTCATGGACCGCCGCTACAGTGTTCATATGAAGGCGGAAATGGACGTGGGGACGAACCGGAAGGCGTTTCAGATCAATCTAGATCACCAAAAGTATGGGACGTTCGCCGAAATCGGCGCGGGCCAGGAAGTGGCGCGCCGATTTTTTCACGTCGGCGGCGCGGCCGGCACGATCGCGAAGACGATATCGGCCTACGACATGACGTTCAGTGACGCTATCTACGGACCAGCCGATCGGTACGTGAGTCGGGTGCGCTTGAACACGATGCTCGATCACGAGTACGACCTTTTATTGGAGCGTCTGGAGGCAAAGATTGGCGACGAACGCGCGTTTTTTGTTTTCGCCGACACGGTCGCGGCCAGAAGTTTCAAGGAGCACAACGAATCGCATGGCTGGTTGGGGGTTCGTTTCCAACCGGTGCCGCGCGGTGAACCAAGCCAGATCATCATTCACGTGCGCATGCTCGACGAATCGAACGTCGACCAGCAGGAAGCGCTCGGTGTGGTCGGGGTGAATTTGCTTTACGGCGCTTTTTATCATTCGGAACCGGAGCGCTTGATTTCATCGCTGCAGGAAAATCTCGCGCCCGGAAAAATTCAGGTCGATCTGATCAAATTTTCCGGACCAGGATTCGCTAACATCGACAATCGGCTGATGAGCTTGCAACTGGTGAGCCAGGGTCTAACCGACGCGGTGATGTTCACTGCCGATGGCGAGATGGTCCAGCCGTCTGAGATATTGCACAAGAAAGCGATCCTGATCGAACGCGGCAGTTTTCGGCCGGTGACTTATGCGACCAACGACATGCTCGACGGCGCGCGGCGACAGTTTCTGAAAGAGTCGGGCTGCTCGGAAAAAGATCTGGTCGTGCTGATGGAGATGACACTCGAAAATTTGCTTTCGGAAGGACAGCTGAATCACGCTGATTTTTTGGCGCGGCGAATACTACAAGCTGGCCGGTTATCTCTCGCGCTACACCAATCGAATGATCGGTCTGGTCATGGGCGTGCCGAGTCTGATCGAGATCTTCGACGAAAAATATTATCTCAATCTCGAGGGCGGAATTCTCGAAGCGCTGGGCCGGATGTTTAAACACGGGCTGAAGCTTTACGTATATCCAATGATCGACGAAAAGACGGGCAAGATCACGACCGCGACACGGGTTGAAGTCGCTCCGAATCTGCGCTCTCTCTTCCAATACTTGATCGACAACCGCCACATCGAAGAGATTGGCCATTATCAGAAAGATTTTCTACGAATCTATCCACCGGCGGTTCTGGCCAAGCTGAAGGCTGGCGACGGAAGTTGGGAAGAAATGGTGCCGCCGGAAGTGGTCCAGATCATCAAAGAGCGTGAGTTTTTCGGATATCGAGCAGCGGTCGCGGCTTGAATGCCAAGACTAGCGAAGCGCTCTTGCGGGCGATCTGCCTCAGCCCGATTTCGCCGCCCTCGGCAAATCCATCGCCGAACTGGAGAACGCCCAGCCGCTGCTTTCCATTACTAAACTGAGCATCCACCTCCTGCCCGAACAGCCCCAATTTCAACAAGTCGTGATCGCTGCAACCACGGTCATTGAAAAACGATGAACAAATTTTTCTCTCTCATCTGTATGTCGATCCTTGCAGCGCCGGCTTTGCTGGCCGACGACGAAAAGCCGGCGCCGATCGCGCTGAAGAATAAATCGAAAGACGAACCCGCGCCGATCGAACTCAAGAATAAGTCAACAGAAGAACCGCCGCCCATCACGCTCAAGAACAAATCTTCGTTCCACGTTGATCCCGGAACGCGGAGTCCATTTTAGCCGATTACCTGGAAACCAACTGGAAAAGTTGCGACAGGCGGAACCGACCAAGGTGAAGTTCCACCTGGCGCATTTCTCGTCACTACCATCACGCTCGATGGCGCCACGCATTTCGCGATCATCAATGGCAAGTCCATGTCGGAAGGTCAGCAATTCGGCCTCCAAGTCGGCACTCAAGTTTACCAGGTTACGGTCAAGAGAATTGAGGATGGCCGGGTAATTCTTGAACGCCGCGACGAAGAGATCGTCGTTCCGCTTCGCCGCAAATAGTGGCGCATATTCGCCAGCGGCGCAAAGTAGACCGAAGCTGGCCTGCGCGCCGTAGCGTTGGCAACGGCCGGTGTGCTTCCTGCTGCATAAATCGCTCTGCTCAGACGATTCCAGTTGAGTTTTTCCGCAGAAAACGGCAACCTCTTTGCCGCTCTACCCTCGCCACAGATGGCGGCTAATCCGTAACGAATATGAGATCATCTTCCGCAATCCTTTTGGCCCTTTGTTTATATCTCAGCAACAACGCCGGTGCGCTGAGCTTTAGTGATTTCTTTGGCCCGCGCCTCAACGGCGTTCAGACGACACGCACTGCACTAGTTCCAAAAAATGCGCTCGACTCCATTCATCGCTGGAACGCGATCGCGATTAACGCCAGCGGACTCGATCACACGCCTGTGGCACCCGGTGAGATCCGCACGTTCGGTGAGCAACTCGGACCCGGTCGCTCCAGTCGCGCCATGGCTATTGTTCACATCGCAATTTTTGATTCCGTCAACGCCGTCCTTGGCGGCTACCGAAGTTACACTGGGATTCAACCGGCGAAGCCGCCGGTCTCGCTCGATGCCGCAGTCGCTCAGGCCGCGCACGGCACATTAATCGCGCTTTATCCGTCGCAAGCCCCGGCTTTTGATTCACTCCTGACTGACGATCTCGCGAAGGTCAGCAACAAGAACGAACGCACCAACGGCGTTTCGTTAGGCCAACGGGCGGCCTCGGCCATTCTCGCGCTGCGCGCGAACGACGGCTCGCAAGTTCCAGAGCCGCATTTTGGCGTCAATTATTTTCCAAACCAAATGCCCGGCTATTGGCGCCAGGATCCGATCAGTCTCATCCCGATCGCGCTCGGCGCGCATTGGGGCGAATGCAAAACGTTTGTCGTGCAATCGGGCAGTCAATTTCGCGTTCCGCCGCCACCCGCCATGAACAGCGCTGAGTATGCCGCCGCTTACGCCGAAGCCAAATCAGTCGGAGGCGACGGAGTTTTCACACCGACGACGCGAACGCCCGAACAAAGTTTTATTGGAATTTTCTGGGCTTACGATGGGACCCCAAGCCTGTGCGCGCCGCCGCGGCTCTACAATCAGATCATCGTTCACATCGCTGATCAGATGCATCTCGGCACTGCCGATCTCGCGCGACTGCTCGCCCTCGCCAACACCGCCATGGCCGATGCCGGCATGTCGATTTGGGAATCAAAATATTATTACGATTTCTGGCGACCGGTCACCGGCATCCGCGAATCCGATCTCGGAACCGGACCGACCGGACTCGGCGACGGCAACGCATCGACGACTGGCGATCCGACGTTCACGCCCATGGGCGCGCCCGCGAGCAATCTCACTGGTCCGAATTTCACCCCGCCATTTCCATCGTATCCGTCCGGACACGGCGGCTTTGGCGGCGCGCTCTTCCAAACGCTGCGAAGATTTTTCGGGACCGACAACATCGCGTTCACCTTTGTCTCCGACGAATTCAACGGCGTGACCAAAGACAACGCCGGCAACGTGCGTCCCTACATGCCGCGCAGCTTCGCAAGTTTCTCGCAGGCGGAAGAAGAAAACGGCCAGAGCCGGATTTATCTCGGCATCCACTGGTCGTTCGACAAAACCCAGGCGATCGCCCAGGGCCGCAACGTGGCGAACTACGTCTTCGACCACGCCTTCACCCCGGTCAGCAAAAAGTAATTTTAGTTTCGCAACACCGCCGCCGCGCGGTGTTGTTCACACACGCAGACAGGCGTAGTTTTGTTCGTGATCTTGCGAACGCTATGCCGCTATCCGCCCGAGAAGACGAGCGAATCAATTATCCGTTTCGCGGGAGCGCACGGCGTTGACATCGAAATTGTTCCGACATTTCCCGATTAGGCCCTAACCAATCGCCACCGAGGTCGTAACTGAGGTCACCGGCACAAATTCGCTCTCGCGCAGCACGACTGGTTTCGTTCCGTGGATGAGCTGCCGCCATTGATTGGCTGAGCCCACGACGATCAGAAACACGAGCAGCAGAAAAAACCCCGCGACGACTGCATCGAATTGCCAGACCGCTGCTTGTTTCATCAGCTCGTTCGCTTTCGTTGGATCGACAATCCCCGCAGCTTCGCGCGCCAGCGATTGCGCGCCGCTCAAGAATCCGAGCTTTGGATCGGCTGAAAAAATCTTGAGGTAACCGGCGGAGAATGTGACCGCGCACATGAAACACAGCGGCAAAACTGTAATGAACAAATAGCGCGTCTTCTGCATTTTGATCAGGATCGTCGTGCACAAACAGAGCGCTATCACCGAAAGAAGTTGGTTCGCCAAACCAAAGAGCGGCCAGAGCGTGTTGATGCCGCCGAGCGGATCGACCACGCCCTGATACAAAAACCAGCCCCAGGCCGCGACCAGCAGCACACTGGAAACGAAATTCGCCGTCCACGAGCGCGTGTTGCCGAGCGGTCGCCACACGTTGCCTAACAAATCCTGTAACAAGAACCGCCCGACCCGAGTCCCGGCATCTATCGTCGTCAAAATAAAGAGCGCCTCGAACATGATGGCGAAGTGGTACCAGAGCGCGAACGCGGTCGGGCTGGCCGAGAGTTTGGCGAACATGTGCGCCATGCCAACCGCGAACGTCGGCGCGCCGCCGGCGCGATTGAACATTGTCTTCTCACCAAGATTTTGCGCGAGGATCGACATCTCACTTTCATTCACCGGAAATCCGGCAGCGGAAACTTTTGCCACGACTTCGGTCGGCGTTCCCTTCGTGTTGATCGCGAAATATTCGCCGGGTTGCAGCACGCAGGCAGCGATCAACGCCATCAGCGCGACCATCATCTCAGTGATCATCGCGCCGTAGCCGATGTCGCGGATGCGCGATTCGCGGCCAACCATTTTCGGTGTCGTGCCTGAAGCGATGAGCGAATGAAAACCAGACACCGCGCCGCAAGCGATCGTGATGCAGACGAACGGAAAAACCGGCCCGGCGAAGACGAGTCCGCTGCCGTCGATGAATTTCGTCAGCGACGGCATCTGTAGAGTTGGGTGAATGAGTATTACCGCGACTGCGAGCGCGGCCACCGTTCCGAGTTTCAAAAACGTGCTCAGATAATCGCGCGGTGTTAAGAGCATCCAGACCGGCAGAATCGATGCGGCCAATCCGTAAATCATGATCGCCCACGAAACCCAGATCGCGTCGTGCCGGAACCAGGCTTCGATGGCCGGAAAATTTCCTAGAAATTGTCCGCCCCAAACGCCGAAGGCCAAACCGAGCAAACCAAAAACGGTGACCGCGGTCACATTCACTTTTCCACTGCGCAGTCCGAAACCCATGATCAGCGCTACCGGGATCGTCATCGCGATCGTGAACACGCCCCACGGACTTTTCGCCAGAGCTTGCACAACCACGAGCGCAAGCACCGCGAGCAGAATAATCATGATCGCAAGCACGCTGATGAGCGCGAGCACGCCCACCCCGGGGCCGATCTCCTCTTTCACCATTTGGCCAAGCGTTTTGCCGCCCCGCCGCACCGACGCGAAAAGAACGATCATGTCGTGTACCGCGCCGCCGAGAGTTGCGCCGATCAAGATCCACAGTGTTCCCGGCAAGAAACCAAACTGCGCCGCGAGCACAGGCCCGACCAGCGGCCCCGGTCCCGCAATCGCAGCGAAGTGATGACCGAAAACCATCCAGCGATTTGTCGGCACAAAATCTTTGCCGTCGTTTTTAACGACCGCTGGCGTCGCGCGATCGTCATTGAGCACAAGGATCTTCGTTGCGATCCATTTGCTGTAGAACCGGTAGCTGATCGCGGCGCCACAAAATCCGGCGACAATGATCCAGAGCGCGCTGATCTGTTCGCCGCGAGAAAGCGCCAGTATCGCCAGCGACGCCAAACCGAGCAGCGTGACCGCAACCCAAAGCAGCTTTTTCCAAAGACTCATCGCGTTTATAAGATCGACATCTATTAAACCAATTTCAATCCAGCTTGTCGCGAGCCTCTTTTAATTTTCTAACCTGCTCGGCGAAATTCGCTCTTCGTTGCCGATGTTCCTCAACCACCGCTTTCGGCGCACGATCCACAAACGACTTGTTGCTCAACTTGGTTTCGACCGTGCACAGCTCCTCCTCGACTTTCGCGATCTCTTTGTCGAGCCGCTCGCGTTCGGCAGATTTGTCGACGCCGGCACTCTGTACGGTCACCATTCCGGCTCCTGAATATCCCGAGTAGCCCGAATAACCGTACTGCTCAGAGGGGCGCCAGCCGGTGCTGGAGTACCAGCTATATAGTGCAGCTCGAGATTCGTCAGTTCTTTTGCGCATTGACTTTCTAATTACCACTGCTTCTGCGTTAGTAAGTCGCGCAATGGTCTCAAGCTGTGAGCTCACCGCCTTATCGGTCGAATCGATGAATACTCGGATTTTCTTGTTCGACGGAGTTCCGGCCTCGACGCGAAGATTTCGCGCTTTCTGAACTACATCATATACCCTTGCGGCGGCTCGTCGTTTTGTCGGTAAATTGATGCCTTTCAATGTGATTTTCTTCGGCAGCGGCGCGAATTGAATCGAATCTTTTCCCAAGCCAAGCAGCGACCAAAGTTCCTCCGTGATGTGCGGCATGAATGGATGCAGCAGCCGCACGATGGCCGATAAAACGTAATCCATCACTGCCAGTGCTGATTTCTTCTTGGATTCGTCCTCACTGAAGATGTCGGTCTTGGCTGCTTCGACAAACCAGTCGCAGTAATCGCTCCAGATAAAATCGTAAAGTCGCTGCGCGACGGTGTTGAATTCGTAGTCGTGATATGCCTTTTCAACCGCGTCGATCGTTTCATTCAATCGCGCCAACACTTCGACCGCATAGATTGACAGCGTGCCAAAACTTGACCGGTTAAACCGGTCAAGTTTATCTGGGGCAATTTGGGTAGGACCGTGCATTTGTCGGAATCGCGCGACGTTCCAAAGTTTGGTGGCGAAGTTGCGGCCTTCTTCGATTTGTTTTTCGTCGAAACGGATGTCCTGGCCGCTCGGCGCTATCCGCATCAAGCCAAAACGCAGACCGTCCGCGCCGTATTTGTCGATCAACTCGAGCGGATCGGGCGAGTTGCCTAACGACTTCGACATTTTGCGGCCCTGTTTATCGCGAATGATCCCGGTAAAGAAAACGTCGTGGAACGGAATGTTGTCTTCGATCTTGCCGGATTTTCCGGGCTTCAACTCGAGCCCGGCAATGATCATTCGCGCGACCCAGAAGAAAATGATGTCCGGGCCGGTCACGAGCACACTTGTCGGATAAAATTTTGTCCGCGTTTTCGGGTCCATCGTTTCGTAGGCCCACAGCCAGGATGAAAACCAGGTGTCGAGTGTGTCCTCATCTTGCTTCCAACCTTCGCCCGGCGATTTGATCTGCACCCGAGTCTTACCGCCGCGATACCACGCCGGAATCCGATGTCCCCACCAGACCTGGCGGCTGATGCACCAATCCTGAATGTTCTTCAGCCATTGCGCGTAAACTTTTTCCCAATGCTTCGGAAAGAAACGGATGAGATGTTTTTTTACGACCGCGAGCGCTTCTTTTGTTTTCGGATAACGCAGGAACCATTGTTCGCTCAGCCGTGGCTCGATCGGCACTTCACTGCGATCGCTGAAACCGACATTATTTTCATACTGATCAGTCTTCGACAGTAGATATCGATCTTGCAGAAGCTCAGCCGCTCTTTTGCGCGCTTCGAAGCGATCGAGTCCATCTAATTCCGGAACCGCCGGACAATTTATTTTTCCATCGGGATGCAGAACGTCGATGACCGACAACTTGTGACGCTGACCGACTTCGAAATCGACTTTGTCGTGCGCGGGCGTGACTTTTAAAACGCCGGTGCCGAATTCGGGATCGATCGCTTCATCGGCGACCACCGGAATTTTCTCGCGTCGCAACGGACGCCACACTTCTTTGCCAACAAAATCCGCATATCGTTTGTCCTTCGGATGAACCGCGACGCCGGTGTCGGCCATGATTGTTTCCGGACGCGTGGTCGCAACTTCCAAAAATTTTCCCGGCTGATCGACGATTTCGTAGCGGACGTAATAAAGATTTCCTTTTTGCGGCTTGTTAATGACTTCTTCATCCGATAACGCGGTTTGCGCCGCCGGGTCCCAGTTGATCATTCGCCGGCCGCGATAGATGAGGTCCTTCTTGAAAAGCTCGACAAAAATCCTTTCCACCGCGCGAACATAATCGTCGTCGAAGGTGTAGCGCTGGCGTGACCAATCAGCAGAGCAACCGAGCCGTTTGAGTTGCTGAATGATAATGCCGCCGTGTTTGTCCTGCCATTCCAGGACGCGCTTCAGAAATCTTTCGCGACCGAGATCGTGACGCGTGATGCCTTCGTTTTTGCGGAGCCATTTTTCGACAGCGGTCTGCGTTCCAATTCCCGCGTGATCCATTCCCGGTAGCCAAAGCACTTCGAACCCCTGCATTCGCGCGCGGCGGGCGAGAATGTCCTGGATGGCATTATTCAAGACGTGACCGAGCGTGAGCACCCCGGTGATATTTGGCGGCGGCATCACGATCGAGAACGGTCGCTTTGACGAATTCGCGTCCGCTTCAAAATCGCGATTGTCGATCCAACGTTGATACCACTTCGGCTCGACCGTCTTCGGATCGTAAGTTTTCGAAGGCTCAGCCATTGCGAAGAATCATCCGAGAGGCAACGTGGATTGCAAGAAGGTAGGGAGTGGTTCACCGAATCGCCCTATCCACACGACACTTGCAGCAGGCCGAGACAACAATGAGTTTTGGCGTTGCATGAGCGATCTACGGTTTCCTATCTCGGCGACACCGCACGTGTGCCGTATGGCCCTAAAAGCGCGGAAACCGTGCAGCGTTACGCCATCGAACTCGCGGAGATGTTGATGAAGCAAAATGCCAAGGCGCTCGTTGTCGCATGCAACACGGTTTCGTCCGTCGCGCTGCCGGTGTTAACGGAAAAATTTTCCGTGCCGGTGATCGGCGTGATCGAGCCCGGTGCCTGCGCTGCACTCGCGGCGAGCCGCAATCGACACATTGGCGTAATTGGAACGCGCGCGACGATTCGGAGTGGTGCCTACGAAAAGGCGTTGTGCGCGGCGGACGCTAATGTGCGGGTGAGCAGTCGCGCCTGCCCCTTGCTCGTTCCGCTGATCGAAGAAGGTTTGCTCAACGACGAGGTCACCGATCGCATGATCCTCCGCTATCTCGACCCGCTGCTGGCAGATGACATCGATACACTGGTGCTCGGGTGCACTCATTATCCTTTGCTCACGGGAGCGATTGCGCGCGTGCTCAAGCGTCAGATCATGATTGTCGATTCCGCGCAGAATTGCGCTCGGGCGGTCGAGGAAATGTTGGATCGACAATCGCTCCGCGCGGCGCCGTTGAATCACGGAAAACTTCATGTCGCGCTGACCGACGCAGCCGACAGTTTCCTCAACGTCGCGCGCGACGCGTTGCAGTTGAATTTCGGCGAGATCGAGCTTCGCGCTTTGCCGTAAATGCAACCGGAGAGTAGGGATTCGCGGCCGGCGTCAACGGACCCGTGGCGTCAACTGCTGGCAGACGTGGTTCTATGGTTCGCCTTGGTGCTTTTGTTTCTGGCTTTCCGAGTCGCGTTATTTTGGATTTTCCGCGGTGAATTATCGCAGCGACCAAGCGGTCAGGCTTTTCTCAGATGCTTTGAAACCGGACTGCGTTCCGATACGTGCGCGGCGATGTGGGCTCTGCTTCCACCACTGGCTCTCACGCTCTTCGGGTTTTTTCATCCGCTGGGAGTTTGGCACCAACGCATCCGCCGGGCGATGATTGTGATCGTCCTCACTCTGTGCGCGATCGTGTTCGTGAGCGACGTCGCCTATTTCGCAGAGTACGACGACCAATTTAACCATTGGATGTTCGGGCTGATCTACGACGATCGCCGCGCGATCCTGATCACGATTTGGAAGACATATCCGATCGTACTCTTAATTCTTCTCTCCGGAATCGGAGTTGCCCTGGTCGCGTGGGCCCTTAACAAGCTTTGTCGGGTTGCCGGCTCGGCTGAACTTCCGGTCTTTCTCGGCACCAAATCCGCGCGAGCGATCACTTTCATTGTGATCCTCATTTGGATGTTCGTTGGGGCAAGGGTTTGGCTCGGCAAAAACCTGAAAGGTTTGAAGAACGCGGCGACAACCGGGGACGTCTTTCTCAATAAAATTGTGCTCAATCCCTTCTTCGCTTTGCGCTGGGCGATTTGGCAGGAGCGAACAATGCAAAGGTCCGCCGGGCTGCGGACATTTCTGCCCGATGGCAATGTTCGGACCGCCGCGGCCGCGCTCTATCCCAATGCGAAAAGCTTTGCGACTTTGGATGACTGCGTCGAACGAGCGGCGCCGGGAAATCCCGGTCAGCGCCCAACTCACATTTTTGTTGTCGTAATGGAGAGTTACGACGCCTGGTCAATGGAACCTGAATATGCTGGCCTCCATCTGACCGATCGACTCAATGCGCTCGGGCGCGAAGGCGTTCATGTCCGCGGTTTCATTTCATCAGGCATTGGCACGATCCAGAGTTTGGGCGTTTTCATCACCGGCCTGCCTTTTGCCAGAGTGTTGGTGAACTATCGACCCGCGGTCCGGGAAGGACTGCCAACTGCGGCCGCTGGCATTTTCAAACAGCTTGGTTATCGCACGCGATTTTTTTACGGCGGATTTTTGAGCTGGCAACGAGTCGGCCAATTTTGTCGCGAACAGGGCTTTGAAGAAGTTTACGGCGGCGACCAGATGAGAACTGGTTCTGGTCGAAATGAATGGGGCGTAGACGACGAAGAACTTTTTCGCTTTGTGCTGCAGCACACCGGCCCCGAGCCCAGCTTTAATTTGATCATGAGCACGTCGTATCATCCACCGTACAGCGTCGATGTGGAGAAGAAGGGGTTCGATCCCAATGTCGTGAAATCTAATCCGATCTGCGCCGATCTTTCGCAACGTCAACTGCGTGTCCTGGGACATCTCTGGTACTCCGACAAATGCGTCGGAGATTTCGCTTCCGAAGCCGAAAATAAACTGGAACGGCCGTTGTTCGCGATCACGGGCGACCATTATTCCCGCAAACAATACGTTTCCGCGCGTCCGACCCACACGCTTTTTGAAAGCCTCGCGGTGCCGCTCATTCTCTACGGCCCGAAAGCGCTGGAAACAGTTCATCCACCGGAAAAGCTGGGTGGCAGTCACCTGGATGTTTTGCCGACTCTGATCAATTTGGCCGCGCCTTCCGGTTTCATTTATCACGCATTCGGCCACGATTTGCTGGACCAATCGCAACCCCAGATTGGCTTTGGCGTGAACGCGGTCATCGGCCCGGATTTCATTTTGAAAATCAACGAGCCGGCTCATGTGGAAAATCTTCACGGCCAACCCGCGGCCGATGTCGATGGAAAAGCGTTGGCGCTGCGCTATCGGCAACTACACGCGCTTGGGTGGTGGCGTGCGATGAAAGGAAATCAGTGGCCCGCGCCACCAGCCGCGTCAGCTCCAGCCTCGAAATGAGTGCGGCGGCTTGGGATTCATTAGGTAGGGGCGATTGACCGCAATCGCCCGGCACCTTATCTCGCGCGACGCAGGCGGTTCGGTGAACTGCCCCTACCTGAAGATTTTCGGACTGGCAGACCCTTCATAACCAAATCGTAAGAATGGTCGATCATTTTTCGTAGTTCGGCGTCCGGGATTCCGCTTTCGATCTCAACAGTGTTCCAATGCTTCTTGTTCATGTGATATCCGGGTCTCACTTGCTCGTAACGATCGCGCAATTCTAGCGCCAGGTCGGGATCACATTTTAAATTCGCGGTCGTTGGAATTTCGTCGAGAGATGCGAGCGCGAACATTTTACCGCCGACCTTGAAGACAATAACATCAGGACCGAACGGCGTGCCTTCGGTTGTTCGCGACTTGCTCAGGCAATATTCGCGAAATTTCGCGGGATCCATCAGGAAATTTGCGCGACAAGAAGATTGGCTAAATCCTTGATCGCGACGCGTTCCTGTTTCATTGAATCGCGCTCGCGTAGTGTGACCGTGTCGCAGAGCGCGGAGTCTTTTTCGCCGAGTGTTTCGAAATCGACCGTGATGCCGAACGGCGTTCCGATTTCGTCCTGGCGCCGATAACGGCGGCCGATCGCGCCGCCTTCGTCGTAAAAAACGAACATGTGCGGCCGGAGAAGATCGGCAATCTGCTTCGCTTTGGCCACGAGTTGTTCGTTATTTTTGAGCAACGGAAACACGCCGCATTTGATTGGGGCGAGGCGCGGATGGAAACGCAGCACGACCCGCGTTTCCATTTTTCCCTTTTCGTCCGGCGCCTGGTCTTCCGAATACGCTTCGCAAATCAGAGCCAGCACCGTGCGATCGACTCCAGCGCTCGGCTCGACCACGTGCGGAAGGAATTTCTGTTTCGTTTCCTCATCGAAATATTCGAGCGATTTGCCGCTGGCCCTTTGATGCTGCGACAAATCGTAGTCGGTCCGATAAGCGACGCCTTCGAGCTCCTGTCGACCGAACGGAAAATCATATTCGATGTCGTAAGTCCCCTTTGAATAGAAGGCTCGCTCTTCATCCGGCACGGTCAGCACGTGCAATTTGTCGCGCGCGATGCCGATGTTCCCGTAAAACTTGAGTCGCTCTTCTTTCCAATATTCGAGAAGCTTTATCCCCTCCTCTGCCCGGCAAAAATATTCCAGCTCCATCTGTTCGAACTCGCGCGAGCGAAAAGTGAAATTGCGCGGATTGATTTCGTTGCGAAACGCCTTGCCGATTTGTGCGATTCCGAACGGCAATTTTTTTCGCGAAACATCGAGGACATTCTTGAACTGAGCGAAAATCGCCTGCGCGGTCTCCGGACGCAGATAAGTCACGCTCGATTCGTCTTCAGTCGCGCCGACGTAGGTTTTGAACATCAAATTGAACGAACGCGGCTCAGTCAGATCCTCTCCACGATCTGATCGGCGCGCAGTCGCGCCTTGCAGGATCGGCAATCGACCATCGGATCGGTGAAGGTGTCTTCGTGACCGCTCGCTTTCCAAACGGCGCGGTTCATCAGGATCGAGCCGTCCATGCCGACGACGTCGTCCCGTTCGTGCACCATCACGCGCCACCAGTAATTTTTCAGGTTGCGCTTCAACTCAACTCCGAGCGGTCCGTAATCCCAGAGCCCATTGAGTCCGCCGTAAATTTCGCTCGATTGAAAAATAAATCCCCGCCGCTTGCACAAGCTGACGATCTTCTCCATGCGCTGGGAATCAGAGGGCACACTCATGATTTTGGCCACAGATTAACGCAGATTAAGCACATTTGTAGGGGACGCTGTTAGCGTCCCGAACTCAAATTGGGGAAGCGAGCCGCTTCCCCTACAGTTATCTACTTTTCTACCGTCACCTCGGTTTTGACTGAATTGGCGATGAAACAGTTGTCGTGTGCGGCGTGATGCATTTTGTCGAGCTCATCCGCGCTCGGTTTCTTGTCGCCGGAGAACGTGATCTTCGGCGTTAGTGTCACTTTTGTGATCGCCATTTTCCCTTCGGCGTTTTTCTCCATGTGACCGACCGCTTCATCGACATATTCGTCCAGGACGAACTTCTGTTTACAGGCGATCGCGAGAAAAGTGAGCATGTGACAGCTCGAGAGTGACGCGACATAGGCTTCCTCGGGATTGACATTTTTCGGATCGCCCAGATAGGCCGGCGCGGCCGAGGCCGTCATTTCCTGACCGCCGGCAAATTTCCAAGTGTGATTGCGGGGATACTTCTGGTAATCGAACGGCGCGTCGCCGCGCTTCCAGGTGAGAGTCATTTTGTGTTCGGACATAATTCTAGATAAAGCGCGAGGCCATCTTGGGCAAGCGTTGCTCGCGTAAGGACCTGCGCGATGCTGGTATCGAACCAGCGACCCTTGCGTGTGAAACATTATCGGCGACTTCGCACTCGTTCGTTAATTTGCGTTATCGTGCTGGCATTATTCGCGTTGCATGGATAGCGATTTTTTCGCAATTCGAAAGATCACGCACATGAGCGCAGAAATTCTGTCGAGAATCGTCGAGAATTTTATCGACGGCGTGAAACGCTCTGGAAAGGTTTTGATTCGAAGTCAGCGAGTCCGCATTCGCAAAACTGATTTGGACGGTTTCTACGCGCGCTGAGCCTCGGCAAACAAGATCGACGGTGTGAAAGGAAAAAGCTTTGCAAATAAATTAATGCCATTATTATGGCAAAGGAATGGCACGAAAACCCAACCCCGTA
>WNFR01003403.1_pt1 | contig 23305 bp, 30 predicted proteins | sample 5400221 | NCBI WGS metagenome assembly WNFR01 (sample SAMN13153357, study PRJNA577476) | soil metagenome | isolation source: 40 cm soil under Madrone tree | place: USA:California | collected 2016-06-14 | reverse complement strand
AAAGGACGTATCGTCCCAGCAGATGTACCCGGTTGAAAGCTATCGGCTTCAGAGAAGCCTCCTGGCATGGAAAAGAAGTCGATACTTTGAGTGTAATCATCCAGATGGAATCCTTTGGATGAATGGGTTGTATCATCAGTAAAGAGGACATCAGCAGGTGCAGACACCTCAGATGATGAACGATTGGAACTTTGTGCAAGAGAATCAGCACCACGGAGGTCAGGAGAAAGCACGGGTAAGGACGAAGTGGACGACGACGACGACGAAAGGGACAGTGAGGATGGCGAAAACGACGACAGGACCTCAAACAACGAGGCGAACATGTGGGGGTTTTCTTCCTCTGGATCGAAGTCGGGGGAGACAGAAGACTGAAGGAATTGTGCCTCGTCGTCCAACTCATGGGTGTCCTTGTATATCCTATGTGTCTCAGCCGTATCGTCGGGTGTGTCACCTGTGTGCAAGCCTTCAATCTCACTCTCATTCTCACTCTCACTGATGTATGATTCCGGGCCGAGCGGGTACTCGGAAGGATGGTGATGGTCTGTAACGTGATCGACGTCATCATTAAAAGACGGCTCTTCTTGAGAGACCCCATCCTGGACATCCCAAGGCTCGAGTGGAAGGCGTGCCCCCAGAGTTCCTTTTCGTGCCTAAGGAATTTATCAACTACTCGAAAAGTTGAGATGAACGAAAGCCAACCCACTTTGACGGAGTAAACAAAGTCGGTTTGCGAGAGTGTGTGCAAAGATGGAAGTGACGGACGAGGCGCAAATGCCGGACGCGTATAAGCGGGGCGGAGTTGCCGCCCAACGATAGGTAAACAGGAGGAAGTTCGAGTGGGACTTGAAGCTAACCGGCCGCACTGGGCAGACGGAGGTGACGAAGACGGCGACAATACGGGAGACGACGGTTCAGTTGCCAAAGGCGAGCGCGGTTTCTTGCCGGACGTCTTCCTGGAGAGCGACGGACGGCGAGAACGCGGGGGGGAAGTGGGCGGGTCGTAGTGAAATTGAAGAGGACGTGCAGCTGTATAATTTGCGAAGGGGTCATCGTCGAGTAAGAAATCGGGAGGGGGAGAGTTCCGCGATGAGGCCAAAGACGCAGCTTCATCCAATTGAGAGGGCGGCGTAGAAACATGCTCGTTGGCATGAGGGGACGATGGCGATCGGGCACGCGAAGAGGAAGAAGATGGCGATCGGGCACGCGAGGAGGAAGATCGTGACCGTGCAGGTATAGAGGAGCGAGGAGATTCGGCGTTGACGGAAAGTGAGGGAAGAGGGTATAATAAAAACGGAGGTATAAGTATAGATGATAATGAGGCGCGCTTCTTCGGCATGCTGCAAACTTGTTGGGTATACACCAGGTAGTCTTGTTCGGGGTCTAAATAAAGAGACACAACATCAAAGTGGTGGGTCGGTGTATCGCAGAGGGCTGGTGAAGACAGAGGGGTATAGAGGATGGATGAACGAGGGGACTAGAAAAATAAAATAGTGAGTGAATAAGAAAACGTAAGAGTGTTGAGAACGCATTGGTGGGGTGTGATGAGAAAGACGCGCTGAGACGTGCGGAGGTAAACGGAGGTGTCGAAGCAGCGCTCCTCGGGGAGCGGGCGAGAGAGAAAAGGAGAAATCAAAGTCCGAGGACAAAAAAAAATACACACGGAGGAAGATGAGTGGGGAGGACAGGACTTGTTCGGGAGAAGGTTGAGGTGAAGGGGGGGATGTTGAAGAGAGGGAAAGGCGCTGATGGATTGGTAGGTGAGCGAGATTGGGGCGTTCATGAAGCAGGTGTGCGTACGTACCCTATATCTTCCTCAGGTAGCCCCATGTCCATATCCTCGGTGGGGGAAAAAAGGTAAACAGTTTGCCAAAAAGGACCGACACTCCGAACTCTTCCTCATACTCAGCTGACTCATCGCGACCCCGTAGCTAAGCAACACAACAACCAACCGCCGCTCATCCATCTTTTCCCCATATCCCCCAAAAATCACCGCTCGCCGTTTATTATATTTTTACCGATCCTCGAAACACAACTCCCTCTTACCGACTCCGTTACTTACGTCAACACTCCCAGTCCTCATTCTCTTATCATGTCCTCTCAGTCATCACGTTGTCATAAGGATAATCTACCCTTGCTGCAATCATACTTTACTTTTCTTCTTGCTTTCCTCTTCGCACCTCTTCTCGCTCTTTCAGGGTGAATGTGTCTCATGACGGAGTGTGCCGTCATCCCTGCCATCACGAACTGTACACATTTTCAGTTTTCGAACTGGAGGTCCCACATTTATCTACTTTGAGTACAGGGGGGATTGTGAGACTCGTGGATTCGTACAGCCCTTTTCGTTTTTGGAACATGATGATGATCCCATCCCCATTCACGCATGCGTAACTGGCTGGGCATCAAGTGGTGATTGTGAGGGGAAAGAAAATAAAATAAATAAATAAAATAAAAACAACGTAGATCTCACATAATATTGTAATCTACCACCACAGTGCGATGTCGACATCGTTTCCGCATTGTGCCCTACTACAACAGATGCCACGAGAATTCCCCGGATTCTACTTCGACCCAGTGAAAAATCGCTACTTCCCTTCGTCTTCCGAGCCAGACAGGAAAGCGAGTTCTGTCGTCGGCCTTCATGTTCCAGCTATTCATCAAAACACCCCCGATTCTGAACCATTATTATCTCCACCAAAGTCGCCTTCCCGCACACATCACCGCTCTCCAACCGTCTGGTATGCCATACAACGGTTACGTCTTGCGAAATACCAATGGGAGAGGATAGCCGCTACTCAGTTTGTCTCGCCAGCAACTAGTTTCTCTAGTTCTTACATGCAAGATGTGTCAGTCAAATAACGACAGCCCAGTTCGCTGCCACAAGAGCATATCAGGCCATACCTATACCCGTGCATTTTGGCCAGGCCGTCACTGCTTTTGCTGTGCGTGTTCCACTTGAAAATTCCATGATCACCGCAAATGAAATACTTGCTAGCAGGCTGGAACTTACAATGATAACGTGTGGGCTCTTGCTGGCGACAGCTACGGTGTCATACATGCGTTCGATCCTTCACCGATCAGCGTTTTTTTATCTGTTCCGGAGCATACTCTCCAACATTCATGGACCCGAGAGTACAAACTTGACTCCCATGTAGGTTCATCCGAGAGCGTGGGTTGAGCCATTTGCATTGGTCTTTATGATAACATATAGGTCTCTTCCATTTGTTCCTCGGGTTCTCGTTGGGTGTGAGCCTGCAACCTTGTTCATTCTGCCGGCCCATTAGTTTACCGTATCACAGTGCAACCTCGTTCAGCTCCTCGGTCCTTATTCGTGACATACCTTCCACGCGGTAGGAACTCTAAATCGCAGTCTGACGTTCCCCCTGACTCCTATGGCTTGCATAAAAGTACGGTGAACTTAACCCCTTCACCTCATTTAGCATGCGACATCTGGACGAGCAATCTGTGCGATCGCAGCCTTGTATTAGGTGGCGGCTACTCCTTTATTCAACGTCCCCCTAAAGCTCACGGGAGATGCTAGGTGTACGGCAACGCGCCTTGCTCATGCAGGATTTGGAATGTTCGCGTGATGCTTGGCGACGCCTGGAGACCCAAAGTGATGTTTTCGCACTCCATCAAGAAGAGGTAGGCCCATGCATCTTGTGAATAAAACATATGCCGTAATTCCGCTGCCAATCAGAGCCTCGTGTACACCGGATCTCGCAATGGCTCTATCATGCGCTTTGACACTCGCACGCGAGCACCTGGATCGACTCTACTAAGCGGGGTGTATGCCAAATCGTCCAATTCCATAACATATTTGAACGTCATTAAGAACTGGCAGCTCCTAGTCAGTACCATACGTGGAACCGTACGTTGGGAATTCCGTTCCTGTAGCCCTGGCGAAGGATACTCACCGTTATCCCCAATCCGCTAGATTGAAATTTTCGATGTCCGTTTTATGCAAGGGACGCGACGACTGTTGGCCCTGCTTGGGCATGTTAACTCATATCAACCCAAACTCGTAAGCACAAATCTATCTGAGATACCCCGGAAAACCCCTTTTTTGATGCTTCCGACCCCAGCCTCATGCTATTACCCGGTCCCAAGACCACTTTTTTGCTGCAGGCCTTGATAACCGCATTCGTGGGTGGTCCCTTCTCACCGGAGAGCCTCTTGCATGTCCCGCTACCTCTCCACCTTCCGTCGTGGTAATCCCAGGCCATCAAACGCACGCCGTAGACACCTCAACTTCGCCGTTTGCCGTACAGTTTGAAGGAGAAATCACCTCGCTTGAGATCATAGAGGTCAGAGATGAACAATGCTTATTTGCTACGTCAGGTTCGGAGTTGCACAGATTTATTCTTGGACGATGTGTCCCAGACAAACCATAACATATGCCTGCTGACATAGGCGCCAATTTACATGCCGATAACAGGCGCTAAGACCCAACCCTCGTTATTTTTTTCATTCTGGTGCATACTTCCATATTCCAAAGGACGTTGGGGCACCCGAGTAGATCAGGAGCATCCATCTCCACTCCACCTGTGGTGTGTGACGAGAGAGGAGACTTAGGGATGGCTACAGTATTTTATTGTTAAAATTATGTACTACAGAATGGAGGGTATCAACATGACATAAAGAGACATTCAATACGTCCTAGAAAACAATCGCACCCCATGCGCTCCTGGGAGTCTAGAGGCGCTGGTGTACGTGAGCTTAGTTCGCACAATCCCGGTGTGTCTTCGTCGGACGGTTCTTCAAAAATACTTGACAACGAACTCGTTGGGGTGAGCTGCTACTGCTACTCATCCGTATTGCTGCTACGAGACTGGACACGCCTAGGGTATGTCGGGGCATTGTTCCCTTTTAGGCCAACGGATACATGAGCCCTCTACTGTAGCTTCGGGATGTTCGCAACAAACACCTACCCGAGCTTGCCAGAGATGCCCCTAAGCTTTGGTCGATTGGGGCTATTTCCGGGGATTGGGTTCTCTTCGCCCGCAACAAGTGCTTATCGAAAGACAGGCGGATGCTACGCTCTAGAGCGAGTATGTCTTCCCATTTTGCCAAGAACGAGACGGGCGTAGCGCTTGCCTGCAGGGCGGTCGCCACGCCGTTACCACCTACATGCCCAGGCGGAGAAAGGGAGGTGCCACCACGAGGTGTGCCATTACGTCCGCCGACAGAGTGTTCATCTCTATCGAACAAAAGCCAGTATATACTCGGAAGAGGAACAACAGACGGGTGGGGCAAGACGGGAGTGGGAACCGAGTTGTTTAGATGGATGCACGCCGAAGCCGGCCTCGAGTGATGTGCGGTATATTTATTATGGTATGGTAGAGCCTGAGTCGCGTGAAAGTGGTCAGCCTGCACGGACTCGTGCAAAGTAGTATTATGAGAACCGCAAGAGCTGGGCGGTTGCGAGTCTGAGAGTACGCTGCCGGGAGAATTCACGTGCTGGAGGGAAGAGATAAATTCGTAGCCCAAGTTACTTCCACAAGAGTGCACATTGCGCTGGAAACACAGCAGCAAGGCCGATGGCGGCTCAGAAACCCGACTCGAGTGTGCACCACGCGATGAAGAGCAAAGAACGAGACGGTCGCGATTTGCTTGCAAGTCCGGGCCGGGAATTAGAACTAGATCTGCGGCGCCAATAAATTCCCTCCTGGTCGACGAATGTTTTTTATGGGAGACAGAAGATCTCAAACTTTGAGAATTGGCCCCGATATCAGACTGATAGAACCGAAGGGGGTCTTCCACGATGCTCGGTCGCATGCCTATTGAGCTGGATGGCGGTGGCGGTTCTGCAGGGCCCGCCTGCTTTGGGGAGTGCCCATCATGAGTAGCTGGGGCGACAATCGGGGTCTCACAGATTGCACCCTTTGCCGGAGCTCCAATTTTCTTAGAAATGCGGCTGGCCTTCTTGAACCAGCTAGAAATCCACTTGATATCGCTACAAGCCCATTCAGAATCTTACGGTATCTTACGGTAAGTGGGCATAGGCCCCAAAACCAGACCACTTACAGGCCCGTCTGTGTGGCCAGTAATGACCTCTCCTTGAGGCTCGGACGAGGTTGTTTCTGTTGTGATTCCCGGAGGATCCGTATTTGCCAGTCCTCTGCTGGCAAGCTTGACTCTCCACGCTTAAGAGAAGACGTTGGCCGTTTAGAGCGTGAAGACATGAACGTACTGATGCAAACAAGCCAGACTTGAACGCCATTCCTATTCAGTCAACTCACGTGCACGTGCAGTCACGGTCTCGTCATCGTGAAGAGTTCTGCCTTCTGCCAATATGGCTACAGTAACGGCCAGTGTGAGCAGACGGGAAAACGACGGAACTACGTATACAGATAGACCGGTCAGTCCGCCGCCTACCAATTCCCTAAAGATCTTCCGACGACCCACGCACATCCCCCCGCACCAACTGGTAAGACCAAGACCCAGGCGCAAATGTCCCATACCAGACGACGACCGAGCCTCTTCCGCTGGAGGCTACGTTCTTTTCTCTGTAAAAGTTCATCACCCTCGCCAGCTTGGTCAACTTCGGGACGCGTGTGTGGGGTGGGCAATACAATAGACAACGGTCGCTTTAAGTAATGTACAGTGATATGCAAGATAGCTAGGAAATGATTAAATATGTTGTGTCGCGGAGAGTACATAAAACCTACCAGGAAGAACATATGTACCCGATAACGAAAGAACAAGCAAAACATCTCCAAGGACGGCAATCGAGTTACTTGGCAGAACGGAGAGCGTAATAGTGGCCGTGTATATAGCAATCTTAGATAGACTTGGACTTGTCCGGCGTATTGCACGCGGCAAAGGGGCGGATGGGATAGTGACGAGGATCGCAGGTATTACCAGTAGAAGGTTGACGGCACCCGAAATGGCGATGAGCGCATGTTCTCCCAGGACCGGAGTGCCCTCCTGCATTTCAAAGAGGTCAAGTCAGTTCGTACGAAAGCGGGAAAGTGTGCTTACAGGTAAATTATCTGATAAAGTAAATAGACATAAGGGTAATACAAGTGCAACAGCGACTGCGACACTGGCGGCGATCAACGCTCTGAATGTACGGCGACGAGGTCGCTTCGTAACTGTAGGAGGCACAGAGCCTCGGAGAGCCGCATAAAGAGGAAGGGTCCACGATGACGAGAACACGAACGCGATTGAGGCTACTAAGATGGTAAGGAAAACACGGGGGACGAGCATCCGTGGGTAGCGCTTAACTGATTCCCTGCCAAAGGATGCCAAAACTCTCCCAATGAAGGCCCGTGGACAAGGTCCCTTTTATGCGGGCATGTAACACAGCGCCCAGCCATGTCGTGTAAGCCAGAAGGGATGCGAAAGTCGCGAATATGATGCGCTTCGCAGCAAGTGACGGTGCTGCATACAACGGAAGTAATAAAAGAGCAAGGGTACTCGTGAGGAGCCCTCGAGCAATGGAGAGAAAGCGTGAGGGAACGAAGGGAAGAAGCGTATCCACTGAGACTATGATGGGTAAGTTTCAAACGAGTTATCAGATACACAGAAAGAATATAACGAACCACGAAGATACACAGAAGCGAGAAGAATCCGCAAGGTCGTGGTAACTACCCTCACGATTATGCGAAGGAAGAACCGCGTACGCTCCTTGCCCACACCTCGCGCAAGAATATCTAGGATGACATCTTCTGTGTCCGTTTTTCGAAGATACCTGGCTAGCAGATACCACATTTGACGGGTGAGCGCGGCGAAAAGAGCGCACACTATCAGTGTAGGGATGGTGTGAGAAAGTGGGGAGTCGCTAAAAGCCAAGAACATAGGTCCTAGCTTGAGATATGGAACGGAAAGATAAAGCAAAACGAGTGTGGGGGGAAGTGGTGGGATTGCAGATACGTTGAGGCGGTCGAGTTGCGCAGAAAAATCGTCCGAGTCAGACAGTTCATCGTCGCTCGAGAAATCTAGCTCTTCGTTCGGAGAGCTGACATCGTTGACAAGGACCAACTCCGGAAAATGCTGTGTACTGACATGGCCATATGTTGAGCTAGTAGATGAACGCCTACTGGAGGACATAGTGTGCAGCGGGAAAAAGCATTCCGTATTTTTGACAACCGATACAGGATTATCTAATCTTTCCAAGAAGTGACATGACATATTCCGAATCGGATCTTCTCATTTTACACTCTCGTTAGCCTGAACCTGAACAGAGATCGTGACACCATCAACAAAACTGAAATCATGCATATCTCGTGTGGAGAAAAAAGATTAGAAACTTCAGACTTCCTGGATCCCCTGACTACCCGAAGGAAGAGTACCCTCCACATTCTTCTTACGCGCTATGTCACGACGGGCAGCTTCATTCCTGAATGAACAACGTTGAGTCCCAGAAAACGTGCGGCAGAAACGCGGTTACACACGGGGCATTAATGGGGCTCTCTGGACCAAGGTAGATGAGGACGTCATAAAGGAAGCAGGCAACGATTCCTCCGCAAAACGAGCCAAGAATGGGGGACCAAATCCAGTATTGACTCCGGTAGTTGAACACTGCACAAAGATAGGTCAGAGGCGACGGTTGACTAGTCAAAAAGGATGTACCCTGTCGTCCATATCCAACCATCGCGGTCATGATACGAGGTCCCAGGTCACGCGCCGGGTTAATAGCGAAACCTTTAGTGATGATTCATTTAGAAGAGACAAGGTGAAGGGAGTAAAGACGTGCCCGTTTGCATCCCGAACGAGGTGCCAATGCCGAGTATAGTGAGGAATACGATCAGAGGAACAAGGCCAGCCGGGATCGCATTTCTCTTGTCGGTGACCGCGAATACCACCAACAATAGAATAAAGGCACCAATGAACTTTCACTTGATTAGTCGAGAATTTTATTGTATCATGACTTTACACACTTCGTCAAAGAAACAATTTGCTGATGGCATGTAGTCGAGCTACATAACGGGTGAGATAATTGGCATGGGGTTGCACATGACACCAACCGCATAAGTCCCAAAGAGTGAGCCAGTTTTCAGACTGCGTTTACCCTTTCCCCCCTCGACAATGTCGATAGCATGGAAGTAGTTACCAAAGACAATGATAGCTCCGGCCCAAGCGCCAATAAGTTGCCCAAGTACATATCCCGGAACCTTGCGCCATGGGAAGTCCCTAAAGATGGCAGAACATACAGTAACCTGTATATGTGTTCTAAACTGAAAAACAATGATGAGGCTAACGAAGGGAGCGTACCACGGGGTTTACGTGGCCTCCGGAAACACCTCCAGAGACCCATGCACCCAAGCCAACACCTGTGTTGACGTTTCTAATCTGATAAACGGTAGAAGAGCAAGACCAACTGACCACAAGCCCATCCAAGGGCAAGGGATAGGTAATCACCCTTCGGCGATGAGGCCACACCCGTGTTTGTACTGAGTACGACTTGACAGTTACCCGCAGTACCGAAGAGAGTAAGAATCATAGTTCCAAGCATCTCGGCAGCAGGCTCGCGTATTGATTCCCTGTTAAAATCATGAGCATCTGAAACCCGAGATTGGCAACTCGCAACTGACCGAATCTTGGACCAACTGTTTGGATAGCGGGTGTAATAGTCACTCGCGGCTAAGGCGTCAGAGGTCTCAGCGTTATCGTTGTTTTTCACGGCACTAGTACTACTAGAGCTATAACGTTGGGCAGTTGGTCTATGCACAGACGACATAGTTGGCTCAGTAGTTGGCTACAAGGTGCTTTAGATCTGAGGAGGTGTAAGGCAGGTGGGCAAGCGAACCAGCTCAGAGGGCACCGTATATAAGAACGATAGCCTTTTATTCGTACCATAAAATAATGTCACCGAGATACTGGGGCCAGCATGTAAGAACGCGCCGAGTCCCGGAGGCGAACATCAACATTGTACGTTTTTCTTTGATCGGCTTTTGGTCATGGCTATCGACCTAGCCGACCTTCGGGACTTAGCCGGCGCAGGGGTTCCAAGTTTCCTGAATATGAGATAGCCTGGAGAGTGAACAAGTCTCGGAAGTTGCGTTCTTCTCACTCGGGGGCGGTAGCTAGCCTGAGTAGGACAGGTGACACGCCGCTAGAAGAACGATATATGATACCTTCCAAATTCTCTCGCTATCAAGTAGATTAATCGGCAAAATATTTCGCTTGGGTGGTCGCGAGAAAGCACCCGATTTCAGGAACTCAGATGCCAGTCAGAGGCCAGTCAGAGGCATGCAAGCCAGGCAGACGCAGAGAACATAACACCACTCTGCAGCGGTGAGGCATTGCCAGAAGTGAACGTGTCACAGTAATAAGCCCAGGAGGACGTGATGACCACGTTAGTGCAGAGCGCCATGAAGTGGCTAGATGCAGTCCAGAACATATCAATTTACTCGCGCAAGTCTGATGATCTACGATCTGTCACTCATCTCCATAATGAGTTTTGCCACGTCAACCAACGTAAACAAAACGCGTCCAATCCATAGAAGATGAAATTTTACTCGAATATGAACATAACTTGGTGTGGTTCTCCTGTACCATAGAAATCACGCCGCGGTGCGAATGCTTGAACTTCTCGAAGTCAAAATGGGGTTTGTCACCATACCAATGTCCAAACTTGAATAAACCGCATTCAATGTAGGATTGGGCCCTTGATAGTTTGCACGTAGTACCCGGTCTGTCGTCTATTTGCAGACTTTTACGGTAATCTATAGCCGTCGATCGAGGTTTCCGTTCTATGATGATAGGATGTAGTTACAATATGGGAGCGTTTGTGCGTGTGGAACAAAATCTCGGGCTTGGTGATGGCTTGGCGATGGAATAACATCGACGCGTCACGAGAAAGACGTGGCCCAATTGACGTTGTTCTATTCATTCTGTATTGACTTGGTGGAGTACAAGAAATATGGAACCGCAACATCAAAGTACAGTAGAACGGAAGCTCGAGCTCGAAACACAATAACATATTCCCAAGATGAATTTCGGTCGTCATCTGTCATTCGTGAGTTTGCCTTACGGAATATATCATGAATCCGCTCTGTGCTGCTGCCTTCCCTAACGTGGGTACCAGCTCGGGTGACCACTCAGGCTTGCATTACGAAACGAATATAATATTCCATCTTCAGTGGGAGGATTTTAACATGTGAAAAGATCTTAGCCAGGCACCATGCAATTCCACAGGGATATACACTGCCACGAATTAGGTCCCCGACCAAGAAACTGTCTGACAGCGGAACGAGCCTCACCACGCAGCTCTATCCAGTAACGGAAGGCGGGTGGGTCAGTAGGGCTTCAACAATCGCTGTTCCGAAAGTTCCGAAGATCACAATGTAATGAGGCAGCCCATAGGGATTCTGCTGCATTGCGAACTCGCTAGGCAGGGCGCTTTCGGTACATAAACTTGCGGATCGGAGAAGGGAGGGCACGATCATTCAAGACTCAAAGAGACCCATTTCAGCTTTAGTCTCCAAGGTAGCTAGTTCATTTGGCAATTGCTGGGAGATCTGGAGTGACGACATTTAGCTACACACATGATCTGTCGTTTGCGAAGAAACGTACCCTCTGGACGTATACTTGTCCCCCAACCTCCCAACCGGTTCTAGCAACAGGGAGAATGCCGTTCACAAGAAGATTCTTCGCAACTTCGTCTATGCCGAACAGCGACTTTGTATACCTCCGCCAACGAAGAATGTTTGTCACCAGCTTCTCTTGATGTGCCAGTAGGCGGCTTCTAGCTGCAATAGCACCAGGATGGAAAGGTGCGCTGTCTGAGGTAAGGAATGATTCCTGTATGGACGTCAGGTCATTTACAGCATCTTGGAAAACAATTAGAACGGTCTTGAAAAGGATCTGGGCGTTGCATGTGTAAAGCGCATCCATCAGTGTAAGTTAAGGAAAATCACCTGAAATTTGTGATGGTTCTTTTCAACGGAAATTTCGATTTCTTCTCCTAAATCAACAAGGCGTCGGATGTCCTTGCTTGAATAAGGGTCGAAAGCACCCCCTTCGATAAGTTTGCCCAAACGGGGGAGGGCCACAGTTGAAAGAATAGCGGAAACGAGATCGCCGTCGGGTCCAAGTGGAGGTTCTTCCTCGTCCTCATCGGGTCGCACCGGCCGAGAATACTTGTGCAAGCACCCGTACCAATGATAGCTGTCCAATGTTCGAGAGTCCTTGTAAAATGACATGAGAATTCTCACTAGGATCGACATTGACTAAGAATTACCTCGAATGGATTCCAACCCAACATTTCAAGCCGGGCCCAGAATTCCCAGGCACAGACTAGTCCAAGTCCACCCCATGCGCCCCGATAATTATCCTCGAAACGCTCACGCCACTCAGCAAATTTTATACCAATGCCGACACTAGGATCCTTGAATTCGTTGACCCTTACATCTGATAAAATGTCGTCACGTCTACGCGATAATTGCTCAAGTGCAGCGCGATAATCGGCAGCGTCAGAAGGTGGAAGCGTAGCATCAGTGGAGTAGCCTTCCTCGTCTTGGCCTCGACGGCCATTTTTTCGTCGAGTCATGCGTCGCGCGGCACGCGCTCGTTGTCGGTCATCTCGTGTAACCCTTGATCGAGGGATGTCGCGTCCCATTTCATCCGAGTCCTCTGGTCCTGCTACTGAGACAGTAGGAGGGGAACACAAAAACAACGAAAGATCGTCTTCATTCTCCGTCAGACGTCGTGAACGAATCATATCTCTGCGTTCTTTCAGTATAGAAATATGTTCATCTTCCAGTTGTTCTAGTTGTGGAAACTATCCACCAAGGGATCAGCAGTAGGAGACACGAGGACATATAAAGACGTACCTTTTCGTCGAGGAAGGTGGCAAAATTCTCTAACCAGTCCCTAAAATCAGCAAACCAGCGCCTTTTCCCCTCAGTCCTCGCGATGACTTCTCGTAGTTCAACCTCGCGGCCGTCGAGCTGGTCATTCTCTATAGATAGGGCAGAAACCGAAGAGGTATTCTGGGAGTGTGAAGACGTCATGGAAACCAGAGTCTGAGAGATGCGCTGGACAGAAGCTTCCAAACTGGGTATGTTAATTGGAGGAGGAACTAACCTGCCGTCAGAGTACGCTCTAAGAGTAAGAACAATGGAGCTGCGTACTTGGCGTAGCCTTGTAAATAGATGTCGTGACCGGAGTAGAAGTATCGTAATCCGGCTGCAAACCGCTTCGCTTGATTTGAGCTTGTTCCCATTCTTGCGTCTCTTCGTCAACCTCTTCTCTAATGAAAATGGATGAGAAGCAAATTAGGAGGTGTGTCGATATTATACGAACGCATCGGCGATGAGATCTTGCATTTCTTCGCGAACTTTATCAGCCTCTGTTTTTCTGGCCTTTTTGCCCAGTGCTATTCGCATCTTGGCACTGGTGTACTCGGCAAAATCTAGGGGAAAGTCAAATCTAGGGATGAGCAATTGATCTGATTGATCACACCATCGTCGCCTTCGCCGAGGTCGTCGTCTTCACGCATGAGACGGCTCTCAGGATGTGGTCCAAGATACTCGCCATCGCGCTTGGTCAATGATAGAGAAATATAGTCTTCAGTATGGGAGCTTGCAGGACTAACAGCGCGCAGGCGTTCGCGCTTCTCCTTTGCAGCGAGAACAAATGACTGTGAGGGTATAGCCACTTCTCCAGCGGCTGTGGACAAACGAAAACGTAAGAGATCTGGAGAAAAGGCACAGAGAACATTACCTGAGTTCACGATACTTCCCGGTACCAAATCTCCTGATGTCGAAATTACTGGAGTACCATGGTCGTCACCTGACGGGATGGATGGACGAAAAGTAGGAGTGCTCGCTTTCAACTCGTTAAGGTGCGCTTCGTCATATACAGGGCTACTTGTGGTCGAAATAGATAGACTGGCTTGATCCAGATTGGACGGGAAAGACCTGGTCCCCAACCTCGTTGTAAGCGCGAAATGTAATCCGCAACAGGGGTCAGCTCACACTGAAGATGCTGGGGGCTGCCGAAGTGTCAACTTCTGACTAAGGTTAGACTTTTTGATTTTGAAGACTCGGTCATTGGACTCCTATGGCTGCCCATGAGCGTGGCAGGACACGAGGAAGGTACTGACTCACTTCTTCCTCAGCCTCGAAACTCAAAGATGTCTTGGTTTTGGCGCGCTGTTTGGCTTTATTTCGTATTTTTGAGGCGACAGTGCTAGGTGATGGCTCTTGCTCCCGCTCATTCTGTTGTGGTTCTTCTTTGGCTCTTTGGTTTGCTTTGGATTTGGTTCGTTTGAAGATGACGGGAGTGTCTGACATGCTCATCTGTCCCGTGACGCGTTAGACAACGCTTCCCTCCCCGATCGACTTTCCCACGAAGTCTTCACGATCACCCACCGAGACGAAGCTATGCCCCCTCGACCTCGCCCACGTCCAGCGAACCGTCAAGCTAATGGTCCAACACAGGATGTTGCCTCTTCCTCGACTGCTAAGACAGGCAGGGAGCTGGAATTGGATAAAGGCGATGAACTCTTCATCCGTAACAGAAACAGGACCGCCAAGGATTGGCAGAGACTAGATAGACTAGCAAAGGGCGAGTCTCGGGGTACTCCCTCGGATTATTCTCTCAAGGCTAATTTAGTATTGTAGAACAGGCTAGCCAGTCTCTGGAAAGGGACGGGGACGTGGAAGAGTTTTCCGATGACACCACTAGTTCTCCCAGGAAGCGAAGGAGAGCAAGACAACGAGAGGGCTCAGAACTCCCCGACTGGACAAGGCAGACTAATGTCACGTAAGTCAAGTCATCGCGCTCACACTAGCTCGTACATGTATAAAAAATATTCATTCCGAGTCCACCATCTCACTTTGCGGTATGCCGCACGGCACTACCGAATGCTACCATCTCGGTCTCCATAATTATTAACGAAGACTTCGGCTGACCTTCGGAATTCCTTTGTCCATCTAGCCTACTCGCCCCCGACGACGAGAACGACTTGGAAGTCTTTGATGTGGCTTCTCAAGAAGCAGATGGTTCTCCCCCTGTTACAGCCAATTGTGCCAATAAGCGGTCGCGTAGCCGATCAAGATCCTTGACCCCACCACCCAGGCTATCCATGCAACAGATTCTGAACGTACGGGAGGTTGTGAGGTGACTACTCATCATACAAATTCACGATATTGTGACTTAACGGAGTGTTGACAGTACGACGTTACGAAGTTCTCCACGCGCCGATTCTCCGACCAATGATTTCATCGATGACTCAGTCGATACTATGGTGCTTGACGAAGATCTTGCTTCCATTGCTCGCGAAGTACAGGCTCGAGTCAATCGTAGAGGCGACGTTGAGAGTGGCGGCGGACCAGAGATTGTCACGATCAACGTACACTGGTTGCAGCATCCAGTAAACATTGGCGGTCGTGTAGACATTCAGGCCTTCAAAATGAAGAGGGTATTGTTGTTGTCTTGCCACCTTCATGAAGTGTTCGTGATTTCTTCTCTGCAGCACGATACTTTCCACGCACTATTCGAAGATGTTGCCAACGCAGCTGGCGTTCCCACGAGGTCTCTTGTCCTGACATACAGTGGCGCGCGCGTATTTGCGTCTGCAACACCACACAGCCTGAAAATTTGGGCTGAGGCACAAATGGGCACGTCTTCAGAATTTGAGTGCTCACGAGTGTTCATCTTGACTGCCATCTTACATATAGACGCATCTGACGTAACAACCTTCGAACATCTTCGTGAACAACGGCATGAGCTCCACCCCCCCTTCTTGGATTCACCCACTGGCGGGTCTCCGACTCCAGGTAGCGCAGAGGACGCTGAATCTGAATCGGATGTACAATCTGCTACAGAAGAGGATGGCGACATATTTAAATTGGTCGTGCGATCGGGAGTGACCAAAGATATTACGCTCAAGGTGCGACCAACAACAAGCTGCGGCGCTATCATCAAGGCGTTCTTGAAGCGTGCCGGGATTGCCGACAAGTACTCTGAAGGCAAGGGTTCCCGCAGGAAGAGTGCCGCTGGAGGGCCACAACTTATGATTGATGGCGATCGGATGGACCCAGATATGCCCATTTCCGAGGCAGAGTTGGAAGATGGAGATCAAGTCGAGGTTTCAGGTTTGTAATGGCACTGCATTGGATTGGGCTTCCAGCTTTGATATGTATAGCTTTGTTTACCGTCTTAGGACTTTCGTACGTGTTGGCACCTCAATGGGGCATTATACTGGGATAAGATTGATGTAGTACGACGATAAGGAGTAAAAGTAAGGCATTGCCTTGCATAATAAGTAAAGAAACACACAAGGCGCAACACAAGACCTAATCGCATTCGTATGAAGTCATTGCCAGCCACCAGCCCCGTTTCGAGCTAGTATTCGAGCATTATTTACGAAAGCTCGAACAAGTTCGTCGAACGCCGACCGTTCCGGTTCTGGACTATTATCATCCCCTCGTTTTGCTGCGGCTGCGGCCAGCAACTGTGGGTTCGCGAACTCTTGCAAGGAGTTGAGGAGAAATCGGCTTCAGTCAACTTCAAGGAGACCTACCTGAGAGCCCGCTGCACCGTAGGATGTGACCTGTGTTAGGTCTACGCTAAACTCTTCGTGGGAGTAGCTGATACGGTCTTTTCGACGTGTATGCGTCGGTGAACCCAAAGGGTGAGGCACTGAAAAGGATGCTCATAAGGGAATGCGTCGCTCTCAGGGGCAGGAGGAAAGGCTTTATGTACCTGGAACCTCAACATTTACACTAACACGCCAATCCGCGGCTCGTTTCGGATTGTAGACATCCAAGTTACCCAGGCGTACCTTCTTTACCGCTGCAATGACTTCTCCTGTTTTATTGTTACGCGTAACTCGAATCTTTTCTCTATCTCCCGACGCGTAGAATGAGTCGACGAGATGTGCGTGAGTGTAAGCAATGGGCGATGAGTGGTAGCCTGGCTTGTCAGATGACTCTTTGAGGCCATTAAGAAGTACATTAAAGTGTTTGTGCTGCATCTAGAAGGACTAGCATGGAGCAAGGGAGGGAACACCGAATTCGTGTTCATGACTCACTGCAGTCATGTTAGATTCGAAGTGGCAATTAGTGGCTTTTGGCGTGAGGACTGAGCAGAATGGTTAGTTTCCCGAAGACACAAAGTAACGTTAATCACACTCGTTTCCACAAGGACAGGCAATTGTAGCCTGTTTCCTGTCCCTCTGTCTTTGATTACGCCTATTTTAGCTTCAACTTCGATTTCTCCCTGTAAGCCGGGAGGCCGTGTGGTAATCAAGTGGTGAATGAAATCCGCAACTTCGCGCATAAACTCATCGAGGGGCTCTACGCCAAGGATAGAGAGAGAAAGTGGTGGCAAGAGTGATGAGGTAGCTGCTTTGCCATTTGTTCTGGCACGGTCTGAGGAAGGGCTAGGGCTACGGCGAGCACGCTTCTGGGGGCGTTGACTGAAGTCCGCATCTGACTCTGAGCCAGAGACGTAATGAGGATCTCGGGGGTCCATGAAGCGTCTGGTGAGTTTGAATGTAAGGGATTCAAATAGAATAAACGAGCGGGCGCGAGATTCGTACGACGAGGAGAGCGTGGCTGAGCGTTGGCTGAGCGTGGAAGCGCGTCCGTGTTGAGAAAATGATGAGGCAATGATGAGGCGATCCCTTTGGTTCGACTTTACATCACCATGTCTTCTTACATCGAGGATGAGGTCAATTCAGAATTCGATAACTCAGAATTCGAAGAAGGCTCGTCGTGTAGTCTGTGTATAATATGCACCATTTTCTACCTTAACTTAGGTGTATGCAGGTGCAGGCGAAGGCTCATCCACTTCTGAAGGAGAACAGGAGGGACCTGACGCCCAACTTCGTATAGAGGGGGACTTCAAGTATGTACCAAGGTCTTATCTGATGCCTCTTTGCTGTTGATGAGCGCCTTTCAAGTCGTTTGGTTCAGAATATCAGACTGGCAGAAGACTCGTCCGCTGTTGGTGTCTTGAGCAAAGACTGGGACCTTAACATCGAGGAACAGGAGGTAGAGTTTCGAGACGACCTACGAGCCGCGTCTGGGATTGGAAAAAGGAGGAAAAAGGTATGGTTATATCCCTTCGCTGTATAGGCCGCCAAATTGGCCATTGCTACAGCATCACGGACGCCGTCCTGGAGTGGTGCTCTCTCAACAAGTCAAAGCCCTTATCGGGGAAGGAAACCAAGCATATATCGATGGCAAGATACAGGAGAGCATTTGGATAATGCAAGAGGTTATTCGAATAGAGCCTCGTGCCATGTCGGCATGGTCTGTGCTTGCCAATTGTCACCATGACCTCGGACAACCCCAGAAAGCATTACAGCTACGTATCATGGGTGCACATCTTCATCACGACTCAGAGGAGTGGGAACGTCTAGCAAAGGAATCAAGGTGGGTGGGGCACTGACTCTAATGATGTTTTGGATACATGTGGTGACCTCAGGGAAATGGGGTTCAACCAGCAAGCATTGTACTGCTACGGGACGATTTGGCTGTCCTTGGGGAACTTCGACCTATCCTTATTGAACTTTCTGATTTGACACTCTGTGCAGAGCTTTATGGGGCCGCTTTCGCGCATTATATGGCAACCTTTCCTACGGGACATGGCATCGATCCTGAAACCGGCCAAGAAGTTTCAGGAGGTGGATACAGCCTCATGGAGACCCTGGTCCTCGCTGATTTGTATAACACTATGGGCGATCATGACAAGGCCATCCACGTTATACGCCTAGGATGCCGCTGGCTTCAAGGACGTGGCGCACAGAAGTTATGGGATTCGTGTGAAGATGACCGAGAATATGATGAGACTGATTGGAGAGCTGGAAACGGGCGTGAACGCGAGTTACTTCCCGGGAAGTATCCCCTTGATATAAATGCACGACACCGGCTGGCCGTCGCCAGAATCAAGATGGGCGACGTTGAAGAGGGTATGGTGTGTAGTCGTGATATTCAAGTAGAGCCCTTACATATTGATGCGTTATAGGCCCATGCCGGTGTTGTTCTGAGTCAAGACATAGTCGATTACGCTCCTTTGTTTGTCGAAATAGCGGATGCATATTTCGATCGAGAAATATATGCCCAGGCTCGACCAATTTATGAAACGCTTGGACAAGACGCTGGAGTACGCCGAAGTCATTTTCGTCTTGCCTCGTCACTTATGTTACCCAGACAAGTAGCCTACATGTTCTCCTCCAAGTTGCGACATGCTATCATATGCTTGGACAACTTCAGGATGCCACTGAGGTGTACGAAACTAGTACGTCTCAATCACCTTCTCATTCGAAGCGAAAGCGAAACATTTCGTTTCTAGTACTATCGTTGGACCCATCCTCGAATGATGTCAAGATGCGCTTGGCAGGGCTATATGAAGTGCTGAATGAGCCGCGCAAAGCGCTAGACTTGGTTTATCAAGGTGTGTTTAATACAATTATTGTTGAATAGATGCGGGATATTCAATGTGTTTTAGTGATTGATTCACGGAAGCGACGACCCAGAGATGCTGTGACCGATACGCACCCTGCGGGCGCACCGAGTTCCTCGCTGTTTGAAGAATCTGCTATCAAAAAGAAGAGCAGGGCGTTGTCGAAGGCAGGCCGCTTGACGTTACCGGAATTACATGAGCTGGAGAAAAAAAAGGAAGAGGAAGTGAAGCGTGGATACACGCTTTTACGCGAATTCTGGCCGAGAGTGCTAGTTCCACATGGTGCCGATGGGCAGGATCTCGCGGAGAGAGAGTGGCTCCTCGAAGCTGAAAAACTGGTCGACATGTTCCGAGAGACCAGGAATCTTTTCCGAACGTCTAGGGTGAGTTGCCTAGCCTTGTGTTACCCCAATGCGATCGTCATGTTATCTAGAGCAACCCTTTCCGGGGCATGCTTCCCAGGAAAGCAAAGCAGCCAGCTCGGATTACTGAGGAAAACGAAGACGAGATGGCATCTCGTCTACACCTAGACCTTGGCAGGTACCCCCGTGGGTTCTTGGTGGCCTTAACTAACCGACAAACAGAGAGGGTGAGGCTCTCGCATGATCGTGCGAACGACGGTGGCAAAGCAACAGTTGTGGACAATTTCCGTGGTGTCACCTTCGACAATTGGCTCCGGTTGTTTATGCAAGTGAGAAGTTCCCTATACATATACGTCACATGAGCTGACTGATCCTGTAGTATGCATTTCTCCTTACGAAGCGGGGGAAATATGAGCTAGCAGATGAGGTTTTGAGTCATATTCTAATTTCAAACGCATATGTGGATCGTCGGAGTCAGGACACCATCCGCCTTGCGTTGATAGGTGCGTGCTTCTGTACATCTGAGAGAAATGGCCACCATGAACCAAAACAGCTTGCTCCATCCACGCTCAACGATATAACGCCATTGTTGAGCATTGCCGCAAGTTTATTGTCATACACCAGTTCAACAATGAACCCCTGCGCATGCTGTGTACTTTCCTCGCGAGCGGTTATCGTGCCACGGATTCTTTTATAGCTTCTACCTTGCAGAAGCACCTGTTTCGCGAGATGAGGCTATATGATGCGGCAGTGCATAATAAGGAATCCCTGAAATGGAACGCCGTTTCTCGTCGCTGGGGTATCAGTAAAGCTGGCGACATGGACGAAGGCGTGGACGATGAGCCCAACCCTGATGGCGCAGAAAGCGACGAGAAGAACATGGTACCCCAGTTGCCGGCGAAGGATAACCCTACGATTTTTGCGCTGTACGGTCACATTTGTTTGGCAGGAAAAAGCTATCAAAGTGCAATCTGTCTGTTTCTGCCTCTCATCTTTTACTGATGCACGATTGACCTGTGATCTTAGTCTATCTTCTTCACGCGTACGACTACTGCCCAAATGACCCCATGATATGCTTCGGACTTGCGATCGCTTCGATGGGACGCGCTATGCAAAGACAATCAGACAATAGGCACCACCTGATAGCTCAGGTAAAGGTGTCATCATCGTGGTTTGCTTATAGATGCTGAGTGATGCAATAGGCAATGGCGTTTTTCACACGGTACCGCAAGCTTCGACTGGCAGACATGGACGAATCGGATGAAGTCGAATATAACTTTGGTCGGGCGTTTCAACAGCTTGGTGGGCCATCATTGCCGTCGATTACGCTGGTGTTCTCATTATCTTTACAGGACTCCACAGTCTTGCTGTCAAACACTATGAACGAGTGCTCGAAATAGCGGAGAGGAAAACCAAAACAAGTCCAAAAGTGTGTGGACCTGTTATTTACACTTGGACAGTACTAACAATAATGTGGACATTGGCTCACCATAGAACGTCGGACTGGCCAGAGAAGCTGCTTATAACTTATCCCTCATATATGTTACGACTGGAGCAAGTACTTTGGCACAAGACCTGTACCGCCGATGGCTCACATTATAACATGTATCATCAAATGACACTCGTACTTCGTAAATACACCACACATCGAACTCTTATCCACGCAGAAAGTCTTTACTGTTCATACGACTGAGCAGTGAAATTTTTGGGAAAATTCCTCCAAGGAGAGTGAAACCCAGACCGAATCATGGAGGGACGGCGACAACCGCACCGTGACTGTGCCCGTGATCGAGGAAACTACCTAATACAAAAGGCGTAAAGATTCCCAACACAAGGAGAAGAATTCGCGTTTTCGTGCCCACCCCATCTGCCGACAGGTGATCCTGGGACACAGGCTGTAATACGGTTGCTACGTAGAGGAAGCTCCCGGCCTAAAACAGTATCGTTACCTCTATTCAGCATATTTCATCGAATGGACTCACGGAAATCAGCAAGGAGGTGCCAACACCATCTACATTTTTCGTTCCAAATAAGACAAAAGTCGCATAAGAAGCGATAGCTCCGACTGGTGTCGATGCACTGAATAGCAGCAAATGCTTTCTGCAGTCGACCCGTGAAAGAGAAGTTGACATGAGCGACACAGTGTAAGCAAGGGCCGTGGGAGCTGTACGGACGCGGTTACAACCGCCGATATGAGCAAGGAGAAGAACAACACTCGCAACGATGCGTACCCTTATGCACGGCAAGTGCTAGGAACACTATCAGTGACAAAGAATAGGACGACGATGAGTCATCGTTTGATAACACCGACATCCCGAGGGCAAGGCCATCGGCGAGACCGTGGACGACCAAACCTACAGTGATCGGGTAGGCCGGTGGTGGCGAGTCGCTCTCGGTGACGACCCTTGGTGAACTGACACTTCGATGGCGGAGTATGTCATCTTCCTCGCTTTCCAAACCTGCTAGCTCGACATCGAAGACAGAGTCGCGCGAAGCAGCACCAGCGTGATTGCCCAAGCGGTGCGTGTGGTGGGGGTGGGAGCGGGTCGAGCTAAGCTGTTCGACGACAAGCATGAACGTAAAGCCAAAGAGAAGGGGCAAGGCGATTGAAGTTCCCTTCAAGGGGGTTGTTGGTTGACTGTGCGCCAAGGCTTCGATTCCTCTGAAAGCAAAGTCAAGCTACAAATGTCCGGTTATACCATAGCAAACAACTCACAGACGTACTCAGGAATGATAACTCCCAGGGCTGCACCCAGGAGGAGACCTGTTCCTAAAGAGGAGAGTCTTGACATATGCGCACCTTCAACCAATGCGAGTCAAGACGGGAGGCGTCCAAGATTTCGCTGGGTACTCACTTGAGAATGTGAACGATAGCGGAAGGATACCAACAACAAAGGAAGTAATGCCAAGCAAGGCAGAGAGGGTGCAGAGGACATATAACGAAGACATAATAGTTGGTGCTGATTGGTACAATGTACATGTACGCAAGAAGCGAATGACGCGCGACACGTTCAGCCCATCACACCACAGAACGCCTCCATCCCACAACCGACGTAACCTTGCTCCCTCATCGATATAATACAACATACATGAGTTGAGTTGAGTACTAGTCATGTGTGACAACACTCAAGCAGCATGCTTGATAACGTCGTCGTCGAATGGGTCTCCGATCTCTGTTTAGAGTATGTCATGAGGACGGTGGGCCCCATCGATTAAAGCGGCATACTTTTCCTTAACGCCTCGAAAAGGGCGACATCTAAAAGGTCGTTTTTGCCCTTTGTAGGGTCCCTCCGATCAGGTGGCCCTCCCTTCCCATGACTATTTTCTTCCCTACGTCTCGCTTTGGAGTCACGATTACCGGTCGTCTTGGTGGACCGTCCAGGGAGGCGGCGTTTTGCGACACCCTTGGTCGAGGCATGACCAGGTCCGAAAACTGATCTGTCAGCCCTCTCAGTAGCCGGGTACTCCTGGGTCATGGAAATATCATCTGTGAGAGACTCTGACGAGGAAGAGGCGGGTGATGCTGGCTCCAAAGGCGAATTCATGACCGAGCAATATATGATAGTGGGTTTGAGGGT